>Ga0078972_1002835_pt1 | contig 55137 bp, 51 predicted proteins | sample YelNatPaOPGAMG01_FD_67568 | JGI IMG/M metagenome (GOLD analysis project Ga0078972, IMG submission 67568) | Hot spring thermophilic microbial communities from Obsidian Pool, Yellowstone National Park, USA - OP-RAMG-01 (SPADES assembly) (version 2) | ecosystem: Environmental > Aquatic > Thermal... | reverse complement strand
GGCTTCTGGAAGTGGAGGTAAGCGAGGTAGACTGATACGATCAACCCGAGCAACCCCAAGCCTACGAGAACCCTCTTCCACCCTCCAACACACTTCAAGCAAACCCCACGCACAGGAAACCACGGTGCGGGCTCTTATCAGCGTTGTGCGCAGTGCAACCCCAGTGTGCCCGAAAGACTGCTGCGCGCGCACACGTTCCCACGCGTGCAGGTGTGTTACGCGCGCTATCGCCTTGCGAAGCCATTGGCTTTTCACGGGTCTGACAAGCTCCTGGATCTCATTCTTGAATTTTTCAAGCACAGTTTCGGGCTTCTCCCCTTTTTCCTTTTCTTAAAGTTTTGTAGAAGGTGTACCCTATTAGGGCACCGGTAATGAAGCAGAGATCGCTGATATCTATTGGTATTGGATGGAGAGATGGAACTTCCACACCTAGCCATGTTAAAACTGTTGTTAAAATGTAAATCATCATGCTAAGGACTGCAAAAGCTTCACCCCCTTCGAAACCTTGGAAGAACCAGAGCAGGTACGCGTAGCTCTCTCCCACGCTTATAAGGTAAATTACTCCTTGCAGTATCTTAGCTGGAAGAGCAGTTGCTGGAAACGCTTGAGGTAAAATAGTACACGCCAACGAAATCGCAAAAAGAGATAAGTTTACTATTTTACTCGGCTTAGATGAAAAGATCAACCAAAATCCCGAGTACATCGCTATGATAGCGAAAATACCTATAATAAAGAGTGTTATAAGATAAAATGCAAGAAAGAAAGTTGAACCAGCCATCATTAAAGCCGCCAGTAAGGTTGTTATACCGTGCATACTATCTATTTCGTCCAGATCCTTTAAGGCGTAGTACATCATCACAAAAACAAATATAAAAACTAGCAAAACATACACAATTTCGAGAAAAAATACGATAGGCCCTATTTCTGCATCGAGCACAATTTTTAGTTCCCTAGGAAATATAAGAACCACTCTCAGCGCGCGCTTGGAAGTCCCCTACGTGTGCAGCGGCTTCTCCCTGGTTCTCCTGAGCGGAGATCGCGCCGTGGTATCCGTCTACAGCTTCAGGGAGGAGAGGGTGGATTGGGGGGCGCTGGCTAGAGAGATACTGGCGGGCATCGAGGAGTTCACTGGAGCGCGCGTCGCCGAGGTAGCCCTCAAGGCGGCGGCGCGGCCCTAACGCGCTAATGGTTACCTTTTTCTTTAACTTTCCGTTTAGAAAATTTTACTTTCGGTCTATTCTGGGCAAGCTTTATGAACCCCCGCTTCAGCTCAATGAACTGATGAAGGGCGTGAAGGTCGAGCTTGCCAAGAGGGTGTACGTGGTGCTCGGGGACGGGCGCGAGGTCGAGGTGCCGGGTCTCTACGCCGTGAGGGTGGGGCGCGGTTTGCGGCGCGGCTACGTGCTCGTGGTGGCCGACATCGCGCTGACGCCCCAAGGCCTCGCGGATTACGTCGCCAAGCTGGAGGGGAGGCTGGAGGACGTTGCCGAGTGGGCGCTGCGCGGAGCGCTCGAAAGCCAGATAACCGACGAGGCGTGGGAGTGGGCGCTCAACGCGCTAGAGCGCGGAGAAGCGAAGGTAATCGTAAAGTAAACACTCCTCTTTTTCCTCTCTCCCTTTTCGTTAGCGCGCCGTGCGCTGAAGCTCGCGTAGCCCCACCGCGAATACCGCACCGGTGCATTTACTATGCGCGCACCCGGGGCAGGTTCCCAATTCGAAAGCGAGGTTTAGGCTACCAGCCCCTACTCCAGCGCCTGATAGGCGGGGGATTTCCAGCTCGGGGGCCTGGGGCTCGGGCTCCTTCACCGCGCTCGCTCCCGTGCTGCTTCCGGCGCGAGCCACGAGCTTAAGGCGGGTCAAAGGTTTAAAAACTCAGCTTAATGTAGACCGTAAGTAAAACTTTTTAATAAGAAAGATAAAGAAAAAGATAAAGAATATACTTATATGGCTAGGCTGGCGAAGATATGGGAGGCAATAAAGAACATAGAGGGAGGATAGAAGAACTAGCGCTAGGTAAATAAGCACCTTTGCGCATAGCGGCGCGGGCTTAAATGTGTGCGCGCTAAGGCGCGCGAGCTTTGTGGGAGAAGGAAGCGAGCGCAGACCCCTGGTGCTCTGGCCTGTCTACTTTGAGGCGGGTAAGAGCAGGAGCGAGGGTAGGAGGGTTCCAGTGCACCTAGCTGTGAAAGGGGTTACAGCGGAGGCCGTTCTCAAAGCGGCGAAAGCGGCTGGCTACGAAGCCGAGTTCGACCCTAACGCTAGGCACCCGGCCCACTGGTTCGATAGCAGCGGCAGAGTCCTAGTGCGAACAAGCCAGCGCAAAACCGAAGTGTTGAGGAGGGTTGCCCTGGAGCTTAAGAGAATGCAGCCTCAAGCCGCCCGCTAACTGCCACCCACCATCTTTGCCAGCTCTTCCCTCACGATACGGCTGAGGAGAGCGCCGTCAACCCGGCCGCGCAGCTCACGCATCACAGCCCCCATCGCGGGGCCGAACGCTGCCTCACCTCTCTCCTTGATCAAGCTCTCCATCCGGTTCAGGATCCTCCTCACAGCCTCCCTAGCCTCCTCCAAGCTGAGCGGAGTAAGCCCGAGCTGCTTCACAGCCTCCTCGGGCTCGAGCTCCGGATTCTCGGCGAGCCGCTTTAGAACTAAGGGGATCGCTTCCTTCACCAGACCCCCCCTGGCGAAAAGCTCGAACAGCTCCATCAGGTGCTCGTCTGTAATGTTCTGCACGGGGGCTCCCTCCCTCCTCAGGTCGACCAAGGTGTCTTCGAGCGTTGACGCCACGAGAGAGGGGGGTGCGCCGATCGTCGAGACGATCCTCTCGAAGAGATCGAGCCTGTAGGAGCGCAGCAGCTTCCTAGCCAGCTCGGGGCTCAAACCGTAAACCTTCACAAACCTCTCGTACTTAGCTTCGGGCGGCTCCGGGAGCAGCCCCCGGACCCGCGCCAGCAGCTCCTCCCCGACGACTATAGGTCTGATGTCGGTTTCGGGGTACATACGGGCTTTACCGGGCATCGGCCGCATGAACCTCGTGGTCCCGTCTGGGTTGGCCGCTCTCGTTTCGGGCGGTACCCCCTCGATGGCTTCGCGCGCCCTTTCGACGACCGCTTCCACCGCTCTCTCAGCCTTACGCCGCTCCTCGAAGACGAGGACGAAAGCGTCGAGCTCCCCGCAGTTGAGCAGCCTGCGCACTTCGTTCACCTCGCCCTCGCTGATGCCGTAGCCGGGTAGCTCGTCGCTGTGGAAGATACCGCCGACATCGGCCCAATAGCGGGCCCTGTCCGCCATCTCTGTCCCCAGCCGCCTACCGGGCTGCAGCTCCCGGCCGAGCAGGCGGGCGAAACCCGGGAGCTTGACCGCTAGCGCCACGCCGCCTGACGCCAAAGCCTTCTTCGCTATACGGGAGCTCGTGCCCCTGAACACGTCCGTCACTTCGACGGGCTTCGCCTCCAGCTGCTCTCGCGAGACCCCCCTCCTCCTAAGCTCGTCCCTAATTTCCAGCAGGGTTCTCTGCCTTTGAACCTCCATTTCGACAACCTTCGGGATTAGCTCCAGCTCCTGGACGCCTTTCACCTCGACCCTTGCACCGCCCTCGACGGATATGTTGAGATCCTGGCGGATCGTCCCTAACCCCCTCTTCACCCTCCCCGTCGCCCTCAGGAGCTGACCGATCCTCAGCGCCACAGCACCCGCCTCCTCCGGGCTTGAGATTGTAGGACCCGTCGTGATCTCCACCAACGGTATGCCCAAGCGGTCCAGCCTGTACACGACCTCGGATTCCCGCTCCTCGATTTTCCTAGCGGCGTCCTCCTCGAGGCAGACCGTGGCGATCGGCACCTTCTTCCCCTCGACCTCGACGTAGCCGTCGAAGCCGATGAGCGCGGTGCGCTGGAAGCCGGTGGTGTTGGACCCGTCGATAACGATCTTCCTCATCACGTGCACCTCGTCCACCACCTTGCAGTTGAGCATCAAGCACACGATCAGGGCGGTCTCCAGCGCCTCCGGGTTCAGCTGGTGGGGAGGCTCCTCGTCCATCTCGACAAGGCACGTCCCGTCGACGTACGACTCGTAGAGGTAGCTTTTCCCTTTCATGTACTCGAAGAGAGCCGCGGGGTCGAGCTCCCCCAGCTCGCTCCTCGCTAGGCGGAGCCACCTCCTGAACCTTGAGTGGGGCTCATCCCTCCTTAAGCTCGTCGGGCACGAGCAGAAGAGCTTCTCCCTCGTGTCCAGCATCTGGTGGATCTCCAGCCCGACTTTCACGCTCACTGCGCACCACCCGCTGCAAGCATCTCGAAGTAGCCCAGCGGCGGGTAGTACCACTCCTCCGACCTCTTATCGATCTCGTACGCCACGCTCGTGAGGAGCAGCCTCGCGACCTCCCTCAGGTCTCGCGTGCGGGCGAGCACCCAGGAGAGCTTCACGTAAGCGGTTTCCGGCAGCATGTCCTCCGCCGGTATCGCGCCCGCCTTCAGGAGCTCCACACCCCTCCTGTACACGTTCAAGTTCACCCGCCCCCATATGCACTGCGACGCTACGACCACGGCAACCCCCTCCTCCACCGCCCTCCTCACGGAAGGAACCAGCTTCTCGCCGACGTGCCCGAGCCCCGTTCCCTCGACGACGATGCCGTGGTAGCCCCTGTCGACCAGGAAGTCGAGGATCTCGGGGTCCATCCCCGGGTAGAACTTGACCAATGCAACCCTCTCGTCGAAGCCGTTCTCGAGCACCACGCCCTCGCTGGAGCGTGGAGCGTACTCCCTCGCGAAGACCACTAGCTCTCGGGAGGGCAGCTCCACCTTCGCCAGCGGCACCGCGTTCACGCTCCTGAACGCGTCCCTCCTGCTCGTGTGCATCTTACGCACTTTAACGCCCCTGTGGACGTAGAACTTCGTGTCGTCGAGACCCGCGTGCATCGCCACTACCGACTCGGCGAAGGGGGCTTTCACCGCCGTCAGCGCGGCCGCTAGCACGTTCGTGGCCGAGTCGCTCGACGGCCTGTCCGAGGAGCGCTGGGCGCCCACGAGCACCACGGGCCCCGGGAGCCTGCGCAGCGCGAAAGCGAGCGCGGCGGCCGTGTAGCCCATCGTGTCCGTACCGTGCGCGACTACCATCCCCGCCGGCCCCTCGCTCTCAAAGACCTTCGCCACCCTCTCCGCGAGGAGCGCCCAGTGCCGCGGGGTCATATCCTCGCTGAAAATGCTGAAAAGGGTCTCAGCTGTGATGAAGGCTACGCTCTCGAGCTCCGGGATCATCGAGTATATGTCCTCGGCCGTGAAGTGGGGGTAGACAGCACCCGAGACGTAGTCGATCCGCGAAGCTATCGTGCCGCCCGTCCCGATGAAGTGGACGCGCGGTAGACCTGTCTGGGGGGCGGGCGGAGGAGCCGGTGAACCGAGATGCGGCAAAACCCGCCCAACCTTTCTGATCGATTTAACTCTCCTGGAATCAACGCCGATATTGTAGCCGTTGGATAGCTTCAGGACTAGAACGTCGGGATCCCCGTACTGGGGGCGAGGCAGCAGCACTCCCCGCAAGGCAACACCATCGTCCCGCTCAAGCTCGACCTCGTCGAAAACCTGGATTTCGGAACTTTCGAGCAGGCGCGAAGCCAGCTCGCCATAACCGCTACCGCTCATTGCGCGCGAGAATTGAAGCGACCTATTTCTAGTTTTCCTGCTGAGAAGCTGAGGCGCAAAAACCGGGTAGCGAGCAGCGCGCTACTCAGAGGGGGCTGATTTCTGCGCCACGTAGACGAGCCGTCTCAAGTAGTTCCTCTTGTTCCTCCTCCTCGGAATCAAGTTCTTTTTCGGTTTAGGAGGTATCTTAGGCGTTGCGTTCCTAACCTTCCCCGCCTTCGTGAGCGAACCGTGGCTTGGCATACGAGATCGTAAGCCTTCCGAAGGCGGAGTGATAAGCCTTTCGCAGCCACTCGAAGATGAAGGGCGAGAAGGTGGCGGGCCGGCCGGGACTCGAACCCGGGACCTACGGGTTAAGAGCCTCAACCGCGGCCCGCGCCGCGCCCGTCGCTCTACCAAGCTGAGCTACCGGCCCAGGGGGGTAGGGTGCTGTGAAGGGCTTAAAGATTTTGCGTAAAGCGCGCGCTTACGAGGGGAGGGGCGGGCTTCCTGCGAGCTCTAGCGCTCACGATGCGCAAGCGCGCCGAGGCATTAAAACTTTAACCCGTTTGATGTCGCGTGGCTCTCGGCAGCCTTAAAATGCGATGCGATGCTAGCTACGCGTGGATGCGCTGGAGAGGATTAGGAAACAGGTCGAGCTGGTGGAGGAGCTCCTCGGGGAGCTTGAGACCGAAAAGAGTTACAGGGGTATCGAGCGGCTCGTCCAGCTTATCATCCAGGCGCTTCTCGACCTGGGTCTTATGGTGGTAGCCGCGCTGGGCTTGAGGAGGCCGAGGGCTTACTCTGAAGTGGGTTACATACTGTGGGAGCAGGGTATCCTGAGCAGGCATGACGCGGAGATGCTGAGGTCCATGGCGGGGCTCAGGAACGTTCTCGTGCACGCTTACGCTCGCGTCGATAGAGGCAGGATCTTCGAGTTCGCGGAGCGCTTGAAGGTGGACGCGCGGAGGGTGGCGTCCGCCGTGCTAAAGGGCGTCGAGGGCAAGCCCATCGACCCTCCCGAAGATAGCGTCGCTGGCATGGTCGAGAAGCTCAAGCGCGCGCTGAGCGGTAAGGTGGTGCTCGCCCTCCTGTACGGGGGGCGGGCGAAGGGCTACGCCTTGAAGGAGGACTACGACGTGGCTGTGCTCATGGAGCAAGGGTGCGACCTGTACAAGCTTGGGGAGCTGGTTGTAGACGTGGCGGAGGCTTTAGGGGTCGCCGAGGAGCTCGTGGACGTGGTGTGCATCGACGCGCTGCCGCCGGAGCACGCGCTGGAGGCTTTGAGCGGGGTCCCCGTGATCGTCGGCGACCCGGCGCTGCTCCTCGACCTGAAGCTCAAGGCGTTGCAGCAGCTTCTGGACCTGGAGGAGGGCTTGAGGAGCTGCGGGGTAGCGCCGCGCTCACCGCCCCTCCGCGCCCCTGAGGATCGCGTAGAAGAGCGCCGAGTGGGCTAGGTACACCGCGGCGGTCGCGTACAGGGGCAGGTCCACGTTCAGGTCCATCAGGTGGCCTCCGAGGAAGGATCCCGCGGACCTCGCGGCTTGCCACGCTAGCGTTGAGAGCATCGCCATCCTGGCTCTCTCCTCGGGCTTGACGAGCCGCATCTGGAGCGAGCTCACCAGCGGGTCTGCGGCGTTCACGAGAGCGCTCCTCAGGAGCGCGCGTAAGTTTATTAGCGCGTGGTGCAACTTCCCCGCGTGAAGGCGCTGGAGTTTGGCGGAGTGGTGATCGAGAGGATCAGGCATGCGGGTTTCCGGCTGTCTGGGGGCGGTGCCACCGTTTACATCGACCCGTTTAAGGTCCCGCGGAGCCCGATCGACGGGGATGTTGTCATCTGCACGCACGATCACTTCGATCACTGTAGCCCAGAGGATGTGAAGAAAGTTGCGAAGAAGAGCGCGGCTATCGTGGCGAGCGTAAACTGCGAGGGTAAGATCAAGCGGTTAGGTTTCGAGTACAAACTCCTCAGACCGGGCGAAGCTGTGTCGATCCGGGGGGTAGAGGTGAAGGCTGTACCAGCGTACAACGTCGGGAAGCAGTACCACACGAGAGACTACCAAGGCATCGGGGTGGTAGTCAAGCTGGCTGGTGTTACGGTCTACCACGCTGGGGATACCGATTTCGTTCCGGAGATGGAGAGGCTGAAGGGGGTGGTCGACGTAGCTCTACTTCCAGTCAGCGGCGTCTACGTGATGGACGTTTCCGAGGCTGTAAAGGCCGCGCTCGCGATAGCGCCTAAGGTAGCGATCCCTATGCACTACGGGGAGATAGTGGGCAGCGCCGGCGAAGCTGAGGCGTTTAAGCGGGCTCTTGAAGGGAAAGTTCGCGTCGAAATACTGGAAGGGTGGTAGATAGCTGGGCACGCTAGCCCGCGTGAACGCGGTTTACGCTGGCTTAGTTGGCTATCGCCTGGAAAATTTCTCGGTGCAGGCTGGGGGTGCTGAGCGGGGATGATGGAGAGGTATCCTTTCTTCGATAAGGGTAAGCTGGTTGGGTACGTTAGGACTTTCTCGGATTTCGTGGAGGTAGTGGCTGAGGGTCGGCTCGACCTCTATCTGTGGGAAAACGCCTGCGGCCTCCTCCACGATAAGGGTGGAACCTTCCTGCGGGCGGTGTACGAGCCACCGCTCGACAACCCTACAAGTAGAGCTGTGGAGTTGGAGGCGAGAGTGCGCGAAGCGGCTGAAGTTGTAGGCGATAAGCTGAGAGGGCGGCGCGTGATGGTGGACTTCAGCGGCGGCAAGGACAGCACGCTCAACTTGCTGGCGGTCGCCGAGCTCAGCGAGCTGGTGGGCTTCCGCGTGGTTCCAGTGTACGTCCACGTGCCCTACCTTGAGCCGCCGAACAGCATCGACCACGCCGAGCGCATAGCTGGTAGGCTGGGCTTCGAGCTGGAGGTTGTGGAGGCGGACAGGCGGATGATGCTGTTCTACCTGGCTAGGGACGGGCTGCCCCGCCGCGGTACGCGCTGGTGCACGTTCCTGAAGATGAAAGCGCTCCGCGAGGCTATGAAAGCTGTCGGCGCAGACTTTGAGGCGAAAGCCGAGAGGATAGCCGAGTCTGGCAAGCGCGCCGAGAAGCTGTCGAAAGCTTTCGCGAGGACCGCTTACCTTACAGGAAAAACGCTCAATCTAGTTTACGACATGCCGATCGGACGGGTGGCTTTCGAGCTTGTGCGCAGGCGTCTCGTCCACCCCCACTACCTCGAAGGCTTGCCGCGTGTCTCCTGCTCGCTATGCCCCTACAAGGGCCTTTACGAGCTCGCAATCTCTAGAGAGCACGAGCTGGAGGATTGGGGTCTGATCGAGCGTGCTGCGAAGAGGTTGCATCAACGCTACTACCACGCTATCCCTTGGGAGAAGTTCTGGGGTTACATGCTGTGGCGTTACGATCCGACGCTTGCTCTTATAAGAGCCCGCGAAGGAGAGCGTATCAGCTTCTTCGAGAGAGGATTGAGCCTGGAGCGCGCTAAGAGCATGTTCTCGAGCTTGTGGCGAGAGGAGAACTTTGAAGCGCTCCGCGAAGCTTCGGAGCTCGCTGCGGGCACTCCGGCCGCAATCAATCCTCAAGGCTAGCCGTCCCGGTTGGGTTACGTATCAGCGACATCCACCATAACCGGCTTTAGCGCGCTGGAAAACGTTCTCTAGGCCGTTCAGCTTGAGACGCGCTGTGCCGCTTGCGCTTTCCAGGGGAAGCCCAAGTTGAACGGCACGTTAAGCGAAAAGCTTATCCAGAGCCTTGCTTCCCCGGGCTTCGGGCCCGTGGTCTAGCGGTAGGACGTCCGCCTAGCGTGCACGCGCGCGGAACACGCGCGGGAGAGGGTTTCGCCCCACCGAGGTCCCGGGTTCGAATCCCGGCGGGCCCACCAGCTCCTAGCTATCTCCTCTCTTGCAGCGGGAGTGGCTGGACAGCTAGATCGGCAGCGCCTTCAGCTTCTCTGGCCCTACCACCACCATTGGTTGTCCCTTTTCTCAACAAAGTCTGCGAGCTCGCGTGCGCTGAAAGTGTATTGCGCTGCGTGCTAGTGCACAGCTGCCGTGCAGCGTTCATACGGGAAACTTTACTTGGTAACAGGAAGGTTTAAATAAAGCCTCAGCAAACCCCCCTTTTCCTGAGGGAGATGCAACTCCAATATTGAAGGTGTTTGAGGGGATCGCGCGCGTAGCTGCTTTCAACGCGAGGATCGACTGCACGGCTGCATGCGAGCTTTGCCTCCTGCTCGCGCGCTTCGGGTGGTGTAGATGATCGTTAAAAGCAGACTGGGCGGGGAGCTCTACGTCGAGGACTTCCGCGTCAGGGTTTTCGAGAAGCTGCGTTTGCCCCCCGTGAGGGAGCGCCTTAGGGTGCTGCGCAGGGAGGGATGGAACACCTTCCGCGTACCGCTCGAGGACGTGTTCCTGGACTTCCTGACGGACAGCGGGGTGAGCGCGGCGAGCACGCAGCAGCTTTCGGATATGATGGGTGTGGGTCTGGAGGACGCGTATGCGGGGAACAAGGCGTTCCAGAGGCTTAAGGATGTTTTCGGGGAGCTCGTGCCTCACAAGCACTTCATTTTAACCCACCAGGGTAGGGCTGCGGAGAACATAGTTTTCAGGGTCCTAATGGAGGGCGGCCGGAAGCCGTACGTCCTCACGAACGTGCACTTCACGACCACCAGGGCGATAGTCGAGGCGGTCTACGGGGGGAGGGTGCTGGAGTTCCCGCACCCCGAGGCTTTCAACACGAGGAGCGAGTACCCCTTCAAGGCCGAAATGGACGTGAGCGCGCTGGAGAACGCGATAAGGGAGATAGGCACCGAAAAGGTAGCCGCCGTGAGGATGGAGTTCTGCGGCAACCTGCTGGGCGGCCAGCCGTTCTCGATGAATAACTTCCTCGAGGTGCGGGAGGTGTGCGACAGGTACGGCCTGCCCCTCGTCTCGGACATCAGCATGCTGGATTGGCAGGTGGCGCTGATGAGGCTCAGGGACCCTCAGTGCAGGGGCAGGAGCGCGCGCGAGGTGGCGGCCGAGCTGATCGAGCTCTCCGACGTCACGTATGCGAGCGCGCGGAAGGGCTTCTACTGCCGCGGCGGTTTCATCACCGCGAAGAGCGCAGAGCTGTGGGAGAAGATGAGGATTTGGCAGCCCGTGTTCGAGGGTCACGCCACCTACGGGGGGATGTCCCTGAAGGAGGTCGCGATGCTGATCGACGGCTTGAGGATGGCGTTCGACGACAACCTGCCCTTCTACGAGATAACGCAGGTGGAGTACCTCGTGCGCGAGCTCGACAAGCACGGCGTCCCCGTCGTGCACCCGCCCGGTGGTCTGGGCCTGCACGTGGACGCTCGCGAGTTCCTGCCGCACGTGCCGCTCATACCGCCCTCCAGGGACTCCGGCGGATACCCGGCGGGGGCCTTATCGTGTGCCGTGTACCTGGTGAGCGGTGTCAGGACGATGGAGAGGGGGCAGATCTCGATGGACAGGGACCCGGAGACGGGCGAGGAGGTGCCCGTCAAGCTCGACCTGGTGCGCTTCGGGATCCCGCGGAAGACCTACCTCAGGGGCCACTTGGACTACATCGTGGATAGGCTGGTGTGGCTCTGGGAGCACAGGGACATGGTGAAGGGGTTGAAGTGGGTGTACGAGCCGCCCGTCATGCGCTTCTTCGAGGGCACTTTCACGGATGTGGACAACTGGGGGGAGACCCTAACCGGAGCGCTCGAGCGGGAGCTGGGGGAGTACTGAGAGCACACGCCGCAGCCCTGAACGCAGGTATTTTCCCCTGGCACTAGAAGCAAAAACTATTTGTTGCAGCTGGAGCGCTGAAGAGGTATGGGGCGGTTTGTCAGTGTATCCAAAGAACACGTGTTCTACAGCTTCGACCCTGGGATACCCCCGGCAGCTAAGGCTGCACCAGGAGACCTGGTGGAGTTCGAATGTCTCGATGCTCTCGGCGGGCAGGTCACGGACGAGCACCAAGCTCTCGAGAGTATAGACTGGGGCAGAGTCAACCCTGCAACAGGACCTGTATACGTGGATGGTGCTGAACCTGGAGACGCGCTCGCTGTAAGGATACTCGGCATAGAGCTGGCTAATCAGGGGGTCATAGTCACAATCCCGGGTGAAGGAGCGCTGCCCCACAGGGCCCGCGAGGCTAGGACGAGGATCTGCCGGATCGTTGGAGATAGCGTCGAGTTCCTGGGCTTTAAGCTGAAGGCTCGCAAGATGATCGGTGTGATCGGCGTCGCCTCCAGCGAGAAGCCGCCGACAGGGACCCCCGGCAGGCATGGGGGGAACCTGGACACGAGGCTGATCACGGAGGGCGCGACGGTGTACCTGCCTGTTGAGTTCGAGGGGGCGCTGCTCGGCCTCGGCGACCTTCACGCGGTGATGGGCGACGGCGAGGTCTGCGTCGCGGCGTGCGAGGCGCCCGGCAGGGTGCTCGCCAGAGTCAGCGTGGTGAAGGGGCTGGCCCCGAGGTGGCCCGTCGTCGAGCTCGGCGACTCGTGCTACGTGCTCGTGTCCGAGGAGTGGCTGGAGCGGGCCGTGAAGACGGCGGTCGAGGAGGTCGTCGGCGCCCTGAGCAAGGCGCTCGACCTGGACTGGCACGACGCCTACATGCTGGCGAGCCTCGCCACCGACGTCGAGATAAGCCAGCTGGTGGACCCCTGCAAGACGGTGAGGGTTAGGGTGCCGAAGGACCTAGTCCCCCCAGTGGAGCTCCTGAGGGCGCTCGCCTCCAGCGGATCCCGCTAGCGTTTCGTTCAGGGAGCAGCGGTTTTTCTGGTACTTCAATGCGCAAACGAAGAGGATAATAATTGGAGATGGGTGCGTATTACGGGTGAGGTATGCGCCTAGTCGAGATGGACGAGCGCGGCAGGATAACTCTCCCAGAGGAGGTCAGGAGACGCCTAAGAGGTAGAGTGTTCAAGGTAGAGCTAGTGGACCCCAACACTGTGGTTCTTCGGATCGCTGATAGGGGGGACGTGATAAAGGAGATAGAGGGCATTAAGCTGGCTGGGGATCCTCGAAGGAAGAGCGGAGATGCTTCTGAAGCTAAGCACCGGTACGGTGGTGTGAAAGCTTGAGGCTGCTCGACGCGGACATCCTCAGCTATGCCCTTTACGACGAAAGCCCGTTTCACGATGCTGCCTGGCAGTACGTTAAACGAGGGCTCGCAGGCGAGATCGAGCTGGCGGTGAACCCTGTGACTGTACTCGAAACGTACAATGTCCTTTACTGGTACTACCGCGTTAGGCCTCGCAAGCTCCTCTTGCGCAAGCTCTCGTTAGTGGTAGAAAACCTTTCCATAGTTCCTGCTTCAATCCGCGGAATCGAAATCGCTCAAAGTAGGAATATCCCCTTAGGCGATGGCATACTGATAGCCACGGCACTCGAAGCGAGGCTGCCCATTGTTGTGTCGAACGATCGCCACATTTCCAAAGTAGCACCTGAGTACGGGCTCGCTGTCGAAAACCCACTAAAGCGTTGAAAGAAACGTACTCACAAGAGGGTTAGAGAGCATTGTTATATTGCAGTTTTCACGCAAATCCCTTCGGTCAAAATTTCAGCCCTCCTGGGAAACATAGATCTTAAGTCTTCAAAAGCTAAGATCCTGCACGCAGTAGCCCTAATGCGCTGTTTCACGCCCTAATATTTGGTTGCTCGGCGCACATTTGTATCGATCACAGCTGAAGCTTGGGCGCAAAAACCCGATCCCGAGTATTGGGGCTGCCACAAGATGCTGCACCGCATTTACCGCTTCGTGCCGGACTTCATCGCGGTCCATGCCCTCCCCTCCGTCCTCCTGCTCTCTCTGGCGCTTGCCTACCTCGCGTCCGTTTTCGTGCTCTCCGCCGCGGTGTGGCTCAAGCGCATGCTCGCGCGAGGGTAACGGCAGCAGGGCTTTAGGGTGCTTTGGAGCATGGGCTTTCATGTGCCGCGCACGGTGAGTGTAACTTTTATCTAAGTAGCTCCGCAGTTTATGGCAGAGAATGAAGAGGGGGTTCGCGGAGCTTCCGCTGCACACGGGCGAGGTGCCCCGCTGGCTCCTCGCCCGGATGATGGAATTGGGGAAGGTAGTGGTTAAGCTCGTTGTCGACGAGTACGGGACGAGGGGTTTCCTCGAGAGGGTCGCCGACCCTGTCTGGTTCCAAGCGCTGAGCAACCTGATCGGGATGGACTGGGACTCCTCAGGCTCCACGACGGTCACGACGGCCGTGCTGAAGCGCTCTCTCTCGGAGCTCGACCTGGGGGTGTACGCGGCTGGGGGTAAGGGGGACGCGAGCTTGAGGACCCCGGAGGAGCTGAGGGGCACCGCCGCGAGGCTCGGGCTGGACGGGGAGGAGCTGGCGAGGGTTTCGGCGCTCGTCGCGAAGGTGGACAGCGCCGCGCTGCAGGCCGGCTACCAGCTCTACCACCACGCCTTCTTCCTCGACGCCGAGGGCAGGTGGGCGGTCGTCCAGCAGGGCATGAACACGTCGCTGAAGCTGGCCCGCCGCTACCACTGGTTCTCCGAGTCGGTGCGCAGCTTCGTCGAGCTCCCCCACTCAGGCGTGAGCGGGATCCCCGGGGTTGCGTTAAACACCGTGGACCGCGGTATCGATGAACACAGGAGGCTTCTCACCGACTTAGCGGCGGAGGGCGCGCGGAAAGTGGAAGTGCAGCTTAAGCAGGCGCTTGCTGCAGCTCAGGGCTACACGCAGTTAGTCGGCTACACGCCGTACTCGACGAGCGAGATAAGAAGGGTGTTTGCAAAGTACAGGCAGCTCGGAGGCCTCTCAGTGAACAGGGAGGCTCTCGAGCTGGCCCGCGAGCTGGGCGTCCGCAGGTACGAGGAGCTACTGGGGGTGAGGGGCGTGGGGCCCGCCACGATCAGGGCCCTAGCCCTGGTGGCCGAGCTCGTTTACGAGACTCCGCCCTCGTGGAGGGATCCCGTCACCCACCCGCCCGACCCCTTCAAGTTCGCCTACGCGGTGGGAGGGAAGGACGGCGTACCCTTCCCCGTGGACAGGAAGACGTACGACGAGCTCCTCTCGATCCTCAACCAGCTGATCAGCAGGAAGGGCCTGCCCGCGGGGACCCTCAGGAGGCTCGCCCAGCTGACGAAGAACTGGACGCCGCCCCCTGAGGACAAGGTGCCGACGTAGCGCGCTACATAGTAGCTCGGCCGCTGCGCCTCGCCTCCACAAACCTCTCGAAGAGCTTCTCGTTGGTCGCGTAGTAGGCGCACAGCGAGAGGGCGATGGCGGTGGCCGCTGCCGCCGGGTTCATACCACCCCTACCGGCTTCGATGAGGAAGGTCTGTGGGTTCACGAGCGCCAGCGGCTTAGCCCACCACGGCATCGAAGCCAGTGTGTAGTAGATGGGTGTGGCCGAGTAAAGGAAAGAGATAAGCAGGATGGATATTCTGGAAACAACCTTCGTAACGAAGGTATAACTAATTTCAAACTTTTTGCTAATTAGGCTGAAAATGCGGACCGATAGCTCACTATACATGTACCGTTGGGTAGCGTATTGCAGCTCTATAAAAAGGGAGAGTGCGGGTGAAGCCAGCGCTGCTAGAAGCGGTACCGTAGGGGGGCACGAGGGTACGACGTGCAGGAGCCCCAGCACGAGTTGAAGTATGTAGAAGTTAACCAGGGTTGCAACGCACGAGATAATTGAAGAGACAAACCACGCGAGCCTGAACACGGCAACGGGAGGTACCGGCAGCTCGGCCAAAATCTGATCCGGCCTGAATATCCACGCGTCGGTGCTAGTTCCCGAGCTGCGGGTATGCACGATGAAGTAGCTTAAAACGAGGCCCGCTGAGGCTAGCATAGCGTACTGTTCGCTGAACACGCGCAGCGCCGCGTAGTACAGCGCAGCGGAGTACAAGCTACTCAAAAACGAACTAATCAGCTCTAGTACAGCATTGCTTACTACTTCGCGGTAAATGAACTTGATTAAAATCAATGTTCTCCTTTTCACTGCCTTCTAGCTACACTCTCGAGAATTTTTATGATTTTAGCGGCGCTCTCGTCCCACGAGTACCTCTTAGCGTTGGCGAGAGACCTCGCTTGCATCTCTTTTCTGAATTTAACGTCCTCGTAGAGGAGCACCATCTTTTCGACCGCATCCTCGACGGACGAGGTGACGTAGAAGCCGCCGAGACCGCTGTACCAGGTGCCCTCCCTCTTCGCGTAAAGGGCACTGTCGCCGTACACCTCCTTTAACTGGGGTACGTCGGGCAAGACCACGGGGAACCCGCACGTTTGAGCTTCGAGAGCGGCTAGGCAGAAGCCCTCTGCCGTCGACAGGGTTAGGAACACGTTGCAGGCGGAGACGAGCGCGACCAGCTCCCTGTCGTCGAGCCAGCCCGGAACGTACTCTATCTTCCCCGCTAGCTGGTTCACGTCTTCGAGCACGCTGACGTCGGCTGGCATGTCGCTCGTCCCGACAGCGGTGCTGAGCTTCAGAACACCCCGACAGGGACCCCTCGGCGCGCCACCTCCCCGACGACCCTGGTCACCTTCCAGGTCCTTGTAGGAGAATCCCGTGCCCACGTAGATCACCTTGAAGTCTCTGACTCCCTTCAGCTTCCTCCCCATCGGGCTCGCGTACCACGCGCCGGGGTTGAGACCTTATAATAGAAGAACGATCCTAGCACATTTGCTTCGATGCGGTAGCTGCTACAGCGTAGTTGCAGAGACTCACGATTGTGTGCACACCCCCCTTTATTTTTCCTACTGCCCTAATTAAAGCAAACTTTTTAGGATGCGTCACGATTTGCACGTATCACGTCTCATGCTGAGCGTGGAGGACCTGCACTTCGGTTACATGTCGCTTGAAGTTCTCAAGGGGGTCAGCTTCGAGGCGGACGCCGGCGTGCTGTTCCTGATAGGCCCGAACGGGGCCGGCAAGACCACGCTGGCTCACGTCATCGCCGGCATCTACAGGCCGTGGAGGGGGCGCGTGCTGGTGGACGGCGTCGACGTTCACGCGCGGCACGAGAACAAGGTGCTCGTCGCGATCGCTAGGCAGCAGCCCCCGTCCCCGCTGTTCAACGTGGAAAGCCCGCTCGAGTACTTGAAAATGTACTGCGAGCTGAGGGGCGACGACCCATCGCGGGCTGCCGAGGTCTTGGAGCTCCTCGAGGTCCCGCTGGAGAGGAAAGACCTTTCCGTCTTCTCGCCGGGCATGAAGAAGAAGGTCGAGATCGCGAAGCTGATGCTCGCCGAGTCGGCTAAGGTGCTCATCGTCGACGAGCTCGCGGGGCTTGACGCGCAGGCCCGCAGGGTCACGGTCTCCTTCCTGCGCGAGGCCGGTAGGAGCAGGTGCGTGATCGCGATCACTCACAACCCGCTCGACATCCAGGAGCTGAGGGGCAGGGTGGCAGTCATGATGGACGGCAGGATCACGGCTGTCTACAACGACTACGACGAGGCGCTGGCCCGCGTCTCCGAGCGCAGGCACCTGCTCAAGTTCGCGTACAGGGGCGAGGCCGGCAGGCTCAAGGCCGCGCTCGAGCGCTACGCGCTCAGGAGCTCTCTCGAGTGGCGCGAGGGGGTCGCGCTCGTCGAGGCCGTGGTGGCGGAAGAGCACGTCCAGCAGCTCGAGCGCGAGCTGGTGGAGTCCGGCGTCCTGCTGAACCTCACCGACGACCCGATCACGCCGCTCCTCGAAGCCCTCAGCGCGGGAGCGCGTTAGACGGCTTGCGTCGTCTCGTCGAGCGCCTTAAGGTCGTCGTGGGAGAGGTTGAGGGACAGCGCCCCTAGGGCTTCCTCGAGGTGCTGCAGCTTGGTGGCGCCGGCGATCGGCACGATCGGGATCCCCCAGACTTTCTCGCCCACGTTGATCAGCCAGGCTAGGGCGAGCTGCGCCATCGTGACCCCGCGCTCGCTCGCGAGCTCCCTGAGCTTCGCGAGGATCTTCAGGTTGCGGTCCGTGAAGTAGCGGCTCATGTCCCTGTACTCCCCCCTCGAGCCTGAAGGGACCTTCCACTTTCCCGCTTCGAAGTCCACGTACTTGCCGGTCAGCACGCCCTCGGCGAGCGGGGAGTAGGCGGCCAAGCCCATCCCGAACCGCTTGGCGAGCGGGATGATGTCGGCCTCGAGGCTGCGGTCCAGCAGGTTGTAGCGGTACTGGAGGACCACGATGGGTTCGAGCCCCCGCTCCTCCGCCAGCACCGCGTACTCGGCGAGGTGCCACGCCGGGACGTTGCTCATGCCGATGTACCTGACGAGGCCCTGCCTGACCAGGTCGTTGAAGGTGGTCAGGGTCTCGAGCTTCGGTGTTTCGGGATCGAAAGCGTGCGCGTAGTAGACGTCGATGTAGTCGGTCTGCAGCCTCCTCAAGCTCTCCCTTATTTGCCACATGATGTGCTTCCTGCTCAACCCCTCCCCGTTGGGGCCCGGCGACATCCGGCCCGCGACCTTCGTCGCGATCACCAGCTCCTCCCGATCGAGCCCCAGCTCCTTGATCGCAGCCCCCAGCAGCCGCTCCGCGTAGCCCACGTGGGTGAGCGGGACGGGCGCGATCCCGCCGTGGTACCTGTTCGCTGTGTCGATGAAGTTCAAGCCCTCGTCGTAGGCGCGCTTTAGGATCCTCTTGAACTCCTCGTAATCGATCTTGTAAGCCCCGGCCTCGTCCCTCTCGGGCAGGCGGGGCAGGTGCCAGGTGCCGAGCGAGATCGCGGAGACCTTGAGGCCGCAGCGCTCGCCCAACCTAACGTACTTCACGCGAACCCCCCTCGCTCCGCGCCCAAAAGGGTTTGCCGCCCGAGCGCATCCGTCACCCCCTCAAAGCTAGGCGCAGCTCCACCTCACCGGGCGCCACCTTCACGATCGTAGCGTTCAGCAAGGGCGAGACCTTCCAGCCCTCAACCGCGGCGTCGAGGTCCTCGATCCTCGGCAGCCGCTCCAGCCCCCTCCAAACCTCGAGCGCGGGGGCACTAATCAGGACGTGCACCGGCCCCTCGCGCTGCCACCTCAGCCTCAGCCGCAGCTCGCCGCCCGAGAGCTCCGCCTTGAGGATCTCGGCGGGGGTCGACACGGTGATGCCGCCGACGCGCGCGGTGTTCAAGTCCGGGCTCACGCCGGCGAGCGCCAGCGCAACCTTCGCCAGAGCCTCCGGGTTTATGTAGGGCGGCTGGGCCCTGTTTATCATCAAGTTCCACGAGTCGGGGTATGGACCGCCGGTCGCTTCCTGCTGGTGCATGGCGCTCGCGAGTATCAGGGTGGCCAGCTCGCGCCACGGGAAGCTCTTGTCGTAGGCGCTCAGGCGCAGGAGGTGGTACGCGTACACGAGCCCGTTCCACTGTACGGGGATGCCGAACCAGCCCGGGCCCTGCAGGCAGCTGGACGCGTAGACGGGGATCGTGGCGCCCGCCATCACCGGCCTATCGGGCAGCGCCCAGAGGTAAACGAAGGGTAAGCCGGCTAGGGCCCAGTACCTCGCCCCCTCCAGGTACCTCTCCTCGCCGGTGGCGATGTAAGCTTCGAGGTATGCCTCGAGAGCCTTCGCGGCGGCGAGTATATCTGGGGCTCGGAGTGGCACCTCCCACACCTGCGCGCCCCTCGGCACCCTGTACCTCTCCATCGCTTTCAAAGCCCTGAGACCGGCGCGGAGCGCTACGGGGTCGCCGGTCACGCGGGCGTACCTCAGGACCTCGGCCGCGTAGGTGGCGGTGATCCCTACCTCCCTCGCCCCGGGCTCGCCCAGCTTCCTCGCAACCTCAGCCCCGCACGGCGCCGTTGAGGGCTGGAAGCCCCACTCCCCATCGGGGCCTTGAGCAGCTGTCAGCCGAGTAACCTCATCGCGCCACTGCAGCAATCCTTGCTCGAGCCGCCCCACGAGGAACGGCAGCTGCGGCGTGGGGATGTGGCAGCCGACCCCGCTGATCAGCGCGCCGGGCCCCCACCTCGCTTCGGCGAGGGAGAGCGCCTCCCTTACCCTCGCGTGGATCGCCGCCTTCAGGTCGGCGTCGTGCACAACGTAGCTGGTTAGGAGGAGGACGTGGGCGTAGCCCGGGTATGGCTCGGGCTCCCACCCCGGCACGGCGTGGGGCCACCCCCTGCCGGGCACCCACATCGTCTCCAGGTACGCTCTCGCGCAGAGGCGCAGCTCCTCCTCCAGGCTGCGGGGCAGCTCCGGCTTGGGGAGGCCGAAAACCTCGACCCACTTCCTCACCGCCTCCAGCACGCTGCCCGCGCGGGCTGCGTACAGCAGGGCCGAGAGCTTCAGCGTCCCATTCGCCAGCTTGAGCGGGGCCCCCTCTTCCCTGTTCTCCTCGAACGCCGAGACCGGGGGTACGAAGAGCTTCATCAGGTGGTTCTCCTGGCTCTCGACGAAGTTGGGGGAGGCGAACTCGGGCGCCGGCGGCGAGCCCCCTCCCCAGGGCTGCAGCGGGTCCCACAGCAACGCGACCAGCGCGTCGCCCTGTCTCACCGCCATGAGCGGGACGGTCACCTTGATCGGGTTCGGCGCCACGCGGAGGTTGTAGGGTTCGGGGATCACCGAGGAGCTCGAGGAGCGCTCGCCGCCTTCGAGCCACTCGAGGCCGGGGAAGAGCGCTTCGCTCTTGGAGGCGCCGAAGCCCGGCTCGCCCGCGCACACCGCGACGGAGAAGTGCAGGAGGTCCCCCTTCCCGCTCAGCGCCGCCTCCAGCGCGATCAGCCCGCCGCCCAGCGGCTTCGCCGCGAGCTCGACGCGCCAGGCTCCACCCCTCGAGTCAGAGCCCTCCCACGCGAGCTTCAAAGCCCCGTTATCAAGCCACGCGCGCTGAGGGGCGAGCGCGAACGCCTCCACACCGTCCCCGAGCGCGCGCAGCTCGAGGTGGAGCGAGCCCACGCGCTCCCAACCGGCCGATCCCCTCAAAGCGAGGATGAGGGGGCCGTACAGCTCGCCGCCCCTGGGGACGAGCAGCGCCGCCTGCCCGCTCACGACCGCGTAGCCGTCCTCGAGCTCGTAGACGCCGTCCGCCCCGAGCTCGGGGCTGAACGCCAGCGCTTCCCTGCTGTAAACGGGGAACTCGAGGCTGCGCCTCGCGCCCCCCACTCGCACGCTCAGCCGGGCGACCCCGCTCTTTAGCGCGGCGACCTTCAGCGCCGCCGCTCCCTCGCTCGCGGGTCCAACCTCGGCGCCCCCCGCCTCCACCGCCAAGTTCCCGCTGGCTTCGACGTTGACTTCTACGCGGGCGGGCTCGGCGCCGAGGTTCCTCAGCTTGGTCTGCAGCTCGAACCGATCGCCTTCGGTCACCACCGCCTTCGCGAGGGACATGCCCTCGAGCCGCACCTCCGCGTGGGCAGGGATCCTCACGTACTTGATCGCCCAGTACGTCCCGTAGCAGTCGGGGGGCTCGAGGTCGAAGCGGATGCCCGTGACTGTGCCCCGCCACACCGGGTGGTTCAGCGTGATCACGTACTCGCGGAACTCGCCGTCCGCTACGATCGGCCACGCGAGGGCCTTGTCCTCGCCCCAGCTCGGCGAATCCTCCCTAACCCAGTAGATCTTGAGCGCGGTCGCGTTGCCTCGAACCCTCATGCCCACCACGATGACCTTCTGCCTGTCGGCGTCGATGCGGACCGGCGGCGCCAGCATGTACGGGTCGAAGCCCGTCACCTCGGTCGTCAACCCGTCTCCGGTGAGCTTGGCCGGAGCCAACCCGTGCAGCATCGCCCAGCTCCTGAGGTCCTCCTCGCGCTCAACCACCCAGTTGACCTCGACCGGACCCTTCTTCTCCCCGAGCTTACGGGCGAAGATGGCCGCTAGCGCGGCTGCAAGCGCGATGAGTACCGCGATCAACCAGCGCAGACGCACAAGCATCTACAGGGGGAGACTGGTAAAAAAGCTCGGCGCTTTTCCTCCCAGAACCCCGCTTGTTCAGCGCCCGACCTAGTACTTATCGCGTCAGCCTCGCGGGTTAGCCTCCAGCGCGCAGAGCCGCCTGAAACCCAGCTTGAGCAGCGGGGAATTCTCCCTCAGTCTGAAGTCGCGGGCGAGCGGGTCGACGAAGCTCGGGTTCTCGACGAGCGAGAGCGCGTCGTAGCCGAGGCTCCTCCACTCCTCGAGCGTGTACGTCCTGCCGCTGCGCTGCTCCCTGCAGATCACCAGCCTCCCGCCGAGGTCCCAGAACACGTTCCGGTCGCTGATCACGTTCCTGCTCGAGAAGTCCTGAGCGTAGCCGCCCACGAAGACGGGGGACCCGTTGGAGAGGACGACGTTCCGCTCGAAGGTGAATGCGAGCTGGCCCGGCTCGCCCCTGCTCAGCACCACGTTCGCTTCGCGGCCGAAGGCGAAGACGTTGTCGCGGACCACGTTGAACCTCCCGTAGTGCTGGTGGAAGCCGCCGTGGCTCGTGTCGTACACCAGGTTGCCCTCGACCGTTATGTAGCTGCTCCCCTCGTCCAGGTAGATTCCCCAGCCGCCGTACTGGTAGGCGCTCACGTTGTAGATCACGTTGCAGCGCACCGCCGTGCCCGGCTGGACGCCCAGCGTGTAGACGCCGCCCATGTCGCTCAGCAGGCCCTTGCCTACGTCGTGGATGACGTTGCCCTCCACCAGGTTGTAGCTGGCGAAGCTCTCGCCGTAGCCCCACGTCCAGCCCACGGACACGCCCGTGTAGTAGAGATCCCGGATGCGGTTGCGCAGGACGCGGACGAAGCGGGCCTGCCCCACCCAGACGCCGACCGCGCTGTGGAACACGCGGCCGCACTCGCGGATGCTGTTACCCTCCACGTCGACGAACTCGACGCGCTCCCACTCGGCCTTCGGCACGTGCTGGGTCCCCACCTTCACGCCGCCAGCCCCCAGGTCGTAGAGCTCGCAGCCGGCGATGCGCACGCCCCTGCAGCCCGGCCCCACCTCCACCGCGTAGCCGCCGACGTGCCTCACCGTGCAGTTCTCGAGGACCACGTTGCGGGCCCCCTCCATGTAGATGGCGCCGGGAACGTTGACCGCCGCCTGCGGCGACAGCACGTAATCCCAGTCGGCGTGCTCGAAGACGAGCCCCCTGATCACGACGTTCTCGACGAAGCGGCCCCGCTGGGGGTCACCCCTCAGCTCCAGCAAGCGCCAGGCGACGGCGGGCGCCACGACCTCCGCCGCAGCCGGGTCCTCGCCTTGCTTCGGCACATAGTACAGCTTGCCTTCGCGGTCGAGGTACCACTCGCCCGGCTCGCTAAGCGCCTCGAAGACGTTCTCGAGGTAGTAGCGGGGCCCCTGGGGCGCGAAGCCGTCCCTGACGACGAAGACAGTCTTCTGCTTCAGCTTCACGAGGTTCGAGCTCGGGTCGAAGGACTCGATGGAGATCCGCTCCTCGATCCAGAAGTGGAGGATCACCACCTCCACGTCCTCGAGGTTCCTCCACTGGCGCACGTCCCCGCTGCGGCACACGAAGCTGTCAGCCCCCTCGAACAGCCCGAGCTCCTCCAGCCTCCGCCCCCTGTAGGCCGGGACCTCCACCACCTTGTAGAAGAAGCCCTCCTTCGGCAGCCTCGCCCTGTACCTGCGCTCCCCGTTCACGAAGAGCTGCTTGAAGCGCCAGCCGGCGGGGACGCGGGCGGCCCAAGCCCGCACCCCGTTCACCACAACCTCCTCGAAGCCCGAAACAGGCTTCCCGCCGCTGATCACGGGGACCTCGCCCGGATAGGCTTCGATCACGAGCGGGCACCCGCTGCAGCCCGAGTCCTCGGGGCCTAGAACGACCGGCCTCTCGATCCTGTAGACACCGCCCCTCAGGACGATCCTGACTGGACCTCCCACCTCGGCCTTGAGCTTCCTCGCGACCTCCAGCGCCTTCTCGAGCGTGGCGAGAGGGCCGTCCCTCCCGTCGGGGCTCGGCTCGGGCAGCCGGCCGCCCCACGCGTCGGAGCCCTTCGGGGAAACGTAGATTGCAACCCCCTCTCCGCATCCGCAGGCTTGCACAGGCTTCAGCGCCCGCTGCTCGTAAAAAAGCGCTGCGGCCACCGCTAGCAGCGCAATGGCCAGCACGACCGCGGCAAGAGCACGCCTGGTACGCACACCAATCATAGGTGTGAGCTGGTTATATTGCTGCATCAACAATTTTAACTGGCAGCCGGCAAAGCCGCCTGTGGGGATCATCAACTCCTCTCTCCGCTTGACGCGTAGGGAAAGGTTCCTGAGAGTCTTCAAGTACGAGGAGGTCGACCACATTCCAGACGCCGAGTTCGGATACTGGAGCGAGACGCTGAGAAGGTGGCACAGGGAAGGGCTACCCGAGTGGGTCACCGACGACTACAGGGCCGACCAGTACTTCGGCTTCGAAGCTTGGTACTGGTACAAAGTGCCCTACTACATCCCCTTCCGGGGCTTCGAGAGGGTTGTGCTGAGGGAGGACGAGCGGACGAGGGTTGTGCGCGACGAGCTGGGCGTCGTCAAAGTGGAATTGAAAGAGGGGGTGGGGGAGTCGATACCCACCTATCTTGACTACCCGGTGAAGGATTGGGATACGTGGGAGAGCTACAAGGAGCGTTTCGACATCGATAACATAGGCTACCCGGCCAACTGGGAGCAGCTCAAAGAGGAGTGGGAGCGGAGGGACTACCCGCTCGGCATCGACGCGGGCGGCTTCTACGGCTGGGCTAGGGACCTCATGGGCTTACGCAACCTTGCGAGAGCGATTGTGAGGGAGCCTGAGCTCGTGAAGGATATGTTCGAGTTCAGGACCAGAATGATCCTGAAGGCAATCGAGAAGCCGGCGAAAGAGGTGGAGCTCGATTACGCCCATTTCTGGGAGGACATGTGCTGGAACGGCGGCCCCCACATTTCTCCTAAGCACTTTAGGGAGTTGATGCTTCCCTACTACAGGAGGATCACCGAGCTTCTAAGGGCGCACGGAGTTCGGATCTTCATCGTGGATAGCGACGGGAACATCGACCTCCTTGTACCCCTATGGCTCGAGGGTGGGGTCAACTGCTTTTTCCCATGCGAAGTTAGGGCCGGCTCAGACCCCGTCAGATTGAGGGAAAAGTACGGGCGAGAAGCGCTCTTCATGGGTGGGATCGACAAAAGGGCCCTCACCGAGGGTCCAGAGGCGATCGATAAAGAGCTTCAGCGGGTGAAGCCGCTGGTGGAAGAGGGCGGGTACATACCACATGTGGACCACAGGGTACCGGCGGACGTACCGTTCAGCCACTATCTTTACTACTTGAAAAGGAAGAGGAAGCTGATAGGGCTCACCAACTCGAACTGAAGTAAGGGCCCACGTAGCGCGCGCGTCTAAGACGACTCACTTCATCATCGCTTGTCTCTAAACTTCCTGATCAGATCTCTGGCTTCAACGTCCAGCTCTATCCTTTGGGAGATTTCGTCCATAACCTTCAACGCCCACTCCACTTTTCTCTTGCGAACCTCCTCCTCTAACGCCCTTCTGAGCACTTCGCTCACGTTGATACCGAGCTTCCTAGCCTTCTCCAACAGGCTCCTTCTTACTTTAGTTGACATGGTGACTTAACCTATTGGTAGTCCTTGTAAGGCAGAAAAGCCTACCTTCTATCAACTGAACAGTTTAGGTTAGCCGAGCTGGGCGGCCAGCGCCGCGTGGAGGATGTCATGCTTGCGGGCGAAAAGCATCTCGCCCGAGTGGGCGTCCTCGAAGGCCAGCAAGCCAGCCCAGTAGTCGAGAAGCTTCAGCTCCCTGCCCTCGAGCGACCGGATAGGGGCGGGCTCCGCCGAAGCGAAGCGGCGTGGCTCGAGCCGACGGGGGAGCAGCGTGATCGCCTCGTACTCGCCCTCCAAGCCCAGCTCGGTAAGCAGCGAGGCTAGGCGAGCAGCAGCTTCCTGTGCGCCAGCGCGCTCTAAAAAGTTCGAGGAGAGCCGCATTCTCTCGACGACCCTCACCCCCATCCCCTCCGTCGCGGCGCGCCGCTTGCCCAGAACCCTCTCTAGGCTCCGCATCTCGGCGAGCGGGCCCTTCGCGACGAGCGCCGCGCTCACGTGCGGCTGCTCGGCCACCCTGTGGGGCAGGCGCCACAGCTGAGTCAACCCTACCTTCAATCCCCCGCCGTAATCGAGCGCGTAAACCGCAAAATCTTCCTGTGATACAGAGCGCGCCGCTTCTTCGCAGGCGCTATCGACGCCCTGGCTGCACAGCTCGTAGAGAGCCTTCCAACTGTGCGCGTGCTCGCGGCAGTACCCTCCGCGGGCTGAAGCGGGCTTAGGGCAGTACTCGACTTTCTCACCGAAGTCTTCGTGGTAGCGGCAGTAGCGCTGTTCGCCGACGCTGTTGATCCGGATACGCGGTTCCCACGCAACCGTGGCGTAAATCTCAGGAGGCTTCTGAACCAGTAGACCCAACCTATCCACGCGCTCTACACGTAGCTTAACCGAAACGCCCCCTTCTCTACCAAGCCATTCCCCCAAACCAACCGAGGAAGCGCTAGCTTCGGAAACAAGCTCCACATCGAACATCACTGCTCGAAACACGATAGGCATAGCTAGCCCCGCGAGCGCGTACAAAAGAAGGTGGCGCCGGGGCCGGGATTCGAACCCGGGCGCCCCAGAGGGGCAATGGGTTTCTTGCCAGGCTTAATGCGAGCAGTCCATCTCGAGCCCATCGCCTTGGACCACTCGGCCACCCCGGCGCGCGAGGAGCTGAGAGTGAGCTCGAATAAGTTTTTCGCTTGCACTGTTCCGCATCCCTAAAATAAGCGTGTGCGCTTATCGCTGCGGGTGCTGTGCTGAAATATGTTCCCGTCGTGAGCAAGGAGGCGTACATCGCGGTTGCCGTCTACGACCTCGTCAGCATCCCCTACTCCCCTGCCCGTACAATGCCGCACGTCCTGTACGCGGCCAATTTCGGCCGTCTGCTCTACCTGACCTACCTCATCGAAAGAGGGCGGTTGCGGGGTCCATTGCTCCGCTACTTGGTTGGAGCTTCTCGCGAGCTCAGCGCTGCGGGCGCGGAGGTGCTGAGGGAGCTTGAGAGCGTGGAAGTGCACCGCTGGGAGGAAGTGGAGAAAGTTTTACGCAGCTCTGCACAAAGGGTCGGCGAGCTCTACGAAAGGAAGGTGAGAGATTTTATCGACCTTTCGCGGCGGGTTTTCGGCTTCGAGCGATTCTTCGAGAGCGTGTACGTCGTCTACGGCTTTAACCCGCTGGCGGGCTCTCTCTTCGGATCATTGCTTTATTTCGACGAGGAAAGGGCGATTGTCTCCGCGTACGTCAACGACCTCCTCCCGGAGAGCCACATGCTGGACGTGATTGTGCATGAGCTAATCCACGGGTTGCTGAAACTCAACCGTGTCAGCTTGAACGAGGCGCTTGAGGAGCTGGTCGCGAGCACTGCCGCCCCTGAAGGCTACTTGTCGAGAAGGCTGGGCCTCGCGGAAAGGGTCCAGTTCGAGTGCTTCGAAGACCTTGCCAGGAGCACATACCACTTCCAGTCGGTGACCAGAGCTGAGGAGCTCAAGGATGCATTCAATGCAATCAAAGAGTTCTATGAGGAGGAGCGTTACAGAGCTACAACTCTGTTCGAGTGGTTGTGCGCGAAGTTACGTTCTGCGCGCTAATGCATGGCTGTGCCAGAATTCCAAAGATATGACGTTGCTATCAGGTAGATCTTACGGGCTATGCTCCGTGAGACCTCAATCTAACCGGGCTTTCCTATGCTTCCACTGGAGGCTTTATGAGTCTCGACGAGCTGTTTGAACGGTTCGCAGTGCAATCCCGTATATTCCGAGATCGTGATAGGCTGTTGCCCGACTACGTGCCAACTGAATTGCCGCATAGGGACAACCAGGTGCTGCAGCTCGCCAAGATCCTAGCGCCCGCTCTCGCTGGCTCAAGGCCGTCGAACGTCTTTATCTACGGATTGACAGGCACGGGCAAAACTGCCGTCACGAAGTACGTGCTAAGAAGGCTGTCAGAGAAAGCTCAGGAAAAGGTCATTTTCTCCTACGTGAACTGCCGGCAGAACGACACGAGCTACCGGGTTTTAGCCGAATTGGCTAGGACATTGGGCACGAGGATACCGTTCACGGGGCTCGCTACTTCGGAAGTGTACAAGCGCTTCGTCACGGCGCTCGACCGACGAAGCAGGATAATGGTCGTAGTCCTCGACGAGATAGACCACCTTGTCAAGAAGACGGGAGACGACGTGCTCTACTTCTTGACACGCATCAACGAGCAGCTGTCCTCGTCCCGCCTCTCGCTGATCGGGATAACGAACGACCTGAAGTTCACCGAGTTCCTCGACGCGAGAGTGAAAAGCAGCCTAGGGGAGGAGGAGCTGGTTTTCCCCCCTTACACAGCAAGGGAGCTAGAGGATATCCTCAGGCAGAGGGCGGCCGAAGCCTTCTACGACGATGCCCTGGCCCCCGACGTGATTCCCATGTGCGCCGCGATCGCCGCTAAGCAGAACGGGGACGCGAGGCTAGCGCTCGACCTGCTGCTGAAAGCGGCCGACATCGCCGAGCGCGAAGGAGCTGGAAAGGTGACTGCGGACCACGTGCGGCAGGCCCAGAAGGAAATAGAGAAAAACGTGACCGTCGACGTTATCAAGTCGATGCCTCTGCACGTGAAGCTCGTCCTCCTATCCATCTACCTCTTGGAGAGGGAAGGAGTAAAGAACCTGACAACAGGCGTGATCTACAACAAGTACGTTGAGATAGCCAAGATGATGGGCATAGACCCCGTCACTCAGCGGAGGATCAGCGACATCATCAACGAGCTCGATATGAGCGGTATAGTAAATGCCCGCGTCGTCTCTCTGGGCCGCTACGGTAGAACGAAAGTGATCAGGTTAAGCACAAGCATCAAGAACATCGAAGAAGGGCTTCAAGACGACCTCTTCATGCTGGGCGCGATCGAGATGACTACCCGCTAGCTCGCCTGGTGAGCGCTGTACACCCTAATTGCAGAGAGGCGAGCGCGCTACGTTAAATCACCGCACGCACACCAGACTTCGTGGAGCAGATCGTACAGCTCCTGGAAGCCCCAGCGCTCCTTTGCTGAGACGAGGGGGATTCTAGCCGCTACGCTGTAGGTGTTCATCAGCTCGACAAGCTTCGCCGCGAGCTCCGCGATGACCCCCTGCTCGCCCTCAAGGTCGAATAGCAGCAGGCTCGGATCCTTCGCCCATGCAGCCGCGCGGTGAGCTGTTTCGAGGTCGCCCTTGTTTAGGGCAGCAACTGTTGGTACATCCAGCCTCAACTGCACTACAAGGGACATAAGCCTGAGGGTTGCGAAGTGCGACGGGCTCTTCGCCAGGCCAGAGTCGAAGAGCACGAGAGCCACCGCAGCGCCCCGCTTCGCCAGCTCACGCGAGAACGCCGGCCCGGCGTCGTGGAAGAGGAAGAGCTCCATCTGGCCGGGCGTGTCCACGAGGACGATATCGGCTTCCAGGCGCGAGACTTTTTCGAGGATCTCAGTCTTCCTCTCGCATAGCGCCTGCATGCTCTCCACGAGCGCGCCGTTCGGCCCCAACCCTTTCTCCCTCATGAGCGCTTCGACTGTAACGTAGTCTCTTGCGTCGACGTCAGGCTTGTACGGCAGGTAGTCGGCACCCGGGTCCAAGTTCACGTACGCCACCCGAGCCTCCTGCACCTCCGAGAGCCAGCTGCCGAAAGCCGCCGTCAGCGTGGTCTTCCCGCTACCCGCTGGGCCCAGCACGATCAGGTAGAGCGAACGGCCCAAGTGCAGCCTGAAACCCACGATGTGCGCGAGCCACCTGCGCTTTTTATCGTTTTAGCTGCACGCACGGACCAAGCAAGGTCCTACTCGCGGGGGGAAGCGGGCTTCCCGCTTCCGCGCAAACGGGTGGCGAGCTTCTTGAGGCTGCTCCTCTTGTAGTACGCGAGCACGGCAGCGGCGGCTGCAAGTGCGACCGCGACGGTCAGAGGGCTGACCCCTCGAGGCTCCTTCACGTGCAGCGAGCCTCTAATGTACTGGCTTAAGCTCCTGCTTTCTTGCGTCCAGCTTACTTTTATGTCGATGGGCAACTCGCCGAGAGGTGCGGATTGATCGATGCTCACTTCGAAAGTCACCAGCTTGCGTTCGCGCGAGGTGAGTGTGCCCAGGTAAACGCTCGTAGTCCCCGTCACGAAAGGCGAAAAAACCTCAACGCGCACATCCTCAGCTGTGGAGTTCGAGGTGTTCTCGACCTCGTACACCAGCCTGTACCCCCTTCCGCCCCTCTCCACCTCGAGGCTCGTCACGTTGCGCACGCTGAAGCTCGCCTTCTCCAGGACCGTTAGAGTGAAGTAGAGGAGGCGGCCCGACGCGTTGATCGCCAGCTTGTGGTTGCCTAGTGGCGCGCTGTCGCTCACGTCCGCGAGGAAGTAAAGGGTGACGGCCTGCCCGACGGGCAGGTAGGGGATGAACGCCTCAGCTCCACTGGCGGCGCTGGGCTTCACCCACTCGCCGCCGAGGAATCTCACCTCCGCGTTTCTCGCCATATAGTCGCCTGAGTTCACGAGCGTGACCGCGAGCCTCACCAGCTTGTCGCCGGGGAAGACTACTGGAGGCACGGTGACGACGGAGGCGACGCTCAGCTCCCAGTCGCCGTGCACCTCGAAGCCGAGCGCGTATAGGTCCCTGAACGCGCGCCCATCGACGGCGCTGTAAGAAGCGGCGGCGACGAGCTGCAGAGCCCCGTAGACCTTCGGTTGGACGAAGACGTCGAACGCGACCTCCGCCGAGGCGCCAGCAGCTAAGCTGCCCACGTTGACCGTGGAGGGACCGACAACCGCGCCTATCTCGGGGCTCTGCGAGGTCAATGCGACTGTGACGTTGCGAGCCTCTGCGGATCCTGTATTGCGGATGAGGACTACGACGTGGTTGACACGGTTAGGGTAAAGGGTCCTGTTGAGCGGGGTCAGCGTGATGCTGGGGTCGCCTCGGGTCACGTTGAAGGAGACTTGGAGCGCGTCGGCGTACCTCTCGCCGGACTCGTCGTAGTACTGGAGCCTGAAGGTGATCGTGGCCGAGCTTTCGGTCGGCGCAGCCCTCACCGTGAAGGGGAGCTCGACGCTGCGACCGGCCTCCACGCGCCTAACCCTTGCTCTCGTAGCCTCCAGCACGTAGACTCCAGCTCCCGGTGCCGCGTCTACCGACACGTCTACAGCTGCCGCGTCGCCGAGATTCACGATCGATACTACAAGTCTGGTGTTCAGGCCGTAGGGCAGAGTCCCGTTAAGCAGCTGCACCGAGAGTAGTGGTGATGGGGACCTCGCCACCTCGAAACCGGTGCTCAAGGAGCTCGTCCTTGCATCGCCGTACTCGTCGTAGTAGGTTAGTGTCAGCTGGAGCTGCGCAACCCCAACGGCTGTGCGGTCAGCCCTAACCAGCAGCGGCACAGCTTTAGTCTCGCCGGGAGCGAAGTCGCCCAGGGAGGCGGAGGAGCCGGAAAGGACCGCGACACCCGGTGAAAGGCTCGCCACAGAGACTTTAACGTCCTTGGCTGTGCTGGGACCTGTGTTGGTGAGGTAGAGGTACATCTGATACCGCTGGCCTGAGACAACCCTACTGGGCGAGAGGCTGCAGGCGAAGAAGGGGAGACCTTTCGCCCTAACCGTCTGGAACCCGATAGTCACAGTCTGCGTGCCGGGGTTCCTGGCGAAATCCTCGTAGGAGACCGTGACGGTCAGCGCGACGCTGTCCCCAGCGGCGCTATCGACGATCACGCTGAGCGGGAGGGCGAGCCGTTCGCCCACCCCCACGAGCCCCTCCCTGCTGAGGGAGCCTCCCAGCACGGTCAGGAAGGCGCTAGCCGGCGCGACTCGAACCTCAAAGTTCCTCGCCGGCGCCCCCTCCACGCTCACGGTGATCGTAACCTGGTTAACTTCTCCCTTGCGCAGAACTCCCTTGTCTGCAGCCACAGAGAAGGAAGGACTGCCGGAGAACCCCACCTGAAAGCCGAGGGTGGTCGAACTCCCGTTGCAGCTAACTTCTAGGTACGCCGGGTAGTATGAGGCGTAAGGACCCTCGGGAAGGTCTAGCTGGAACTTGAGCGGGATCAAAGCCCCCTGAGCTAGGTAGCCAGAGTAGTTGGCGCTAGCGGTCAAGTCCTTGCCGGCTACCCCCTTCACCGTAAGGTTCGCTTTCAGGGTTAAGTTGCCGCTGGCACCGCTGTATTCCAGCACTACGACGAGCGTGTTGTTGACCCCAGCGGTGGGCGGAGCCTGCCAGTAGGCATCGTGCACCGCGAAAGCGGGCTGAGCTTTTACCGTGAAGGTCGCAAGAGATGCTGCAACTAGGATTGTTAAGATGATCGAGCTCGCCTTCATACTAATCCACCTTGAGCCTCAGTACTCTCACGGCGGCCGCTAGGAAGACTGCGGTTTCGAGAGCGAGCGCCGCGCATTCCTGCGATACATCGGCGAGCGTCCAGCCCCGCAGCTGGATGTTCCTGAACGCCTTGAGGAAGTAGTAGAGGGGCAGGACCCTGCTGACGAGGCGAGCCGTGGGGGAGAGCAGCTCCACCGGCATGAAGAAGCCGGAGAACAGCATCGAGGGGATGAAGACGAAGATCGCCGCCTGGTAGGCTTGCAGCTGGTTGCGCGAGGCGGCCGAAATGAGGAGGCCTATGCTCAAGGAGCAGAGCAGCATGAGGAGGGAGACCGCAAGCAGCGCAGGCAGCGGCCCCCTCACCTGAACGCCAAGCGCGTAGACGGCGAAAGCCATCGTCACGATCATGTCCGCCACCGTCACCAGCGCGTAGGCGATGAACTTCCCGAACACGATGTGCCAGCTGGAGACCGGAGCCATGATGAGCTGCTCGAACGTCTTCCTCTCGCGCTCGCGGCTGATGGAAACCGCGATGAGGCTCATCGGCACGAGGTGGAGGAGGACCCCCATGATCGTCGAGGTGAAGCTGTCGACTGAGCTCACCTTGGGGCCGTAGACGGTCTGCCGCTCCACATCGATGTAGAAGGTGCCGTACAGCTCCGAAGCCTTCTTCATGAACATCTGCGTCGCGATCACCGCCGACTGCCAGACGAGCTCCGAGACTGTCGCGTACGCCGCGTCGAGCACAGTTACGATCCTCGTGCTCTGCCCGCTCAGGATGCTGTCGCTGAAGCCCTCCGGGATCACTATTGCCGCGTACGCTACGCCCTTCCTCACGAGCTCCGTACCCTCCTCCATAGTTGCGGCGTACGCTACGATCTTGAAGGTGCCACTGGACCTGAGCGACTCTATGAGCTGCCAGGAGATCGAGCCCCTATCCAGGTTGACGACGACAATTGGAACTTCGCTTCTCTCCTCCCCGTACCCGGCGACGAACATCGCCATGACGGCGAGAGGCATGAGCAGAACCATCGTCAGCGACCTTGGGTCCCTGAGCAGCTGCTTAACATCTTTCACCACAAGCGCTGTCAGCGAAGCCATACTCTTTCACCCACTTGTCAAGCGGATGAAAGCATCCTCGAGGCTGACGGGCAGGGGATAAGCTCGCACCACTTTAACGCCTTTTCCCTCCAGCATCTTGGTGAGCGGAACAAGCGCTTCAGAAGCGTCTGGCACGAGCAGGCGGACCCTACTGTAGGAGCCGTTACCCTCGAACTCCACAAGCCTAGCTCCGAAGCCGTTAAGCGCTCTTCGGGGGTCGCCCTCGACCACCAGCTCGACAAGGTCTCCGCCGAAGGCGAGGCGCTTGATCTCCAGGGGGGTGCCTTCTGCCGCCACCCTGCCCCTGCTCATCAGCGCGATGCGATCGCAGTTCTCCGCCTCGTCCATGTAGTGGGTGGTAACGAGTACGGTGACACCCCTGCGCTTCAAATCCCTGAACTTCTCCCAGAAGTACCTGCGAAGGGGTGGATCGACGCCCGCCGTCGGCTCGTCTACCACAAGCAGCTTAGGGTTGTGCAGGAGGGCGACCGCGAGCGCCAGCCGCTGCTTCATCCCGCCGCTCAGCTTCCCTGCGAGCCTGCTCCTAAACTCCCATAGCACGAACTCGTCCATAAGCTCCCGTATCCTCTCCTCCGCCGCCTTACCCTTGAGCCCGAAGAGTGACGCGTAGAGCCTCATGTTCTCCTCCACCGTCAGGTCCTCGTAGAGGCTGAAGTGCTGCGGCATGTAGCCAGTGATGCTCAGAACTCCTCTCCTGTTCTTTTCGACATCGATGCCGAACACCTTCACGTAACCGGAAGTGGGCTTGAGCAAGCCGAGGATCATCCTGATGGTGGTCGACTTTCCTGCACCGTTGGGCCCGAGGAGTCCAAAGATGACACCCTCCTCTACCTTCAGGTTTACACCGTCTACCGCCCTAAAGCTGCCGAACTCCTTGACGAGGTTTACAGCTTCGATCGCTAGTACCATTCCGCAAGCCTGTAGCAGCAACCCTTATATACTTTATTCACGGTAGACAGTTAACGTGAGCGAGTTCGACGAAGCTGTTGAAGCTCTTAGGGAGCTAGATCTCTCGGAGTACGAAGCTAGAGCCTACGCAGCTCTCCTAGCGATGGGCGAGCTAACCCCGCAGGAGGTTAGCAGCGCGGCGAACATACCCTACACGAAGGTTTACGAAGTTCTCAAGAGGTTGGAAGCTAAAGGTTGGGTTGTCGCTGTCTCGCGAACCCCTCTCGTCTACGCGCCGAAGAGACCTGAAGAGGCTATCGCGCTGGAGCGGAGGAAAGCGGAGGAAAAGCTTAGGAGAGCCGAGGAGAAGCTGAAAGCTTTGGAGAAAGCAGGAGCGGTCGCTACCGGGATTTACGTGCTGAGGAGCTTTACAGCCCTCGTGAGGGCGGTTCGAAGCATCGTTGCGGAGTCCGAAGAGGTGCTCGCCATGCTCTCAACCCCCCAACTGCTGAAGGAGATAGAAGACCTTCTCGCTAAAGCGAGAGTTCGAGGGGTGATCGAAGCCAGCATGCAAACTCCGCGCCACGGGGAGTGGAAAAGGGTCCCGCTCATCATCCCCCTCGACATGGTGATCGGCGATCGCGCGAAGCTCGTGCTGCACTTCGGTTTGCTAAGCCCTCACGGTGGGCCTAGCGGCGTGCTCGTGCTCGACGAGGAGGTGGCCAGCGCAGCCTCAAAGTACTTCGAAAGGATATGGGAGGCAGCGGAAATCCAAAACAAAGCGGATACATGACAGGCTGGTTTACCTGGGCTTCGCGTATGGCGATAAGGCAACTGTGAGAGGAGCGTTCTGTGGAAAAGAGAGTTAAGCGCGGATTTAAAAGCTGAGAACGAGCGCGTAGCCTGCTGCTCGAGCTGGTAGAAGAAAACAATGTAAAAACGGCATCCGCGCGTTCACGTCAACGAGAGATGCTTTCGAGGGTTTTACCTTTTGTCTCCACGCCTAGCGCGGCCACGACGGCCGCCGAGATTAGATGGCCGACGACGAAAAGCGAGAAGGGGGTGAAGGGGTTGCCGTAGGCTTGGATTAGCACGCCAGCGAGGTAAGGTCCCAGGATGCCGCCTATCCTTCCGAAAGCGTTGGCCCACCCGCTGCCCGTACCGCGAAGATCGGTGGGGTAAAGCTCGGGCGTGTAAGCGTAGGTGACACCCCAAGCTCCCAGGTTGAAAAATGAGACTAAAACACCCCATACAAGCGTTTCGAAGTCGCTGGCCGACAGCCACATGCCGAGGCTCGCCGCTCCAGCCAGCAACATGTAGAGGGCGAGCACGGGCTTGCGGCCGAGGACCTCGATCAGGTAGGCACCGGACAGGTAGCCGGGGAGCTGGGCGAGCGTGATCGCTATCGCGTAATCCAAGCTCCTCACGAAGGGTACCCCCCTCGCGTACAGGATGCTGGGCAGCCAAAGGAAGATGCCCCAGTAGGTGAAAACTATCATGAACCAGTGCGTCCAGAGCATCAGCGTCCTCCTCGAGTAGGGCGGCTTGAGCAGGTCCCTCACCCCCCTCCTCGCGGCTGGCGCGCGCTCGGGGAGCTCCAAGCCCAGCTTCCTAGCGAGCTTTTCGGCCTCCTCGAGCCTCCCCCTGGCCACGAGGAACCTGAGCGACTCCGGGACCGAGGCCAGGAGGGCCGGCAGGAGGGCGAGCGCCGCGCCCGAGAGCGCGAAGACGGCCCTCCAACCATAGCTTGGGGCGATCAGGCGGGAGAGGAGGAGAGCGGCTAGCCAGCCGAAGGCCCACGCGCTCTCGAGCAGGGCGACCTGCCTGCCCCTCACCTTCATGGGCGCGTACTCCGCCAGGAGGACGCTTGCTGTCACCATGTAGCCCGCGTTGCCGGCGCCAGCCAGCACCCTGTAGAGTGAGAGGTCGAGCCACCCCCGCGCGGCAGCGCTGAGCGGGGTGAAGACGCCCATGAGCGCGGTCGAGGCGAGCAGGGAGAGCTTGCGGCCGAGCCTGTCGGCCAGGTAGCCGAGCCCCGAAGCCCCCAGCAGCATCCCAAGTAGCCAGCTGCTCAAAACCCTCCCCGCCTCTTCAGGGCTCAAACTCAGCTCCTGCTGGATCAAGAGGAGCGTGCCGCTCACCAAGCCGGCGTACATCGCGCCCACTCCCCAGCCCACCATCAAAGTGGCAAGCAGCAGGGTTTGGAAGCGCATGCGAAACACCGTAGGTTGCTTCAAACCGCGTTTAAAAATTTGACATCGGCATTACTTCGTCGACTGCTGAAAGGTTCTGCGCGGAGCTAACGCTACGGCATCCTCCATGCCGTGGGTCTTGTAAGCCACGGTCATCGCTTCGGTGTTAAACGCGTAGCCCACGCTGCCGTTAGCGTCCACAGCCACCACGCCTGCCAGCCCTTCGCCCAGCTCGGCGCTCATGCGTGAGATCGCCTCCCGCGCCGCCTGCTCCGCGGGGAGCCCCTTTGCCATCAGCTCGCATACAGCCCTGCAGAGCGAGAACCGGATGATGTACTCGCCGATGCCGGTGGCGGAGCAGGCGCCAACCCCCTTGAGGGCGTAGAAGCCCGCGCCCGGTATCGGCGTGTCGCCGACCCTCCCCCTCAGCTTGAGCCAGTAGCCGCCCGTCGAGGTTGCTGCGGCGACGCGCCCCTCCCTGTCGACCGCCGCCGCACCCACAGTCCCGAAGTAGCCGGGGTGCTCCTCGGCGAGCTTCCTGAGCTTGGCGAGCCAAGTGTAGTCCTCGCCTCTCACCCACCTCGCCTTGAGCTCTCTCAACCTCTCCAGCTTCTCGCGCGTGACCAAAACCTCCTCCGGCACATCGAGCCCAAGAATCTTGGCAAGTCTCTCTGCTCCCTCTCCCACAAGCAGTATGTGGTCTGTAAGCTCAGCCACGCGTCTCGCCAGAACTACCGGGTTCTTCACCCGCCTCACCGCCGCGACCGCGCCGATTAACCCTTCACTATCCATCACCCCCGCGTCTAGCTCCGCGACGCCGTCGAACGTTAGCGCGCTACCTAAACCAGCGTTGAGTAAACCCGAGTCCTCCAGCAGCACAACAGCTTCCACGACAGCGTCGAGGGCCGAGCCGCCGCGCGACATCACAGCATAGCCCTTTTCGGCCGCCTCTTTCAGCACTTCAAGCCGTTTTCCCGCATCCTCGCCGCGCAACCTACCGGCACCTCCATGCACGATTATGGAGGGGCGCACGGAACCCCTACCTAAGCCCGCTAGAAAAACTTGAGCGAGCGCTCAGCTACGGCCGCTTCGCTCACCGGTCGGTATCGGGGTTGGTCATCATCGCCGCACACCCTGTGCAGCTCACAGATATAAGTCGTTTAAGGGCCGATAGGCTCAAGTTCAGGCATGTGGCGTAGGTATCGCCTTGAGGAGCTTGAAGTGTTTCAATCGGATTGTAGTGGGCGACTTGAAGGTTAAGGGTAGAGGGTTTACCGCCGTTTATACGCTGGAGTTCGACGGCGCAAAAAAGAGCTATCCGCTGATGCAGCGCTACGAGGAAGACATCAACGTGAAGGGATTGGAAGAAGTCGCGAGACTTGCCAGCATCGTTCCGGCTGTGAACTACACGCTGTTCGCCGACGAGATCCGCTTCGAATTCCCCCTCCACGAGCACGACCTCGAGTTCTTCGAAACGGTGGCTGATGCGACAGCGCGCGACATATTCGTCAACAGGATCGTCAACCGGACCGGGCTGATCCGCGACGAGTATGTCCCAAACCCGGAGGAAGTAGAACCGGAGGACGCGAAGCCGAGGGCCCACGTGAGCGTACCTGAAACGTTTACGGGCACGTCGATCGAGCACGAGGGAGACCCGGCGTCCAGCATCGTGATGTCGTCGGGCGGCCAAGACAGTTTGCTCTCGTACGGGCTGCTAGCTGAACTAGGTCTGCGTACATACCCCTGTTACCTGAACGAGGCAGGCAGGCACTGGCTCGTAGCCCTTAACGCGTACCGGTGGTTCGCGCGCAACGTCCCCGAGACTAAGAGGGTTTGGAGCAACGTGGATAGGCTCTTCACGTTCATCGAGCGGAACATGAAGATAGTGGTACCTAACTTCCAGAGGAGGAGTAGGGAGATCTACCCGGTGAGGCTCTTCTGGTTCGAGCAGTACGCCTTCAGCTTCCTACCGCTCGCGATAAAGCACTGCGTCGGCAACATCGTTTTCGGGAACGAGTTCGACGACTTCACCGGCTACCAGCTCGAGTTCAAGGGTATACGCCACTACTGCGCCGCCTACGACCAGTCGCAGGAGTTCGAGAAGTACATGACAAGGTGGTTCGCCGAGAGGGGTTTCCAGTTGAAGCAGTGGTCGCCCATTCGCTCTATCACGAAGCTCGTCGTCGCGCGCGTGCTCTCGCGGAGGTACCCGCACCTGTTTAAGCTCGCGATGAGCTGCCACTCGCCCGTCTACCGGGGCGGGCGGCTGGTCCCCTGCGGCAGGTGCTTCAAGGACACGGGCGTCATCCTCTTCCTCCTCGCGAACGGCGTCGACCCGGCGGTGATCGGCTACGATCGGAGGAGCTACGCCGACCTCCCTAGGCGCATCCTCGAGCACAGGTACAGGATCGGGGAAGCGGAGCTGGAGCACTCAGCCTACCTGGCGAACAGGATTTGGGGGTTGAAGCTGCCGCGCGCCAACCCCCACCCCAGGATCGAGATGATGCTATTCGACGAGCTGAGCTCGCACCCCGACGCGATACCCTACTGCGAGGTTAGGGAGAAGATCTTCGACATCCTCGAGAAGTACACCACCGGCTACGCCCTCTTCAACGGGCGCGAGTGGGTTCCCACCACGCGCGAGGAGGTGCTCAAGCTGGGAGGTTGCGCTTAGCGCTGCCCACCGGAGCCAGCTTGCGCGCCGCCCCGCTCACCGCGGCGTCTCAGCTCTTCAGGCAGCCGAAGGTGCTTGAGCTTCGCTTCGAGCTCCCTCAGCCTCTCCTCCCTACGGCTTACGAGCCGAAGGTACGCCTCTGGGCTCAGGGCGAAGTTCTTCGCGCTCTCGAGAAAGCTATCGATGAGCAGCGCCTGCTGCCTGCTCCACACCTCGTTCGGCACGCTCTTCACCCACCTAGCGTAGAAACGGACAAACTCGAGCCTCTCCCGCAGCCTTCTCTCCTTAGCCAATCCCGTAGGCATCACCCTTCACGCCCAAGATTTCCATGAACTTATGCAGCAAACTCAAGTCTAAATGCTCCTTGAACACCTCGCGCGCGCTTGTAAGCTATTTGGAGCTCGATGGGGGGCACGTACATGCGCTCATCGTCGAATACGACCGCTACCCTGTTATCCATGGAGTACTCGTCGAGCTCGCTTTCGGCGAACTTGAGCACGAAGTTCGGTATCACGATGCCTTCTACGGTCACCCCCACTCTCAACCCCTCGTCGAGCATCCTGTAAAGCTCGCTAGGCCCGCCTGGCTTCACGAAGTAGTACCCTTTCCCCCGAAGTTCGTTGTAGAGTAGGAGGAACTCGCTGGGCTCCATGCGTCTCACTATCAAGTCGATGTCCTCGGTGCCCCGGCTCCTCCCGAACAGTATAGCAACGTAGCCCCCCACGATGACGTGCGCGCGAGTGTCCTCTAAGTGTATCTGCGTATTCTCTATCCTTTCCTCTAACTTTCCATTTAGAAAAAATCACTTTCAGGCTTTTTCGCATCGAATTTATAAAGGGCTCGCTAGCGTAAGCCCCGTTCCTGAGGGGGCGGGGGACCGCCATCGCGGCCGGTCCCCCGAAGGGGCCCAGCGCGCGGGTCAAACCGTGACGGATGAACCCGCCGCGAGGCGAGCGAGGAAGCTCCCGCCGGTTGGCGGCGGGAGAGCCCTCGAAAGGGGCGGGGATGCGGGCGCGCGCGCACGATGACGTAATCGACGTACTTTTCCAGAAGGCGGGGGAAAGCTAGAACGAACTTGTCTAAAGCGTTCAGCGTCTTGCCCTTCAGCTCCACCTGCCTCTCGCGTACACGATTTCCACGAACATCTCACCGATTTCGGACGCCACCGAGCGTGCGCTTAAAAACGGCTATGCTAACGCAGGCAAATATACCAGCGTGCGCCCAGCGCGCTGGCCTCCAGGTACGAAAGCTTTGCGCGCGCCTAAATATACCCATGGGTACCGAAGCCGCGATGCACGAGCAGTGGGTGAGGTTCAAGGTGGTCGAGGGCGACCTCGAGAGGTTCATCGAGTTCGATAGGGAGGCGAGCTGGCCCTTCGTCAGCGAGGAGGCGAAGAGGGCGATGGGGTACGAGGAGTACGGCAGGAGGCACAGGGAGCTCGTCGAGAGGCTCTACGCGAGCAACATCGAGAACAAGATCTTTTTCGCGGTGGACGAGGAGGGGCGCGTGCTTGGGGCCGCGTGGGTCGGGCTGAGGCTGGACAGCGTCGACTACGTGCCCGTAGGCTACTTGTACGACCTCGAGGTGGCTGAGCACGCGAGGGGCAGCGGGGTCGGCACGGCGCTGCTCGCGGCGGTCGAGGATTACTGCAGGTCCCGCGGCGTGGCGCGCTTGGCCTTGAGCACGCCGGTCGCGAACACCGCCGCCCTGCGCTGGTACCTGAAGAGGGGGTTCCGCGTGGCGCGGGTCTACCTGGAGAAGAGGCTTTGAAAGCACACATTTAAGCTGGCGCGCGAGAGGTGTCCGCGTGAGCTTGCGCCTCCTCCGCGAGCGGGTTGCGTGGGCTCTTAGGTACATGGAGGAGAAGGGGTTGAACTACGGCTACAGCGGCAACGTTAGCGCGAGGGCCGGCCCCGGTGCCTACCTGATCACCCCGAGCGGGGTGAGGAAGGCGGAGGTCAAGCCCGAGGACCTTCTGCTCGTCGACGGGGAGGGGCGGGTCGTCGAGGGCGCCGGTAAGCCTTCGGTGGAGCTTCCCCTCCACCTCGCGATCTACAGGGCTAGGCCCGACGTGAACGTTGTTGTCCACGCGCACCCCATCTACGCGACCGTCCTGTCAGTGCTGAGGCTCGACCTTGAGCCCGTCGTCGAGGAGCTGGCGCTGTACGTGGGTGGTGGAGTCAGGGTCGCCGACTACGCTCCCTCCGGCACCGAGAAGCTCGCCGAGAACGTGCTGAAAGCCCTCGGCGACCGCAACGCCGCGATCCTAGCGAACCACGGCGTCCTAGCTTGCGGCAGCGATGTGGACGAGGCGCTGAACGTCCTCGAGTGCGTAGAGCGAGCAGCGCAGATCTACCTCCTCGCGAGGCTGGCGGGCAAGCCCACCAAGCTGCCGAAGGAGGTCGTGGAACACGAAGTCGCGCTTTTCAGGAGGAAGAGGGAGCAGCGGTAGGCGCGCGCCCGCGCGGGTAGGCCCGCGCTTTTCTGCCCCCTCTGGCCCGCCCGTCACCGTTCCGGCGGGCCCATGGGGGTGCAACCCCTCACAGCTTGGGGCCCGATGCTGGACCCCTCGGCTCAGCCCCCGGCCTCATCCCGGCGTCCGCCGGGTGCGCCCGGCGCGCGCACGGGCAGCGGGGCGGCGCCTGAGGCGCGACCCCGCCAACTCGCGCTCGGCCCGAGGGCTTCCGGGTCGTTCTTAGGGTTCAGCTGTTAATTAACAGCTTTTGGCGCAGCTCCTCCGGCAGCTGCAGCTTCCGCAGCGGGTGCTTCGGCAGCGGCAGGCCAAGCGCCTTGACCCAGTGGTAGAACGGCACGAAGTCCCTATCGTCGTAGAATCCGCACCTCGTGCAGTAGGCGACCCTCGTCCGCTTCGTGTACGCCATCTTGAGCTTCGAGTTGCAGTATGGACACACGGTTGAGGGGTAGCACTCGAACGTGGCGTAGACGCCGAACCAGATCGCTAGATTTTTAACAACTTTCTCTAAAGAAAGCAAAGTCTTCTGAAGGTAAGACCCTTTGATCGATTCTGGATCCGGTATGTCTAAGTTCATTACCACGCTCCTTCCGCTCGCCCTCTTGAACGCCTTCTTGAATATCCGAGCTGCGGCGGACTTCACCCAGCCGCGTGAATCAAACCTCTCCGATAAGCGCGCGAGCGCGTAGTTCACGTTAGGCTTGCGGCCTTGCGCCGCAGCCTGCTTCCTCTGCGCAGCCTCTCTTGAGCGCCGACCCCTGTTCGGCGGTCGCAGTTTAGGAGTCTCTAGCACTCTCGTCTCAGCCCCGTCAGCAACGGCGTAAACGGCGACGATGCCGTAATCCGAGTTCGCGTCCACGTACACTAGGAGCGCGCTTTTAGGATCCGGCATCACCGGCTTTCGCCGCTCCACCCTCAACACGATCTGAACCTTAAGGTACTCCGGCTGCCTGTCCTCACGCCACTGCACGCGCACGATCTTCGTGACCTTCAAGGGAGCAACCTCAGCCTCCTTCTCCTGAAGCCACTTCAGAGCACGCTCCGGTAGCGGAAGCTCCAGCCTCTCTCTGCCGCCGAGCCTGACGACCAGCTTGCCGCCCTCGATGTAGCAGCCGCAGTGGCAATGCAGAGCATCGGCGAGCGGCAGCTTCAATACGATTTTCCTCGGCCTCCTCATCCTCTCAACCTCGCCGAACTGGTAGACTTGCGACCTCTCGTCGAACGCGTGCCGGTAGTAGCTCGGCAGCAGCTTCGCGCGCTCCAGAGCCAGCTCCACGCCCTCGTCGAGGTTCAGCCGCTTCGACCAGAAGTAGAGCGCGGCGACGGCGCGGTAAACCCTAAACAGCTCCACCAAGCGCTGGAAGGCGCCGGCTGGAAGCTCGCTAACGCGGTACAGTAAAGTCAAAACCCGGAAGCCCTCCACAACCCCCTCCTTCCTGCTCCTACCTTCCACAGGGCCCGCCCCTCGCGCGAGGCGGGGGATCTCCAGCTCGGGAGCCCGTGCCCCGGGCTCCCTCACCGCGCTCGCTACCGCCGCGCTTTCCCCGCGCGGCATCGGGTTCACTGTGAACCGGGGGTTTATAAATTCGATGTTGAGAAGCCTGAAAGTGAATTTTTCTAAACGGAAAGTTAGAGGAAAGGATAGAGAATACTCTAGAAGCTGTAGAGAACGCTCCAATGGAGCTAGGCGGGCGGCACGACGCGCGCGCCGGTCGATTGGACAAAACGTTTTGTCCGCGAGCGCTAACTACCGCTCCAGCCAGAAGGGGGTGTGGGCGGGGGCGAGGAGCGTGCGGACGAAGCGGAGCCGCTCCCCCCGCACGTAGAGCTCCGCCTCCACGCGGCCGTCCTTGATGACGGGCGCGCGCAGCGGTAGGCCGAGCGAGCTGCTCATCAAGCACGAAGCAAAGCTTTTCATCACCGCCGACCTCCCGAACCCGTGCTTTCGAAGCGGGAGAACTACCTGAGGGCGGCCGACTTCAACTACCCCGAGTACATCCCAGCGGTCATCAGCGTGTTCTGGCCCCTCTGGAACACGTACAGGGAGAAGCTGGAGGAGTTGGCGGAGAGGTACCCGATGCTCTTCCCCGGATTCAAGAGGGGATCGATAAGGTACGAGAAGGAGCCCGGCATCATTTACACGAACGAGGAGGTTGTCGACCCCTTCGGTTGCGTTTGGCGCTTCAACATCAAGGGCTACCAAGGGCAGGTAGTGAAGCACCCGCTCGAGGACTGGGCGAGGTGGAGGGAGTACAGCCTGCCCGACCCGGACGCGGGGCTGCCGGTGGAGGGGGCTCGCGACCTGATACCATGGGAGCGGGTGTACGAGTGGATGGAAGCAGCCGAGGAAGCTGGCGACCCGGTGGTGGCGCCGATGCCGCACGGTTTCTTCTTCCAGCGTCTCTACTACCTTAGGGGTTTCGAGAACCTGTTGAGGGATTTCGTGCTCAAGCCGCCACAGATCTACGAGCTGGTCGAAGCGCTGACCGAGTACAACCTCGAGCTCGTCAAGCGCCTCCTCAAATACCCGCGCGTCGACGCGGTCAGCTTCGGTGACGACTTGGGAACTCAGACGGCGATGCCCATCGCCCCCCGGACGTTCCGCGAGTTCATCTACCCCGCCTACAGGAAGATTTTCTCGTACGCGAGAGAGAGGGGCGCTAGGGTCAGGCTGCACTCGGACGGGCACGTGATGGAGGTCGCCGAGCAGCTGCTCGAAGCCGGCGTCAACATCCTAAACATCCAGGACCGCGTGAACGGCCTCGAAAACATCGAGAGGGAGCTGAAGGGGCGCATCTGCATCGACCTCGACATCGACCGGCAGCACCTGATACCCTACGGCACCCCCGCCCAGATCAGGAACTACGTGAGGAGGGTTGTGCAGAAGCTCGGCTCCAAGCAGGGAGGGCTCATGCTCTACGCGGAAGTCCACCCGCCAACCCCGCTCGAGAACATTGAGGCACTAGCGCAGGCGCTCAGCGAGAGTATCTGGCTAAGACGCTAGGCTCGCTGACACTACCTCAGCTCGGTATGTAGCACCCGCCCCCGGGTCAGGGAGGAACTACGTGAACTGCCCCTAAACATGCTCCAGTTGCCGCTGCCTCCTCCTTTTAACCACGTATTCGGCTTTCGATAGACCTCTGATGGAATCCTCCAGCTCGATCCACGAAGACGCGAGGTAAAGTGCCTCCGGCAGAATAGATTTTCCAGCACATTCCTACCTAAAAACACGTTCACATCCTTAACCTGGTTAACTTCACACTCCCTGAACCCCCTATTCCTAACACGGATTGATTCCAGCACCACTCTCTACGCGCAACTAGTATTAAAGCTTCCGGGCACGTAGCACGCCCCCAGCTCGCGAAAAGCCCACCCCTCCCCTAGCAAAACTTTTAACCCCGGCGGGGGCGCAAGCGGGGGGGCCGTAGTCTAGCTTGGTAGGATGCCAGCCTGGGGTTATTCCCCGAGGTGCCGGAACGCTTGTGTGCGGCGCGGTAGACGCTGGTGATCCCGGGTTCAAGTCCCGGCGGCCCCACCACTTTTTTGTCGGTTTTCAGGTTGGCTCAGTGTTTTCTCGATTTTGTTGAGGGTGTTGAGTTTAATTTTGAGCTCGGTATCTCATCTACCTCCGTAAACGGCTTAGGTTTGCGTATGTAGGTGTTAGCTTCTAATCTATATACCTTTGGCAGTTGTAGCAGTACCAGCGTTGGTATTGTGGTATCCAGGTTGCTGGTTTACCGCAGTAGGGGCAGATTTTCTGCTCGGTTTTCCGGAAGAAGGGAAGTTTGGGTTTTTGCTCGGGTTGAGGTGTAGGCGCGGCGGCTGCTGGGGGTGCGATGGCTGGCGTCAACAGCTCTTCCGGTACTTTAAACTCGGGTTTCAGCAGGACGATGTCTTTAGCGGCTGCAACATCGCTCCACGGGATCTCCAGCGTTCTACCTGATGGTGTTCTCACGATGAGGAAGGGTAGTGTTTCGCCGACCTTGAAGCCGAAGTCTACGACTTCGCCGATGCGGCGGGCGTCTTGAGCGTACACTTGCTTCCCCTTAAGCTCGGAAAGGGTTATGCTCATCTTTATCGTTAGCGAGAGCAGTACAGGAGTTAATATCGTTTACTGCGCGAGCTCGATCTCTTCAAGCAGCTCGAGTAGGCTGCTGATGCCTTTTACCCCGTTCCTGTCAACTAGGAAGGCTCTGATCCCCAGCGACGCCGGTATCCTGTAGTCTGCCTCCTCGTCATCTCCGGCGTGGATAATCTCGCTCGGTTCGGCTCCTAGCTGCTTCAGGATGGCCTTGTAGAACTCGGGGGGTTTGCCGGGTAGCGAGAAGTCCGAGGTGGAAGAGAAGACGTGCGCGAAGGCTTGTTCGAGCTCTGGCACGCGGGCAAAGACGAGCTTAATGAACTCGCGTGAAGCGCTCGTGGAGAGCACAAGCTGCACTTCACCCTTCACAGCTTCGATGAACTCGAGCGCGTCCCTGTAGGGTTTGACGAACCGCCCAGCTTCCTCGAGCGCCCAGCTCAGCATGCCGCTGTCGAGACCGAAGCGCTGGAACCAGTACTCGGGGTTGTACCAGCGTAGGTCCTTCGGCCCAATCTCGTCGTACTGCCTTTGAACTTCCCTTTTCGCATCCTCTAGGTTGAGCCCGTGGCGTTCCGAGTACAAGGTGGGCACAAGCTCGAGCCAGAAGTAGTCAACATAGTCCCTGTTTACGATTGTGCCGTCCAAGTCGAGTGAAACGAACCTTACCTTCATGCCCTTGGCGCCTTCGCTTAGGGGTTTAAAGCGTAGCGCTCGTCGGCGTGCTCGCGTTGTCTCGAACGCGGCCCCCTGTGCGGCATCTTGCGCGAACGTCTTCCAGCGCGCTATTTAATGTACATTTTTATACATTAATGACACATAATATCCTAAACTGTCGCTTAAAAACTCGATAAGCCTTTTAATAGTTTGTTTGGACTTTTATAGTCAAAATGGCTTAAAGTTAGGCTTGAAAGAAGGGTAATGTGCAAGAAAGCAAGGGTAAGGAGAGTGGTGTCCTTCCAGAACCGCCAAAGCCTGGATTGCTCAGCTACCTAAAGGCTGCTGGACCAGGTGTGATCTTAGGCTCTCTCGCTATCGGCTCGGGTGAGTGGATTCTTTTCCCAGCGGCTGTTGTGAACTACGGTCCTTACATCCTATGGGCTGCGCTGCTTTCCTGCGTGATACAAGCGGTCGTGGCGGTCGAATCGATGAAGTACGCGGTGTACTGCGGTCAGCCTATCCACAAGGCATACCAGAAGCTGCCACCGGGCCCCGCGGCGTGGGCATTAACTTGGACTCTCGCGATAGTTGTACCTATAGTCTGGCCCGGTTGGGCCATCGGCTCGGCAACCGCGCTGGCTGCGCTCCAGTTGGGGAGGCTTCCCACACCTCAGGATTCGCAGCTGGTTTTAACATGGGGTGTGATCGCGCTCACAGCCGGCTTGGTAGTCCTTCACCTCGGTAAGAAGATCGAGAGGACTCTCGAGCTGGTGAGCTGGCCCCTGCTCTTGCTCCCCCTAGTTACAGTAGCGGTAGGTGTCGCTATTGCTGTGCCGGCGACGGCGTGGATCGAGGTGCTAAAAGGGTTTGGCGGTTTCCTGAGACCAAGGCTCGGTTTCCCCTCACAAGACAAAATAAACTGGCTCGTGATGGCAGCGGCGATCGCGTACATCCCAGCTGGCTTCGGGTACAACCTGTTCATCTCCAGCTACGCTAGGGATAAAGGCTGGGGCATGAGCAGACTCTCAGGCTACATTTCGGGAGTCATCGGAGGGAAGAAGGTCTCCTTGTCCGCGGAGGAGACGCCGTTCGACGCGTCGAAACCGGAGAACCTTAAAAGGTGGAAAGGCTGGCTTAACGTGCTCCGGTTCGACTCTTACGTGATCTTCTCGGGTATAACGCTCGCGACCGTGGTCATGACGAGCGTGCTGGCGTACGCTCTGCTCGCGCCGCGGGGGCTCGCTCCGACGGGCTTCCGCATGGCAGCTGTTCAAGCCGAAGCGCTTTCAAGCGAGCTAGGCCCGCTCGCGTGGTACATCGTCCTACTCGGGACGTGCTTTACGCTTTTCGACAACCAGTGGGGGTTGATGGACTCGACCGCTAGGGCTATAACTGAAAACCTATGGTTCGCGAGCGAGAGGGCCAGAAAGTGGGCTAACGGGGATCCGAGGAGGATATACTACCCATTGGTCTACGCGCTGTACGCAGCTTCCCTAGCGATAATGTACATCGCTATAGCTTACGGGCTAGCGGAGCCTTACACGCTGACCGTGATGGGGGCCGTGCTGGGCCTTTTCGCGCTAACCCTCGCGCCCGCGCTCCAGCTGATAGTCAGCAACAAGCTCCTACCGAAAGAGCTCAAACCCAGTCTCGCAACGAACATCATCCTAGTTGCTGGCGTGATCTTTTACGGGTTCTTCGCGGCTGCTGTAGCCCTCCAAGCGCTTTTAGGGATCAAGATATAGGGAGTACTGTTTATTCTTTCTCCATCGTTTTCTCTCGCAGATCTGACGCTGCAAACAGGTTTTTCTAGCACCTAGCGGAGCCTGCGCCACACTTGCGCTTTAATAACCGCTATGAGGCACGCTCATGGGACCCGCAGCATTAGTAGGCGCGAAGAGCAGTGGAGGGCTCTCTTCTAACAAGTTTATTAGACCGCTGCCCCGAGGGGCACCGAGGCGGATTGCAGATGTCCGGTTTCGTTAAACGCAGCCCATCTCAACTGCTGAAGCTGGCGTCTCCAGAGTGGTTTACACCATTGCTCAACCCTGAAGTTTACAAGCCGTTAAAGCCGAGCAGGAGGGAAGAGGTATGGTCCGGCGGCGAAGGGAGCTTATTCGCAGCTAGGGTACCGGACTGGCTCAGCGCGCCTCAAGCAAGCTACGCTGCCGCTAAGGCTCTCATCGAGGAGCTTGCGGGATCGATGAAGGGCATCGGTAAGGTTCTCGTGAAGCCGGATGCCAGCGTGAGCGCGGGCCCGTTCCTTAGCGGTAGGCTCGAAACTATCGCTAGGGAGCGGGGGGTCAGCGAGCACGCCGACCTGCAAGCTCTCGCCGCGCAGCCGGCCCTTCTCGCTGGAGTTATAGATGCTTTACTCGAAACAGGAGTGGACGAGATCGACATTGCGGTGGACTCGCCGTGGTTCGATCCCTTTAGGGTCGCCTACGAGCTGGGCTACGCGCGCGCTCTGGCGGACCCCAGGTACGAGGGGAAGGTGTACTTCGTTAACCCTTACGAGGGGCAGGAGCTGGAGCATCTCTCAGTCAAGTGGGCGGACGGCTACGATCCAGGCTTCTTCACGCGAGTGGAGCCTCCGCGAGCGCTTTTTGGGGAGCGCTACGACCTCGTGCTTGTGGTCTCGCCCGCTAAAACCCACACCCTGGCTATCTACTCCCTTCTACTCAAAGCCTTCTCCGCTTGGAGGAGGCCTCAAACCCGCTGGCACATGCTGGGAACGCCCCTGAAGCTCTTCGATAGGGAGTACGCTTCAAAGGTTCTCGACGTGGACATTCCAATCCATAGAAGCTTCGAGGTGGTTCCAGCTGGAGATCGGACAATCCTCTCCAACGGTTTCGCATCCTCAGCTCCCCTGCCCACGTGCGTCGAGGAGGGCGAGCTGTTGGCTGTTAGCGACCCTCACGCCGGTCCAGCTAGCTTAGCGCCGCTGCTCCTCAGCATGGGTTACTACATTATAAGGTATATAAGCGCGTACGCCACAGTAGCAGATGAGCTTGAAGGTTCTGGAACCAAGATAGCGGGGCTCGTTTCAGGTATCGTCGCTATGGAGGGGGAGGGCCCGCTTCTCTACGGGGAGAGGAGGTTCGGTGGTTTCGCTGTCGCGGGAACCAGCCCCTTGGCGGTAGAAGCTTTCGCTCTTGACGCTATGGTGGGCGCCGGGCGGAGGGGTTTCGAAGGGGCGGTCCTCAGGGTGAACCGGCGCTTCATCAGCAAGTACGTCACAGACGAAGAGCTGGAAGAGGAGGTGGAGATGGAAGCAGCCGACCCTTGGACCTTGAGGCTAGCGGAGGAGCTCGTAAGAGAGGAGAGGGATCCAACCAGGTACACCCTGTACGTGCTAGGTTTTGACGGAAGAGGGGAGGTTAGAGCCCCCTGGGACTTGCGGCTGGGCCCGCCTTTCAAGCTCCCCAAGCACGTGTACGTTCCCCCGAGAACCTTAGCTAAGTGCATATACACAGAGGGTGTGCTCTTCCGGAGGGCGCTGAGCCAAGTCGATAAGGGGGTCTCTATCCCCTTGCCCGGCATGCTCGGGGCCTAGACATCTAGCCTTAGCTGCGCCACCCTCGGAAAAGCCTCTCCTCGATTTCAGCCCAGTACGTTAGCAGCCTAGCTTCGTCGAGATCGTACGGCGTGCCGTCCGGGTAGAGCAGGTCATGCTGCCAGATCCTGGGCGGCGCGAAGCACGGGTTCTCGGGAGTGCAGCTCCAGTCGTAGTAGGTTTGCGTTTTACCAGCGACGAGCCCCCAGAAGTACCAGCCAACCCTGTAGCGTGCGAATATCGGCAGTACAGCGGCGAACGTGTTGCCCACTTGCCTGCGCAGGAACTCGGTGCACAGCAGCGGCCGGTCGTACGCCAGGAGCAGGCGCACCTTCGCCTCCACCGCGTGCGGCGGGTCATACGTGTGGAAGCTCACCACGTCGGAGAGCTCGGCGAAGCGCTTGTGCATATGGTCGCTGTAGTCGGCCCAGAGGCCGACCGTCAGGGGCTGCGCGGGCTCCGCTTCGCGGGCCCACTCGAAAGCCGCCTCGACGAGGGGGAGGCTCCTCTCGCCCATGCCGGTGTTACCGGGCTCGTTGTAGAGGTCCCAGGCGAGGACGCGCGAGTCCCGGGCGAAGCTGCCGACCACGTCCTTCACGTACTCCTCGAGCTTCCTCCAGCAGCTCCTGTCGAGCACGCGCGACCGTCCAGGGCTGGCGGCCCAACGGCTGTTGTGCACGCCGGCGACAGGTGGCTCCTGGGGTCCCGGCTTCGGCTCCTGGTTCCAGCAGTCGTCGAATATCACCAGCATGGCCCGTATTCCGTGCTCCCGAGCGATTTCGAGAAAGTGGTCGAGCCTCCTCTTGAACCCCTCCGGGTCAGCCTCCCACGCTAAGTAGTGGAGGAACACGCGGACGGAGTTCAGGCGCAGCGCGCTAGCCCAGCCGAGCTCCTCTCTTATCGTGCGCTCGTCGAAAGTCTCGGCCTGCCACATCTCCAGCTGGTTCACCGCGGTTCTCGGGATGTAGTTGCAGCCTCGAACCGGCCCGACCCCCTCGTACCACCCCCAAGCCTCCTCCTTGCTCCACTTACCCCTTGCCACGTGACCGAAGACGCGTGGCTCGGCAATATGCGTAGCGGTCCAGCTCACATCTCCTCTCCCCGTGGTGACGCCTCACTCCATTTTCGCAAAGCCTTAGGCCGCTAAACGTTCGCGCGAAGGCGCGCAACGGCTATAAACGAGGCTAGTACCCCACACTCCTCGTGTACAAATTCAGAGCGCTGACTTACCATGCTCCCCCGGCCACAGGTAGCCTGGACGGCTACCTATCCCGTTTGAAGCTGGACGATGCGGGAAGGCTCGCGAAGGAGCTTTCCGCTAGAAAAGAGGTGTGGAGTGTCCGGGTAGTTTCGCCCCCAGTCGAGGATGCCGCGGGAGCGCTTGACGTGAAGCCAAGCAGGTACGTTGAGGAGTTCTACGAGACGGCGATCAAGGTTGCGAACTACGTCGCCTTCCCGCTCCGGCGTCTCGAGCCGAGCGAGCTCGTGGAGCTGATGCGCAGCTTCGAGCGGGCTTACTTCTCGGTGGAATACCGGCTTGAGGAGGAGGAAGCGGTTATCGAGGTTTTGAGGAGAGTTCCCGAGGAAGTGGGCTGGGTCGCCGGTTCGCGCTTTGCTGTGGCGTTCGGCGGCAGGCCTGTAACCCCCTATTTCCCGGTCACCACGAGCGAAACCGAAGGCGTGACGGCTAGCCTCCTATACCCAACGCACGTGGCCGAGCTCGTCGAGGGCGGCGAGCCGCTGCCCGACGCGCTGAGAGCTACAGCGCTCGAAGCGTACAAGCTCGTATACAACGCGATCGACCGCGTGGGCACAAACTTGCCGCTTATCGGCTTGGACCTCTCCCTCTCTCCGTGGGCCTCTGACAGCGTGGCCTTGCTGCTCGAGAAGCTGCTGGGTCTTCCTCTCTTCAGCCCCGGCACCTTCTTCGTCCTTAGAGCGGTTAATGAAGCGCTCTCGCTCCTAGCCTCCTCGCTCGGCGCTGTGGGCTTCAACGAGGTAATGCTTCCGCTTGCCGAGGACGATAGGCTCAAAGAGCTAGCGGCAGTCGGGCATCTCAGGTTCCGCGACCTGCTGGCAACCGCTCCAGCTTGCGTAGCCGGGCTCGACATGGTCCCCCTACCCTCCACCACCGACGCGCGCGTCCTCAAGTGGGCGATGAGGGACCTAGACGCTGCAAGCAAGCTGAAGAGGAGGCCGCTCGGGATGAGATTACTGCTCGTCGGCGCCTCCCCAGGCGAAGAAGTTGAGCTGGGAATGTTCGGCAAAACACCCGTGATCGACCCGTTGATCTAACATCGGAAGTGTTTCCAGTTTCCACTTGGCTCTCAGAGCCAACTTTCGAGCTTGTTTCGCAGCGCGGGCACGCGTTTTGCAACTCTAGCGATCGCCTCCTCGGGGCTCTCCCACGCGGGGATTTCCAGCCTCAAGTAGAGTCCGGTGCGCCCGCGCTCATCCCTTCTCGTCAGTGCGCTCACTCTGTCTTTCACAACGTCCACAGAGACCCCGAGCATGCGCGCTACCTCTTCCTCGCGGCCGATGATCGAGAACTCGATGTGGCCCCTGGGCGTTGGGATCACAGCGAGCAACCTCTTGTTGACGCCGGCTACCCTTTCGCCCTTCTCGAGTTGAGCTAAACCGATGGACCCGGCGAACCTGTAGAACTCCTCCTCCAACCGCGCGAGGGGGGCTAGGGGTACCGACACCTTAGAGTTGCCCTCTAGGTGTATGTACAGCCGAGGTGTAGAAAGGGGTGTGGCTTGCACGAGCTCTCTCACCACCACGTTTATGCCCTTACCAGCTAGCCGCTCCTCCACAATGGAGGGTGGAGACGGCTCCAGAAGCGCTATGTCTACGTCGCTGCCCCCGTGCACATCCCCCCGCGCCACGCTCCCCACGAGTAGGGCCTCCGGCAGCGCGGTGAGCAGTTGCCGCGCCCGCGATCTCAGCTCGCATAGCAGCCGCCAGTGCTCCTGGCTGTATACCACTTCAACCTCGTCCTTAACCCTGAGCGGCTTCAAGGCCTTTTCTGATTCGCCTAGCGTAGTCGACAACACGCAGTAGATTAAGCGCCGCGTCCAGAACCTCAGATACCTCCGAGTAGTCCCTCGCTGCCTTAAGCTCCGAAGAGACCTGGGCCAGCTTCTCGATTGCCACCCGCTCGAGCTCCTGGAGGGTCAAGTTCCCCCGAACTTCGAGCTCCTCCTCGTCGCTGCTTACGATGACGTAGCGCTGACCGCAGCTGGGGCAGACGATTTCTCCAGTTTTCAAGCGGAAGAGGGGGACGTTACATGTTGGGCACGTCTGCTCGAGCATCGCTGCCCCACTCTTCAGCAGCGCGGCCATCTTCTTCACAACTTCCTCCTCGCTCCGCGCGGAGTGCCTCTCGGATGCGAACATCGCGATTGCTCCGGGGTCTAGGCTAAAAACGTAGCGCCCAGCAGTCTTTTATACTGGTGGGGGCGCGCACCCAATGTGACCGGAGAGAACAAGCTGGGAATCGCGTTAGTGGGATGCGGAGGTATGATGCGCGCTCACATTAAGGCTCTGAAAGAGCTTACTGCTAAAGGCCTGGGAATCTTCGATGTAAAAGCGGTCTGCGACACCGACGAGAAAGCTGCAGCCGAAGCCGCTAAGGAAGTTGCGGCTTTCCGAGGCTACGCGCCGAGAGCTTACACGAAGCTCGAAACCATGTTGAGCGAAGAAAGCCTAGACGCCGTCGACATAGCCGTACCCCATAACCTCCACCATATCGTCGCGATTGCCTGCCTCGAGGCGGGCTTGAATGTGCTGATAGAGAAGCCGCTCGCTATCACGATGAGGGCCGCTAAGCGGATAATCGAGTGCGCCAGCAAGCACAGCCTTCTGCTCGCCGTGGCGGAGAACTACAGGCGGAGCCCCGAGAACAGGGCGATACGCTGGGCGATAGAGCGGGGGTTGATCGGGGAGCCGAGGATCCTCGTGTGGATCTCGGCCTCATGGGGTATGAGGCCTTGGGGGTGGAGGGAGGACAAGTTCGCCGCAGGCGGTAGCTGGGTCTTCGACGGCGGCGTCCACTTCGCCGACTTGGACAGGTACCAGCTCGGCAGGGAGGCGGAAGAGGTTTATGCAGTGCAGAGGACGTTCGAACCCGTTAAGGGCGGAGTCAGGGTGACAGTGGACGACGCGACGCTCGCCGTGATAACCTATGAGGGTGGCGTTTGCGCGCAGTGGCTTTGGACGAGGGTGGCTCCGGGCAAGCAGCTCGGCTTCCGGGTGATCTACGGCTCGAAGGGCGCGATCGATTACGAGGGCCTTTACCTCCAGAAGGAAGAGGAGAGGGTGGAGGCGAAAAGCATGAGGGATCTCGTGAGCGAGATGCTGCGGGCGCTGGACCCGAGGGTTAAGGAGCGCTGGTTCCCCAGGGGCATCACCGACACGGTCGCGACAGAGCTGTACGACTTCTACGAGGCGGTTGTAAACCGGAGCAAGCCCGAGGTAGACGGCGTGGAGGCTTACAAGGACATGGCTATACCTCTGGCGTTCTACGAGTCGGCTAAGCTCGGGAAGCCGGTCCGCGTGAGGGACGTGGAGGAGCTGCGCGTCGAGGAGTACCAGGGAGAGATAAACGAGAGGTTGGGTATCCGCTAGGGGAGCTGTGCAGCACGAGCAGGCGAGCCTACTCAGGCAGTGCAAGGAGCTTTTGAAAAAGTATGGAGTGAAGCCCAGGAAGAGGTTGGGGCAGAGTTTCCTTATCAGCCGGAAAGCCCTCGACCTCATAGTTGGCGCGCTTGATCCTCAACCGGGCGAGCTACTGTACGAGATTGGCGCTGGGCTCGGTACAGTGACGGCAGAAGTTGCAGCAAGGAGCGCGCGCGTCCTTGCCGTCGAGATCGACGGTGGTTTAATCGCTGCTTTGAAGGACCGTTTCGCCGGCAGCGCGCTCGTCGACGTGGTCCATGGGGACGCGCTGGAGTTGCCAGTGCCGCGAGTCGATAAAGTGGTCAGCAACGTCCCCTACAGCATATCCTCGAAGCTTCTGCTCAAGCTGCTGCGCGAGCAAAACTACAGCATGGCTATCCTTACACTTCAGAGGGAGTTCGCGCTCAGGCTCGTGGCCAAACCTGGCTCGTCTGACTACGGCCGTTTGAGCGTCTCCGCGCAGCTTTTCGCGGACATCGAGATCGTCGGCAGCGTGAGCAGGAAAGCTTTCTACCCGCAACCGGAAGTGGACTCGCTCGTGGTGCGTTTAAGACCGAGAAGTGAGCACTTGAGTCTTTTCGGTGATGTTGAGCGGTTAACGGCGGCTCTTTTTTCCCAGCGGAGGAGAAAGCTCTCTAAGGTCGCGAAAAAAGTAGGCATCGATCCTCGACTCTTGGAGGGTCTCGTGGATCTAGAGAAAAGGGTCTACGAGCTGACTCCATTCGAGGTGCTGGAAATCGCTCGCACCCTACGCTTAGCTCCGCCGCGTTAAACTAACTGGTTGGCAGTAGCGGCGTTAGCGTGATAGCGCGCGCGCCACCTGTTACCCCGCCCTAGGTGCAGGGTTACTGTTCTTATCTTTTCCGTTGACCGCTATCACTTTGTTCGCTGCGGGTATGAAGCTGAGCACTTTCACTCGCGCTGGCACTTTCCCTCCGCCTCTCGCTAGTATGTTCATCGCCGCGTTCAAGTCCGCGTGCATTGT
>Ga0078972_1002832_pt1 | contig 55202 bp, 70 predicted proteins | sample YelNatPaOPGAMG01_FD_67568 | JGI IMG/M metagenome (GOLD analysis project Ga0078972, IMG submission 67568) | Hot spring thermophilic microbial communities from Obsidian Pool, Yellowstone National Park, USA - OP-RAMG-01 (SPADES assembly) (version 2) | ecosystem: Environmental > Aquatic > Thermal... | reverse complement strand
AATTATTGATATAATTTTCTTCTTATCGTCATTATTAAGATCTTCATACCCAGGAAATTTAGTAAACATTTCATAGACAGTGTTAACACCAGATCGTTTAGCAAGATCCTGAAGAGTCTCAGCTACAGTAACACCTGTTAATTTCGCAGTAGGAATTTTCTCAGTCTGATACTTCCTCCCGATATCACGACCAAAGAAATCAGCTGCCATCTGTGCATTAGAACTCTTAAAAAAGTAACCAATTTTTGGAATTTCACCTAATGCCCTAAATAGTGGATCAGTTATTAACCTGTATATAATTTCTGCTAAATCTGCCATTAAGTCCTTAAATACTTCTAAAAGATGTGAAGAAGCCTTCTGAGCACCAGACCAATCTCCAGTAAAAAGTGCTGCTAGGAACTTAATAATCATCATAGCAGATGACCCAACAAGAGAAAATCCATCTATTATTGATCTAAATATAGAGGCTCCAAATCTCTTAAGTGCCTCACCAAAATTGTATCCCTTTCCTCCTGTTCCAATAGAAAACAATGAAATTAGCTTCTCTCTAAACTTATCTACTATAACGCCAGCTAATATTACAGCAATGGCAACAGCGGCAGCTACAATTACTGGGGAGCCAGCAAATGCTAAAAGTCCCTTACCTAATATGGGAATAAGCTTTTCAGCTAATGATCCAGCCAGGGATTTAGTGATAGATCCAGCAATCAAATCTCCAGCAGTAAGAAGTATTGGACTATTAGTAAAATTACTAATAAACTTATCTGCTAACATACTACCAGCAATAAAGCCAACAGTTCCTGCTATTCCAACACCCCAATTTGTAAGCTTCTCTTTTACTTTAGGTGCAGCTCTCTTAACCTTCTCTGCAAAATTTCCAACAAATCTATTTGCCGTATTGGTAGATGCTTTTTCTGCTTCTTTATTCAATTCTTGCTCAATAGATGGAGTTACAAAAATACCACCAGCAGTCTTCCTGGTATAATTCGGTCCCCACTCTGGCTCTCCTGTAGGACTTTTGACAGATCCCATCGTACCAGCAAGAATACCAGAAGAAGAGGCTACTGCAGCTGTTGAAGATGCCGCAGCCATAGATTGCATAGCAGTAGCAGCTTTCTCAGTAGTAGTAGCAACCATACCCATAGTTTCATTCAATTTAGAAGCTGATGTAAGCGTTTTAAAGATTTCTATTGGCCACAACATTACAGTTTTTAATATTTTAAAAGCTTTTATTCCAATTTCGGCAAGAAGTAAAATAAGTCCTGACTGAGCTGGACCTATAGCCCACCCTATACCCATTTTCTTAAGAATTTCATCAAGTCTATTTCTAATTTTACCCAATATAATATTAACGGTATCCCACAATATATTAAAAACATCACCAATTATTATTGGCAAATCTTTAAGAGCTTTCAAAAAGTGACCAGTAGTTAAGTCTATAAAAAATTGGTCAATATCAGTAAGAATCTTTCTAGCCTGAACAGCTAAACCAGCACTAATAACTAATATTGGTGCTACTACATTCTTAAAAATATCCCCCTGACCAAATATTATATTCTTAATAGTAACAAAGATATCTACTAATGGCTTGACTAAAAACTTCATTATACTTATTAAGTTTCCAATAGTAGATCCTATTTCAGAAGCTACTTTAACCAGAGTCTTTTTATTCTTGTCAAAGAAATTTAAAATTGCACCATAGACACTCTTAAGTTGTGGCAAAAATGCAGTACCTATATTCTCAAAGAAGATTTCTAATGAAGCATGTATTCTCTGTAACATTCCCTGAGCAGTATTGGCAAGATAGATACCACCAGAAGCAAATCCAGACAGAGCATCAGTAACTATTTGCCACCTCTTAGCATAGTTCATAGGATCAGTTCTTGCCAACATAACCTGCATATTCATCAAGGCAGATTGTGGTATTCTCCAATTGAAACTCTGAACCAGATCATTAATCTTCTTGGTATTTGTTGGATCCATTACTGCAAAAATTTCCTGGAAAGCCTGAGCGAAAGTCTTACCAGCCAGTGCAGCAGTCCCTAACACCGTAGCAGTTTGTTTAAAGGTTGGAGTAACACCAAAGACACTTAACTGACTTACCATATCATAGAGATCTTCACGAGCAACTGGTAATTTGGTAGTCATTTCCCTGATCCAGCCAGTCATAGCATTAGCGAATCTATTACTACCAACCATTGTCAATAATCTGGCATGGAGTTGTTCTACTTTAGCACCCTCTTTTGCTAACTTCTCCAAACCAAAGGTAGTTAATCCAACCTCTATCCCAAACTTACCAAAAGCTCTCTCAACTGAAGCAACTACTGCACCAAGAGAGCCAAACATTGATTTGATTTTATCAAATATGGAGTGGAATACTTTACCCACCTTACTAGTAGATGCAGTCTTCTTTGCAAAAGAATCTAAGTCTTTTGTCCCAGCACCCACTATATCGGAAAGCTCTTCAAAATTCTTCTGCATATTCTTAAGAGACTCATTAAGATCATGCAAGATCTTATTAGATCTCTCTGCAGAAGATGCATCTATTTTCACTCCAGCTTTTATAGTAGCCACGGTGTCTTGTATTCCTTAAGAAATTTTAACAGAGCTTTAACATAATAGCTTTCTTCATCAAGAGTAAGGTTATTATACTCAGTAAGGCTCATAGAAGTAAATTTTAGCAATAAGAAGCTATCTCCATAGTAATCAAAGTTACCCATGGAAAGTAAAGCATTTACAAAGAGTTGTACAGAAGCTAGACCAAAAGGAAGAAAAAACTGGGGTCAATCTCTACCTCGTTTATCCTTCCACATGTTCTACATTCAACAGGTCTGGACAACGAAGTAGTTGGTAACCAATCAGCTACTTTCTTATTAATTTCTCTAAATGATCTAGGAGTTAGGCGCTGGAATATTGAAGGTCCTTCCATACCCATTATATCAGGTGGCATTACTCGACCTGTTGAACTACTCTTCACCTCTTTCAAAATTCTAAATTGCAATCTTTCAGCAAAATCTGAACTACTTGAAACTGAAAAGTAATCTTCAAGAGCTAGTAAATCTTCGTACAATGGAATTCTAAAAGTAAATAAATCCCATTTTTCATTAGGATCCATACCAATTTTATCAGCATCAGGAGCAGTGAAAAAGTACGGATCTGGAAGTTTTACTTCAAGTAAGCTATCAGAAGTAAGAGCTGTTGGAGGAACCTCAATATCGTTAAGAGATAGGGATACTATATTGTTTTTCTGACAATATCTACAGTTGAATTCTATTCCTTCAATAACATCAGAAAAGTTATAGACTTGAGAAGCTGCCAGTATATAGACAATATTAGCAGCCGGAAGTTTCATTAATACCTTTGAAACTCTCTTTGTTTGAGAATATTCCTGATAAATAAAATTACCTTCAAGCTCTTCTAAGCATAGGGATAATGTTTTTCCCATCCATACAAAAGGATGGTTTACCTTTAAGTCCCTGTTATTAATAGCTTTGACTTCTCCTACTAACAACTTTCTTACCTGGAAGAGCCTTATTTCTTTATCATTAAATGTATACGGTATTATTAAAGAATTTGTAATCATTATTATTACTCCATCATTATTAAAATTAAGAAATTAAAGTAAATCATCATAAAGTACTTAATATTTAGAACTACACAGCCTGTGGCATCGACTCTACTACATCAAAATCCTCATACCAATAATCAACAGAAAATGTATAAGTAATTTCTTCCTTATTATTGGAATTTAAATCATAAGTAGGAAGTCCTTCCTTTGTAACACAAAGACCTTTAAAATGTATCTTCCTAACCATTTTTCCATGATGATATTTAGTAAAAAGACCATCATATTTATTACCAGTATTAAAAAAAGTAGTTACCATATCTACCAATTTCTGATCACCTGCAGTGTTATCTCTAACTCTAGTAATAGTAATCTCTCCATAGTTAATCCTATTTCCAGGAAATTTTCTTACCAATCCAGAACCACCATCTGCCTGCTCAACTACTTCCATACTTCTTTCCAGTCCAGAAAGTGTAGTAAAATGAGCTTGAGCACTATTAGAGATTACTGAGCCACCACCAGAACCGGTAGTTATATCCATAGTCCATACATTAGTAGTAAGTACATCATTAGCCAACTGGACATTACTGTTAGCATTAGAATAATCATCCAGATATTGTATAGCCATTTCAAGTCTCCTTGCTTAATTTATTTAATTTAAGATGAAATACTTATATTATAACCAATAGCTACAGGCTTCAACGATATGACGATGGCCTCAATGACTTCAGCAAACTTAAGAGTAATATCTACCATCAACCATCTATTTGCCTGTATCAGTGCAGTATTATTTGTAGTATCACAAACTACCAGGTAAGCCTGACTTACTCCACCATCCTTATTAAACATTCCCTTAGTATACTGATCAAGTAAGAATGAATCTATAGTAGATTTTGCCTTAGATCTCGTTTCAGGACTATTTGGAGTTTGTTCAAAAACTATCATAGTGTTCTGAACTGATTCTATGATATACATAAGAGAAGTAAGCCTTGAAATAGAGTAATATAAATCACTATTAGAAAGTGACCTGGAAGTTCTTACAATATATCCATAACCATTAACAAACATCGTAGCATTAACATACTGATTATGGACAAGACTCTCAACAGTAGGAAGATCTAAGGAATATTGCAAAGAAGTAATTCCCTGAATATTTGACAATACTCCAGCAGGAGCACTGTGAGCTATATAACCATCAAGATTCTTCTTCTTTATGTAATAAGCTCCAATAATATGACCAATTGGTGGAATCAACTGAATATTGTTATAAATATCTTGAACATTATACCAGTTGAAATAAGCTGCACCAAAGACCATATAACCAGTCAGAGCATTAGAAAAATTCTGTCCTACATTATTAGCATTTGTAGATGATGGAGCTGCTAATATACCAAGAGAAGTGTATCTCCCATTAGTATATGATAGTAAGTCTGTTGCCCATGCACCAGCAGATGTTCCATTACAGACTACATTCAGAGAACCAATAAACTGTACTGAATAGTTATTCAGTAAGGGCAAACTCGCTGCTACTTGAGCTTCTGTTGGTTCAGCAGGATCTACTCCACCAGATAAAGCTGTAAGTGGAGTAACCTGTAGTCCACCAGTTCCTGCACTGGAAACCATAACATAATTCGACTGGTTAACAACATTAATAGTTTGCACTATTGTAGAGTTATTAACATTGATATACTGTTCTTTGAGATAATTGTTACCAGAAACTGGATCATATTCATAGATATTAACATCAAAATTAGATCCGTCCTGAACAATCTGAATTTTTATATTATTTCCACCACTTCCTACACTAACATTACCCTGCCACGCTGCTGTAAACGTAGTAGTATTTCCACTAGTACCAACAGTAAGTGATGCCGCTATTCCACCAGATGTGGATGGCCTTACGCAATATAAAGTAAATGGATATGGATTGGCATTATCAAACAGTCCCTTTACTCCGTAAAAAGAGTATAGACCAATAGTAGATCCAGGAGCGGGAGTACCAAATTTCATCTTATAATCTTCAAAAGAAGTAACAGGAACTACTACTCCTTGAGGACCTCTTGATCCATTTACAAATAAAGCAACATTGGTCAGATTTGCTGCCTGCATAGTCGGTGGACTGGTAGCTTGATTAATTCTAACAACAGTTCCTAAAAGTCCCATTTTAAATATCTCCTAATATTTTAGTTATTGGACAATATACAATTGTCCAGAATTTCCTTTGTTAAAGAAACCTATATTTACATTTGAACCAAGTATGCTAGCATACTTAACTGGATTGTCAAGATAAATGTGAATAAAAATATGATAAACAAGACTGAGCTGAAAAATTCTCCGTACGGGATCTTTAATAGTATCTGCCTTGTCTTGAATAACATCAACAACAAAACCATATCCCATATCCCACCATCTCTTATTACCAAATGGAGGAAAAATTTTCATAGTTAAAATCATCTCTAAAAGTCTATGATCATACCACATATTTGATACAGCTGTAACCCTGTACGGAAAATCAGCACGAACAGGAGGAAGATGCTGAGCAACATCATAACCAGAAATTAAATTAAAATTAGAACCATAATTTGCACCAAATAAAGTAGTACCAAAAAATCCACCATGACCTACTTTCTTTACTCCTATATAAATATTTTCCTTATCAGCATATACTTGACCAGTCTCTATATTTGGAGAAGCTTCCCAATCAAGTGGTTCAATAACAATAAACGGATAAGTAATATTAGCTTTAGGATCATTAATTTCATGCTCACGCAATCTATCAACCAATCTAGGATCTTTATCTGGAAATACTACTGGAACATATTCTCCAGGAATTATTGAATACGTATTATCCTTATTCCAGACCCACCTATTTATCTGATTCTCAAATAGGTCAAAGAATGCGTTATCAAGATCAAATAAATACTGTATACCCTGAGGACCTATTGGCATAATTACTTATCTTTTTTATCAACTTCAGGAGCTTCTTTTGGGGTACCAACATCTGCTGGTTCCTTACCACTTCCAGATGGTGCCTCTGGATTTTGAGCCTCTGGTCTTATCCTGAGATATCCTTCTTCAGAACCTTTCATAAAAGTCTCTGGATAAACAGCTAACAGAAGACCAGAAAAATCAACATTAGAAGGAAAATCATTAGCAAGGAATACTTTCGGATCAAAATCTGTATCAGGAGTAACTACCTTGAAAATAGCTGTAACAGCATCATCAAGAATCTCTCCCTTTTTTGGCTTATTTTCCTTACTTCTAATAATTTTTATCTCGTCATCATCTTCTGGAGGTTCTTCCTTATCAACTTTCTTATTATCTTTTTCATCATCTTTTTTATTATCTTCTTTGTCACCCTCTTCATCATCTTCTTCTGGAGGAAACTTAGCTTTTGGATTCACATTATCAGCCTTAACAAATCTATCAGCAGTATAACCAGTATGTCCCTCATCACTGTTTTTATCTACCTTGAAATGAGAAGCCATATCAGGTAGAGAGTTAGGATTCTTTCCTACATTGTTCATAGTCATAACCTCATTTGTCTTAACAAATGATCCAGATGACCTTGTTGCATTTAACTCTCTAGCCTTAGCTTCAGCTTCCTCTAGTGTTGAGAAGTTATAATAGGATTTTCCACTCTCTAAACCAAATACGTGGAACCTGCCATCAGATGGCTCAAAATCAGCAAATACTCTCTCAGTAGAATTTTCTATTACCTGATTATTCTGCTGAACATCTTGAGTCCTGGGTTTTATTCTACCAGTTAGACCACGAGACTTATCATTACTCCATTCATTACTAAATACCGAATAGTCATTACCGTAGTCAATAAACCTTCCAGAACCTCTCTGTTGAATGGTATTAAATGATGCACCAGATTCTAATCCAGGAGCAGGACCATTAGAATTGATAGATATCTTAGGATCTGTAACTCCAAATATACCAACTATAGCTTCCTTCAAATCTTTCTTACTAAATTCAGCCTTTTCTGGCATAATATTCTCAACAAGAAAGTCATAACCTTTCTCAGAAATTAACCTAGAATTTTTCTTAAACTCCTCAAGAGTAGGTACTAACTTCTTGTAGGCATAAGATGCTGCTCTCTCAAGACCTGTGTTAGGAAGAGATGGATTAGGAATTACCACATTTTTCGGAGTTGGAGCATAATCATCATTAGCTGATGTTGGGAAGTTTTGCCAGCTATTTGAAGTTACATATGGCACCATAAGCATAGCAAATGAAAATCTCTTATCTGGATTACTAAATGAATATTTACCAGACTCAATTTTCAAAGCTGCAGGATCTAGTCCCATAGATAATAGAGTATTCTTACCATAAGGAGTAAGTTCCCACTTAAAACCATCACTTGTTTTCTCAGTTACAACAATCTGAATAGCATCAACAGACTTCTTCTCGTCTACCAGATCAAAGCTAACTAATAACTTGATACCCTTATTCGATACTCTTGAAAGATACTCTGAAAGATCTGTAACCTCAACAGCCTCGGCCAAAACTTGTTCATCTAGCCCAAGCTCAGTCATTCTTTCTATAATATCATAGAAGTTCATTAGAGTTTCCTTATTTGTAAACTACGAGATCAATAACATCTGGATTTGGATAATCAATATAAGATTCTCCAGTCTTAGTACCGCTGGCATAATTATCTGTAGAATCGAGTAACTTTATTCCAGGGAAATTTTGAGCAACATATCCCCAGTGCTGGTAACCATACTGATCTTTCCAGCCAACTCTTGATCCAACAGATAGAGATTTTGGTCCACCTGCTTCCTTAAGTGGTACAGCATCTCCCATCTCTCTAGCAGCGTTAAGTATTTGTTCCTTAATATTGCTAACCATCTTTTTATTCTCCCTTTTTTCTAATTCTTCCGGTGAAACTAAGGAAGATACGTTTATCTTCTTTCTTTGATTTTTAAATCTTCCTGATAATTTAAGTATTAAAATTTCATCTGGTGACAGCCTCGACAATACCTTGCCAGTTTCAATAGAATCACCATCTCTATATCTAACTATCTGATGAACTCTGGGTCTGTAATCACTATAATTATGATCTACATAGTTCTTAGATAGTTTTACCTTAACACCTTTTATTGATTTCTCAATATCAGAAATAGATTTTCCCTCAGTAAACATCTTAATAGACTTTCTTACTGATGGAATAACATATTCTGGTAATTTAAGATTACTGGAAGCAAAGTCAAGATTATCTGTTTTTACTATATTACTTACCAGATTCTTAGTTGGTTCATTAATAGAAAATGAATTCAATAATCTTAGAGGAAATGCTCCGTAACTTGTATTAACAATAGAAAACTCTGATAACTTATCAACACTAAAATCTGTAGAAAATTTTGCACCCTTAACTTCAGAAAGTAACTTATTTCCATCTCTTCTCCAGTTCAGAAAAGGAAGATCAGTGCTCCTGAATGAATAAAAAGAATAAGATGGAGGAAGAGAAAACTCAATTAAGGTACCTGCATTAGTAACAAGATTACCCTTAAAATATTCAGTATTCTCATCTACTGAAAAGGTCAAATTACCAATCTTGTTATTAAATTTAGAGTTCTGAAGAGAATCTGGAACGAATACTCCATTAACCATTTCTCCAAAAAATAAGTCAGAAATGTTAATCGGTATCCCTTCATTATTAGTATTTTCTGAAATAACTATAGCTTTATTTCCTACATAAGAACTAATTTTATAATTATTACCGAAAATAGATATAGTTGAACCTACTTTTGGAAGTGAAAGATCCTCGTAACACTTAGCAGGAAATATAGTTGTAGCAGGATTAAATCTCTTTTTCTTATAACTACCAGCATCTAAATAGCTATTAAATTCATCTATTGTACCAAATAATACAGGCTTTCCATCAACATTAGCTTCAACATTTCCTGCAACATTAATGGAACTTACTACCAGCTCTGAATTATCATCATTCCTGTAATAATCTCCGACAGAAAGGAAATTAAGATTGGCAAAATTGCCAAACTGAAATTCTGAATTTCTAGCCTCTGTCTTAGCTTTAGAACCAAGATATGAATTCATCTTCTCCTGGAAGGAGTCGTAATGGTCATTAATATCAGCAAGATAATCATCTATACTATCTTTACCTTCTTCCTGATTCTTTTCCCAGATATCAAAAGGAGGAAAGCCATTATTAAACTCAATAGCATCACCAAGAAGTTCAAAAATTTCAGCCTTGTTAGGAAGATCTGATTCAGCAACCTTATTCTTAAGAACTAATAATCGGTCATTATCTGACCAGTCAACATCATATAACTCATTTTCAAGTGAAGAATCATCCAGCAACAATCTTGAAAAATAACTCTCACTTTTTGACTCTGCTCCTAACCCGTGATGCTTAAGGTAAATATTACTCAGATAAGTCAAAATATCTACTGGCTTATCTATCTCATCTATATTAGATATTAATTGATCAAAATATTTTTTATCTAATCCTAAACTAGATTGGACACTTTTGAGCTTATTAATTAAGGATTTCTTATCTGAAACTAATCTTTTTACCTCTTCAAAATTCTTCTGAATCCAATCAGCTAAGGACTTAGAATCTTTATTATTCTCTGTATTATTATAATCCATTTTCATCCTCAAATCTTTGATATGTCAAGATAAGGAAATGTTGATCTGGCCTTATTAACAGTTTTCATTATGAAGTTGGAACTAAAAATATTTAATGGAATATATCCAATATCAAGAACCTTTGCCAGCTTATCCATAGGAATATGAGAATCTGGATAATAGGAACTATCAAATCCTACTTTAGCAATCATTCTCTCAACATCAACTTCTATTCTTACTCGATCTAAAATTTCTCTCATTTTCAAATTTTTCTTAAAAGGATCAGGAACTATATCATCTTTATTTTTAGATATCCTGAAAGCTGCATCCTCAAGAAAAGAAAAATCAGACAATGGCTTTAACGGGAGACGAATCATCTTCAAATTATCAGTTAGAAATTTCTTTACAACAACACCAAGCTCATAAAGAAGTTTCTTTTTATCAGAATCAGAAAGCATATAAGATTCCAAAGAATCTATCTGATCCTGAATAGTCTCATTACCAGAATCAACAAACTTAAACAAGATTGCCTCTTATAACTGTTCTAATACTACCATATTTCTTAACAGGATCAGTATCAGGAGATTCATCTTCTTTAGCTAACAACTTTAATATTGACAGTGCTTTTTCTTTATCCATCTCGGTCCAGGTATCATAAGGCTTATTATATAAGACTGTCATGTCATATTTTATTCTTGACAACTTATTAAAATCTCTTGATACTTTATTAAAGTATTTAACGAATAACTCTTTTGTTAATTTCATACCTTAATATACTTTTCTAGTTGACCATAAATGTCTCTTGCATCATCTAAAGACAAATCATAAGGAACACCATCAATATTAACTCTAATCTTTTCATCTGCACCAATACCATAACTGAGTTCTGATTCCTTAATCTCTTCACAATGATGAGAAGTATTCAACTCGTGCATATCGCAATCATCTTTACTATAAAATATTTTACTGCAATTCTTACAGCGATATTTCTTTGCTTTTTTGAGCTCTTTCTTAATTTCCTTCTGTCTATCTTTCTCATCATCATCTTCTTCGATGATACCAACAAGAGAACTTACTATATCGTCAACATCAAGATTAGATTCAATTAATGACTTAATCGTACCCATCTTCTATTACTCCTTATCTAAGAAGACTTTCTACTATCTCATCTACAGACTTGTTGGAAGATAACAGGTCAAATACAGATTCTGCAGGTTCTCCAAAATCTCCTAAATCAAAATCTTTATAGTTTCCTAAATCTTTTACATCCTCTGGAGAAACCTTACGATCACTAATTAACACTGCTCTACCAGAACCATCAAGCTGATATCCCATTTTATTCAGATATGTATCAACCATATAAGCCAGATATCCTTTAAAGAGCTTTTCAAAATCAAACTTATTGTAATAATCTTTGATACTCTTACTGGTATCTTTCATAAGCTCTTTTGATATTTTTCTTATTGAATCAGCAAACTCATCATATAAATCTTCTCTAAGATTCATTTTTGCTCCATAAGTTTTAATCAGCAATTACTCTCTTCAAATCTATAGTTAAAACAAGATATTTATATACATCAGTACCCTGTAGCATACCAGATGGAGTAGTCTTAAGTATCAGATAATTCTGATCGTTAATAGTTATCATATCTCCAACATTAATACTTACTCCAAGATCCAGGATCTGCTTCTGACACAGGATAATTTCTATCATATTTGTAGGCTGTCTTACACCATTTACGTATTCCCATATCTTTCTGTTGAAATCAAAGTCTGCATTGACATAGAATGGTTTACTAAAAGATGGCCTATTAAAAGCTCCAAATCTTTTCTCAGCATCACTGAGACTTACTGTTACATTAGATATTGCAACTTTTGGATACTTCAATTCAAACCTCTCACGCTCATTCAGCATAATTTGTTCAATCTCTTTTTGAGTGTAAGTAAGTATCCCATTATTAGGATATAATGTTGAAACTGGATAAGGTACTGTTGGCATTATTATCTCACACCAAGAAGATTATTAACTATCTCATCTACAGACTTATCAGAAGATAACAGGTCAAATACAGATTCCATTGTTACAGGATCAGGAACTGCAGCCCCATCATCATCAAGCTTGTAATAATATTTATGTAATCTCTTATTTACCAATCTGTCAAAGTCCTCATTAGATGGTAGATTAAACTTTGAAGCCAGTGAATAATAGTAAGAAACTGGCCTTCCCGAGTTGTTCATAAGTTCTCTGGCAACAACATCTACGAAATCATTCAGATCTTCTACTGTATCAACTTTAGGTTTCATCTTACTTTTATCTCGTTATAAATGGCTTTAAAAGTATCTTCCATACTATTACAGACTATAACTTTCTTTGAGTCTCTGATGTAATGAATGGTCATTTTCTTTCTAATTATGTAATCTGAATAATCCAATAAGTTGAAAATAGCGAACTTATTTATATCTTCATAGTAAACAACCAGGAGATAATCTACTCCTGTCTTAATACATTCCAGGACCTTGGCTAATTGGGACTTCCTGAGCAATCTAAGGGATAATACTCCGTAACCTGTAGTAGCCTTAAGCTCAATATAAGCAAATCCTTTTGGAATAGCCATATGAGCATCTGCTGGTACAGCAGGAGCTGGTCTTCCACCCCACTGCATTGAATCTTTGTAACGATAGAAATCTATATTATTAACGTTACAAAATTTCGCCAAACCAGTTTTGGAGTCGAAGAACTTCCTATCAATTTCAGTCCCTTTAAACCTGTCCATCAACCATTACTTTTTAACTGGAGGAGCAACTTCGGAACCTCCACCACCAATACTATAGCTACCAACAGACTTACCACCACCAGTAAATCCAGAAGGATCATTAATAGTCGTAGCCTTGTTAGATGGCTCAGCTTTTGGCTTCACTTTCATATTCTTGCTGATAGGTTCTAGCTTAACTGGCGTAATACCAGATGCACCTCCGCCACTAACATAAGATGCTGGGGTACTTGGCTTTGCACCAGAGAAAGGAACTTTAGTCATTGTATCTCCTTTCCAATCTACGTTAACCACTGTCCCTGCATCATAACCACCTCCTGGTGCTTCAGGAAGAACTGGAGGATTCTCTCCACCAGCATCAAAATTTGATAATGAAGCATTAACTGAAGCGATTATAGTATTGACAGCCTCTTCAACACTTCCAGATGCTTCAATGATATCTTTTACAGTTGCCATTTTTCACTCCTTAATTATCTTGTCTTTATTAGAATCTCCAATTAGGCTTTGCTACAGCTGGAGACTTCACATAATTAAAATTATCCTCAGGATCATTCTTGAAAGGATAAAGTATTAATTTAAGTGTAGCTCCATCTTCAACATAAGCATGAAAATTTTCAGGTAAATTTTTATGAATATAATTCTCTGCTATCTCCTCAGAATCAAAAGGACCTTTTAATACAACTGGACGTCCTTTATGCCCAGGATATAATATATAAAACTTATCATCTTCAAAATCATACTCTAAATTATCAGATGTAGGATCTAGAGGACTACTAATTTCTAAAACCAGATCTGCTATCTCATCAGAAGTCAATCCTGAATTTATTAAACTCTTCACACTGGATATTCTTCTTGATTCTCCCTTACCACCGACAATGTAAGGAGTATCCTGAGTAAAATACGATCTATCAATTTGATTAACAGATACCTGATCTTTATTAGCCTTACGATTATTTAACACTTTCTGATCAAAATCTTTATGATCTCTTTCTTCATTCAATATATGTTCAAAATATCCTATCTCAGAAGAAGTTATTAGAAATTCATTAACTACTTCAGGATTTTTCTCTGCCGTAGTTTTTAAATTATTCAAAAAAGTAGAATACTTATTGATGGACTCTATCTCTGAATTCAATAATTCTCGCAAAGAGGATTCTAATTCAGAAGTACTATTAAACATCTTCTATCCTTATACTCCAGTATAATTAATTTTCTGGGATATAACCGACCATAAAAGCATTGTTTGCAACCTCTTCCATCAAGTCCTTATACATCTCCTTACCATCATCCACCATTCTCTCACCATCAAGAATAGCTTCCCTATTACCTCCAGCTAATTTTCTCCTTATAAATCCAACAGTCTGCATAAATTTAGATTGCATAAAAGTAATAGCGTAATTAGCAGCATCACTATAAAGGAATCCAGTAGTACCACTAGTGTCTGGCTCATTCCACCTATTTAACCATGTAATAGCTATTTTTGTATAATTAAGACCAAAATCATCAAAGTATACTCTAAACCTATTGGTAGGATTAACAAACCAGTTCCACTGGATTCCGTATATCTGCCTGCGTGCTTTGAAATTTGACAGAAGCATAGCATCAGTACCAGGCTCCAGATAATATATACCCTGTCTAAGAGTTAAAAGACCAAAATCCAGATTTCTTTCAAACCAGGACATCCCTACAGGCTCAGCATATATTATTACCTGAGGATCATTTGGAGACTGCATACCATTGTTAAAATTCTTGGAGTAAGTAAAATATGGAGGAATATCTATATAGCCATTTCTACCATTATCTGTAGAAATAGGTACTCCTGACCATATCCTTACTTCTGGAAAGAATGAATTCAACCAGTTCAACATCTGTCTCCAGGTAGAATCTTTAGTCTGAGCTAGTCCCTGTATTTCTACATTAATAAGCTCACCACCAAGATTATTTATTGCAGTATTAATTATGTCCTGTTTACTAAAGAGATCCATATATTATTGTTCGTCTTTAACTTCCGGTAACATTTCTTTACCAGTTAAGGTAGAGTATCTAGCCTGGGCAGCTTTCAATACTCTAGCTCTTGTCTCTCCTTCAACAAAGTGTTTAATCCACTCAGCGTCATTTTGAGCATTAATCATATTTATAGCTTCATTAGCAGGTCCAGATATGGACTTAGCTGCTGGATCATAGGATGTAGGAGGAGCTGGAGGAGGACCTTGCTGCATCTTTATTTCCTGCTTTACATTTGGATCTACAATATCAAGTGGAGAATCAATATGAGTTAGAGGTGAAGTATTGTCCATTGTAGTAATGGACGATACCTTATCAATACCTTCATCTAACATACTACTTCTACTAACGGTAACACTCCTGTAATTCGATTGAATAAAAGCTACCTCTTCATCAGTCAAAAATACCTCAACAGGCTGACGATAAATACCAATAGCTTGAGATCCAATGTAAACAGTAATTGGACTAGTACTTTTCATAACATATTTATAAGCTGCCATTATATTATCTCCTTTAGTATTTTAACTTTCACCCAGTACAGTAGCCGAAGGATTCGAAATTTCTGAAGAGTTCCAATAATAGTCTAACATAGCAAGATTAGCATCTAATTGATTATTGAAAACTCTTACATCTGGATAATATTGTAAAATATAATTTAACTGATCTTGAGTCAGATCTGCATCAACTACTCTATGATAAAGACCAATGGCTTGATTACTGAGAAACACAGTAGTAATCTTGCCATTGGTACTTAAAAGATAATAAGTCAATTGTTTCCCTCAGTATTAAATTCTGAGCTCAATTCAGATGATTTGAAGGGCTCAATTTCTACCATTGTCTTATCAGTATCCATTAATTCCCTTCTCCACGCTTTCTTCTTAAAAAATGTTCTAAATTGTCGATATTCTTTTCTATCCCAATATTTGGTAGAAACATCATTAAAAGTAAATATTCTTACACCAGGATAATTGCTTTTGATTTTAGAAATTTGTTCTTCATTAAGTTCTTCTATCTTAACTGGATTCTTATAAAGACTAAGAATAAGATCTTTACTCAATTCAATCGTAATTTGATTTCCTGAAGTATTTACTAAATAATATGTCATACTTTTCGTACAGAATGATTTAATAGATTTACCCAGCTAGTCCAGTTTATTATAGGAGTTTGAGAATATTCAAAATGATTCCAGTGATATTTAGTAGTCTCATTAAGAGCTTCTTCTTGACTTGTAAACATTTTTATCATAGGATAAGCTGAACTAATAAAATTAACTTGAGAATCTGTCAAATCTACTAATACAGGATTTTGGTAAAGAGATATAATAGAGTTATTATCAATATTTACAGATATCTGACCACTAGAAATATTTACTAAATAATAAGTCATATCACTATATTGAAAAATCAATAGAGTGGGACTATAATGAAATAGTCCCACTCAATTATAACGTGCTTAGAGATCACTATTAGAAACCACTAAGTGTTCCTGTTACGTAGAAGTATGGGTTAACCATAGCTCGTCCAGCGGACATTGCCATACCACGCCTTGACGTATCATCGTCGAGGATGATCGGTGGCGTAACATAGAGTGCCCTATATGGAGCAAATACGTAACCTGTCGTAAGGTAGTTACCACCCTTATGGCCAATGCAATAGTTATTTGTTGGCATATTCGGGTTAACAATAACTTTCCATTTCTTACGTATCGTACCAGCAACATGTGGACCACTGTAGTCACCAGTAATATCCACTCCCTCAAAACCATCAACTGCACTCATAAGAGCAACAGCGTTTACTCCACCAAATACAAAGTTACCTTCTACGACCTTTGTGTTTTGGAATATCTGAGCTGATGCCTTAATAAGTACGTTTGGTACAAATGCATTATACCATGCTTGAGGAGCAACATAGTTAGGAACTGCACCATTAAAGTTAACTGGAGTACCAGCTGCATTACTATAGATATCATCCATAGTAAGATTATCAATATCACTCCTGATCAACGCAGCAAGTGCAGACAGCAAAGCACTGTCAAGATTGATTCCGTGTGCTTGCTGAGCATCGAAAGCTGCATCGAGTGAGTACAGAGCTTTCAACTTGTAAGGAGCAGCATTTACAACCATACTTGAGAAGTTAACTGTAACTTCAGAAATCTGACTGGAATCCATTTCAATCTGATACTGGTAGCTAACCTGAATAGCAGCACCGTTATCAGGAGGTGTAGTGAAAGCAACCAGAAATGCTCCAGTAGTATAGTTAACAGTTGATGTACCAGCAAAACCACTACCAACCAGATTACCGTTACCATCATCTGTTGCTGTAACAGTGCTACCACCAACAGTAGACGTAACTTTTACAGTACCTGGAAGGATATTTGGATAATCAACTGTAAAATTAAATACCGTAGCTGTGCCATTACCAGTAGCATCAGGCTCATTTGTAATGACGTTAGTCGAGATATTTCGACTTCCTGAAGGACCAGTAATAGATGACAAAACAGTTGTACCAGCAGGGACATTACCATGTCTTTGTGGATATTGAAAATCCATAAAGAATATGTCACCACTTCTTACTTTCAAAGGCTGAATAGAAGCAATTTCATTTGTAACAAGGTTTGGAAGAACAGCAGATATGAGCTGATATCCGTAATCTACGAATGAGCCCATATTGTATGTCCTTGTTGTTTCATCCATCCTTGAGATTTCCTCTGTAAGAGTGTCAAGAGCTTGAAGGGTAGTAGCCCTGACATTCTCGGGAAGATCCCTACCATATTTTGATCTATAAGCCTTAGTAATAATTTCATCATAATCCGAGTATTGCTTGGCCAGTCTTTCAGCTTCATTCAATACCTGCCGAGCCCTCTCAGCAACAATCTCAGATCCCTTTCTTATTTTCAATCCTTTGAGATCTTCAGACAAATCCATTTTAAAAACTCCTTATTTATTCAAACATTGCTTTAATATTTTCAACAATTTTATTTACTTTCTTATCAGTTTCAGAAAGCGGAATCTCTATTTTTCTATCACCAGTATCTTCTGGAGTATATCCAGGTAGACCAGCATACTTCTTCTGAGCTAGAATATATTTTACTCTTTCCTCAGCTTCAGTCATAGTAGAAACTCCCTTGAGAACAGTAGCATGAGCTTTCCTTCCACCGACAGATTCTAACTGCTTATCGAGATAAGCATTAATTTCTTTGTTAAGAAGAGACTTACGGACAGACTCAAGAGCTTTTGTAGCTGTCTCAAGCTTAATATCGGCCTCTCGTTTTTCAACCTTCATACCCTTGATCATATCACGCATCTTCTCGATGACTTTTGTAGCAACATCAAGAGCACCAGGTAGATTCTGAACAAGAAGTCGAGAATGATTCTTCTTGAGATTCCTAAACTCTTCACTGATTTTCTTAATAACTTCATCAGCTTTGTCAAGCATCCTAGCCTGCTCTCTGATCTTCTTATCCAAGGCCATCATCTTATATCGATCAGACTTCATAGCAAAAGCCATTCTGTCTACGACGCCAAGAGCCTTGTCATAATCATTAGCAGTCTTCTCAGCTTCTCGTAACCTGTCCTTAAGACTCATATTCTCTTGCTGTAGTTGAGTAATTTTCTCAAGTAGAGAAACATTCTCACTCACTTTCTTCTCAAGTGATTCAGTAAGAGAACGGACAACTTCACTATTTTCCATATTAAAATCCTCTTTTTTATTATTTAACATATCACATGCTTGTTTAACACCATTTATCATTTCAGAATGACCCAGATCAAAAGACTCAGTAATCTTTTTGATCACGGACTTCTCATTCTCAGATAAAGTTGGTGAAGATAATGCCAGGTCAACCTTTTCTTTAAGATCACCTAGCAGTTGAGATTTTGATTCCCCTACAGAGGTAACTTTAGGAAACACACTAAATGATGGATGCATTGTAAGATCAAAGGTAATAAGGTTATAAGTATCCTCATTAACCCAAATCTCATTTCCACGGGTGACTTCCTCACCCTTACCTCTACTAGAAATCCCAGGCTCAACACCTAATTTAAGAAGAGAAACAAGTATTTCTCCCTTAGGATGACCATATGTTGGTATAGCAGTACCAATAAGCTCACCCTTTTTATGAACTTCGTTACAAAATGGCTCTGGACATTTTGTCACACCATCAGCAAGGTAAAGTCTTTTTATTAATATTGCCCCCTCTTCCATTGATACGTCATAATAGTCTGGATGAGATAGGTTTCCCAGCATCCTGTTATGAGCTAACATCGTCTGAACGGATTCAGATGCTAACTGCTTCTCCCATAAAACATCAGAATAATGCCTATTATTCAGATTTTTTACATTAGAGATACTAAAAGGACCATGAAGATAATACTTATTTTCAACAAGTACTGGCTTCAGGGAAACAGCCTGCTTCTCATTTAAACTAGCAGGATCAAATAAATCCTTTAATTGTCCCATTTTATTTCTCTTTTACTTAAAATATGCATATATCTAGAAGTCCATTCTACAATTAAACGCTCCAGGCATAAAATTAGACTTATTATTAAAGTAAAACTATAGTATGAATTTTTATAAACTGTTGAATGCTTATGTTTATCTATAAAACTTAACTAATACACTAAAACATTATTAACAAGATTTGATATATCCGAAAGCCTAGTAAGATAACCATACCTTCTAAGCAATTTAAATGCCATATTTTCCTTAGAAGTTACACCCTCACTATTAATAGCCTTTTTTCTCTCGGCTCTAAGATCCTCTTTAAAACTATCAACTTTAGATCTAAGATCTGATATTTCAGAAATAAGAGCTTCCTGTTGACTTAATAACTCCTTATCGTCAGGACTATCCTGGAGTAAGTCTCTAACCACTTCCAATTCATAAATCTTGTCTTTTATATTAAAATCAAAATTATCTATCTTCTTAGCCCACGTTTTAGCTAACTCATGTGAAGCTACCACATCTTCAACATCTATCTCAGGCTTCTCTGGAAACTTAACCCAGCTACCCCCAACTAGATCATAGACTCCTGGGGACTCAACAATCTCATCAACATCCTGGATATAAAATTCGATAGGATGGCCAAACACAGTACGTAACTCTTTATTCTCATTATAGACTTTCTGATAAGAATCAAACTCTTTACGTACTTCATCAAAAGTCCTACTATATGTTGACTCAATTTTTGAAAAATCCACTACTATATGAATATCAATATCAGAATATTCGTCATACATAAAGCCAGTTTCGGATCCAACAAAATAGATATTTACTGGATCCAATGGAATAGGAACCCATTCAATAAATTTATAAGCTTCAGAAAGAAGAGTATCTCTAACAGACTCTTTTAAATATCCCTCTTCATCAAATAAGTCAGAATCCAGAAATTTTCTATATATATCTGCATAATAAGATTTCACAATTATCTCCAAACTTCTTTAGGATTTCTACAAAATATAGGTGCAGTAATTGTCAACTTATGTTTTGGATCAAATATAGCAAATAACTGTCTTGGCTCCTCATATGGGGTATTATGCCTAAAAGCATATTCATCAAGACCTTTTAAGCTACCATTTACTAGAACATGTTTAAATATATTCATTTCATGAAAGTGACCTATAGCAAGATAATCAAACGGCATACCAGCTTCCTGCATCCTCTTCACTTTCCTGTAGCTACCAATCATCAAAGGACTTAATAATCCCGAGATACCACTACCTCCTTTAAACTGATCCCCGTGAGTTAATAATACGTTAGTATCATATATCTGTAATAACATATCAGTTGAATCGGAAATACTAATAGTAACATTCTTAACAGACATTAGATCTTTTTTAATAAGATAGTAAAGAAGATAATCAAAATTCTCAAACACATAGTTTTTATACTTAGGCTTTTCTGTACCTCTCCCATGATTTCCCACAACACACGGCACAGATATTGGAATTTTTAACTTATCAGAGAGACTTTTAATCATTGAAGAAACTTGAGATGACCAGAATATAACAGAATTCAAAATTGTATCCTCATTAGTCTCTCTAAGTTCCTGATGAATATTACCCGATAACATATCACCACCAAGAGCAAGTATAAGCCCATCATATTTTACCCCGGCAATATAATCTTTTATTAATTTAATAAGATTATCATGAAACATCTGTAGTCTAAGAAGAGCAATTTCACGATTATAACAATTCAAGTTCATTACCTCTTGAGGTGATACTCTTTCATCAAAATGTGTATCGCTTAACATTGAAAAAGCTATAACTCTATTAGATGACTGCGACTTAGAAGGAAGAGCAAAAGGTATTACTTTTAACCTCTCCCTAGAAGCTTTTTCATAAACAGAGAATACACTCTTTAGCCTAACTACCTCATCCTGTAGATCTTTAACCCGTGATTCAAGAACCTGATTTTTAGATTTTAACTTTCCTATAAGGTCAATCTCTTCAATCTTCATAAATTTCTCCACGAGATCTTAACAACTTCTTAGATTTGGCAATAGCTTCTGAGTTTCCTAGATATAATCTTCCATATAGTCTCAGCCTGTATTGCTCAAATTCTTTACCAGCCAGATATCGTGGAGATGTTCTAATAGAGGCACCTGAAAGTCTACAAATATCTTGCCACGGAAAAATTTTACCTTTAGGGGCCTTCTTTTCTAAATAAACTAATAACTTTTTAACGGTTGGGGGATATGGACGTCTCGGTAAATCAGTAACATCGATCCCTACTATCTTCTTTTTCATTTGAAATCCCATCAATTGTTAAATTATTGGAAGGTATTATACCAATAAAGAAAATAGCTATTAAGTAGTAGTTACCAATCCCAATATACTGTATGTTATTGTAATTGAACCAGTAGCTTTAGGAATGATAGTAATAACCCCATTAACATAGTCAACATAATAATCACCAGGATTTTGGACTAACTCAGCGCTGGTTACCTCATTAGTAGCATATGTTGACCATCCCGAAATACTACTATTTCCAAAAGTAGCTGGACCAAAGTTATTTTTATCAAGAATAGGAAAGTAACTGGTAGCAACAGTAATCTTTATACCGGTAGTACCAGAAAACGTATCAGTCTTACCAGTTATCCTTTTCACCCCTACAAATCCACCATAGGGAGTACTCATAATTACCTCTTTAATCTTTTAACAGTTTTAAAAATAGCGTCTAGCATACCCTCTATTCTCTCAACATTAACATCATTTTTACTTATTAAGTATTCATCATAATAATAAAGAAGATGATCCAACTCGTCCTTTATCATATTAACTACACTTACCAGATCTTCCCTAGTCATCTTTGGTTCTCTTTCATTCAGCATATCTTCAATCATCTTATCAATATCCATTTCTATGCACCATAGAGATCTCTAAGAATCTCTTTAGCCCTATCTAATGTTTGTTTTCTCTCTTTAGTAAGATTATCACCAGCCCTATTGATATAGTAGTTTAAAGCTGACATAGCACTCTTAAGTGTCTTATGGGATCTCTTCAATGACTTAGCTATTGAAGATGCAGATCCAGTAAAAGTTCCTTCCTTCGGTTCCCATTTTGTTTTTACATCACCAGACCACATTTTCTCATATTGCATTGTTAGAGCCTCAGCTATCTCATCTGCAGTCATACCACTATTGAGCATAGATTCTACACTTTCTTCTTTACCATCTTCTTCATCATCATAACTATACTCCGGTTCTTCCTCATCTGGTGGTAGTTCATAATCTTGAGATAAGTCAGAAGTAGAAGTGGGAGCTGGATTAATCTCACCCTCATGACCTTTTATGAAACCATGTCGGGATAGAAGATGAGTTAATCTATCAAGTATTTCGGAACTATCAGCCTCAACATCAATATCAAATTGAGCCAATTCTCCATCATCATCACTAAGAACTAATTTCATAGCCATCTCTATTTACTCCTATTTTTATTAAATTTTCTTATCCTTTTACGTTTTTTAATCCAGCAAGAATCTTTACTGAAAGTTGGAGCTATGATATTATCTCCTGGAGCAAATCCATTATAAGCTTTTGGATAAAATCCACCATCTGCTGGATTCATATTAATAGTAGTTGTTACTCCAGAAGACACTGTAGAAGTATCATCGAGTATAATAGATACTATATCATCTACAGTCATAGAACTAACTAGCAAATCTTTAATTTCTTTCTTTTTCAAATAAAGCTCTCCTTTTAACAGCCTCATCAAAATCTTTTATCTCTTCAGGACTTAAGTCACTAAGCATCCCAAAAAGGGAATCTAACAAAGCCACCTTAGAAAAATCAATAAATTCACTTTCATCAATACTATCAACTATAAACTCATCATCCTCTAAAATATTATCTGGATCAAGAACGTAATTTTCAACAAATAGCCTACTTTCAAGAGCAGCCTTTAAGTTCTTAAACCTATCTCCTTTAACAAGAAGATAAAACAATCTGGTACCATTTCTTTTCATTAGCTTAACATTATCTGGACCAGCATATCCAGAGGCAATGTAGTACATATCCAATATTCCGTCAAGTACGCTCATAATGTAACAACCCTGTAATTATTAGCTTTAGCATTAGCAAATATATCGGCTACCTGAGGAATCCAATAATTAAAATCACTTAATACTCCATACAGATGCTTACATACACTGCCAACTTCTCTAGGATTATTTCTGACAGGGCGTCTTAATTCCTTTCTAATACCATAATCAAGTACCCAATCAATATATTGAAAACCCCCATAAAGATAGCTCTCACAGCTACAATACACTAATAGGTTACCATCATTAAATGCCAGATCAACTCTATCTCTATGTGACAAATCATCATCTTTAGTAAGGTATCTGTGATCAATCATCCTTATAGTACTGAGATGGGTTCTACCACTACCATTTGGACCACGATCAGCAACCTTAAATACCAGAGTCTTAGTTTTAGGGTTAACCTGAAATAACCTAATATCAATATTCGTAACCTTTGATACAGGACCGCCGTAATTACTTAAAATCTCGTCCTTGGTAGCTTCAACAATCATTTCTTCTCTTCTGACTTAACACTCACAGCTATTTGTTCATCATCTTCAATAAGATCTTCCTGGTATCCTGTAAGAGAGATATTAGAAGTAGTAAATATCTCTGTCATTAAAAATAAACAATTAGAATATATTGCATTAACATGTTCAACAGATTCATTTGCAATATTGGAACTATCAAGAAGAGATGAGAGGTCTAACAAAGCAGCAGAGGTAAGATCAGTTATACCCTCAACAATATCAAAAAGTTCGGTAAAGTAGTCAAGACCAATTGTAAAATGTGTAAAAGCACTACTAATGGCTTTCATTAAATAAACTATCTGATCCTTCTGAACTTTCTCTGTAGACTCTTTAAATGCACTGGCTTGATTAGCCAGATTTGGCATAAATAGCTTCTCAGCATTTTTCTTCTTCCAATATTGTAATGTTCTCTTATAGGTATTCTTATGTCTCCAGTATCTTCTCTTAGCTACTGCAGATAGATGTGCAACCTGATGAGGTCTCCATTTACGTTCAACAGTATTATTAGATTCTAATTCGGATATATAATTTGAAATAAGAGAATATGCCTTTTTATCATTCTCAGTTATATTACTTGCAGAAAGAACAAGTCCCTTAGCAATTGGAGCAATCTCAGCAAGAACAGCATCCCCCCTGAATTTATTAGTACTCTGAGTTACCAGAGTAAATAAATCTATTATCATTTCGGGAGTTACTTCAGCATGATTTACAGAAGGTTCTGGCAAAATAGTTGATAGCCTATCAAGTTGTTCATCAGTAATCATAGTAAATTACCCTTTCTAGAATTATATTAAATTAATAATTATTAACGTACTACTTCATTCAACTTAGCTCTAAGGAAAGAAACCCTTTCAATAATCCCCTCAATAATATTTTTAGAACTGGAAAGAAGATAAGGACTATCAGTTCTGACATATTCGTCAAATTGAGAGAGTATAACATTGGCATCAGAAGCTATACTTCTTAAACTTGATCTCACCTCTTCTACTTCTCTAGCACTTAACTTGTGATCTAACCTCTCCACATTTTTACCATCAAGCTGGGAAGTAGGACCACCAAAAATAGCAAGAATATTTTCTTTTATATCCCCATTAATAGCCATAAATTTCTCCTTTACTTAATTACACATCAAAATTAAAGAAACTAACTTATCTATCCTCTAATTTCGGTACACAGTACACCCTACCTAAACATAAAACCTGTATAGATAAAAAGTACTAATTTATTAATAGTAGTACTTTGAATATCTATACAGGTTATCTGAGAAGGAGAGAGATTTAAAAAGTAAGAGTAATTGGCTGAGAAGTTTTACCTATTTCAGCCTGCCAGGCCTGAGCTTCAGTAGCTCCTACCTGTAACACAATGTCATTAAGTGTTTGAGTAGAAGATCCATTAATAAGTGATGGCCTTAATTGGACCTGCCAATTTGTTCCATTTGGATCATACTTACTAACTCCAACAACATAAAATGCTAATTCACCCATATTTATTCCTTTCTTATTTTTGTTTAATAAATTATCACCACTTATAGAAGCAATGACTTTTCAATTGTTTATAAATTAGTATTATATATTTTTATTTTATTTTTAAGATATTTGGATATCTTATTAATATCTATTTTTGAGTTATTATCTATAAGAATCACACCAACTGATCGTAAAGATCCCAAGCTGGTAATAGGAGTATTTCGTAAATCAAGCCAACTACCTACTGATTTCAAAGATCCTAAATCAATAATAGGAGTATGGGCTAAATTAAGATAACTACCCACTGATTTTAAAGATCCTAGACTAGTAACAGAAGTATCATGTAAATCAAAATAATCGCCTACTGACTTTAAAGACCCCAAATTAGTAATAGGAGCATGGGGAAGATTAAGATAACCCCCCACAAATTCTAAAGATCCTAAATCGGTAATAGGAGTATCGTCCAAATCGAAATCACCATCTACAGATTTTAAAGATCCTAAACTGGTAACATTTGTATTGGTTAATTTAAAATTACCTCCTACCGATTCTAAAGATCCTAAGCTGGTAATGCGAGTATAAGATAAATTAAGATCACCCCCTACCGATTTTAAGGATCCCAAATCAACAATAGGAACATCAAGTAGATTAAGACTACCTCCCACCGACTCCAAAGATCCTAAATTAGTAATGGGAGTATCAGACAGATCAAGATCACCCCTAACAGACCGCAAAGACCCCAAATTAGTAATAAAGGTACCAAGCAAGCCAAGGTCACCCCCTACTGACTTTAAAGATCCTAAATTAGTAATAGGAGTATTAGACAAATCAAGAGTATTACCTACAGACTCTAAAGACCCTAAATCAGTAATGGGAGTATTAGATAAATCAAGATAACCACTTACTGATTTCAAAGATCCTAAACTTTTAATATGAGTACCAGACAAATCAAGATTACCATCCACCGACCTTAAATTACCAAGATCTGTTATTGGTATGTCACTAAGATCAAGATCTCCATCTATATATTCCTGTTGTAAAATCGCCTTAATCTGTTTTAACCTATTTTCAACCCTACGTGGGATGAAAAGGACATTGTACTTTTTAGGCTTATCATCCTCCTTGAGAATAGAAGATACTGATTTATTAAGATTATTCATAGGTTAATAATATGAAATTCTTATCTTACTTTTAAGATATTTAGGTAGATTATTAATATCTAATTTCGAATTCTTACTTATATAAATACCACGAACTGATCGTAAAGACCCTAAATTAGTAATAGGAGTATTAAGCAAATAAAGATCACCACCTACCGATTCCAAAGATCCTAAACTATTGACACGAGTATTTCTTAAATAAAGATCACCATCTACAGATTTCAGAGATCCTAAATCAGCAATAGAAGTATTAGACAAATAAAGATTACCACCTACCAATTCCAAAGATCCTAAACTAGTAATAGGGGTATCTTGTAAAAAAAGATCCTTACCTACTGACTTTAAAGATCCTAAATCAGTAATATGAGAACCCTGTAAATTAAGATAACCATCTATTGACTTTAAAGAAGATCCTAAACTGGTAATAGGAGTATCATTCAAATCAAGCCACTCACCTACTGACTCTAAAGATCCCAGACCAGTAACAGAAGTACCACGCAAATTAAGACTACCACCCACTGACTTTAAAGATCCTAGACTAGCAACAGGAGTATAAGGTAAACTGAGAAAACCACCTACTGACTTCAAAAATCCCAAACTAGTAATAGGAGTACCATACAATTCAAGATTGCCACCTACTGACTCCAAAGAACCTAAACTAGTAATGAAAGTTCGGCGTAAATTAAGATTACCAGTTATTGATTTCAAATTACCAAGATTAGTTATAGGTAAGTCACTAAGATCAAGATCCCCATCTATATGTTTCTGCTGTAGAATCTTTAATATATTAGCAAGTCTACTTTTGACTCTACGTGGAGTAAAAAGAACATTATATTTCTTGGGCTTATCATCCTCAAGAATAGAGGAGATTATTTTATCAATAGTATTCATAAACTAATATCACATATGCCTTACTCTAATTTTAAGATATTCAGGCAAATTATCTATATCCAATTTTGAATTCTTATCTATAATAATTTCATAAACTAACATCAAAGATCCTAAATTAGTAATGGGAGTTTCACGCAAATCGAGATAACCACGTACCGACTTCAAAGATCCTAAACTAGTAATATTTGTTTTATATAAATCAAGAGTATTATCTACAGATTCTAAAGATCCTAAATCGGTAATGGGAGTATGAGACAAATCAAGCCAACCACCTACTGACTTTAAAGGCCTCAAATCAGTAATTTTAGTATAAGATAAATCAAGATTACCATTTATTGATTTTAAATTTCCAACATCGGTTATTGGTATACCACTAAGATCAAGATCCCCCTCTATATGTTCTTGTTGCAAAGCCCTCTTGGCCCATTCTAGCCTATCTCTTTTCCTCTTTTCAACTCTACGAGGGGTGAACAGAACATTATATTTCTTGTAACTCTTATTATCTTCTAAAATAGAAGAAACCAATTTATTAATATTATTCATCCTGATGAAATGATATTTTATCTCTTAGATACTCATTGACCGAATCTACACCAAAATCTTTACTAACTATAATATAATTACCAACATCAAGATCATCTGGAAGAGAAGTTATATTGGTATCTGTAATTACCAAATTAGCACCAACGGTTTCCAATCCATCCAAACTTGATACTTTAGTACCAGATAGGTACAAATCACCATCAACATATGTTAGATCACCTATTGAAGATAATTCAGGACAATCATCAGCATAAAGATTACCTCCTACACTAAATAAGGGAGTTAGATCAGTTATCTTAGTATTAGAAACGCTAAGAGTACCCTTAACAACAGTAAGAGATCCTAAGTCTTTAATATACGATCCATCAAGCAAAAGCGTATGTCCTTCAAATTCATTAAAATTATCTCCAAGAGTTTCCAGTCTAGTATATGAAAGATCAAGTGTCCCACTAACATAGGTTAAATTACCAAGATCCCTAATACCGGTACGAGACAAATTAAGGTCTCCATATACCGATCTTAAATTACCAAGATCAGTTATTGGTAGGCCACTTAAGTCAATATCCTCTTCTACTTCTTCCTGTTGTAAAATTTCCTTAGCCCGTTCTAATCTATTTTTCATTCTCTGGTCAACTCTACGTGGAGTAAAAAGGACATTATACTTTTTAGAATCCTTACTACCATCTTCCTCTAAAATAGAGGAAATTAAATTATTAATATTATTACCCATAAACTAACACCCAGTATTTGTTACTTTATTTTTAAGTCTCTTGGGTAGATTATCCACAATTAACTTAGAAGATCCATCTATAATAATTTTATAAACTGATTGCAAAGAACCCAGATCAGTTACATCGGAATGACATAGATAGATATAACCAAGTACTGATTCCAAAGAACCTAAACTAGTGATTGGAGTATAGGACAAATCAAGATTACCACCTACTGACTTTAAGGACCCCAGGCTCTCAATAGGAGCAAAAGTTAAAATAACGTCTCCACCTACTGACTTCAAAGATCCCAAACTAGTAATATGAGTATAAGATAAATCAAGATAAGCACCCACCGACTCCAAAGATCCCAAGCTAACAATAGAGGTACCAGATAAGTTAATAAAACCTTTCACTGACTTTAAAGACCCCAAATTCTTTATCTTAGATCTCCGCAAATCAAGACTACCACCTACAAACTCTAAAGGTCTAAGATTGGTAATAGAAGTATTAGACAAATTAATAGAACCAGATACTGTTTTTAAAGATCCAAAACTCTTTATTTTAGAATTCTGTAAATCAAGATTACCACCTACAGATTCTAAAGATCCAAGGCTGGTAATAGGAGTATTAGATAGTTTAAGATAACCACCCACCGATTTTAAGGATCCTAAATCAGAAATGGAAGTATAAGATAGATCAAGATAACCGTCTACTGACTCTAAAGACCCCAAACTAACAATAGAAGAACCAGATAAGTTAACAAAGCCTTTTACTGACTTTAAAGACCCTAAATCAGTTATATTAGAACTGGGTAAGTAAAGGTTGCCATTTATTGTTTCTAAATGACCTAAATTAATAACGGGGGTATTCCATAAAATATCAAGAGAACCACCTACTGATTTTAAAGGCCCCAAACTGGTAATGGCAGCATTATATAAACTAAAGGATCCACCTACGAATTCCAAAGACCCCAAGTCAGTAACATGAGTACTGGATAAATTAAGATCTCCATTAACTGACTTTAAAGAACCTAAATCAACTATATCAGAACCTGATAAATCTAGATCACCACCTACCGATTCCAAAGATCCTAAACTTTTAATAGGAGTACCAGATAGATTAAGGGAACCAGTTATTGATCTCAAATTCCCCAGATCAGTTATAGGCAAATAGCTTAAATCAACATCTCCTTCTACTCTTTCCTGTTGTAGAATCTTTTTAGCCCATTCCAATCTGTCCTTTACCCTTCTCTCAACTCTACGTGGAGTAAAGAGAACATTATATTTTTTAGGATTCTTATTATCTTCCTCTAAAATAGAGGATACTAATTTATCAAGACTATTCATAAGTTAATATTACATAATTTTTATCTTGCTTTTGAGATATTCAGGCAGGTTATTAACATCTAATTTCGAATTCCTATTTATATAAATATTACGAACTGATCGTAAAGACCCCAAATTAGTAATAGGAGTATTGAATAAATAAATATCACGAACTGATCGTAAAGACCCCAAATTAGTAATAGGGGTATCGAATAAATAAAGATCACCTTCCACTGATTCTAAAGACCCCAAACTTGTAATAGGAGTATCAGACAAATCAAGAAAGGTCTTTACAGATTTCAAAGATCCTAAATTTGTAATGGGAGTTTTATGTAAATCAAGGTAACCATTTACTGACTTTAAAGATCCTAAATCTTTTACATTAGAACTACGTAGATCAAGACTACCACCTACAAACTCTAGAGATCCTAAACTAATAATATGAGCTCTATTTAAATCAAGAAAGCCCCCTACCGACTTTAAAGATCCCAAATCGGTAATAGGAGTTCCATATAAAATAAGACTACCACCTACCGATTCCAGAGATCCCAAACTTTTAATATGAGTATCCGACAGTCTAAGATTACCTGTTATTGATTTTAAATTACCAAGATCAGTTATAGGTAAGTTACTAAGGTCAAGATCACCATCTATATGTTCCTGTTGCAAGATCATCTTAGCCCGTTCCAATCTATCTCTCAATCTTCTCTCAACTCTACGAGGGATAAAAAGAGCATTATATTTTTTAGGATCTTCACCTTCTTCGAGAATATAATTTATTATTTTATCAAAAATATCCATTACCTCTAATCCTAACAATTTTATTTTTAAAATATTCAGGTAAACTATTAACATCCAATTTAGATCTCTTATTTATAAGAATTTTACCAACTGATTTCAAAGATCCCAGACTGGTAAGAAGAGAATCAAATAAATAAAGATAATTACCTATTACCTTTAAAGAACCCAAACTATTGATACGAGTATTTCTTAAATCAAGGTCACTACCCACTGATTCCAGAGATCCTAAACTAGTAATAGGAGTATTAGACAAATAAAGACTGCCACTTACTGACTCTAAAGATCCTAAACTAGTAATGGGAGTAAAAGACAAATCAAGATTACCACCGACTGATTTCAGAGATCCTAAACTAGTAATAGGAGTAATAGCCAAACTAAGATTACCACCCACTGACTTTAAAGACCCCAAGTTAGCAATACGAGTATTAGCCAAACTAAGATTACCAGTTATTGATTTCAGATTACCTAGATCTGTTATCGGTAGACTACTAAGATCAAGATTACCATCTATATGTTCTTGCTGTAAAATCTTTTTAACCCACTCAAATCTACTTTCAACTCTACGTGGGGTAAAGAGAACATTATATTTTTTAGGCTTATTATCTTCCTCTAAAATAGAGGATACTAATTTATCAAGACTATTCATAAATCAATATAGTGCACGTTTTACTTTAATTTTAAGATATTCGGGTAAACTATCTACATCTAATTTTGAATTCTTATCTATAAAAATCTCACCGGCCGATCGTAAAGATCCTAAATCAGTAACGGAAGTATGAAGTAAAAAAAGAGTATCTTTCACTGATTCTAAAGATCCCAAGCTTGTAATAGGGGTATGAGATAAATCAAGACTACCTACCGATTTCAAAGATCCTAAATTTGTAATAGGAGTTCCATGCAAATTAAAATATCCACCTACTGACTCTAGAGATCCCAAATCGGTTATAGGAGTATTTTCTGCTTCGATATAGCCCTTTACCGATTTTAAAGATCCCAAACTTGTAATAGGAGTATTGGATAATTCAAGATAACCACCTACAAACTCTAAAGATCCTAAATTTGTAATAGGGGTATCGCTTAAATCAAGATTACCGCCTACAAACTTCAAAGACCCTAAGCTAGTAATAGGAGTTTTAGATAAATTAAGAAAATCACCTACAGACTTTAAAGATCCCAAATCAGTTATAGGAGTATTACGTAAATAAAGACCTCCATCTACCGATTCCAAAGACCCCAAACTTTTAATACGAGTACCACATAAATTAAGAGAGCCAGTTATCGATTTCAAATTACCAAGATTTTTTATTGGCAGATTATAAAGATCAAGATCACCATCTATGTGTTCTTTCTGTAAAAGATTGTTAGCCCAATCAAGCTTATCTTTAAATCTTCTCTCAACTCCACGTGGAATAAATAAAACATTATATTTTTTAGGATTCTTATTATCTTCTTCCAGAATGGAAGATATTAATTTATCAAGACTATTCATAAACTAATATTCAATACGTATCTTATTTTTAAGATATTCAGGTATATTATTAATATCCAATTTTGAATTTTTATTTATAAAAATATCACCAACTGATTGTAAAGACCCCAAATCAGTAATAGGAGTACTGCGTAGATCAAGACTACCATCTATTGACTTCAAAGACCCCAAATCAGTGATGGGGGTATCATATAAAATAAGAGACCCACCTACTGATTCTAAAGATCCTAAACTAGTAATAGGGGTATCCCATAAATTAAGATATCCACCTACAGACTTTAAAGATCCCAAACTGATAATAGAAGCACTCCACAAGTCAAGATTACCGCTCACTAACTCTAAAGATCCTAAATCGGTAATAGCAGCATAAGCTAAATTAAGAAAACCACCTACATATTTTAAAGATCCCAAACTGGCGATAGGAGTACCATACAAATAAAGATCACTTCCTACCGATTCTAAAGATCCTAAATTTGTAATAGGGGTATCATGTAAATAGAGATTTCCACTTACTGATCTTAAAGATCTAAGATTAGTAATATTAGTATAAGACAAATTAAGATAGCCATTTACTAATTCCAAAGATCCTAAATCAGCAATATGGGTATGAGACAAATCAAGGCTACCATTAATTGACTTTAAATTGCCAATATCAGTTATTGACAAATAACTTAGATCAATATCTCCTTCTACTCTTTCTTGTTGTAGAATCTTTTTGGCCCATTCCAATCTGTCTTTTATCCTTCTTTCAACCCTACGTGGAGTGAAAAGGACATTATACTTTTTAGGCTTATTATCTTCTTCCAGAATGAAAGATGTTAATTTATCAAGACTATTCATAAATTAAAAAGAAACATATTTTATTTTACTTCTCATATCCTCAGATAAACTATCAATATCCAAATCTGAATTTCTACGTATATAAATTACACCAGCCACTTTTAAAGATCCTAAACTGGTAACATGAGTATAAGCCAGATTGAGATCGCCACCTACTCGTTTTAAAGATCCTAAATCAGAGATAGGAGTATAGGATAAATCAAGAGATTTACCTACCGATTTCAAAGACCCCAAATCAGTAACAGGAGTATTCCACAAATCAAGACTACCACCTACCGATTCCAAAAAACCCAAACTAGTAACACGGGTACTACTTAAAGAGAGAAATCCTTTCACTAATCTCAAAGACCCCAAATCAGTAATAAGAGTATGAGATAAATCGAGGTAACCAGTTACTAACTCCAAATTACCAAGATCTGTTATTGGCAAATAACTTAAATTCAAACTCCCTTTTACCTTCTCCTGCTGTAAAATCTCCTCAGCTAATTCCAATCTATCTCTTTCCCACTTTTCCATTCTATGTAAAGAAGAAGGAATACTGTAATCATCAAGATCCTCTTCAAAAATAGGAGGATACATATCATCAATATCATATAGAGAGGAAAGCATTTCTATCTATTCTACTCTTACTTCTTTCTCTTTTAGAAAGACCGTAATTCTGCCAACATAAAGTGTATCATCTTCAAATGTCCAATCATCTGTATCTATTCTCCAACCATCTTCACCATCAACTATTTCAATGGTATGAGAATCAGCTTCTTCATCTCCTGACCATGTGGTATCAAAAGTTAAGTATATCTTATCTATAAATTTATATATAGCCTTAATACCATAGCTTCTGAGTTCAAAATCTACATGCCAGTCAACAATAGCATGTGCTCTTTCTATCTCTTTATCAGAACCAAAGATGTCTATATTTGAGCTTCTCAGCTCTTGTCTAAACTTGAAAGTATCATCATCAATCATGATATAATCCTCATTTTAATAATTGTGTATAAGTTTATTACATTTCTTATGCTTAATGATTGATAAGCCATCTCCAAATAAATAGAATTACAAGCGATATAAAAAGTACAACAGAAGATGCGATAGCTTTTCCTTGTGACGATTTTCCTGCTATTCCACCCATAACTATTTCTCCTTTTCCACTAACTTATCATTATCATAATCCCATTCTCTTTCAGCTAAAACTTCATCATCTTCCCTATAAAATTCATCTACTATAGTTTGGCCATCTGACGACATATACACTTCAGGATAGCGTGGCTTACGCCATCTAACCCTTCTTAGCTCAGTAGCAGTAGGCTCATCATTAAAAAACTTTCTAGCCTCCCTGAGGGTATCAAAAATATAAATATCATCTCCGCCTCTCAGGGCTACTTGATACTCAATATAACTTTTATTCATTTTTGCCTCCAATAAATTTAAAAATTAATAAGTTAATAAAAAGTTCCCAAACTACCATAGTCCCACTCTACTTTAGGCTCCTTATCATCCAATTTAACTCCTACTAACTCGACAGCATCAGGTTCATTATTTAAAAACTCCTCAGCATCCTCAAGGCTATCAAAAAAATAAATAGTATATCCCAAGACTATCAGATATTTAACATTATTTTTATTCATTTACCATCTCTACCACTTCCTCATATTCAAAACGTAACAATTGAATAAAAGGTTCCCAAATCAATTTACCTGCACTACGCTTAATATTTTATAAGTTTTAATTAATCCTTTTCTGCTCATAAAATCAGAAAACATATCACGAGCCTTATCCATAGTAGGGGCAGTCATTCTATGATATAATTCCTCACCAGGATTGTCTAAAATTACATATCTTATTTCCCATTCACTATCTCCAGCATCTGCTCCCTGAACTGATCCCTGAAATGCGGTATAAACATTCTTAAATTGCCCAGCGGGATCATACATATCTCCAGTACCAACTGCACCTATTTGCTCTTCAACACTGGAATCTTCATTCTCTTTAATATACTCTCCTATTAAGCCATCATACACAACACCATCTTCCTGGGAAATTAATAATGGAGCACTGAGGTCATAATGGTTTCTATTTATATAATCAAGTAAGATGTATTTCTTATCATCGTCAAACCTGTGTGCATATACGTATAAACCACTACCCCCTTCTATATCAAGCAACATATATCCACGTAGTAATAGCATATCACTACTAGATTTCAAGCGAGATACTTTTAAGTCAGGATAATTATCATGAATTATCCTGGCAGCTACTATCTCATGCTCCCCAATCTCACAGGGAACAAAGAAACCCTCTGGAGATAACCATCCCACTCTCCAATCAGTATAGCTCTCTAATAAAATACATTCTGCAAGAAATTTTATTCTAAAATCCTCAAGAATAGATTCTCCCTTCAACCTATGTTTCTTAACATCAGGATCGTTCATTAAAATTGATAAAGCTCTAAACAGTCTAGACTTAACAGTACCTTTGGGAATATGCAATTTCTCAGCTACTTCAGGTATTGACATATCGGCAAAATAAAATAAATATACTACCCTTCTATATTCTTCAGGCAACCTATTAATAGCTTTACGTAAGTCAGACTTGGTATCAAAATTTATTTCAGCCCCTTTAGAAGGTTGAATGATTTTATCATCAACTTCCTCAGGAGAATCTGGATCAATATTAACAATATCAACTGCTGTACTTCTTCTCTTGCGATTTCTATGAAAGTCATTAATAACCCATCCTAGAGTCTTGAATAAAAATCCCAATACAGACTTTTCATTAGAAAATCCATTAGCCCACTTTTCTGTAGCATTGTTAATAGTCTTCATCATTCTTTCATAAAAGTCCTGAACTATATCTTCACTTGTAGAGGTATCATATCCAGTAATTTCAGCAGTATAATTCAGAAAATAATCTCTATTATTATTCAAAATATCTAATACATCTTGTTTTGTCATATTAACCTACCTACACTACTAATATGGTTACTTGAAATTATCAATATTTAAATATTTTATAACCAATATCAAATTCATCACCCTGATCAGTATAACGTCTAGAAACTTTACTCCTAAGGCTCCTAAGTTCACTCAATTTGTCTCTATCAACTTTAGAATCATCACTAATAAATATCTCATCTTTAACCAATTTCAGACTTGATATATCTGTTAAATTGGGCGTACCTCTCAATGATAAATGACCTTTTACCACCTCTAATGGATCTAATGTAGTAAGCTCATAACAATAATCTAAATCTACAGATCCATCAACCTCTCTTAATGGATAAAGGTCTACCAATTTTGTTCTTCCTGCAATAAGGTCACCTTTTATACGTTCAACAGACCCCAAACTAGAAATATCTGATCCTGATATTATAAGTGAAAAGTTATCATATTTTAATCTTTTATCTCTAACAAAGTTATATCCAAGTTCTTTAAAATTGCTACCTAATGTTTTGATATGAGTATTTTCAATACTAATAGTACCACCAATAAACTTCAATTTACCAAAACTAGTAATCTTAGATTCACCAGCGTGAAAACCTCTACCAACATATTCAAGATTGCCAAGATCCCTTACTTCAGACCCAGTTATAACTAAATTACCACTAACTTTCTCAAGTTTTCCTAAACTAGTAACTTTGGATCTTGCTAAAATAACATCTCCATCAACCACCCGTAAATTTCCAAGGCTAGTTATAGAATTAGCTAAACCAGCATCTACAATAATTGAAAAATCAAGATCACCACGATATTCTTCTCTTTTGAGGATATTAAGTATTCTAGCAAGTTCCCTTTCATTTCTATCCGATATCCTCCTGGGAGTAAACAATACACTATACTTCTTTAGGTCATCATCCTCAAGAATAGATAATACTAATTTATCAATATTACTAGACATTATACTGTCTCTCTACTTCCCAGCATTGATGATATTTTCCCTTTAATAATATCATCTTCGGCTGAAATTGATTTAATCTTATTACTCAAATTACCCTTATTAATAATCCGAGATTCATCATCAATATAGATCCTGCCTCCAACCCTTCTAATACTAGACAAATCTGTCACTTTAGTTCCGTGTAAGAATAAATCACCACCTACTACCCCCAAGGATCCCAGACTAGTAAGATTAGAACAACCTATCAAACAAAGAGACCCCTCAACTCTTTTTAAGTTACCAAGATTACTTATCTTAGAATCAATAGCAGTAAAATCATAACCTACATATTCAAGTGTGCCTAAATCAGATAACTGAGAATGGCTGGCATATATATTACCATCTACACTTTTCAAGGACCCTAAAGTAATAACATTAGAATCTTCTATATTTAGATATGGTAAATTTGAAAACTTTCCACTAATTTCTCTTAATGGATCTAAAGTTTTCAAATTAACAGCATTTTTAATATTAATACTTCCTGCATGCTTAAGGGAGCCCAAATTAGATAATGGAACATTAATAAGACTTAACAACCCACCAACTTTTCTCAATGGTCCTAAACTGAGAAGATTAGAGCAGTTCTCTAAAAAAAGAGACCCATCAACCCTTTCTAAATTACCAAGAGTTGTTAACTTTGTATAATCAGCAACAAGATGGCCACCCACATATTTAAGGTTACCAAGACTATCAACACCGGTACCATCCATATACAGACTACCACCGACTCTCCTAAGATTGCCAAGGCTAACTACACTACTATTACGTATATCTACAAAACCACCTACTACTTCAAGCTTTCCCAAATCAGTAATAATCTCTGTCCCGGACAGCTCTAAATACCCACGAATAACTTTTAGATTACCAAGATTATTTATATGATTATACACAAAAGGCATAGAATTTTTAATCTCAAGTAAATTAAAACTACCATTATACTCTTCTTGTTGTAAAATGTTCAATATCTCATCAAGTTGTTTTTTAACTCTATCAGCTGTTTTTCTTGGAGTAAATAAAACATTATATTTCTTTGAGTCATCCTCTTCTAGGATAGATAATATCAACTTATCAATATTATTATTCATCATCTATTCACCTGGTCTTAATTTTATTATCCCACTTATCACAACCAGCAATCTGGGAACAATCATCGACATAGATATCACCCTCAACACTTTCAAGATTGGACAGGTCAGTTATCTTGGTACCATTAAGAAATAGGTCTCCTTCTATCTTTTTTAAATTACCAAGAGATTTTAAATTGGTATTTAAAGCGACAAAATTACCACCCACATATTCAAGAGAACCCAAATCAGATAATCGAGTATAACTAACATTTAATGATTGCCCTACTCTTTTCAAAGATCCCAGACTAGTAAGACCAGAACAACCTACCAAATCAAGAGGACCACCAACCTCTTCTAATGGATCAAGAGTTTCCAATTCGGTAAAATTAGCACCAAAATAGCTACCCACATATTTAAGGCTACCAAGATCATTTACATAAGTATAAGACATATACAAATCTCCATCCACTCTCTCAATATTTCCTAAATTAGTAATCTTAGACTCTCCAAGAGAAATAGACCCATGAATAACCCTAAGATTACCAAGATCAGTTATTTGGTTATATATATCAGGTCCAAGATTTTTAATATTGAACAAATCTAAATCACCATAATACTCTTCTTGCTGTAAAATGCTTAATATTTTATCAGATTCTCTTTTAGCTCTATCGGTTACTCTTCTTGGGATAAATAAAACATTATATTTCTTAGTACCATCTTTAAAAATGGACGATAATAAATTATTAACATTAACCAGCATCTTATTTCCTAACTATTTTAATTCTACTATCTAGCTTACCTGTGTCAATTTCAGAATCTCTACTAATATAAACTCTACGACCAACTTCTATATAAACAGGTAAATCAGTTATTTTAGTTCCATCCAAGTATAGATCACGCCCCACCTTCCTCAATGACCCAAGATTAATAAGATTAGAACAATCAGTCAAGTCGAGAGATCCCCTCACTTCCTTTAAATTACCAAGAGTTCTCAAATCAGAATGATTAACCTCAAGATCACCACCCACATATTCAAGAGATCCCAAATCAGCCAATTTGGAATAATAAGCACGAATACTTCCTCCAACTGCTTTCAATGACCCCAGATTAACAATATTAGAGTGTATAATATCTAGATCCCCCGAAATTTCTTCTAATGGATCTAAAGTCTTTAATCTAAAAGCATTTGTAATACGAATGCCTCCTGCATACTTAAGTGATCCCAAATCAGATAGAGACAAATTATCACTAATCTCTAGAAATCCCCCTACTCTTTTTAATGATCCTAGACTAACAAGATCTAGGCAATAAACCAAGTCAAGAGCACCATCAACTTCTTCTAACGGATCAAGAGTTACTAATTTTGTACGATTAGCATTAAAGTAACCACCAACATATTTAAGATTACCAAGACTTTTTACGTTAGCACTGTTTATAAATAAACTTCCACCTACATACTCAAGCTTACCAAGGTTACTCACATCAGTATAGGATAAACTAAAATTTCCATCCACCCTTTCAAGATTTCCCAGACTAGAAATCTTAGACCCTCCCAACTCTACATTTCCATGAATGACTCTTAGATTACCAAGATCAGTTATATTGTATATATCTGGTATAAGATCTTCAACATCACTTAAGTCAAGATCACCAACATATTCTTCCTGTTTTAAAATATTAAGTATTCTATTAAGCTCTCTCTCAGCCCTATCAGCTACTCTTCTTGGGGTAAATAAAACATTGTATTTTTTGGGCTTATTATCTTCTTCAAGAATGGAAGATATTATTTTATCAACACTATCCATAGATCACCATTTAACACGTCTTACCTTACTTTTAAGACGTATAGATAAACTATTAACGTCTAACTTTGAATCATCATCTATAATAATTTTACGAACTAATTTTAAAGATCCCAAATTAGTAATAGGAGTATTACGCAGATTAAGAACACCACCTACTGATTCCAAAGATCCTAAATTAGCAATAGGAGTATCATATAAATCAAGATCACCACCCACCGATCTTAGGAATCCTAAATCAGTAATATTAGTCCCAAATAAATAAAGATTACCACCTACTGATTTCAAAGATCCTAAATTAGTAACGGGGGTATCATATAAAAAAAGACTACCTCTTATTGATTCTAAAGATCCTAAATTTTTAATAAGAGTACCTGATAAATCAAGATTACCAGTTATTGATTTCAAATTTCCCAGATCAGTTACCGGTAAATCACTAAGGTCAAGATCACCCTCTATATGCTCTTGCTGTAAAGCTCTCCTGGCCCATTCTAGCCTATCTCTTTTCCTCTTTTCAACTCTACGAGGGGTAAATAAAACACTATATTTTTTAAAATTATTATCTTCTTCAAGAATGGAAGATATTATTTTATCAATACTATTCATAATCTTGTAACAACAATGCTCTAAGTCTATTGTTTATCTTACTCATATCAACATTAAAATCCTCATCAACATAAATCCCACCACCAACTTCTATAAGACTTGATAAATCTACCACTTTTCTGGATCCAATTAAATACAAATCACCACCTATCCTTTCCAATGGTTTCAGACTAACAAGCCTGGAACAATTTTTTAAGCTAACATATCCATCAACTTCTTTTAACATACAAAGGTTTCTTAATTTAGAATGATCAGCATCAAGGTTACCACCCACATATTTAAGAGAACCTAAGTCAGACAATGGAGCAAAATCAGCATAGATACCGCCTCCCACCCTTTCTAATGATCCAAGACTGGTAATATTAGAACAGCCCATCAAGTCAATAGTATCACCAACCCCCTCTAATGGATCAAGAGTTCTTAATTTAGTATAATTAGCATTAAAAGAACCACCAACATATTTAAGATTACCAAGATCAACTATATCACTATAAGATATATTTAAATCTACATCTACCTTCTCGAGATTTCCTAAACTAGTAATTTTAGATTTCTCCAAATTTAAACTTCCATAAATAACCTTTAGATTACCAAGATCTCTCAAACGATCATATATGTCAGGTAAAAAATCTTTAATAATAGGTAAATCCAAATCACCATAATATTCTTCTTTCTGTAAGATATTTAATATCCTATTAAATTCTCTTTCAAATCTACCAACTACTCTCCTGGGAGTAAATAAAACATTATATTTTTTAGGCTTATTATCTTCTTCAAGAATGGAAGATATTATTTTATTGATATTCATAAAATAGTCCTAAATCTTTGTATACGGTAAAATAATCATTAGCGTATGCAAATAATCTTGTATACGATAGACTGTATTCAATCATATTTCAGTTTCTTCAGTAATTGAACAATAAGACTGCATTTTAACCTCAGTACAATCAATTTATTCACATCACATCATCTAAAGCTACTACAATTTTATCACTCCATTTACCTTTATTAACAATCTGGGAATAACTATCAACAAAAATATAACCTCCAACACTTTTGAGACCGGATAAATCTGTTACTTCGGTTCTATTTAAATATAGATTATTTCCCACTTCCCTTAATGAACCCAGACTAATAAGATTAGAACAGCCAGATAAGTGAAAATTGCCATCAACTTCTCTCAAATTACCAAGATCCTTTAGTTTAGTATTAAAGGCATAAAAACTATTTCCAACATATTCAAGAGAACCCAAATCAGATAATGGAGTATTACTAACATTCATCTCCTCCCCCACCTCCCTTAATGATCCTAAACTAACAAGATTATAACAACCAGCTAAGCTAACAGATCCTCTAACCTCCTCTAATGGATCAAGAGTTACTAATCTGGTACGATCAGCAAAAAGGTGACCACCCAAATATTTAATCAAACCCAAATCAGACAATGAGGTATCATTAGCATTTATAGATTCTCCCACCAATTCTACTGATCCAAGACTGACAAGATCAGCACAGCCTGGCAAATAAATAGATCTTCCAACCTCTATTAATGGATCAAGAGTTGTTAATTTAGTATTATCAGCAATAAGAAAAGCACCTACATACTTAAGATTACCAAGATTAGTTACACCGGTATTGCTTAAGTACAAACTACCATATACCTTCTCAAGCTTTCCTAAATTAGAAATTTTAGATTTATTTAAACTTAAATCGCCGTAAACAATTCTCAGATTACCAAGATCAGTTATACGATCGTATACATCTGGCATAAAATATTCAAATTCACGGAGATCAAGATCGCCGTGGTATTCCTCTTTTTTAAAGATATTAAGTATTCTATCAACCTCTCTCCTGATTCTATCAGCTATTCTTCTTGGAGTAAATAGAGCATTATACTTCTTGAGATTTTCCTCATCCTCGAGAATGGAAGATATTATTTTATTAATATTATTCATAAACTAATAAGATTTAATATCTATTTTATATTTAAAATATTCAGATAAGCTATTAACATCCAAATCTGAATACTTATCTATAATAATTTTACCAACTGATTGTAAAGATCCCAAATTAGTAATACGAGTACTGGATAAATCAAGCCAACCACCTACTGATTTCAAAGATCCTAAATTTCTAATAAAAGTACTGGATAAATCAAGATTACGACCAACAGATTCCAAAGATCCCAGATTGGTAAGAGGAGTATAAGATGCTTCGAGATCACGACCTACTGATTTTAAAGATCCTAAACTATTAATAGGAGTAAGAGGATGTAAAATAAGGTCACGTCCTACCAATTCTAAAGACCCCAAATCAGTAACACGAGTATAAGATAAATCAAGAGAACCGTACACTGATTTTAAAGATCCCAAATCTTTAATATAAATACCAGATAAATCAAGATTACCACCTACCGACTCTAAAGATCCTAAACTGGTAATATGTATACCGGATAAATAAAAGTTACCACCCACCGATTTTAAAGGTTTTAAACTAGTGACTTTAGTATTAGACAAATCAAGATAACCATCTACTGATTCCAAAGATCCTAAATCAGTAATATGAGAGTTAGACAGATCAAGATAACCACCTACCGATTTCAAATTACCAAGATCAGTTATAGGTAAGTCACTTAGATCCAGATCCCCGTCTACATGTTCCTGTTGTAAAATCACCTTAATTCGTTCAAACCTACTTTTAACTCTACGTGGAGTAAAAAGAACATTATATTTCTTGGGCTCGTCATCCTCAAGAATAGAGGATATTATTTTATCAATAGTATTCATAAATTAAGGTTTAATAACTATACTACTTTTAAAGTATTCTGGTAGACTATCAATATCTAATTTCGAATTCTTATCTATAACAATTTTACCAACTGATTGTAGAGACCCTAAATCAGTAATGGGAGTATTACGTAGATCAAGATCACCACCTACCCTTTCTAAAGATCCTAAATTTCTAATAAAAGTACTGGATAAATCAAGATTACCACCAACAGATTCCAAAGACCCCAGATTAGTAAGAGGAGTATAAGATGCTTCGAGATCACGACCTACTAATTTTAAAGATCCTAAACTATTAATAAGAGTAAGAGGACCTAAAATAAGATCACGTCCTACCAATTCTAAAGATCCCAAATCAGTAACACGAGTATAAGATAAATCAAGGGAACCATATACTGATTTCAAAGATCCCAAACTACTGATATAGGTATTTCTTAAACGAAGATCACCATTTACTGATTTTAAAGATCCTAAACTAGTAATAGGAGTATCAGATAAATAAACAGTACCCCCCACCGATTCCAGAGATCCTAAACTATTAATAGGAGTATCCTCTAAAAAAAGATCTCCATCTATTGACTTTAAAGACCCTAAATTAGTAATACGAGTATTATACAGATTAAGACTACCGCCCACTGATTCCAAAGATCCTAAACTGGTAATAGGAGTATGAGCTAAATTGAAATTATCACCCACAGATTTCAAAGACCCCAGATTAGTAATAGGAGTGTATTGTAAATCAAGATAACCACTAACTGACTCCAGGGATCCTAAATCAGTAATGGAGGTAAAAGATAAATTGAGATCACCACCTACTGATTTCAGAGATCCTAAACTAGTAATATGAGTATTATATAAATAAAGACTGCCACCCACCGATTCCAAAGACCCCAGATTAGTAATAGGAGTCTTACTTAAATCAAGATAACCAGTTATTGATTTCAAATTACCAAGATCTGTTATTGGTAAACCACTAAGATCAAGATCATCTTCTATATGTTCTTGTTGTAAAACTCTCTTGACCCATTCTAACCTATCTTTTACCCTTCTCTCAACTCTACGTGGAGTAAATAATACATTATATTTCTTGGGCTCATTACCCCCTTCAAGAATAGAGAATATTATTTTATCAATAATATTATTCATAAATTAAGATTTAATACCTATTTTATATTTAAAATATTCAGGTAAGCTATTAATATCTAATTTCGAATTCTTATCTATAACAATTTTACCAACTGATTGCAGGGATCCTAAATCAGTAATGGGAGTGCCACTTAGATCAAGGTCACCACCTACCCTTTCTAAAGATCCTAAACTGATAATAGGGGTATTAGATAGATCAAGATCCTTACCTACAAATTTTAAAGACCCCAAACTAGTAATAGGGGTATTATGTAAATTAAGCCAACCGTCTACCGATTCCAAAGATCCTAAATTTGTAATAGAGGTATTACGTAGATCAAGATCACCATCCACTGATTCTAAAGATCCTAAATTTGTAATAGGGGTATTCCATAAATTAAGATAACCACCTACCGATTTTAAAGACCCCAAACTAGTAATAGGAGTACCATATAAATTAAGATCACCATCCACTGATTCTAAAGATCCTAAATTTGTAATAGGGGTATTACTTAAATCAAGGTCACCTCCTACTGATTCCAAAGATCCTAAACTGATAATAGGGGTACTCCATAAATTGAGATATCCACCTACTGACTTTAAAGATCCCAAATTAGTAATAGAGGTACCATACAAATTAAGACTACCACCTACTGATTTTAAAGGCTTCAAATTAGTAATAGAAGTGTAGCGTAAATCAAGATGACCAGTTACTGATTTCAAGTTACCGAGATCAGTTATAGGCAAGTTACTAAGATCAAGATCACCTTCTATATGTTCTTGTTGTAAAACTCTCTTGACCCATTCTGACCTATCTTTTACCCTCCTCCCAACTCTACGTGGAATAAACAAGACATTATATTTCTTGGGCTCATCACCCTCTTCAAGAATAGAAGATATTATTTTATCAATACTATTCATAAACTAATATTCAATACCTAACTTATATTTAAAATATTCAGATAGGCTATTAATATCTAATTTCGAATTCCTATTTATAATAACCCTACCAACTGATTGTAGAGACCCCAAATTAGTAATAGAGGTATTACGTAAATCAAGTCCACCACCTACCCTTTCTAAAGATCCTAAATCATTAATATGAGTACCAGATAGATGAAGATCACCATCCACAGACTTTAAAGACCCTAAACTGGTAATAGGAGTATTTCGTAAATCAAGCCAACCACCTACTGATTCTAAAGATCCCAAATCAGTAATAGGAGTACCCTGTAAATCAAGATAACCATCTACAGATTTTAAAGATCCCAAACTGGTAATAGGAGTATTTCGTAAATCAAGCCAACCACCTACTGATTCTAAAGATCCCAAATCAGTAATAGGAGTATCAGGCAAATTAAGATAATCGCCTACTGATTTCAATAGCCCCAGACTGGTAATAGGAGTATTAAATAAATCAAGGAAACCTCCTACTGATTTTAAAGACCCCAAATCAATAATAGGAGTATAGGATAGTCTAATATAGCCTTCTACCGACTCTAAAGACCCCAAGCTAGTAATAGGAGTATAAGACAAATTAAGATAACCACCTACTGATTCTAAAGATCCTAAATTTGTAATGGGGGTATCATATAAATTAAGATTACCACCTACTGATTTCAAAGATCCTAAACTGGTAATAGAAGTATTACGTAGATCAAGATCACCTGTTATTGATTTCAAGTTACCAAGATCAGTTACTGGAATATAACTAAGATCAAGGTCACCCTCTATATGTTCTTGTTGCAGAATTCTCAATATATTATTAACTCTCTGCTTAACTCTACGTGGAGTAAAGAGAACATTATATTTTTTAGGTTTATTATCCTCTTCGAGAACGGAAGATACTATTTTATCAATACTATTCATAAACTAATAAGGTTTAATAACTATCTTATTTTTAAGGTGTTCTGGTAGATTATTAATATCTAATTTTGAATTCTTATCTATAACAATTTTACCAACTGATCGTAAAGATCCTAAATTAGTAATAGGAGTATTTTGTAAATAAAGATCATCACCTACCGATTCCAGAGACCCTAAACTAGTAATAGAAGTATTATGTAAATCAAGCCAACCACCTACTGACTTTAAAGATCCTAAATTAGTAATAGAAGTATCATGTAAATTAAGCCAATCATCTACCAACTCTAAAGACCCTAAACTAGTAATAGAGGTATAATCCAAACTAAGACCACCACCTACTGACTTTAAAGACCCTAAACTAATAATAGAAGAGCCATACAAATCAAGATAACCACCTACTGACTTTAAAGATCCTAAATTAGTAATGGGAGTATGACGTAAATCAAGATTACCACCTACTGATTCTAAGGATCCTAAACTAGTAATAGAAGTATTACGTAGATCAAGGTCACCAGTTATTGATTTTAAATTACCAAGATCTGTTATAGGCACGCCACTAAGATCAAGATCACCCTCTATATATTCTTGCTGTAAAATCCTTTTAACCCATTCAAGCCTATTTTTAACTCTACGTGGAGTAAAGAGAACATTATATTTCTTGGGCTTATTGCCTTCTTCGAGAATAGAGGATATTATTTTATCAACAGTATTCATAAGCTAAGGTTTAATAATTATTTTATCTTTAAGATGTTCTGGTAGATTATCAATATCTAACTTTGAATCTCTATCTATAATAATTTTACCAACTGATCGTAAAGACCCCAAATTAGTAATAGGAGTATTAGATAAATAAAGATTCCTACCTACCGATTCTAAAGACCCCAAATCAGTAATATAGGTACCGTGTAAATCAAGATAACCACCTACTGACTTTAAAGACCCTAAATTAGTAATGGGAGTATCACACAAATCAAGATAACCACCTACTGATTCTAAGGATCCCAAATTAGTAATAGAAGTCTCACTCAAATTAAGATTACCAGTTATTGATTTCAGATTACCAAGGTCAGTTATTGAAAGATGACCAAGATCAAGGTCCCCATCTATATGTTCTTGCTGTAAAATCCTCTTGGCCCATTCTAATCTATCTTTTATTCTCTTCTCAACTCTACGTGGAGTAAATAATACATTATATTTTTTAGGCTTATTATCCTCTTTGAGAATAGAGAATACTATTTTATCAATATTATCCATTACCTTTAACCTATCTAATAATTATCCTATTTTTAAAATGTTTTGGTAGATTATCAATATCCAGTTTTGAATTTTTATCTATAATAATCATATGAACTGATTTCAAAGATCCCAGACTGGTAATAGAAGTACCTCGTAAATCAAGATCACCACCTACTAACTCTAATGATCCTAAATTAGTAATAGGAGTATCTTGTAAATAAAGACTACCAACTACTGATTTCAAAGATCCTAAATCAGTAATAGAAGAGCCTGAAAGATAAAGACTAGCGCCTACTGACTCTAAAGATCCTAAACTAGTAATAGGAGAGCCAGATAGATCAAGAACACCACCTACTGATTTCAAAGATCCTAAATTAGTAATAGAAGAGTTTGACAAATCAAGATAACCACCTACTGATTTCAAAGACCCTAAATTAGTAATAGGGGTATTATGTAAATCAAGATCACCATCTACTAATTCTAAAGACCCTAAATCAGTAACAGGAGTATTATACAAAAGAAGACCGCCACTTACCGATTTTAAAGACCCCAAACTAGTAATGGGGGTACCAGACAAATAAAGACCTCTACCTACTGACCTTAAAGATCCTAAATCAGTAATAGGAGTATCATGTAAAACAAGAGATTTACCTACCGATTCTAAAGATCCTAAATTAGTAATAGGAGTATATTGCAAATAAAGATAACCACCTACCGATTTCAAAGACCTCAAATCAGTAATAGAAGTATTACGTAAATCAAGATCACCAGTTATTGATTTCAAATTACCGAGATCAGTTATAGGCAAGTTACTAAGATCAAGATCACCTTCTATATGTTCTTGTTGTAAAATCCTCTTGGCCCATTCTAACCTAGCTCTTTCCCTATCTTTAATCCTACGTGGAGTAAATAATACATTATATTTCTTGGGCTCATCATCTTCAAGAATAGAAGATATTATTTTATCAATAGTACTTACCATACTCTTTTTACTTTAATGCCCTTACGTAATCCACTTACATCAACATTAGAACTATAACTAATAATAATACTACCCCCAACATATACAAGTTTATACAGATCTCTTACCTTACTATCAATCAGTATCAAATCTTTACCTACTTTCTTTAGCCACCCTATACTAACAAGATTATTACAATCCTTCAGATGGATAGATCCATCAACTTCTTCTAACCTACTAAGGCTCTCAAGTCTTATACAACGATCAGCATTAAGGTCACCACCAACATATCTAAGATGACCAAGATCTTTTATATTACCATTAAAATATATATTCAAATCCCCCTCTACCTCTTCCAGATTTCCTAAATCAACCATCTTACAACCAGCTATATCCACACTCCCCTTAGCATATTTTAACTCACCAAGATCTTCTAAACCAGTATGCTGTGCATTTAAATTCCCCTCTATTCTCTCAAGCTTTCCTAAACTAGTAATCTTAGACCATCTCAAATCTATATTTCCATAGACAACTCTAAGATTACCGAGATCAGGTATACCCTCAATATTGGACAAATCGAGGTTGCCTCGATACTCCCTATTTTTAAGAATATCAAGTATCTTCTTATGTCTAATAGGATCAGTTATATGTTTACTAACAAAGTTAGATATACTTTTTGTAAGACTACCCTCTTCAAGAATAGATAATACTAAATCATCAATATTACTCATAAAGCATCACTCAATAACTATTTTATCCTTAAAATGTTCAGGTAAACTATCAACATCCAATTTTGAATCTTTACCTATAATAATTAAACCAACTGTTTTTAAAGACCCTAAATTAGTAATAGGGGTATTGTATAAAAAAAGATTACCACCTACTGACCTTAAAGATCCTAAATCAGTAATATAAGTATCATGTAAAATAAGAGATTTACCTACTGATTCTAAAGATCCTAAACTAGTAATAGAAGAAAAAGATAAATCGAGATTACCACCTACTGACCTTAAAGACCCCAAACTAGTAATAGGGGTGTAACGTAAATCAAGGTAACCATCGACTGATTCCAGAGATCCTAAACTTTTAATACGAGTATCACATAAATTAAGATACCCTTTCACCAATTTTAAAGACCCCAGACTAGTAATGGGAGTAAATCTCAAATCAAGATCACCATCCACTGATTTTAAAGACCCCAGATCGGTAATAGGAGTACCATGCAAATTGAGATCACCACCTACTGATTCTAAAGATCCTAAATTAGTAATGGAAGCCTCACTCAAATCAAGACTACCAGTTATTGATCTTAAATTACCAAGATCAGTTATTAATAAATTACTGAGATCAAGATCACCATCTATATGTTCTTGCTGTAAAATGTTTTTAACCCATTCAAATCTACTTTTAACCCTACGTGGGGTAAAAAGAATATTATATTTTTTGGGCTCATTATCCTCTTCGAGAATGGAAGATATTATCCTATCAATATCATTCATAAGCTAAGACTCAAAATGTACCTTGTTTTTAAGATGTTCTGGTAGATTATCGATATCTAATTTTGAGTTCCTATTTATAACAATTTTACCAACTGACTGCAAAGACCCTAAATTAGTAACAGAAGTATTTTTTAAATAAAGATCACCACCTACCAATTCTAAAGATCCTAAATCAGTAATAGAAGAGTTTACCAGATCAAGGCTACCACCTACTGACCTCAAAGACCCTAAACTTTTAATATAAGTATCATCCCATAAACTAAGATTACCTTCTACCTGTTCTAGAGATCCTAAATCAGTAATAGGAGTATGGTCTAAACCAAGAAAACCACCTACTGATTTTAAAGATCCTAAACTGGTAATAAAAGTATAGGATAAGCTAAGATTACCTTTTACCCGTTTTAAAGATCCTAAATTGGTAATATTAGTATCACGCAAATCAAGATCACCACCTACTGATTCCAAAGACCCTAAATCAGTAATAGGGGTATCACGTAAATCAAGATAGCCACCTACTGATTTCAGAGATCCTAAACTGGTAACAGAAGTATTGTACAAAAAAAAGTTACCCCTCACATATTTTAAAGATCCTAAATCTTTAATACTGTCACCAGATAGAGAAAGATCACCACCTACCGATTCCAAAGATCCTAAACTGGTAACAGAAGCATTAAAAAAATAAAGACTACCCCCCACCGATTTCAAAGACCCCAGACTATCAATGAAAGTATTAACTAAAATAAGATAACCACCTACCGATTTTAGAGGTTCTAAACTATCAATACGGGTATCAGATAAATCAAGGTCACCAGTTATTGATTCCAGATTACCAAGATCAGTTATAGACAAGCCGCTAAGATCAAGATCATCATCTATATGTTTTCGTTGTAAAATTCTCTTGGCCCATTCTAATCTGTCTTTTATTCTCTTCTCAACTCTACGTGGAGTAAACAAGACATTATATTTCTTGGTTTTATTGCCCTCAAGAATGGAAGATACTAATTTATCAATATTATCCATAAGCTAAGACTCAAAACGTACCTTATTTTTAAGATGTTCTGGTAGACTATCAATACCTAATTCTGAGTTCCTATTTATAATAATTTTGCCAACTGATCGTAAAGACCCTAAATTAGTAATAGGAGTATCACGTAAATCAAGATCATCACCTACGGATTCTAAAGATCCCAAACTGGTAATAGGAGTATGAGATAAGTTAAGATTACCTTTTACCAGTTTTAAAGACCCTAAATTAGTAATAGAAGCACCATACAAATCAAGGTCACCACCTACTGATTCTAAAGACCCCAAGTTAGTAATAGGAGTCTTTTGTAAATCAAGATTACCACCTACCGATTTTAAAGACCCCAAATTGGTAATGGGAGTATCATACAAAAAAAGACTACTTTCCACAGATTTCAAAGATCCTAAACTTTTAATCTGAGTACTAGATAAATAAAGATAACCACCTACTGACCTCAAAGACCCTAGACTAGTAATAGGAGTATTGTGTAAATCAAGATAACTACCTACCGATTCTAAAGATCCTAAATCAGTAATAGAAGAGTATGTCAGATCAAGCCAACCATCTACTGACTTTAAAGATCCCAAACTGGTAATAGGAGTGTAGCGTAAATTGAGATAATCACCTACAAATTTTAAAGATCCTAAATCAGTAATGGGAGTATGAGACAAATCAAGCCAATCACCTACAAATTCTAAAGATCCTAAATCAGTAATAGAAGAGTATGTCAGATCAAGCCAACCATCTACTGATTTTAAGAATCCCAAACTTTTAATATTGGTACTGGATAAACTAAGATTACCAGTTATTGACTTTAAATTACCAAGGTCAGTTATTGGTAAATTACTAAGATCAAGATCACCATCTATATGCTCTTGCTGTAAAATCGTTTTAAGTTGTTCAAGCCTATCTTTAACTCTACGTGGAGTAAACAAGACATTATATTTCTTGGGTTTATTGTCCTCAAGAATGGAAGATACTAATTTATCAATATTATCCACTGTTCTATTATTTACCATATACGTGCTCTAACTACTCTAATTCCAACACCTATTTTATCCATATCTATTTCAGAATCTTCATCAACATAAACCTTGCCCCCAACCATTCTAAGGCTAGATAGATCTGTTACTTTAGTCCCATTCAAGATTAGATTATTACCTACTATCTCCAATGGTCTCAGGCTTCTAAGGTTATGGCAACCTACTAAGCTAAGAGATCCCCTAACCTCTTTTAATGAACCAAGAGTCATTAATTTAGTAGAAGGAGCAACGAGATTACCACCTACATATCTAAGATTACCGAGGCTTCTTACATTGGTATAAGACATATCTAAACTACCATCAACCATCCTAAGATTACCAAGTCTACTTACATTGGTATAAGATATATCCAGATCTCCAAGTACCCTACTAAGCTTTCCTAAACTAGCAATTTTAGAATACCCTAAATTCAAATTTCCATGAATAATTTTTAAATTACCAAGATCAGTTATTGGCAAGTCACTTAGATCTATATCTCCATATACTTCTTCTTGCTGTAAAACTATCCTAGCTTGTTCTATTCTATCTTTTATTCTCTTCTCAACTCTACGTGGAGTAAAAAGAATATTATATTTCCTGGGCTTATTATTCTCTTCTAGAATGGAAGATATTATTTTATTAATAGTATTCATAAGTTAAGACTCAAAATGTACCTTGTTTTTAAGATGTTCTGGTAGATTATCGATATCTAATTTTGAGTTCCTATTTATAACAATTTTACCAACTGATTTCAAAGACCCCAAGTTAGTAATAGAAGTATTACGTAAATTAAGCCAACCATGTACTGACCTTAAAGACCCCAAACTAGTAATAGGAACACTATCTAAATGAAGATTACCCCCCACTGATTTCAAAGACCCCAGACTGGTAACAGAAGTGCGACGTAAATCAAGACAGCCACCAACTGATTCAAGAGATCCCAAACTCTTAATATGAGTCTTCCATAAAAAAAGATCACCTTTTACCTGTTTTAAAGATCCTAAATTAGTAAGAGGAATATTATACAAAATAAGATCACCGCCTACTGATTTCAAGGATCCCAGACTAGTAACGGGAGTATTAGATAAAATAAGATTACCACCTACTGATTCCAAAGATCCCAGACTAGTAATAATGGTATACTTTAAAATAAGATCACCAGTTATTGATTTCAGATTACCAAGATCAGTTATTGGTAAATTACTAAGATCAAGATCCCCATCTATATGCTCTTGCTGTAAAATCGTTTTAAATTGTTCAAGCCTATCTTTAACTCTACGTGGAATAAAAAGAGCACTATATTTCCTGGGCTTATTATCCTCAAGAATAGAAGATATTATTTTATCAATACTATTCATAAATTAATAATAAAAATATACCTTATCTTTAAGATGTTCTGGTAGGCTATTAATATCTAATTTAGATTTCTTATTTATAAAAATTCCATCAACCGATTTTAAAGACCCTAAATTAGTAATAGGAGTATTACATAAATCAATCCAACTGCGTACTGACTTCAAAGATCCTAAATCAGTAATGGGAGTATTAGTTAAAAAAAAGTAACCACCTACCGATTTTAAAGATCCTAAATTAGTAATAGGGGTATTAGATAAATCAAGCCAACCGCCTACTGATTTCAAAGATCCCAAATCAGTAATACGAGAGCCAGACAGTTTAAGAAAACCACCTACCGACTTTAAAGACCCCAAACTAGTAATAGGAGTATTAGATAAGTTAAGATCACCAACAACAGATTCTAAAGACCCCAAACTAGTAATAGGAGTATCACGTAAATCAAGCCAACTATGTACTGACTTTAAAGATCCTAAACTAGTAATGGGAGTATCACGTAAATCAAGCCAACTATGTACTGACTTTAAAGATCCTAAACTAGTAATAGAAGTGTGTCTTAGATCAAGATCGCCAGTTACTGATTTTAAATTACCAAGGTCAGTTATTGGAAGATGACTAAGATCAAGATCACCCTCTATATGTTCTTGCTGTAAAATTCTCTTGGCCCATTCTAATTTGTCTTTTATTCTCTTTTCAACTCTACGTGGGGTAAAAAGAATATTATATTTTTTGGGCTCATTATCCTCTTCGAGAATGGAGGATACTAATCTATCAATATCTTCTATCATTTACTTTCTTATTTACCACTATCATTACTAATTTCTATTACGTCCTTAGATTCATCAAACTTATTACTATTATCACCAGGCAACATCTCCTTACTATATAATAAATTACTACGTATTTGTTGATAGTTACCAAAACCACTCAACATCTTCTTAACTACTCTATAATATTTCTTATATCTCTTACTCAACTCGGGGTTATTAGCAATAGCTTCATCTAACATTTTACCTATCTTAGCTATGGCTTCTTTAGCTTGTGGTGACTCTGGAGATGGAATTTCAGGCTCTTCTTCCTCACCTTCTTCACCCTCAATACTTCTAAATAACTCCTCTATATCAAAATCAGGTAACTGGAAGTAGTTCTTAGTAAGATAGGTAGCAAGATATTTCTTATTAAAATTCTCACCAGCTACACCAGAAAAGAACTCAAATATAGCTTTACCTAAATCTATTGTAGCCTGCAAAGCCTGAGCTCTCTCAGTATCCGATATAGTATTTATAGCAGGTAGATGTATACTGAATAAAGAAGTATCTGGCTCAATAAACTTATATGCCAGATGTATTTGAGCTAGAGTAGTTAATCCAGCTATAATAGCTCTCTGTAATTTCATCAGGCGCTTTGCCAGTATTATATTTCTCTCCAATAAATTAGTACTGGCAGTACCTGTAGTAGTTAATAAGTCAGGAGTAATACCTATAGATGCAAATTCTCTACCCTGTAAGAAATCAATATCTACTATCCCGTTAACATCTACATCCATACCGACAGTCTGAATATCAGCTCTACCTCTACCCTCTCTAACAGGTATGACTATATCAGATCCAAATCCCCACGGATTAGTATCACTTTTATACCAATCAGTAGTAGTATCTAATTTATTTCTGGTCTTAAGAGTCTGTTTATAGTCAGATGT
>Ga0078972_1002829_pt1 | contig 55269 bp, 38 predicted proteins | sample YelNatPaOPGAMG01_FD_67568 | JGI IMG/M metagenome (GOLD analysis project Ga0078972, IMG submission 67568) | Hot spring thermophilic microbial communities from Obsidian Pool, Yellowstone National Park, USA - OP-RAMG-01 (SPADES assembly) (version 2) | ecosystem: Environmental > Aquatic > Thermal... | reverse complement strand
ATCGAGAGTAATAGAGAATATTTATGTCTTTTAAACCAACTAATGCGCTACAAATCTGGCTAGGATCAGAAATGACAGGGGTGTTATGTTTATTGTTTTTCACAGATCAAAAATACATGCACCCCTGTCACTTAGATGCGTAAAAACTCTATAAATAGACCAAACTGGAATTCGTAAATCCCGCTAAAAACCGAAGAGCCCGATATCAAAAGTTTTGCTCCAGATCAGACTGCTGAATCCAATTGTGCTCACCTGGTCCGTGAAGAATGGTTCATCTTGAAAAAAAAAGTAAGGACAAGCTTTTATCGCTTTACCCGATTAATGCTTGGATGAGAGAGCGTACTGTTTTGTGGGCCGTACAGGATTTGAACCTGTGACCACTTGCGTGTCATGCAAGTGCGCTACCAGACTGCGCCAACGGCCCTAAATATTTATAAACTACAATAGCATCTGTCGATAAGGTTGATTTTCGTATAACATCTTTTCCGGTAATTTATCGAACATAATGAGTTGCCATGCATTGCTATCTCTTCCAACTTAGAACAGCCATTTCTTCGGCGAAACGATGATGATACATGTTTAATGACCAGAACAAAAGTCAGCGTTTATTCATCTACGAGATGCAAGCATGATCAGCTATAGATAGGCAAATATTAGCTATCTGTTACTAAGTCATTAGCCAATTACCAGCTGTAATGAGTTGTGTTTTGTTTCCAAGCCAAAATGAATATTATTGTGAAGTTGACTCTTACTGTATTACGCATCATTATAGGATGCGTAATACTACCAGCGATAATTTTTATGGCCTATAGGATCAAAAATTTGTGCTTATTGGAGTTTTTTTTACGATCTACAAGACTAAACTGATCAAAAATGCTTTGGGGGGAAACATCAAAGTGTCAGACAGCGACGATTTACAAGCAAAAAGCGATGGAATAAAAGGATACTATCATCAATGCCTCAGATAAGAAAGTCTTGGCATAGGCGTACCAAGCGATCCAGAATAAGCGAATTTAAAAATTCGCCGCTACAAGAGCAACTCGCCGCAATAACGACATTTGTAATAGTCGCCGGTGTAATTGCTTTTGTCACATCACAAATGCAGCCGAATCTTATTTTTAGACCGACGATGGATGTTGGCGGAGATACGGCAGGACATATAGTGGTCGTGTTTTATTTTATACATCATATCTTGCCTACATTTCGCCTTACGGGATGGGACCCACAATGGTTTGACGGTTTTCCACTGTATACATTCTATTTTCCGCTTCCTGCACTTGTTATGGCATTCTTCTCTTGGTTTGCTCCATACGCCGTAGCTTTTAAAATGGAGACCGCACTCGGCATTATTGCCATGCCGTTGGCGGCATACACGATGGGGCGGCTTATAAAAGCGAAAAGGCCGATTCCCGCGCTTATGAGCGTAGGTGCCTTACTATTCGTTTTCAATAACTGGTTCACTATCGATGGCGGAAATATTACATCTACCATGGCCGGCGAATATTCCTTCACCTTAGGCATGGTATTTATGTTGCTGTTTATCGGAGTATATGTTCGTTGCCTGGAAACGGGCCGCCAACGCTACTTAGCTGTCATACTTTTTCTTCTGACGGCACTGTGTCATATCGTACCTGCGATGTTTGCCGGAGGGGCGGCTTTTATCATTACCCTTGTCTATCCCGATAAGGTAACCGGCAAAAAACCGACAGAACGTATAACTTCTAAATTTAAGTTTTTATGGAAGACGTTTACCTCATGGGCATTCCCGGCATACAAAAGACCTTTCATAATTCTAATTACCGTTGGACTGGCCAGTCTTTTGGTATCTCTCTTCTGGCTTCTGCCGTTTGGTGTTTATGGTATCAAAGACGGTCTAACAACTTCTTTAAACAACGGACGTGTGCTGAATAGTTTTTGGTATAACATGTTTCCGCCCAATGCAGAGTCTGCCGTATTGGCGCTTGCACTTATCGGTGGTATCGCTGCGATATCAAGAAAGGATCGTTTCCCGACGGTTCTGTTTATACTATCGCTCATATCTGCCGCGCTGTTTCAATGGGCCCCGTCAGCTCTTATTTATAACGGCCGTTGGATACCGTTCTGGTTTTTGATGACTGCATTATTGGCAAGTTACGGAGTGAAAGAACTCGGGCTGTTGTGCTTGAGTATCTTCTCGAGTATTTTATCACTCGAGCGTTACTTGATAGCAGGACAGCTTCTGGAAAAAGGCAGACCGCAAGAGGCCAAACGGTCATTATCAGCTGTCTCGCGGCGGCCGGCAACTGGAAAATCTTGGTTTATGGATTTGATTTTTCCTCTAGTTGTTTCCCTAACGACGATCGCTCTTATGGCTTCTTGGCTTGGCGTTTCCCCATTAGGTAATTTTCAAACTCTCAATGCATCAGATGGGTGGACCACATTTAACTATAAGGGGTTTCAAGGTGAGCCGGGGTGGTCAGAGCTGCAAAAGCTGATACAAATGCTTGATGCGGCCGGGCATAAATACGGTTGCGGCCGACTTGATTATGAATACGGAAAAAATACTTCGGGGTGGTTTGGTTCTACCGATTATACAATGTCTCTCCCCTATTGGACGAACGGGTGCATGGACAGTGAGGGCGGACTTTACTATCAATCCTCAACAACCACAGATTTTCATTTTCTGGATCAAGCCGAATTGGCAATGGACGCATCCAAACCTGTTGCCGGTATTGCTTATGAGAACTTCAATATAGCAGATGGGATACGCCACCTGCAACTCAATGGTGTAAAGTACTTTTTGGCCAATTCCCCACAAGCAGAAGAGCAAGCTGCTGCGGATCCTTTGCTGATAAAAGTCGGTACAACTCCGGCATCTGTTTATTCAGTTGATACTTCATCTGGTACTGTCCCCCCGATACCCGGCGGCTATCATTGGGATCTTTATTTAATTAAAAATACGCAACTTGTAACTCCTCTGTCATATAAGCCTGTTGTGGAAGCAGGAATATCCAAAACAGAATTTCTCAACACATCCATTCTGTGGTATCAGCAGGAACAATATTGGCAAGTGCCGATAGCCAGAACCGGACCTGCTAATTGGACAAGAGCCACCATTGGTACTTTGGTTGCGCCTACTCCGGCCGACAAAGTCATACCTACGAAAATTAGCAACATTCATACTACTGCCAGTACGATTACCTTTCATGTTACAAAAATAGGTTCTCCGGTACTTGTGAAAGAACCCTATTTCCCGAATTGGCAAGTCACCGGGGCCACAGGTCCATATGAGGTATCTCCCAACTTAATGGTGGTAGTACCTACTTCCCATACTGTATATATGGCTTACGGGACGACTATGGTTGATTGGGTGGGGCGAATAGCTACCATCGCAGGTTTTGGGATGATTGCTATATTTATCGCCAGAGGTCCGGTAACGCCTATATCCACAGATAGCAATACAAATGGGAATTCTGCTATAAATTCTGATACTGATACCGATAATGACACAAAAGCGAAGCGCCGTAAGGTAAAATCTAAATCTCCAACTGATTAACTAAAGTAGGTAGTATATGTCTAAAAGCCAACCGGACGAACAAGTAGAGGATATAAAACTCGATCTATCAGTTGTATTACCTGCATACAACGAAGAAGACATTCTTGGTTCGACAATTACAAATCTTATAACCGGTCTTGACGAGCGAAAATACAATTATGAAATTATTATTGTAGAAAACGGTTCTCGTGATGCCACCTTACGTTTGGCACGAATATTGGGAGCGCAATTGCCCCAGTTGCGTGTCTTTACTTTGCCTATCGGTAATTATGGTGCGGCACTCAAAACAGGGTTTTTGGCTGCCAGAGGTGATGTCGTGGTAAGTTTCGATGTGGATTACTACGATCTATCTTTTCTGGATCAAGCAATCGAAATAATAGGAAACCAAGATACCGATGTCCTGGTAGCAAGTAAAAGAGCTCCGGGGTCAGATGATCAACGAGAGGCGTTGCGTAAACTGGTAACGGCAATTTTTACTACCGTATTGCGTTCTCTATTCAATATGAAAGTTACTGATGCTCACGGAATGAAAGCATTTAGGCGTCAAACGGTACAGCCGATTTGTGAGCAGTGCGTTACGACAGAAAGTCTGTTTGACGTAGAACTTGTAATACGCGCAGGTAATGCCGGACTTAAGCTTTCAGAAATACCGGCTACAGTCATAGAGCAAAGACCAGCCAGGTCGCATATCTTGAAAAGAGCGGTAACAGCTATACTAGGGTTATTTACTTTACAACGCGCTCTTGGTTTTCCGGCAATAAAGAAAATGATTGGCATAAATCAAAAAAACCACAACGAACAAAAGCAGATAGAAAAATAACACATAAATATTTAATGGAAACTTGATCAGTCATTTGCCTGTATTGGCAAATACAAAAAGACTTTATTCATTGAAACATTTTGACACCGTTAATAATTTGCCACTGTCCAATCTTATCCAATGTCATGCCATCGGTTCTGGTCGATAAATTGTTCATATTTATCCGAGAACTACGTGTTGATAAAGCCGAAAATATATAGCGTAATTTTTTATATGAAGTTTCTAAATTATCTTTAGCTATAGCAAGCGATGGGAGAATGGATGAAAACATATCCGTCGTAGCTTTATATTGCAATGACGTCATAGAGCTCATAGTCTTGATGGCACTGTCAATACTATTTTTGGTAATTGCCGTATCGGTAATAAACTGTGAGTAAGCGGATTGGATGACGCTAAGATTTGCCCTACTTACTGCTAAAGCCGATATAGATGTGCTGATCACACCTTTTAGATATAACAGACGGTTTAGTTTTCCCCTAAGATGTGTTAAGGTCATGTATAGCTTTACCCATCTATCGATGATGGTATATACATGATAAGCATGCACTTTATCCATAAGTTGGTTTCCGGAGGCAATTGTAGTAAGTAAAGCAACCTCTGGTTGCAATGATGTAAGCCCATCTTTGGCTGCAGTTATTTTAGAAATTATATTTATACTTGCTGTTTGACTTACAACATTTACGGTCTGCATGGCAATCAGATCTTGATCCAATAAAGTTCTTCTTTTGGCTATTGCATTTTCTATATTGTGTTTAATTTCAGACAATGAAGTAATGGGAACCCTGTTGTTGATGCCGGAAGAATCATGCGAAAAACTAAGTTCTAGATAATAAAATTGATTTCGGCCCTGATTTATGGAAGTCATGGCAAAAGCAGATCCAGTGACAAAGAACGTTGTGAGAATAAGGGTAACAGCGGTAAGAAGATGAAAGATTTTTATTCTCATAGTGTCAAAATAGTTTAACATATTCCTGTAATCTGTCTTGGTAAAATCTCAGCCGTTTTTGTATTTTGTAAGTATTCCTGCCTCAAATAATACATTCTCACAAGCCAACTTAAGATTCTTTCAGTAAAAAAGAAGCCTATGAAATATGACACGACTATTAAGAAATCATATATGATAATTTAGTTATTGAAATATTATGGTTCATCTAATAACCATAAAGCCATGAGAAGTGCTACATGTTAGAAATATCGATTAGACGATCTAAGGCTTCAAGAGCTTTACCTGAATCAATGATACTTTGAGCAAGTTCAACACCTTCTGCAAAATCACGAACCTTACCTGCCACGATTAAGCCAGCAGCTGCATTGAGAATCACTATATCTCGTTTTGGCCCTCTTTCTCCGCTCAATATATTTCTTACGTGTAAGGCATTTTCCTGCACATCTCCGCCACTCAATTCCTCTTTTGTACTTGTTTTGATACCAAAATCACCGGGGTCTATTTGATAGATGCGTCTTTCGTAGGTGCCGTTTTGAAGCAAACGTGATTCATGGATTGTCGATGTAGTTACAGTCGAAATCTCATCCATACCATCATGGCCGTAAAGTACCATGGCATGAACTATATGACTTTTTTCCAAAACACCAAGCATTGTTTCTGCCATGCTGCTGTCTCCGATTCCGACAACTTGTCGGTTCGTCCTTGCCGGGTTTGCCAAAGGACCTAAGAGGTTAAAAACTGTCGGTGCGCCAAGAGATCTTCTTACTGGAGCCGCATATCTCATAGCAGGATGAAATCTGGGTGCGAAACAAAAACCGAACCCGGCTTCTATGACGCATTGGGCTACCTTTTCCGGTGGTAAATCTATCACTACGCCAAGCTCTTCCAAGACATCCGCAGAACCTGCTTTTGACGATGCCGCTCTGCCTCCATGCTTGCAGACCATGGCTCCTGAACCAGCCACTACGCAGGCAGCCATAGTTGAAACATTGATCGATCCGCTTCTGTCTCCCCCCGTACCGCATGTATCGATCAAATCTCCGGATAATGGAATGATCTCGGCATTATCCATCATAGCGCGGACCAACCCGGACATTTCATCGACGGTTTCACCCTTGACTCTGAGAGCCGCTGCAAATGCTGCTATCTGGGCTTCAGTTGCTTTCCCTGCAAGAATTTCATTCAAAGCATCTTTTGCCAGGTCTTCCGTCAAATCTTGCTTTTTGAACAGAATGGAAAGTAGATAAGACCACCCGCCGTATTCATCAAAAGCAGTCCTATGGTTATCTTTGTCTAAAGTGTCATCCATAGTCAAAGCTTAAATAGAAAAAATGGCTTTACCTGTCAAATTATAAATATATTTACAATTTTTTCTTAGATATTCATCCAAGAAAGATCCAGGACAAAAGTTTGTTAAGCGGATTTCCTTCGTTGACGTAATATTCTACGCCTTTCTCTTTCCGTGCAACCGCCCCATATCCCTTCTCTTTCGCGGTAAGCAAGAGCGTACTCCAAGCAAGTTTCGCGCACCGGACAAATAGCACAAACGGCTTTAGCTTGGTCAGCATCCTCTTCCGGGGCAGGGTAAAAAATCTCCGTGCTCAATCCCCTACATGCTGCTACCTTCTGCCAACTGGCGCTCATCGCAATATTCACTTTCTAGACTCCTATGACCCCTTTTAGGTCAATAATCAACCCTTCTACGCTATGAAGCTTGAACCTCATAGTAAAACAATTCACAAGCATAACTTATATCAGACATATTGAGTGGTACTCTCGTAAAGATACTCAAAGATGCCCTATATACAGTAAGCAAGCCTTTATCGGTTTCGTGGTAATACGTTATTCACCACTTCACAATTAGCGAACCGAAGTAATATTATGCACCATGATATGCTCTGTGTAAAGTACCTAAAGGAAAATTTTCAGGAAAAAAACTTAAATATATCTTCTGCCAGGTAATTCTCATTGAAAAAATTAGTAGCAGGATCTATTAATTTCTTACCAATCACTAATAATAGAGTTTTTTAGCTGATCGGAAAGTTTTGTTTGGTGCTTATACGCCTGGTGGCTAATCCGTATCGCTGCCTCGCTGTTCTCAAACTTCCTAAACAATGTTTGCTCCTGTTCGTTTAATACAAAGCGCAGGTAATGTACAGATGATGTTATATCCGAACGGGTCAAAGACTCTTCATGAGACTTTTCAATCTCTGCATGTACGGTTGTAAGGTTATATCCGTTATCTTCACGAACTTCGTAGTTATCAGGCAACTGGCTAGTTTTAGATAGCATCTGAAGGGATTCAGACTCATGGTCTGAATGTATCAAGTCAAGATAAAGGGCCTTTTCTATTCCCACCAATTGCGGCAACCATCTATACAAATCTTCTTTACTGGTCAACTCAAGTAGTAAGGTAATTGAGATTTCACCTTTTCCGGGGATAAGCGGGTTATAAATATCCAATTCATCTTGCAGCAGTTTATCGTCAATTATTTTTTCGGCACGTGCCATTTCTTGGACCTGGAATTTCATTGTTTCCGCATTCTCGAAAACAAGCGAGATAAAAGGCCCAACCGCAATACGTCTTATGCGTTTTAGGTCCAGGATATATTTTAGATATTCGTCTCTTACTCTTTCATATTCCCTTAGATCAAGAATATCATTTAATTGCAACTTATCCATATTTATCCTCGTAGCTCACGCAGCAAAACTTTGGTTAGCATCGGCACGTCAAACAATTGACGTATTTCCTTTATTTGTCTGAATAAAATTATTTTCCGTCCTTTAAGCCATACGCCTGTGCAAGTATAGAAACCGGGTGAACAGGCATTTTTCCGGTTTCCTCGTACATGGCAGTATTTGCTAAATGACAGTCACCACAAAAACAATCTGCATTACTTTTTTCCAATCCAGACTTCAAAGGTTGTGCCACCTTACGGGCCAGCTCATAATTTTCTTGTCGATATCCCCAAGTACCATCGATGCCTGCACAACGCTCTACTGTTTCCACTTCAGCACCTATCAGTTTAAGCAGATCTCGTCCTTTGTAACCTATATTTTGCGCACGTGAGTGACAAGACAAATGATAAAATATTTTTGTTGGAATGATTCCTGTGAAATCTGTTTTTAACCCGTCTTTATGCTCAGGATTCTTATGGATTTTCATGAGGAATTCGGATAGGTCAAAAGTGTTTGCCGCTACCAACTCAGCCTCGTGAGTTTTCACATATATGGGATAGTCTTTCCTAATTACATATCCGCACGTAGGTTGGGTAACTACAATTTTCCTTCCTGCTTTGACTCCATCGGCGAGATTAGCAATATTTTTTGAGGCTACTTTCACGAATTCGTCTATATTGCCATTATGTAGCCATGGTGCTCCACAACACTTACTTTTATCAGGTAAAGAACAAGCTATATTATTATGCTCCAGTACCAAGACTGCATCTTTTCCGACCTGAGGTTCCATGTACTCCACAAAGCAAGTAGGAAAAAGTGTTACTTGCTGCGAGGGCGCCTCTATGGGATGAGGAGATCTCTTTTTAAACCACGATGAAAAACGCTGTTTAGCATAAGGCGGCAAAAGTCTTTCTGCGTGTATTCCAACACTTTTTTGCATCAGTTGTCTGGGGAGAGAGCCTCTTTGAGAGGATATTTTATTTACAATAGGTGCGAATGTCGTAGACACGCGGCCAAGTAAATCTGTCCTGCCCAAAAATTGATCGGCAAATTTTTCAGACAAGGGCTTTTTGTTGTTTTTTTCAAAAACCGCTGTCGCTCTGACCATCATTCTTGGAAAGTCTAACGCCCATTCATGCGGAGGGATATAAGGACATTTTATGTAACAAAGCTTGCATTGATAACACTCATCAATGACTTTATTCTGTTCTGCCTCTGTGAGCTTTGCAACAATTCCGTCATGGGCGTCGACCGCATCAAACAAAGTAGGGAAAGAAGGGCACAGGTTGAAACATAACCTGCACCCATGACATATATCAAAAACTCTTTCCAGTTCTTTCCTTAGATCCTGTTCTTCAAAATATTGAGGGTGGGACGGATCATAGGTTGTCGTCATGGGATACCTCCATCATGTTTGCCGTCTTTCAGAAGGCATCTTTATTTCGACTATTATCTGCAAATTTGCTCTTTAAGGTACTCAGAGTCAGTATAGATTCATGAAGCTATGCCTGATTTGGATATGCCTTCGCTTAATTATCTAATGACGAAAGACCCTGTGTGAATCTTCCGGCATGGCTTTTTTCAGCTCTGGCCAGGGTTTCCATCCATTCGCTTATTTCTGCAAAACCTTCTTCACGTGCAATTTTCGCAAATCCAGGATACATTTCTGTATATTCATAAGTCTCCCCTGCTATAGCTGACTTTAAATTTGCAGACGTATCCCCTACCGGCTCACCCGTTACTGGATCTCCCACTTCTTTCAAAAAGTCGAAATGTCCAAATGCATGACCTGTTTCACCTTCTGCCACCGATCTAAACAAGGCTGCTACGTCAGGGTAACCTTCTACATCAGCTTTTTGAGCAAAGTAGAGATAACGTCTGTTGGCCTGGCTTTCTCCGGCAAAAGCTTCCTTTAAATTTGTTTCAGTCTTGGACCCTTTGAGTTCTGGCATTTGATTTTCTCCTTATTTTTTATCCGTCTGCTATATGATATAATAGATTTATTCTATTATATCAATTACTCTAATTCTATTTTGACTTGATTTAAGATTATCTTCTATTGCCAAGATAAATCGTCACCTCCAAGTAGGTTGAATTATAGTTCCAATTCGCTGGATGTAATTTCTTTGAGGTTAATATTCAAAGACAATGAGTGGTTGCAAGCAGAACCACCGGTCTTGCTTTAACAAATTCCGGATTCTCACACTGGCGGACTTATTGCAGTGGACACATCAAAGCGACTCCGTCATCTGCTTTTAATATTTCACTATGGGTGCTACGGACAAGAAGCGCGAATTTTCTGTTTTGTGCTGAAAATAAACGTTCATACTGATCTCAGGGAAGTTTGTAGTATTGCTTAGTTTTCTTTTTCGGCTAATCTACATCAAAGTAATCGAGAAAGATTTGAGAATGATAGAAAACAGGATGAACAGACGTTCCTCTGTTGTGGCCATTTCAGCAACTAGCACAATATCTCTCTGCGGAAAATAATCATACTTTGGCACCATACTCAAATTAGTCTAATGAGCTTGTGGTTTAGCCTAGAAATTTTCTTTGAGGTAAGGGGCTTATATATATTGAGAAATAATCATGGTGTCGAAGGGGGGACTTGAACCCCCACGCCCATACGGGCACTAGCCCCTCAAGCTAGCGCGTCTGCCTATTCCGCCACTCCGACATATTTACAAACTACTGTGTTGCGAATACATCATAATATGTTAACTGATAAATATAGTTAGAAAATGTCCATTTATCAAATTATATAATCATCTATTGAAATCGACTAGTTTCGAATCAGCAGAAGCTAAGAGAAACTAGCGTTTCGTTTCATATTGTGAATTCTATCTCTGTATCATAAATTTGCAATTCCTACGAAGACAACCTAAGAAGTATCTATCGCTCATTCAATCATAAAATTATCGGAATAGCATTGCGACATTATCGAAAATATATACTGATTCAAGATGGTTTAGATCACATGATGGCGCAGAAAAACCACTGCAATCAAAACGCAATCGAGATCAAGACCCCGATCTTGATGTCTATGTCTGAGTGTCCTCTGGCTCTATTGATACTAGAAAGAAAGTATTTCTGGGAACATCGATGCTTAGGTGATTGCGCCTCAGATCGTATGAGAAACTAAAGGAAAATTTTTTATTAGGCTGTGAACACCCAAAGATCAATCGATGAGATATAAATATCATTTTTAGTATTCTAAGGATCACTTTAAGTGTTGTAAATTTGCATTTAATAGCAGGCTACCACTCATATTATTGTTGACAGATATGATGATTCTGGTATACAATGTTAAACTGAAAATTAGATTATTGATACAGAATCAAGTGTTTAGCTGATAATTAAAAGGTAAGCACTATGTGTGATATTACAGTTTGTAGCATTGCACAAATCATCCTTGATCAAAACAAATAATCTAAAGTAAAATAGCAACAACGGACAATGGGGGGAAACTTGAAATCATTAAGTACTAAATATCCAAAAAAGCGCGGAGCCAGATATGCAATTCGGGTTGCCGCTCTAGCTTCAGCATTAACGGTTCTGGCGATACCATTGGTGCTTGCATTACCAGGAGCACAAGCTGCCAGTTCCGGCAATTCCGGAACCAGCAATTCTTGCGCTGTAACTATGAGTATTTCTGATCAATGGCAAGGTGGATTTACCGCTAACGTGACTGTTGCCAATAACAGCTCGCTGGAGACATCAAGTTGGTCAGTAGGATGGACATGGTCTGGTGGCGCAGCAGTTACCTCATCCTGGAATGCTGTCGTAACACAAACTGGGTCAAGTGTAACTGCTGTAAACACTGCCTATAACGGTCAGATACCTCCTGGCCAATCCACTTCTTTTGGCTTTCAAGCCACATCAAGCGGAACAGTTACGATTCCTTCTACCTTTACATTTAACGGACAGCCATGCGGATCAACGGTAGTCACTACTACATCACCGGCTTCAACAACTACAACTGTTGCATCATCTGGCACAACTGTCAATTCCGGCACAACATCTTCAAGTGGTGCAGGATCTAGTGGAACAGCTGAAAGTCCTGCATATACCGGTAATGCTACCTATTTTTCAGGTTTGGGGGCACCGTATGGTGGTTGCGGACTTCCGCAGGCAAATTTAGATACACAGAATTTTCTAGCACTAAATGTCCAGAATACTCCCGGTAATTATTCTACGTTCTTACCGCGACCTATACCAGCAGCTGATGCGTCTGAGATAGGCATGTTTGATAACGGACTAAACTGTGGCCGATGGGTGCATGTTACTATCGGGGACTACTGCACTGGCACCAATGACGGAGCTCCAAACGAACCGTTCTGTCGTAATGGTTCTTGGGTGGCAGATCAATACAACGGAGCGACACTAAACTTTGTCGTCGCCGACAGTTGTCAAGATCCCAATGCCTGGTGCCGGGACGATCCGTATCATGTTGATCTTGCGGAAAATTCATTAAACCAATTTATTCTCAATGGATCGCCCGTGGGCACCTTGTCAAGCAAGTGGAATAACAGACAAGTACATTGGTATTTTGAACCTTCGCCCAATTATACAGGTGACATCAAAATCGGATTTATCCAGGGTGCAGGAACTTATTGGTCTGCGATCGCCATCAGCCATCTTGCAAATGGTATCCATGGAGTAGACTATCTGAGCGGTGGTCAATGGTCATCTGCCACAATGGATTCCGATATGGGAGACGATTACATAATTAAACCTACCGTGCCGGGAGGAGGTTCGTATGAAATACGTGTGTATGATGTCAACAACAAATTAATCAATAATGGCAGAGAGTATTTATTCAATTTCCCATCCAGTTGCGCCTCACAGTGCTCACCGGCATATACCCCTGCCACATACACTACAGAAAATCCTTCAGGTTCTTCAGGTTCTTCGGGTTCATCGGGTTCATCAACCACTACAGCTACACCTACCACTACAGTAGCTCCTACAACAACATCAGCTGCACCTACTACAACTACATCAGCACCTACAACTACAGCTGCTGCTGCTACAACTACAACCATGGCTGCTGCCACAACGACAACCAAGGCTGCCACAACCACTACAGCTGCTGCTGCCACAACAACTACATCAGCTCCTACGACAACATCAGCTTGTAATGTAGTAATGGCTATCACAAGTCAGTGGACAACAGGAGCCAATGCAGGTGGCTTTACGGCTAATGTAACTGTTAGCAATAACACCACATCTGTATTGAACAGTTGGTCTGTAGGATGGACATGGCCATCAGGTCAGAAAGTTGTTGATTCATGGGATGCCGCTATTTCACAAAGCGGAAGCTCAGTAATCGCCAAGAATGCTACCGTTGACGTCCCAGGTGCTTCTCCTGTCGAGATAGGATTGCCAATCAATCCTAACTCTTCAGAGACATTTGGTATGGAAGGTACATGGTCCGGCGGCAATGGGTTGCCAAGCACATTTACCTTGAATGGACAGCCTTGTGGCGTAACTGCTACTTCAACTACAGCTGCTGCTACAACCACTACAGCTGCTGCTACAACGACAACAGCTGCTGCTACAACGACAACAGCTGCTGCTACAACGACAACAGCTGCTGCTACAACCACTACAGCTCCTGCATCCACAACCACAGTTGCCCCAACAGGCAATTGCGCTACTAATGCAGGATATGGTTATTGGCATACCAGCGGAAATCGCATTCTTGATGCTAACAATTGCCCGGTAACAGTTGCAGGTCTAAACTGGTATGGGTTTGAGACCACCGATGAAATTGCTCATGGTCTTTGGGCACAATCGTATCAAACGATCCTAAATGAGATTAAAGCCGACGGTTACAACACCATCCGTCTGCCTTATTCAAATGCAATGATCGAGAACCCGATTGTTCCTCAGAACATGACCTTCTCAAGCAACACAGGTGCTCCCATCAACACTGCCCTGAAGGGCAAGAATGCTTTCCAAGACTTGGTCATCATAGTTGACTATGCTACCAAGATTGGGCTAAAGGTTATTCTTGACGACCACCGCAGCAACGCCGGTAACAGTGCTTCATCGAATGGTCTGTGGTATAACTCAACTTATCCCACTCAAAACTGGATCAATGACTGGGTATTGTTGGCAAAGACATTTGCCGGCAACACAGGCGTTATCGGTGCAGACCTTCACAATGAGCCGCACACCCCTGCCGGAGACACATACGCACAAGGTGCAACATGGGAAAACCCGAAGACAGACACATCACTCAACAACTGGCCGTATGCAGCCGAGCAAGCAGGTAATGCTATCTTGGCCGTCAATCCTCACTGGTTGATCTTTGTCGAAGGTATAGGTGAAAACCCAACTACAAGTGCCAGTCAAATTCCAACAGGAGAGAGTGCCACATCAGGCATGAACACTACTTGGTGGGGTGGCGACCTTGAGTTGGCCGGACAATACCCGGTCGTACTCAATACGCCAAATCAACTGGTCTACTCCGCACACGACTACGGACCAAGTCTTTTCCAACAGACATGGTTCAACTCGTCTACTACTCCAGCCAGCCTTGATTCTGTATGGAACTTAGAGTGGGGTTACCTGTACAACCAAGACATAGCTCCAGTCTGGGCCGGTGAATTTGGTACAGACAACACCTCCACTGACATTCAAAGCACGACTCCTGGTTCACAAGGCCAGTGGTTCTCAAGCTTGATCAGCTACATAGGTGCTCATCCTGGTATGAACTGGACATATTGGGCTGCTAACGGAGAAGATTCATTTGCACTATTCAATTCCAACTATGACGGAATTGCAAGTGCACAAAAGCAATCTCTCTTGCAGACCATACAGTTCCCATTGCCGGGTGCGGTATCTTCACCTGGCGTCGGAACAGATGTCGGTGTATCAGGCGTGACCGGATCATCTGGTTCTTCTGGTTCTTCTGGTAGCTCAGGTGTTGTAACAACCACCACATCTACTCCTACTAACTCAGGTGCTACTACTACAACATCATCAGCTCCTGTTACAACCTCCGGAGCATGCTCTGCTACCATGACTATCTCCAGCCAATGGGCCGGTGGCTTTACAGCTAATGTAAACGTCACTGCAGGTTCATCGGCTATATCAAGCTGGTCTGTAGGATTTAACCTTCCTTCAGGTTCTGCTATTACCAACTCATGGTCAGCAACTATTAGCGCATCGGGTTCTTCTGTTACAGCTACCAATGCATCCTATAACGGTTCATTGGCAGCAGGACAAAGTACATCCTTTGGCTTCCAGGGAACAGATTCAGGTACTGTTTCACCTGCATCTGTGAGCTGTTCATAAAAATATACTGATGAATGAGTTTGTCGAGGCCTAAATCCTAGACAAAACTACCTAATCAGTTAATAACGATAGGAAAGAAGCTCCTATCTGCAAAAACAGGGGATAGATTATATAATCTATCCCCTGTTTTGCTTATCTTACTTTTTATGGTTTTTGGAACTTCTCTATCTCAAACTATCTGTGCTGGTTCGGCTCTTCGTCGATACGCATCTATTCATGTTATTTCTAATCTGTAGTTCATTTCCCTGTCAATAGAAATAGGTGTCTATAAGGTACCATGCTCATGAAACATGACTAGTGTGATGATGTAATTTTCGTGATTTGAGAGTCACGACCTACTAAAACAAACAAGCCTTTATCATGAGGTTGCACTTTGGTCTAATAACACGTTGATAATTATCCCTGTATAACGCAACATATGTGGGTGGCTTCAATACTTACTATCGATATCGACAAGAGCTAAAGGTCCGAGTCAAGACCCCTGTCTTTGTCAGGTTTCCCCAATGATTGTCAATGGCCGTTTGTGACTGCGGAAGCTCAGAGCATTTATACTGCTATATCTCAGAGAGATAAGACCGTATTCCTGCTGCGCTGTATAGAATGACACTGATTTGTGAGCGCGTAAATATTATCGAACCCAGATAAAATGCTTGCCGGATATATGTATCCAGACTGCTTTTAACAATAGCCCTTGGTTGAATACCGGAGTAGTCTAATGATCATACAATCCCCGGATGAGATAAAAGTCTGTTTTGGGTAGGCGAGCAAGGTACAACGACTCAACAAAGATTTTTGAATTTAGCATCATGTATTCAATGGCATTGTTTTAGATTTTGCGATTGCTGCATAGAAAAATGCACTGTCTTTAGGTATTCGCTTATGAGTTAGAAAATCTACATATACTATACCAAATCGCTTTGAGTAGCCCTGTGCCCATTCAAAATTATCCATCATTGACCAATGGTAATATCCTTTTAAATTAATCCCCTGCTCGATAGCATGCCAACATGCCAAAAGGTGATCATGTATATAGGAGATCCTTTCATGATCGTGGATGGCACCGGTTGGATCAACATAGTCACTTACTGCGCAACCATTTTCTGTAATATAAATTGGTTTCTTTGTCAGGCAATGAACTTTCTGCAGTATTTCTTCCAACCCACCTGCATCTACAAGCCATCCCATATCGGTAAGAGGCATGTCAATCGGTTTTACACCTGCGACAGTGGGGTGGTTGAAGTATTCATATTCATCAAATGCCAAACCACGTCCCGAAAGGGAGCGAATGATGTGGGGCTGGTAATAGTTAATTCCTATAAAATCAATTTCGGTGGAAATAACATCCATATCGCCGTCCAGAATTACATGATCGGGTGGAAGCATTTCTGAACGGTCTATTTCCGGGTACTTACCCAGCAGCACAGGATCCAGATAAAGGCCGTTTACCTCTCTGTCAATTTGGATGGCTTCTTCGCGCGACTCTTCGTCGAGAGAAACTATGGCAGTTAAATCAACCGTTATCCCCGTTGGTACGCTCCCGTGTTTGGATGCCCTGATTGCTTGAAGCGCAAGTCCGTGTGCCAACATGATATGATGGGTTGCCATACCTCCTTTGACCGGGTCAGCGATACCAGGAGCAAAGTCTCCGGTTCGATAACCGAGTTTAGCCACTATTTGGGGCTCGTTTATTGTAATGAAACGGTCTATTCTGTCGCCAAAGGCTTCGGCACAAATTGCGGCATAATCGGCGAGATACCCGGCAGTGTCGCGATTTACCCAACCGCCAATATCCTCAAGTGCTTGCGGTAAGTCCCAGTGATAAATAGTCGCCGCTGGCGCTATCCCTCGTTCAAGAAGCCCGTCAATGATACGGTTATAGTAGTCGATTCCTTTTTGATTGACAGCTCCCCGTCCCTCAGGCTGGATGCGTGGCCACGCTATTGAAAAACGATATGCATTGAGATTCAGGGCACTCAACAAGTCCAAATCTTCCTCGGTGCGGTGGTAAGAATCGCATGCGATATTTCCGTTATCCCCTCGGTAGATCTTACCGGGCTGTGCACAGAATGTATCCCATATTGATATTCCCTTGCCGTCTTCTTCCGCTGCGCCTTCAGTCTGATAGGCAGCGGTGGCGGCTCCAAAAAGAAAGTCATCCGGGAAGCGGATTTCAGTCAAGGCTTTGCTGGCGTCTGTTGTCATACTTAAATCTCTTTCTGGTTAGGAATACCTTTAGCATATATTATGGACTAACGGCAATATAAGTCTATTATTTTTAATCGCAACTAAGTATTCTTCTTGTAATATTTTGCAGAAAAATTTCCTGAAACATATTATTTATTAGTTCGGATTTGGTAAAGACGCTACAAACTGCAACTGTTATTAAATCTATCCTAAACTAAGATCGATGCATGGCCGACAAAGAACCAGGCGATTTAAATTTACAAAAAAGGGCAAAAGCTCAAGATACTTCCGTCCATCGCCGCTCCTTGGCAGAAGAAGCCTCCGATATACGGCGCTATAACAATGCCGGAAGGTCGCTCAATATAGGTGCAGAACATAAGTCTTCGGCAGGTGTCAAACAGAGAATGGCCAGATACAAAAGCGTTGAAGCCAATGCCCGTTTTACCGCGACCATAGGTGCTCTGCTGCTGTTTCTGCTGTTCATCGAAGGGATAAGTTTACTGAAGATAGCCAGCCTTTTGCAGCTACATGTCTTTATTGGTATGGTTTTAATCCCAGTTGTGATACTAAAAATTATAAGCACTACTTACAGATTCATTAAGTATTATGCAGGACATCGCGGATTTGTGCAAAAAGGACCTCCTGTAATGCTCTTGCGTATACTGGGACCGTTTATTGTGGTTTTGACAGTTATTCTTTTGGCGACGGGATTTGCCCTTTTGGAAGTCCCTTTGTCGCAGCGAGGCAGTATCCTGTTTTTGCATAAAGCAAGCTTTGTCCTGTGGTTTATTGCGATGGTGGTTCACGTTTTAGGCCATTTGGCCGAAACTTTAAAATTTGCGCCAAAAGACTATTATGCGAAGACAAGACGTCAGCTACAAGGGGTTGGTTTACGGCAATGGACGATAGTGGCTGCTTTGTCTGTCGGAGTGTTGCTGGGCGCATTGGTGATACATCAGGCCGACAATTATTTTAACCCTTATTCCCAATCGGGGTCACACACCATAACGCACCACCGCCCTTCATAACAGACGAGGCCTCGCGGCGATTTGCATCTGTTACGAGTAAAGACAATAATATGATAATCTTGACAGGGCTGTTTGATTATGCTCAGTTCGGCATAAAATAATGCGTTAGGCGGTACTTGTGACGGAAACTATGGATAATATATCGCCTCAGGTGTCCAAACCGTCAGAGATCGAAACGGATCGGTTGGAGGCATTGAGTGACGGCGTCATGGCGGTCATTATGACTCTGATGGCTTTTTCTCTCAGAGTTCCCGCGCAGGCAAACTTCAAAGCTTTGGGACATGTTACTCCGCATATATTGGTCTACATCCTCAGTTTTGCTTTTCTCGGCATCTATTGGAATAATCACCATCACCTGCTTAGAGCCACTCCGCATATAGACGGGGTGGTTATGTGGGCCAACCTCCATCTGCTTTTTTGGCTCTCTCTGATGCCGTTTGCGACGAATTGGATGGCCGAACATACACAAAGTTCGCCTCCTGTAGCTTTATATGGGTGTATTTGCTTTGCTGCCGCACTTGCATACAAGTTGCTGGTACAAGCCATCATACGTGCCAACGGACGTTATGCCACGATAGGAACTGCTATCGGAAACGATTTCAAAGGTGTAATATCCGTTGTAATTTACCTGGTAGGCGTAGGTCTTGCTTTTGTGCTAACTCCTTTATCATTTGCGGTATATGCGGGGGTTTCCATTATCTGGATTATACCCGACAAAAGACTCAGCTCTCTGTGAGAGCAAAAGCATGCGGGCATCCCGGCAACGTTTTTATTGGAAATCTGAAATTAGCAGATCATCAAAACCGTTTCCTACCGCTTTTGGGCAATGACAGTTACGAGTGGCGGCAATACTATGGGTTCGTCGCCGGGATCTACTTCCGTCAAGGTTTCTAGATAAGAAGCCACAGGTCCTGGTCCGGCTCCAGCGGGTGCTTCAGCCCATGCATCAATAAGCTCGAGCCCGGCGTCTATGACCAATTTGGGTAACATGGATCCGATATCTGGGTGACGGGCATCTGGCATGGAAAGCGGTGAACCGCCTATTCTTCCGGCTGACGTGATCGGTTCCTGTATTACTACGTAACCCTCCTGTCTGACAGAGGCCGCCATAGCAGCTATTACGGTCTGCGGGTCAATGACGTGCAGCAGCAGAAACCTGCAGTAAGCCAGGTCTACCAATTCCGGCAAGCGGAGATCTTCACCGGATTGAGTTATCGCTATAACCTGAGATTTTCCCACGGCAGCTGCCGCTTGGGCTACCATATCCCTGGTTTTGGGATTGCTGTCAATGGCATATATCCTGCCGTTTGTTCCGACAAGTTCCGCCAAGGCTACAGCGACATCGCCGGAACCTGCTCCAACGTCGGCGCATTTCCAGCCGCTGCCTAATGAAAGCCGTTCGAGTGCGGTTATGAGCGGACGGCGGTAAACGTCATTTCTCAAGCCCAGATGTTCGGAGTAATTATTTATATCCACATTTTGAGACTATAACTATTTCTTGGAACTTTCGCTGGGGTAAGGAATAGTTTTATAATAAATATTGGAAAATGACCTAAACGACTTTAGTGTTTCAAACTTAAAAGGACACTTTTGAAGATAAAAGGGCAAAATCGATTGGTCTGTGTCAACAATCGGATAAATTGGCAATTGTCCGTAAGTTGTTGTCCTTGGGTATCGCCCGGTGGGTTTTATCTGGTTTTAGAGTAAGTATGGAGAACGATTACACAGGAGATTATGCTTAGTGTAAGTGTTGTATGTGCTAATCTTCACTTGATATTACATTTTAAACTATGTAAATAAAAAAGCATCCGGCGATGCTATATCGATTTGGAGTTATTAATGAAAGTCACGATGCTGCTTTGCGATTCAGCCCAAGTTGCTGAAGGTAAGTTGTATATTTTAGGCGGCGGATGGAGCCTGATAGGACCGGCACCCATGCCGTCGGCGGTTGCTTTGAAAATAGATGTGGATTGGACGGAAGCCGATAAAGTGCATCATTGGGAACTTTATCTCTTGGACGAGGACGGACAGCCGGTAATGGCGGAAACTCCCGAAGGGAGCCAATCAATTGAAGTAAGGGGAGATTTTGAGGTATCACGCCCGGATTCTATTCCGGCAGGCAGCCCGATAGACGTGGCTCTGGCCATCAATTTCGGACCCCTTCCCTTGGAACTTGGTAAGCGCTACAATTGGAGGCTGGCCATTGACGGAGATTCCGCACCTGATTGGAATCTTCCTTTCTCAACCAGGGCGCCGGAAGAGGACTAGGCTCGATCAAAGTACTTCGTTGGCGGTGATCACTGCTGGCAAAAAGATAATTTATCGTTGCGACTTTTGATATGAGAATTTGCTTTTCCCGGTTATCGTTTTCCGGACGCTGTTCTTGATGGGTTTTTTCGGACTGACGGGCTGGTTTCCCAGCAGGAGCCGTTCTTTTCTAATTATTCTTTTATTGAGAGTTATAGTCAGTAAAACAGGAATTTTGATTTCGCTCAACATATACCGTCGGTCCAGAGATGAGCGTATTTTTAAATCCGACATATGGTTTTGACTGGTTTTTGCGGACAATCCTTTTTGTAAAGAAGCTTTTTTTGGCGAGGTATGCGCCAAGGCTGCGCTAAGAAATTTAGAGGATATGGCGCGTACTCTATGAAGCTCAATATTGTTGAGGTTTATTCGAATGAGATGTTCCTTGCTCGACCCGATGCGAAAATCAGATTTTGCCAGAACCAATTTGCCCCTGCTGATAACGATACCGCCTTCGCAATATTGTGATTTACATGAAGTGTCGAGTAAAATCTGTCGGCCGCGTATAACTGCGGTGAAAGATTTCAACGAAATAGAGCTGGAGCTCGGGTTGGAGTTGGAAGTCAATTGTCCTGCAGGATAGGCTGTTGTGGTAACGGGAGCAGGCGGTGACATAACCGTAATCAGTAAACTTCCCTGAACGGAACCAAAGCTATTAGCGGCAGTAAAGCTGAGAACATAATTTCCCGGCGTGCTGTTGGCAACCGTACCTGTAATTTTATTTTGGTTAATGGAGATTCCTGATGGAAGGGATGATCCGTTAACCTCGCCTATCGACGGTTGGGGACTTCCTGCCGCCAGTGTTATGTTGAGCTGCTGGCCGGCGGCGGTTGTAACATCTGACGGGGCTGCGATATTTGGTGGAGTGCCGACCGTCAACACAAGTGACGTACTTTGTGACCCGAGGGCGTTTGTCGCAGTAAGGGTGATTTGATAGTTTCCGGAGGATCCCGCTGCGGGAGTACCCGATATGGCAGCCGTCCCAGTCGCAGACGATATGAATTGCACGCCGCTTGGAAGATTACCGGTTTCTGTAATTGTCGCCGTCGGGTTCCCGTAAGAAGAGACGGGGATATTTAGATTATTTCCGATCGTTGCCAAATACGGTGAGGTCGTGTTGACAATAATCGCTGGGTTAGAATAGGAGAAGTTGAGGCTGCCGGCCGATCCGATGGGGCTCGAAACTCCCAAGGAAGTATAGCCTTGTCCGCTTGGGACCGTGACGCTGAGCGAAGTGTTCGACCTCGAGACTATCGAAGCCGGTATAGAACCGAAAGTAACCGATGCGTCCAACAGGTTATTGCCTTGAATGGTGATTTGTGACCCCGGCGGTGAACTGGAAGAAGAAAGAGATGAGACCGAGGGGCAAACGAGGAAAGGAGCGTCCAAAGTTCCCAGTCCCGTGGCGAGGTTATAGGAATCGCTGGCCTGATAGTTATTGCCTCCGAAAGCTCCGGTCCAGTCGTTATTCCCGCTCGTTATGGGGTTGAGGGCCATTTGGTAGCCAAAACTGTGATAGTAGGCATAGAGCCTCGGTGCCAAATCGCCTATAGCCGAATTGCAGGTCGGTGCGATGTCAGCCGTGATTGCGGCCAGTAACGGTGCCGACAGACTCGTTCCGTCCACTCCTGCGAAGTTTCCCTCATAATAGACAGCATTGTCTATGGCATCGCCTGAGATGTCCGGTACTGCTCTGCAGCCTCCGTTTGACGAGCCGCAGGATCCGGATTCCAGTCCGATGCTGTTGGTCTGAAATGACGGTTCGGGGAAAAGAGAGGAGACACCACCTCCCCCCGCTCCGCCGAAACCATCCTGTGAACAGGAAGTATCAGTCGAGTTTTGACAGTCATTCCAGACGATATCACCCGATCCGTTTGTAATGCCGGAGTTGATCATCTCCGAGCCTCCGACCGAAGTCACATTCGGATCCGAAGCAGGATAATTAACGGCCAAAGTATCTGGTTCGTTGCGGCAGGCCTCGGATCCGGCGTCACCGGAAGCGACAAACACACTCTGACCCTGGGCGGCGGCTTGGGCAAATAATGCGGACAATGCCATCACGTCCCCGGATTCGCTTTCACAGCCTCCGTAGCTGATCGAGATAATCTGCGGCAACGGATCTCCGGTAGGGGGGTTTACCATTGCGTTTACCACGTCATATAAAGTTGACCAGTCCAGATTGGGACCGTTGTAACTGATAATTTTTGCTTGTGGGGCATTGGTTTGCAATTGCTCTATGTCAGAATCTGCTTCAAGAGTATCGAGACCTGCCGGTCCGCCGCCGTCGACGTTGATGACAGATACATTGCTCTGGGAGAGACCGAAGCATTGATCGTAACTTGCTATGTCTCCCGAGTTTGCTTCCCCAAGCTCTGCCACCCCGATGGTAACTCCGGCTCCGGCGTCTCCTTGGGCCAGCAGTTGTGATATCCCGTAATGCTTGCCTATCGTGGACAGAAGGGAAAACCCTGTCTGATTTGAGTAATTAACGGCAGAAGAACAGGCAGTTACTCCCGACTGGCTATTTAGCTGAGTTAGTGCTGAGCTGTTTGAGGAAGGGGTCTTTGACTTGGGTAAAATAGGGTTGGCGGACACAGAGTAATCCTTCGGGGAAGCAGAATCTGATCCGTGACGCACTGTCAATCTCGGCAGTAGCGTAATCGCAGGGTTAGTGACCGTCGTATTATTCAAGCCGACAATTGTCAGCAGATCACGGGCTATATCACCCGGCAGATAAGGTTGCCCGAATGCGTAGAGACAGTTTGACGGGAGGACGGCCCCACTGTCTGATTTGAGCAATGCTCTAAGTTTTAGTCGGGAATTTGTTCCTCCGGATGAAGCAGGGTAAATATAAAATCTGTTGTGCAAGAGTTTTGTCACTGTTCCGGCCGATGTGCTTACATTCAGGCTACTGCCTTCCAAAACGGCTTTTATACGGTAGCGGGCCAGCCATTTTTTAACCTGGCTGACAGATTGTGGGTTCGGTGAAGAAAAAGCGGCATGAGAGCTTTTTAAAATAAAGCTCAACCGGATATCTAGGTTTAAATTGCTGCCAATCAGCAATGGTGAGGAAAGGCCTTTGTTTCCCGGTTGTCCAAAGGCTGTAATTTTGGGAGGCAGATTATGGCTAGAATGGTGAACGGTCGGTGATGCTATTGTTGCGGCACCTGCTGGCGATGTTATGACAGATATGGGAAGTGAAACGGCTGTAAGAAGCAGGAAAAGAGAAATTACCGACAAGAGGCTTACTTTGAAGTAATTATACAACTTAGAGTAGCTAGATAAACACTCTGTGCGCATAGAATTGAGTTTAGCGCCACAAATAGTGGTTATGTCTATACTGATAGTGGTTATTGTCTATTTTATGTTACTTGAGTTATTCAGCCAGATCATTGATCTCATGGAATTTGATATCGTAATGTTGCCCCTGAGACTCAACCAAAATCTTTTTATTTTTGATAAGCTTTCCAAGAGTCCGTAAAGGAAGGAATCCATATGGCAACCATCAATGAATCAAACGAGATCAAAGACGTAGTAATCGTGGAACCCAAGGTTTTCCATGATGACAGAGGGCGTTTTGTGGAAACCTATAGGAGGTCATGGTTTCCTTTGGGACGCGAGATGATACAGGGGAACAGGTCGGAAAAGGAAAAAGGGGCTATAGTCGGACTACACTACCACCTTCACCAGGCAGATTATTGGTACCTGCTTCGCGGAAGGGCTCAGGTCGTACTGCACGACCTCAGGGTTGGTTCCCCGACGGAAGGATCAACCATGCATTTTGAACTGAACGGTGATTTGGAAAAAGGGGTCTTTATCCCTCCGGGTGTGGCCCACGGATTTGCCACATTGGAAGATATCACCCTTACCTATCTCGTTGATTCTTATTACAACCCTGATGATGAATTAGGCGTGGCGTATGACGACGAAATGATAGCTGCCGACTGGCAAATCGATGATAACCCCGTTGTCTCCGAGAGGGATAAATCAAACCCTCGGCGCAAAGAGATCGAAGACAGGCATTTGCCGAGATACGGTCTGAGGCGATAAGCGACAGGTATCACGATCAGATAGGCACCGCCATCGTTCTGACGACAGAGCGCATTATTGATCCCGCGAAAAACGAGGGGCATACTTGCCGTCAATATTTAAGGTATGTATTGTATTCGTTGGTTTCCGTGGGGCTAAGCGTCGGAAGACTGGCTTTGGCAATTTGTTCCAAAGCACTTACGGATTTGGTCATTTGCACGGACCAAAGTGATACTATGCCCAAATTATTGACAGTGGCAACCTGTCCGGCATTAGGCGAAAAGAAGGCTTGGGAAACAGCCGGGCCGTTCCCGGTCCCGAAAACAGTCAGCAATTGGTTATCGGAGCCGGCGTAGAGAAAAGCCTCCCCGTTCCCTGCGGCTATCAGAACATTGTCAGAACCGGGCTCAAACGAAGCGTTATTTACGAGCAGGTTGACCGGGTTGGGAATATTTTTGATCATATGGCCGCCGGCGACGTTGAAAACGGACACTTTGCCGTTACTGGCATCGGTGACGATTTCGGTCCCGGCGCTGTTGAAGGAGAGGCTAAGCAAAGACGGGTTACCGGCAAGAGACGCAGACCATATTTTCTGATAGGTAGTGCTGTTATAGTACGTGAGCAAGCCGTCCCTGGATACAATGGCTATTTCTTGACCGTTGGGACTGTAAGCAGCCTGGTAGATAGTAGCTCCGCCGGATTCTTTGATGGCTTTGAGGAGCGTCCCGCTGGTGGCGTCATATATTCTCAAGTATCCGTCTTGAGTGGCAAATACGATCTCTTTCCCGTCGGGGCTGAAAGCAACCGAGAGGAACGGAGCACCCGAAGGGTTGCTAAAGCTGACGGTAAGCCGCTTTTGAGACCTGTATAAAAATCCCTTCCCGTTACTACCGGCGACAGCCAGCTCTTTCCCGTCGGGGCTGAAAGCCAATGCCGTCGGGCTGGCACCGGAGGGGAAGTACGCCACCGAGGTCTGTTGTCCGGTTGCGGTACTCCAAATTCTGATGCTGTTATCCACACTGGCGGTGGCGATTTGTTGACCGTTCGGGCTGTATGCAGCGTTGAGGATATCCGAGCCTCCCGGTTCTTGGAACGAATGTTGCTGGGTAGGTTGGGCAACGTTCCAGATACGGATCGTCCCCGTCTGTTCCCCGGTCAAAAGCTCTTTCCCGTTGGGGCTGAAAGCTACGCTGTTGATGATCCCTGTGGCGCCTTTGAGAGTTGCCAGCAAGACTCCCGTTACGCCGTTATAAATAAGTAAAGTACCGTTATTGCCGACAACTGCTATATCTTGGCCGTCGGGGCTGACCGCTACGTCGGTAAGGGGTTGACCGCCCGTACTTCCGAGCGTGGCGAGAAGTTGTCCGTTATTGACTTGCCACACTTTGGCCGTTCCGTTGCCTTCGGCTGTTATGATGTCCTGACTGTCCGGCGTAAAAGCAACGGCAGTTACTTCCCCTCCTACTTTCAGCACAACCGGAGTTTTCCTGTTGGCGATGTAAATACTGGCTGATCCGTTTACCGATGCGATGGCCAGAGCTTTTCCGTTGGGAGATATTGTAGCTGCGAATGTGGCAGCGTTGTTGGGAGAGGTGATCTGCCCCACTTGTTTCTGAGTGGAGATGGCGAATATGCCAACCGTCCCGTTGGCCGCGGCTGTTACGATTTCCGCTGAATTGGGGCTGAACTGGGCATCATAGATAGGAGCTCCGGCAGGCTGTTTCAATGTGGCGAGGAGTTTGCCGGTCGAAGCACTGAATACTCTGGCATATCCGGAAAGGCTGGCTGTCAAAACAGCCGACCCGTTGGAGTTATACGCCACGGATGATATGGGGGCCGAATCCGGTTCTTTGATCGTTCGGATGACGGAATCAGACGACAGCGACCAAATGTTGACAAGCCCGTCGGTGCTGGCTGAGGCAACGTCTTGTCCGTTTGGGTCAAATGCGGCATCGGTTATATCCGGCGTTCCGGGCAGGTAGAGCAAAGCTTTCTGCTGCAATTGGGGTAGGCTCTGCCTGAGGGCCTCTGTTGCAGCGGGGGTTTGGGCTTTCTGCAGTGCCCCGAGCGCTAATTTAACCGCCAAAGCCGGATCGGATGACAAAGCATCCATCGAACTTGCCGCCAATTGGTTTGCCGAGGTATTTTGCCCGCCGCCATTGTGTGACGACGTGAAACCGATAACGTCAAAGACGATGGCCAGGACCAGCAATGCAACGAGGAGGAATTGCATCCGGTTCTTTTTCTTTTCTGTCTTGCGGGTTGATTTTTTGATATCAGATCCGGTTTTGTTCCGGCCCTGTGCCGAGCGATCGTTCGAAGGTGATGCAGAGCCGATCTGCGCCAAGAGTTCTCCAAATGAGTTCTCATAATTTTCATTGAACAAACCCTTCGCCGGAACAAAGTCCCAGGAAGAGAGGGCAGCGGGTATTTTTTCTTGGGCAACGGGTTTGCAACGCAGTTTAACAGCCGGGATATTACGGCAAACGGCATCCAGTATTTCCCGCAGACAGGAGGTGTTAACCAAAAAAGCTGGTGTAAGGATGCATAGGATAATTTCTGTTTCGACCGGGATGGATGACTCCGGCTCGGAATATCCAAAGTCCTCTTCATTCCCCTGCGTCGTCCGGAGGACATTGTGGCCTTTTACGGTCAGTGATGAACGTAAACGCTCAGCGAAATCTTTATCAGCCGGTGTATGTGAGATATATATATTTGACATAGAAGTTACTCATAAGGTTAGACGATAGAAACATTTGGTGTGAATCAAACGGCATTTGAGAACGGATAAAATTGCTATTGGTAAAAATAAATTATATACTATAATTTAGCAGGCTAGTCAGACTCAATGTCTCTTGTCAAGACAGTAAGTATTTTTCTTGTCAAACCTGCCTGATGCAATTTTCAAATATTGACAAGTTACAATTTGTTAACAGAAGTAAATTGCTGAAAATAGCTGTTAGATTATGTTGTAATTTATGTACGCGTATATCTGCTATATTTCCTTATGGTTTTATGGGCCGATGAGCGGTTTTTGCGTAGCATGTACTGACGGCGTAAAATTCATCTCGAAATCCGGTACATATGTAGATAATCGACCTCGGTTGCCTGGTATTTGGACCCGGCGGGAGCTAGTATATATAAGCAAGTACAAATATATAAACAAGTACAAGCAGTAAGCACCAGAACTTAGCACGGTGAGGTGAGCAACAATGGTTGCGATTGCGGTGATTTTAGTCATCTTCTTTTTATCAGCAGGGATAGTAATTCTTAATATGCGCAGATCTTCGATAGAAAAAAGGTCGGTTATCGGCTACAAAAGAGGCTTAGGGGTGTTGAGTGAAGTCGTCAAACGCTCTGAGTCCTTTGTCGACGTACATCAACCGACAGAAGAGGAATTGGCTCAGCCTCATATCCATATAGACCCTAATACCCATATGGATGAAGAGCCGGAAAGAAAAAATACAAAGCTAACCGCCAAATCCGATGCAGTCAATTATGCGGAGCCGATACCCAGAGTCAGGATTTTGCCGACATCTATAGGCCCTGACGGTAAAATTGTTTTTGACGACTTTAGTTCCGGCGCAGTTCCCATGCTGGGAAATTCTTTGAAAGCAAAAATAGATATTCCTGAGGTTGATCAAAGTTTGCAGGATCTTGTGGGCAAGTTGCGGCCTCAGACACAGCCTGTCGACGACGGCCAAGATGCCGGCAAGATAACGCCCAAGGCAAAAACCACTGCCAAAGCTGCCGGGATCGCACCGACACCCGATAAGCTTTCCGGCTCTGTACCCGGCAAGTCTCAGCGCCAAGCGGGAAAGCCAAAAGCTCAAAAAGCGCAGGAGAGCCACAACATTCAGGAACCATTGACGGAAGTCATATCGGCAAAAGAGCTGGCGGAGATTTTAAAACCCACACAAGTGACCAAACGCCGCCTGGATACCTCTGTTGTTACGAGCCCCGAGTCTGCTTCCGGTGCGATGACCAAAGCTGACTTGTCGGACGGAGAAGAGGACGATACCGGCTTCGGCTTCATAACGGGTAATGAAAAACTGAGAAAGATCGCCACAGTTGCCGCCTCTGTTGTGGCAGCGGCAGCCTTGGCGGGCGGTATCAGCCAGCTTGCCTCGGGAAACTCTCCTGCAAAGCAACATCTTGCTGCTACCGGGGTTTCCAATTCCGCTAAAACCAATCCCAAGGTTCCCGTCGGGAAGTCCCAAGTAAAAGCCAAGACCGGCGGATCACCGACGGGTGGCAACGTTTCCAACTCGGGCGGGATAGCTCCGGTTTCGGCAACGCCTTCCGTGGTTTCCTATACGGCGCCCAAAGGGACTTATACGATCACTTTTAAAGCTTCGCCGCAAGGTCAATGTTGGGTGGGCATCCAGTCCAAGGCAAACGGCCCGTATCTGTGGATGGCTACCATTGCGCCTGGTTCCAGTGCGACATATCAGGCGACGGGATCTATCGTGGTCAGGGTGGGGGCTCCGCCGTATGCGACTGTAGAGGTAAACGGTCTGGACGTAAGTTTCCCGAAGAGCAATATACAACCGTTCGATATGGTATTCACTCCCACTGTTGCAAACGGAGCAAGTTCATAAAGCAGAAGCGACTTTGAGGAGCGTTCAGCTTTTTTTAGCGGGCTTTACCAACCTTTCAAAACCCCATTTGCTGACCAGCCAAAGAGCTTCGGTGACGACCGACCTTGACATTTTGGATGTACCTTCAACTCTGTCCACAAAGCTGATGGGTACTTCGACGATCTTTGCTCCCTTTTGCCTGGCCCGATAAGTCATTTCTATCTGGAAGCCGTAACCGTCGGCTGTAATTGTCGAGAGATCAATTTTTTCCAAAATGGTTTTTCCGTAAGCCCTGAATCCGGCCGTCGAATCAGCCACGTGCAGGCTGAGGACAATGCTTGCATAGAGATTGCCTCCGCGGGAGAGCAGCTTTCTGGAAAGCTTCCAATTCGGTATTTTCCCTCCCGGAACATACCTGGAGCCTATGGAAACATCCGCACCGTTTTCAATGGGTTTGACCAGGTCTGCCAATTGCGCCGGATCATGGGAGAAGTCAGAGTCCATTTCCACAAATATTTCATAGCCATTATCCAGGCCCCATCTAAATCCTGCCCTGTAAGCAGGTCCAAGACCATTTTTCTCCGGTCTGACAAGGATATCGATATTGCCCAGTTCTTCTGCTATTTTTTTGGCTATATCCGCCGTCCCGTCGGGGCTTGAATCATCCACGACAAGGATGTTGGCCTGAGGAAGCGATTGACGAACACTTCTCAGGATTTTTTCTATGTTGGCGCTTTCTTCATAGGTCGGCAATACAATAAGAGTTTTCACAGGAAAAAACGATAGCATAATGTTGTATCTTTTGCCTATCATCGGGCTAAGGACATAATGAATAGGTCAGATTTCGATTTTTTGACAGATAGTAGACCTTGGGATCGAAAAAGACGGATAATTAATTTCTTGTTTCTTCCGCGTGAAGGAAAGCAGGAAAATATTTGTTACTATGTAGATAGTAGAAATTGTTTGCGACCGTAAAAAGTTATCAAACGAACAGGTTTTTCTGTGAGAAGCTATTTTTGGAGAGATTTATGACAACAAGTATCGATTTAGGAAAGTACAGTCTCGGTTGGAGCGACGTAGAAGACTATGTATATAAACCTAAGAAAGGTCTTTCGGAAGAAGTAGTGCGCGATATGTCCGCTATGAAGAAAGAACCCTCTTGGATGCTTGATTTCAGGCTTAAAGCCCTGCATAGGTTCTTTTCCAAGCCGATGAAGGACTGGTTTGCCCTGAAGATGCCAGGTCTGGAATTTGAAAATATTTATTACTACATTAAGCCTACGGAGAAAAAAGTCGACATCTGGGACGATCTCCCTGACGCTGTGAAATCTACTTGGGATAAGCTGGGCATTCCGGAGGCTGAAAGAAAATATTTAGCCGGCGTAACAGCCCAGTACGAAAGCGAAGTGGTATATCACCGCAACCGTGAAGATCTGGAAAATCAAGGTGTCCTTTTCACCGATATGGATACGGCTGTCAAAGAATACCCGGAAATCGTCCGCAAATGGTTCGGCAAAATCATTCCCCCCAACGATAATAAATTCGCCGCCTTGAATTCCGCTGTTTGGTCAGGAGGATCGTTTATCTACGTGCCCCCGAATGTTAAAGTTGAAATGCCCCTGCAGGCCTACTTCCGGATCAATGCAGAGAACATGGGTCAATTCGAGAGGACGTTGATCATCTGCGACGAGGGAGCACAAGTCCACTATGTGGAGGGATGTTCGGCACCCGTATATTCGAGTGATTCGCTGCATTCGGCTGTCGTAGAGTTGGTTGCCCTGCCCGGAAGCAGGATTACCTATACGACCATCCAGAATTGGTCTTCCAACGTCTACAACCTCGTTACCAAAAGAGCCAGGGCAGAAGCAGAGGCCCATGTGGAATGGATAGATGGCAATATAGGTTCACGCTTGACCATGAAATATCCTTCCGTATATCTCATGGGGCCAAAAGCCTCGGGAGAAGTTCTCTCCGTGGCATATGCCGGTGCCGGCCAGATACAAGACACCGGAGCCAAGATGTTCCATTGCGCCAACGAAACCACTTCCACCATCATCTCCAAGTCCATATCCAAAGACGGGGGTATTACCACCTACAGGGGCAAAGTTCATGTCGATGCCGGGGCCAAGCACGCAAAATCATTTGTCAGGTGCGATGCCTTGATCTTGGATAAGCAATCCACATCGGAAACTATGCCCTACATGGAAGTAAACGAACGCGATGCCCAGATAGGCCACGAGGCAACGGTTTCCAAAGTGGCAGAAGAGCAGTTATTTTATCTGATGAGCAGAGGTCTTTCCGAGGCTCAGGCTACTTCCATGATCGTCAACGGTTTCATAGAGCCTATCACCAGGACGCTTCCCATGGAATATGCAGTCGAATGGAGCAGGCTGATAGAGTTGCAGATGGAAGGTTCGGTAGGCTAAATCGGGCAAAACGAAAAAAGTGTCCTAAAAAGGTATTTTTGTAATAAAAACCTGTTTAGGCCAATAAATGATTTGAGAAAATGCTGTTATCAGTCGGCATGATCTGCTATCAGCCGGATATTTTGGGAGCTAATTTTTCATGGCAATGCGTGAAGATTGTAAACACTATCAGTCAAGAACCTATCCTTCCGGTGAAGTGGCCAGGCTCTGTGTTTTAAACCTGGCACCCGAAGCACCGTGGAGATGTCCTGACAATTGTGCCAGGTATGAAAAACGTCTTGTCGATACCGGGTTCGAGCACGGTTCTTTGGTCGAGCCACCCGTCGAAGACGAACCTCTGCGCCCGGATGAGACGGGTCAAGATATAGCCCAACTGCTCAATGACGCTGAAGATATCGTCAACAGCATCGTGCCCGAAGCGATGGAAGAAGTAAGTAAGAAAAATGACGCCGAAGCAAGAAAGGCAGCAAAGAAAAGCTCTTTGCCAAATAAACTCAAGGCAAAATTCCGCTTTGGGAACAAGAAAAATCCTTTTTAGTTGATATATTTGTATTTTGCAAGTTTCCGGCAGGCCGGCTTTATAACCAAGAATATTTAGAGGTTTTTTTATCATGAAATCATCATTGGAGGACACGGCGTTCACCGCGGAGGCCTCGGCGGCTCTCCCGGGAGATTCCCTGCTGGGCTCTTATCGGCGGGAAGCGTTGGCCTTGTTGTCAGAAACTGAGATACCCACCGAAGAACCGGAGAACTGGCGCTACAGCGATATTTCCAATTTTGAGCTGAATCGTTTTTACCCATCCGGTGCCTGCCAAGATACAGAAGGCAAAACATCCAAGGCCGATGATTTTCGTGAATTGTTTATCGATCCGATTATCGTCAGTTGCCACAACGATCATTTTTTGTCAATTGATAAAGAAGATAAATTGCAGAAGCAGGATGTCAAGATTATTAATTTAGCCGATACCTGTTTGGACGATGATTTCTTTTCATCCGAGATAGATCGACAGGATGTAAACGACCTGAAAAGCTTGATCAAAAAACATCTGATGGCAGAAGAGAGTGACTCGTTTTTTGAATTACTTTCCAAATCTTTCAATAAACTGCCTTTGCTGGTCTATGTGCCATCTACATGCCAATTGCAATCGACTCTGGTCATTACGCAACATATTTCCGGTCCAACTGCTTTTGCTGATGACCACGGAAAAAGTCTAAACGATGATTTCCTTGGCAAGAGTCCTGCTTTTTTTCCGTCTCTGATGGTTTTTCTCGGCAGGCAAGCCAAAGCAAAAGTTTTAGAAGTATATACATCCGATCAATCGTCCGCCCTCGTCGTTTCCAGGACCTCTCTTTATGTCTCAGACACGGCAAACCTTGGTTATGAACAATTGCAAATATTGGACGGTCAAATTTCTCATTACGGACACGGATACAGCCATATTTTCAAAGAAGGCCTGCTAACCTCTTTCCTGGCATCTCTGGGTTCTCGGATGTCACGGGTTGAAACCTTTTCCACGCTTGCCGATACCGGGGCAACAAGCCATCTGTATGCGTTATATTTCGCCGGAGGAGACCAAATCAGGGACATGCGTACCTATCAGGACCACGCTGCTCCACGGACGACAAGTGATCTTATTTTCAAAGGTGCTGTCGACGGCAATGCAAGATCTGTATATACCGGTCTGATTACCATGAGAAAAGGAGCGGTCAGAGCGGAAGCGGCGCAGACAAATAGAAATTTGGTTTTGTCTGAAGGAGCCAGAGCCGATTCCGTCCCCAATCTGGCGATTGATGAAAATGACGTTAAGTGCAGTCACGCCTCTGCGGTGGGACCGATTGACGAACAGCTGAGATTTTATTTGGAATCGAGAGGCTTGAGCCCCGATCTTGCCGATAAGCTTATCACCTTGGGCTTTTTTAGGGATCTCCTGGAATCTTCCCCGATAAATGAAATTAACGGATATATATATAATGAAATTGCAAAGCACCTATAATATTTTTATGGATTTTACAAGAAGGAGACACACGGACTATGGCTGCTAAGAAAACAGGAAACGACGGATCGCTGCCATCTTGGAAAACGCTATGTAAAGTCGACGACATTGAAATAGGGACGACAAAGAGCCTGATTACAGACGGCAAAGCACTTTGTTTGGTGCGCACGAATGATAATTTTTATTGTATTGACGACACTTGCAGCCATGAAGATTATCCGCTTTCTTCCGGCGAAGTCGACCCTGTCGCTTGTGAGATTGAATGTGATATGCACGGGAGTGTTTTCTCCCTCATTACGGGCGAACCTCAAAACTTTCCGGCCACAAAGCCCGTAGCTGTGTATAAAGTACAATTGCTCGATGAAGAAGTACAGGTATGGATATAAATGTCACATTTGCAAATAATCGGCCTGGAAGCTGAAATTGGCGGCAAAAAAGTACTGAACGGGATCAATTTGGAAGTGAACAGCGGTGAGGTTCATGCCCTGATGGGACCCAACGGTGCCGGAAAAAGTACCTTCGCCAACGTCCTTTTGGGACATCCCAGCTATAAAATAACAGCCGGAAAAATACTGATTGATGACAAAGATATCACGGATTTACCGACTTTTGCCAAGGCCAGTGCAGGCCTCTTTTTACTGCCGCAAGATCCGCCTGAGCTGCCGGGAGTAACGGTAGAGGATCTCCTGCAGGCAGTTTCTGCCCAATCTTTGTCTTACAAAAGCACAACCAAAAATGTGGCAAGTGAAATTGCGGGATATGCAAAGGACCTGGGCATCAGCCAAGCCCTGCTGGAGCGCGGCGTAAATGTCGGTGGATCCGGCGGCGAGAAAAAGAGGATGGAAGCCTTGCAATTGGCGGTTCTCAAGCCGAGGTTTGCCGTCTTGGATGAACTCGATTCCGGTCTGGATGTGGATGCACTGAAAAAAGTGGCCACTGCCGTGGCTTTATTGGTAGAGGGAGACTCCGGTCAAAACGCCGGGTTATCTCCGGAGACCAAAGTGGGTGTTGTCGTTGTGACGCATTATCAAAGGATACTTGAGTACTTACCGGCTGATAAAGTCCATGTACTCGTAGGCGGGAAAATCGTGGCCAGCGGAGATCGCTCATTGGTTAAAGAAATCGAAAGAGACGGATATAAAAATTGGTCCTGACTCCCAGGGCAGAGATCAGGTGGCCTCTTCGAATGATTTGTAATGTTGCCGCAGTTATCAATTGACAGGCAAGATCTCTTAGGAAAAGCGCTCTGCTTCATCTATAATCTGGAATGTGAATCAAGTTTTAGACACCGGTGCAATCCGAGGATCCTTTGCGCAGCGTTATTTCAAAGAGCGTTCCTTGTTGGGCCCGCTTGTGATGGGTATAGATCCCTCCCGCGATATTCTGCTGCAGTGGGGTTTGGAAGATTCTCCCGGGGGACTTGCCGATTTCTGTAAAATTTGTTTGGAAAGTGCCGCCGGAAATGTTGCTTTGGTCAAATTCCAATCGGCTTTTTTCGAGAGGCAAGGTTATCGCGGGTTACAAGTCCTGAGTGATTCGCTGAAGCTTGCCAGAGAAAATGGTCTGCTGGTTATTTTGGACGGTAAAAGGGGGGATATCGGCAACACTTCTCTTGCCTATGCGGAGACATATTTCAGCCAAACCTCCGACTTTTTTTCCGATGCCACAACCGTCAGTCCTTATCTTGGCCTTGCCGATTTAGGTCCGGTCTTTGAAATGGCGCATAACGCTGGCGGGTATGTTTTTGTAGTGGCCCGCTCGTCAAATCCGGGTGCCAGATCGATCCAGGCCAAGATGCTTGACAAGAACCTATCGGTTGAGGCATCCGTACTGGCGGAGATAAGACGCATCAACGAAAGTTACCTTTCCGACAAAACAGACAATCTCTTTTTGCAGGATCATCCCGGAGGCACCGTTCATACGGCCGATCCAGTTGCCGTGGTCGGGCCCGTGGGGGCCGTAGTCGCCCCCAATTGCCAAGAAGAGATATCGGTTCAATTGGCAAGTCTCCGCTGTCTGTTCCTGGCCCCGGGAATCGGGGCTCAGGGGGCTACCATGGCCCAAACAGCCGATCTGTTTTCCGGTTGCATCGATAACGTCTTGCCGTCGATGTCACGCTCCATACTCGCCTCAGGACCGGATATCAGGGCAATGGTGCAAAAAATTGCGGAGATCAAAAGTGACATGGAGCAATATTTTTAGCCGGACGGAAAGGCTTTTTGCGACAAAAACGGCGTATCTGTTCCGGAGATGGAAGGGTCGTCTTCCTCTAAGATTCGACAGAGTATTTTCTGAACAGGTATTTCTTTGTTGAAGTTGCTATTTTAGATGGAATTGTCACAAAATAGATGCCGGTGAATATGGAACTATTTCAGGCGATGAGTCCGTTCGCTTAATTATGACTTCCGCTATGGATATGGTTGGCATCGACCATGAGTGAGCTAAAACTGCTTGTTATTTGTTTGGAACAACCGAATAATGCGGGCGGATGGCTGAAAGAGAATGTTTCCGAAATCGCCCAAATAGGCGGAGAAATAAAAATCGTATCCCTCGTCGATGAACGCAACAGTCATGTGCTTGAAAAAGAGAAGTCCATGTACGGCTACATCAATGGTGATACGGGCGGATATGGACTGAAAATTGTTGAGGTGGATAAATCCTCGACGGTTTCCCGGGAGATCAGGGAACAGATACGCGATTATAAGCCCCGTTATGTTATTTTAGCCGCCGACGAAGAGGATTTTTGTGCCGAAGAAGTATCGGCGGCGCTCGTGGCATTGGATTGTTTCCCTCGCGCCGTGGGGGCCAGCAGGACTCTGCTATATCGTCCTCCCGCGGTAGAAGAGGATTTAGATACTACGGAAATTTGCCAAGCCGACAAGTATATCCATTCCGGCAGGGCATTGGCCAGATTGCTTTTGCTGAGGGCGATAGACATAACATCTCTGTCCAATTTTGTCATCAGGGCATCGGCCATGGGGTCTGATTTGCCGATTGAACATGACGTAAAAAATGGTATCCTGCTGCGGAGACAGCTGTGCATGGATTTGTTGCAGCGCGGGTCCATGTGGATTGATGAAGAAATCCTCTATCGGCCGGGCAATAAATACAGGGATATGGGAAACATATTCGGCTATCTGAACTCGGTAAAATCCGCCCTTGACAACGGCATCATTACGGGGGAGGATACTGAGAAAATATTGCATAATTTATCCTTGGAGGCTCAACAGGCAGGCTTAGACAGAAACGAATACCGTTTTGTGGAACAATACCTTTCCAATACGGGATCTCTGCTCAAAAATATCTCCAGGCCGCACTACGATGAGGCCGATTCTACAAGCAACGAGGAGATATCCAAAAAACTGCCTACAAATGTCAAAAAAATGATTGGCGGAGCGGGCAATGTAGGCAATTATGCTCAGACAGAAAATAAATTAATATTGCAAAATCAGCATGCATTTAAAACCACCCAATTCAATTTTGTTATTTTGCTTGATCCTTATACCAACTATCTTCAAGAGAGAGAACAGTTATTGGGACTCTATCGATACTTGAAACTATATGGCTACAATGCCAAAGTTCTCCTGACGAGAAAGCTTACATCTCCAAGAGGAGACACCTCTTTTCTCAATGATATAGCTATCGACTATGGTGATAGTAAAGACATAGATTCCAATACGGTCAGTATTTATTCCGAGACAACTGACTTACGGCATGTTATTTCTGAATACAGGATCAGATGGCACTTCAACAGGCGCCGCCTCCCCGGTGAAGAGAATTGGGACAACCAAGAAATGCAGTATAGCTATTCGAGGTCGATAGATCCTTATTTTCCTGTCTTGGATATCCCTGTACATAATCTTAATGCGCTGGCTGTAAAATCAGATGATGAGTTGCTGCAGAAAAAAAAGAGATTACTGCTTGTGGGGCACGGACAAGTCGACGACTATTTAGACCGCAGCGATGTATTGGAAATAAATGATCTTTGGCCGCCTACCCTTCAGGTATTATCCGAGGTGGCTTCAAAGGCTATATTGCTATTGAGCTGTGATTGGCTGAATCCGTTGAATGAAAAGGCAATTTTAGCCGGTCTCCCGGTAGTCCTCTACGGCGAACAGTTCTGGCCGAACGGTGACCATATGGAGCCCGGGGAGCACCTGTCCGATGGAATGCTTTATTCTATGGATGGCAATATTTCTTATGAGCAGCTCAAGGAAGCGACTTACAAATGTACATCGTATCGGATGAGGTATCAACAATCATTGGATTCGATGACTACCACAATCAATAATTTTATATCTGATATAAATAGTTATTATGCAAAATCAGAAATAAAGGATAAGAAGAAATTGGCATAGGTGTTTTTGCCTGGATCAGTAATTTCTGAAAATATTGTATTTATCAAGGAAAAATATCATGGAAGATAAGAGCAAAGCCATGGCTGGCAAAAAAGAGATATTTGAGCAATTCGTCGCCAACCGGCATCAAAGTCTGATCGATACTGTTCTGAATAAGCCCTATATTCCAAAGGCGGAAGTGAAAAAATCTTTGGAGCAAATCTGCTCAAATATAACAGCTTCAATCCGGGAGATGGGCAGCGAGGATATCAAAAACAATACAGCTGTTATCTCCGGCAAAGGAGATAACAATAGAGCTTTGCAATTGGTTAGCTCACCGCTGGGAGAAGATAAAACAGATCAAAAGCTGAGTTTATCTTTGACATTTATATCAGATGATATAAATGAGTCAGCATCTACAGATCTATTTTTTGAATTGGCAAAGCAATTATCATTTAGTATAGAAAAAATATATCTCATTTCAAGAGTAAAAAAACCTATCTGGTTACCGGAAAATATCTCATATACCAAGATAGGCCTGGGAGGAGATATTATATCTGCCATTCCAATATCTGATTTAGTAATATCTAACAATTATATGTTATTGGAAAGCATAAAAATTGCCAATGAAGTTCCTCTTATCTATTTTGCTTGCGAAGATATTTACTTAGACACCGGAGTCGACCTCAAAGAGAAAATTATTTTGGCTGCCTCACTCAAATGTGCAGATGCAGCAATTTGTTTCAACAGCCGAATATATAAAAAGCTTGTCCGCGAATACGGATTATCGGTTGTACTGATGAAAGTCGGCATCGACGGCGATATTTTTTCCCCGCCTGCTGATCTTCCGGCCTATCTGGAACAAAGAAAAAATCATTCTGAAATGAAAGATCAGGAAACGGATCCTCAAAGCAATGCGATACCCGGAGAAGAAGATAATTTTTGGCATTTGCAACGCAATAGCTTATACAGGAATAATGGCTTATTCGGGAAAAACCGCTTTGATTATTCTTATCACTTTATGATGCGCGAGGAAAAGCAGGATTCTGAGACAGGTGAAGAAGATACAGATGCTTGCGCATCGGCAGAGACTGCAGAAGACGAGGCTTTTCTCCAACTGGCAGATGTCGGAGAAGATTTACCGAATGTAAAAGAAAATTACAGCCATACAATTTTATTTGTTATCGACGAGCCCTCTGATCTGTACGGTTTGGACATACTGATAAAAGTTGCGGAGGGTCTGAACAATCAGAACCCGGATGTCAAGGTGATAGCGGCATCTCGTCAACCTATAGCCGGTTTTCCGTCGAATACGGAAGTGCGAATTATAAGAGACACACATGACCTGGCCGGAATCTATCGTATTGTCGATATGTACGTAGCAGCTGAAAAAAGTTCCAATTTTGCCCAGCATGCCCTTGAGGCGATGTCTTCCGGAGTCCCGGTTATCTCAAGTGACCATTATGGGATTATAGATTTTGCCCGCCACGGTGACAACGCCATGCTGGCTCCGGTAGCAGATGCCAAATCGACACTTGACATCATTCAAAGGTTGCTTCATGAGGAAGAATTGCAAGAGCGCTTAAAGAGCGGGGGTCTTGAAACGGCCCGCCTTTACGGCTGGCCCTTGGTGGCACAAGCATACATCAGTCTGTTTTCCGCTGTAGCCGATCTCTATTTACAGGCCAAGCAGATTTCCGTGTTGTCCGATACCAAAGCACCAGCCTATAACGACGAGGCCTTGCCCGCCATGAGATCAGGCAAAAAGAATAATAAGCTTGACTCAGAGGTCAAATCGATGCCGAACGGACGATACGGCATTTTTCTTTCCTCTCAGTCGCCGGAGGTGTCATTGAACTTGGAGGATTTGGAATTTTCTTCTGCAACAGTTGCCGATTCGCTTGTTGATTGCCTCGAAAGTATGGATTTTGAGAAGTTGGCTATCCCTGTTTCCAGAGACGTGACAAATCGGATCAAGCGTGTTACCTGGGAAGTGATCGCAACCCGGAAAGCTCCTGCCGCCGACGATGGCAAAAGTATCAGGTATGTTTATCTGCCGGCCTCATCAAAGCCGATTCGCTTTCTCAAAGGTGCGAACCCCGCTTTGGCTGATTTTAGCAACGGCAATTACGGTGAAGCATTAAAGATACTGACGGACTCGGTCAAAACGGGCAATACAAATTCCAGGGCAGCCGTCTCGCGTTGGGTTATTTTGGCACTTCTTGGCCTTGACAGGAAAGAAGACGCCCTTAGATTGGCTTTGGCCTGGCGCGACTCTTTTGTACTTCACCCTGATTTTTATCTGTTGGCTTATCATGCCGCCAAAGGAGCAAACATGTTTGCCGACTATGAAGACACACGGGAAAAAATCGAGATACTGGGGGCAGGAGAAAATTACAGCGAATGGTTTGAGTCGCCCTTGGAATTGCTTGAAGAAGATGTGCTCTTGTCTTAGCAGCCCGGCAGGTTTTTTGCCAAAAGGAAGTTTGACCCGTAGATATTTTGATGGTTGCCATCAGCCGATATAAGATTATGGACTAGATCAGTGGAGAGTCAATTCTTTTCGGTTTCCACGGCCAAGGTTCCGCCGGTTTTTCGCCGTCGGAAACCATATTGGTGATCGTCCCCAGGTTCTCTATTTCCACGCTGACAATGTCGCCGTTATTTAAAAACAAAGGCGGGTTCAGGGCCATCCCGACATTTCCCGGTGTTCCCGTTGCGATAACGTCTCCGGGGGCAAGTCTGCAGATCCCCGAGAGGAATTCAACAATTTCCCAAACATTGAAAATCATTTCACCGGTGTTGGCAGATTGAAAGGTTGTGCCATTGACCGAAGTCTTCAAAGTAAGGTTTGTCGGGTCCATCTCATCCAAAGTTACAAGCTCCGGCCCTAGTGGAAACGTTGCATCAAAATTCTTGCCGCAAGTCCATTGGGATGCGGCCTTTTGCCAATCCCTGGCGGTGGCGTCGTTGATGACAACGAAACCGGCGACTTTATCCGGCGCTTCTGCGGCTTTGATGAAGCGTCCGCCTTCGCCGATAATGATTCCCAGCTCTCCTTCAAAATCAAATTGATCCGTCACGGAAGGTTTTACCAGTTCGCCAAAGGGTGCCGTGATGGTATTTTTATTTCTCATAAAGACTTCCGGCCAAGGCGGTTTGGACGGCCTTCCGGATTGTAAAGCGTGATCTTGGTAATTCAGCCCCAGGCACAATATTCGTCCGGGATCGGTAATGACGGGGGCAAAAGCCGCTCTGTCATATTTTTGACCCCGGAGCGTTTCCAATTGCTTTGCTGCTTCCAAAGCACCTTTGCCCGCTTCGAGGAAAGATCTCAGATCTGAGAAAAGTTCGTTTTGTAAAACAGAAGCTATGTCCAGGTAGCCGTTTTGTCCTTTGACGCAAAGCCGCGGGGATCCGTTGATATTAATATTTGCCAATCTCATTAACCATTTACTATACACATATATCAAAGCTTTATCGACCACCGGCCACAGCGATGCTAAGTTTTTATTGTTGCAATGTTTGCCCGGAGAATTGCCTTACGACGGTTTTTATCTCCGGGCCCTAAATCGGATCTGGGAGCGTTATGGATCAAAGCCGAACCGAAAATGAAATACTGGAGCGTATTTTGGCGGCTTCCCCGAAAGCATATCCGGGGGAACTGTGGTCGGGGGACGACATGGCCGTTTTTGGGCCGGATGCCTTGTTCGGGGAAAATCCCGGCGGCAAGGTGATGAAAGAGATGCCTGAGGTGTCGCCCGATCCAGCAAACGAGCAACAAAAATTGCCGGAATATCCCCAAGATATCAGTGGACAAGGCCGCTACCTGCTCTTTTCCACTGATTGCCTCGTTGAAAACGTCCATTTCGACAGGAGATTTTCTTCCCTCAAAGACGTGGGCTATAAGTCGATCGCCGTCAATGTCAGCGATGCGGCCGCCATGGGCGCCCTGCCATATCGGGCCGTTATCTCGATCGCCGCCAAAAGCGGTGACGATCTGGAAGAATTGATGGAAGGAGCCGACCAGGGAGCCGAGGAATATTCCTGTCCCATAGTGGGAGGGGACCTCTCGGCTGCTGAAAATATATTTATTTCAGTCGCTGTTTTGGCGGTCTCGACCGGTTTGCCGCCTGTTTTGAGGAGCGGGGCAAAGCCAGGAGACCTGCTTTTCGTCACCGGTCCTTTGGGCGCGGGATTGGCAGGTTTGCACTGCCTGCAGCGGGATCCAAACTGCGATAACGCCGCTGCCAACCGACATCGCCGCCCAAAAGCCAGACTAAGGGCCGGTTTGGCGGCCAAAGAAGCCGGTGCAACGGCCATGATGGATCTTTCGGACGGTATTTTGACGGACTCGGACCGTTTGGCGAAAGCTTCCGGAGTAGGGGTGTCAATCGACAGATGCCCGGTGCATGGTTTGGCTACCAAAGAGGAAGCTTTGACGGGGGGAGATGATTACGAATTGTTGTTTGCCGCTAAAGATGAAGCAAAAGTACAAGAAGCCTTCGCTTATTACGGAGAAGAACCCCCGATCGTGATCGGGGTTTGTCTCGAAGATCCAAAAGCTCGTCTCTATGAGGGACGACCCGTAGAGGTGCGCGGGTTTCAGCACATATTCAAAAAATAACTCTCAAATATCATAGAGCTCGAAATTTCTCGGTGGCAGTGTCTTTTAAAATAACGCAGGTTCTTTTAAAATGATGCAGGTGCTGTTATTTTGGTTGGAGTGCTAGGGCTTGGAGGTGTACAAAGAAGCGTTTCTAACGGGAGGCTTTTGTACTTTGCCGGCCCTTATGCAGGAAGTGCAGACGTTGATCCTCTTTGTAGTGCCTGAAATAAGAGCACGAACTTTTTGGATATTGGGGTTGAAGCGCCTTTTGGTACGGCGATGCGAGTGTGATACGTTCATTCCAAAACCTGGGCTCTTGCCACAAAGGTCACATACGGCGGCCATTAGTAAATACCTTTCGTTGCTAATATTAATTTAATTCAATCTTGACACTATAGCCTACTTGGGAGGCACGCAGAAGCTATTATTTGTTTCAGTAATTTTTATGGCTAAAGTTTATTTCGGCAAATGCCGGTGCCTTTATCCAATTATAACCGGTTGGCTTGTGCCGATAGGTATTAAATGTCAAAAATATACTCCGGCATTTATAAAGAAGATGTTCATTTCTATAACAGTGATAGGAAAGAAACCTAAATTCAATGACAATCGATGACTTATTGCCCGGCGGCCAATTTACCAAAACACATCTGATCAAAACCATGGATTTTTTTCACAAATCCTTGTCGCAAGAGGCAAGCCTCATCAACGCTTTAAACGTATTCCCCGTCCCTGACGGAGATACCGGAACCAATATGGCCGCTACGGCGGGTGAGACCTTTGCGGCTGCAGTCGAGCTGTTGGAGAAAAACCAGATCACCGATTACAACAGCAGTGAAACTGAGACGTTGGAGATGGCGCAATTGTGTAAAAGCCTCTCCCGAGGATCTCTCATGGGAGCCAGGGGTAATTCCGGAGTCATTTTATGCCAAATCATCAGGGCATTTTGTGATGCGATATCTCCTGTGGAAAAAGTTGACGGCAAAAGTATGGTTTTTGCTTTCAGACAAGCAGCCGATGCGGCTTGGAAATCCGTGCAAAAACCGGTAAAAGGAACAATTCTGTCCGTCGCCGAAGGAGCGGCTTCACAAGCAGAGAGCATCGTTGCCGACGGCACGCTGCAACCGGAACAGCCCGATGTCTCCTCTGTCCTGAGAGCAGCACTGCAAGGTTCTCTGGAGGCCTTGGCTGCGACCACTGACCAATTGGAAGTCCTCCATAAAGCGGGTCTGGTGGATTCGGGTGGGGCCGGACTCACCCTGTTTTACGGGAGCCTCCTGGCCGCTTACGAGAACAGAGACCGGCCGCAATTGGTTTTGCCGGAGTCATCTCTGGCCAAAATAAGCTCTGATGTCAACAATAAATCATCGGAAGAGCCTTTCTTCGGCCAGGATAAATCTTATTTGGATTATAACTTCGAACAGGTCTCCTCTTCTCTGGCGGAGCTCAAATTCGAAGTAATGTACTTCTTGGAAGCCGCAGATGAGGTCATCCAATCGTTTCGACAGGCTTTGGAGGCCATCGGGGATTCCATCGTGGTTGTCGGCGGAGACGGGCTTTACAATTGCCATGTCCATACCGATGATGCCGGAGCCGCAATCGAAGCCGCACTTGATATCGGAAAGCCAAGACAGATCAGAATTACCTACCTTCCGGAGTCGGCGCCGGCCGATCGAACAGAGGGCCTTACTGCTACAACTTCTTCCCTCTCCCACCAAGGGCAACAGTTACGAGAAGAGATTTGGGTTAGGGAGGCATTGGAGGGACACAGTGCAGTGCTATCGGCAGAAAATGAGATTGTCGATACGTCAAAAGTTGTCCATCCCGACACCGTTGTCGTTGCGGTCAGCGTAGGGGAGGGTATCAGCAGGCTTTTTATTTCCCTCGGAGTTGCTAAGATCATCTTTGGTTTTCAAACGATGAATCCTTCCACAAAAGATATTTTGGCAGCGGTAGCTGAATTTACTGAATCCGATGTAATTATTTTGCCCAACAACCCCAATATTATCGCCGTCGCCGGACAAGCCGCCGAGTTGGCAAACCAAGAGAGAGATTCCAAACGTGTCTACGTCCTACCGACCAAAACCATCCAGGAGGCCTTGGCTGCTCTTGTGGACTTTGACCCGATGGCGGCAGGCGAGGACAATTTGACAAATATGGCAAAAGCCATAGAGCATCTAAAAACCGGAGAAATAACCGTCGCTGTCAGGGACAGTTCTTTCGGAGACAAAGTGATCAAAAAAGGCGATTACATCGGGATTACAAGGTCTGCAGGAATAGCGGTTGTCGAAAGGGAACTCAGCAGTGCTGTGACGGAGCTTTTGAGGCTTTTGATCGAGCCGGGAGACGAATTGGTAACGATTATCGAAGGTCTCGATTACGATGAGTCATCTTCACGGATCATCAAAGATTGGCTGGAAGTAAATTATAAATCAGTGGGATTGGAAAGATTAAAGGGCGGGCAGCCGATCTATAACTATCTGATATCGGTGGAATGACGGTTTTTGCAAGGGATCTTCTGTCTTGGCCGTAGATAGTCAGATAAAGCAATGATGCGGCGGCGATATAAGGCGGTATTTGCTTTTTATAAATGACTAGAATAAGGTATCGACAAAAAGCAAAAAAAGTGTTGCCGGGACAATCCGGGTTTACGGTCAAAAAATATGGTTATAAATTTTTATGTTCAGAAAATATAAGCTTTGTGTGAAATGATACCGGATTCGCCTGAAGCTGTCAGCACTGTGAGCAACTCCTCCCAGCGCAGGCTGGTGCGCCTCGAGAAAGTAAACGTCAAAGAATTGAAAGGCGTCGGGCCCAAAAAGCAGCAAGATTTTGCCAAGCTGGGAATTGTCAATATTTTGGATCTCATCACTTTCTATCCGAGAAAATGGATCGACAGGGATAAGCCGCGTCGGATTACAGACGTCGAGCCCGGCGAAGATGTTCTCATCGCCGGAGAAGTGCAAAAAGTAAGCCTGAGAAGACTGGGGGCAAAACGCTCCATCCTGCAGGTAGTGCTCCGTGATGCGACCGGCTACATCACCATCACTTTTTTTAACCAAAGCTGGATGCAAAAAAAACTTTCTTTGGGGGTAAAAGTGGAGGCTTTCGGCAAAGCCGAAAGCTATAAAGGCTATTTGCAGATGAGCAACCCCGTTGTGGACATACTGGGCGATCAAGGGCGCCAATATAAATCCACAGGACGGGTGGTCGCTATCTACAGAGTCGGGACCAAAGTGGATCTGACTTCCAACGACGTATCTATTTTTATGAAAGAAGCTCTGAACAGAGCGGGAGTTTTTGTCGACCCGTTGCCCGTGGAGCTGCTTGATCGGTTGCATTTTCTCTCCAGAACCGATGCCATCAACTCCATCCATTTTCCGGAAACGATCGCCAAAAAGGAAAGAGCCAGGAACAGGCTGGCCTTTGATGAGCTTTTACGGATACAAATTAAATTATTGGAAACAAAGCAAAAGATCGCTTTGAGCGCCAAAGAAAATAAATACGAAACCATCCATTCGCCGGGGCTTACCGAGAAGTTTTTTGCCAACCTGCCTTTTTCTCTGACAGCTGCCCAGGAAAAAGCGATAGGCGAAATATACGGAGATCTTGTCTCAAAATTCCCCATGCACCGGCTTTTACAGGGTGATGTCGGCAGCGGGAAAACGATAGTAGCACTGGCCACCCTTTTATACGGTGCGGAGTACGGATATCAGGGGGCCCTCATGGTCCCCACCGAAGTTTTGGCCGAACAGCACTTTATTTCAGCCTGTAATCTACTGCAAGGTTTGGAAGTAAAAGCAGAAGACTCTTTGTTCCCGACGAGAAATCTCGCCGTCGCCCTGCTGACCAGTAACACCACATCTTCCGAACGGGCCAAGATCTTGGATGACTTGGCCAATCACCGAATAGATTTTTTAATCGGGACGCACGCCCTGCTGACCGATGATGTAATTTTTAAATCTTTGGGGGTAGTGGTCATCGACGAGCAGCACCGCTTCGGAGTGGACCAAAGGGAAACCCTGAAGGCAAAAGGTAAAGACTTGGACGTTTTGGTGATGACGGCGACCCCCATACCCAGAACCGTAGCCATGACCGTTTACGGTGATTTGGACCAAACGATTATCAAAGAATTACCGGCGGGGAGAGCACCGATCCAAACGGCGCTGATCGAAAGCGAAGGCGTTTGGGAAACGGCTTATCAAAAAATTTTGCAAGAGGCAGAACTCGGCCATCAATCCTATATCGTCTGTCCTTTGGTCGACGGCTCGCCCGATAACCCTGCGCTTGAGGATCTCCTGCAAATGGAAAATGACCAAAACGCTACGGGCGGTAAAAAAATGAATTCGTACAGATACGGAGGCGACGACGAAGCCGATGACCCTTACGGACTTTTCGACGGGATTGAGGCGGAAGAAGGTTTATTTTCACCCAAGATCAGGAAAAGCAAATTATTTTCCGTACTCAATCTGAAGGAAGAATTGTCTTCGGGAATTTTCAAAAACCTATCTGTCGGCTTTTTGCACGGACGGATGTCATCGGCGGAAAAAGAAATACAGATGACGGCTTTCCGTAACAAAGAGACAATGGTGATGGTTTCGACTACGGTCATTGAGGTGGGAGTTGACGTTCCTTCCGCCTCCGTGATGGTTATATTGAACGCCGACAGGTTTGGGATAGCCCAGCTGCACCAATTGCGGGGAAGGGTGGGAAGGGGCAATGTGGCTTCCTATTGTTATTTGGTGGCAAGCGAGGAGATCACCGATGACGCCAGAAAACGTTTGGAGGCCGTAGCCTCGACGGGGGATGGTTTCCTTTTGGCCGAAGCCGATCTTGAGATCAGAGGGGAAGGCAGCATTTTGGGAGTCAGGCAGACGGGAAGCAACGGGCTGAAACTGGCTTCGTTGCGCAGAGATTACGAGCTGATCCGTTTGGCGCGTCAAACAGCGGCGGAGATCCTCGAAAAAGACAAATTCCAAACTTCCCTGGCTTTACTGAAGGAAGAAATCCAATTAATGGTCCCGGACGATCAGGCCGAATACCTGACCAGAAACTGATTGTATCTCAAGTGATACGCGTTATCGGCGGGCAATACAGGGGATTTCATTTGGCGATCCCCAAATCCGGGGCCACCAGACCGACGTCTGATCGCGTCAGGGAGGCAATGTTTAATATTTTACACTCCAGGATCGACTTGGAGGGCAAAAAAGTTCTGGACCTGTTTGCCGGTTCCGGGGCACTTGGGATAGAAGCTATCTCCAGGGGTGCAGAGCATGCCACTTTTGTGGACAACTCGTATCAGAGCCTGCAGACGATCAAAACTAATCTGAGCAATTTGCGATTACCGGAGAACGATTCCGGGAAAATCAAAGTCGTAAAAGCCGATGCCCTGGCTTTTGTCGGACATACGGAAGAGATCTTTGACATAGCATTTTGTGACCCCCCTTATAAATTTGTATCCTGGGATGCGCTACTTGATGTACTGCATTGCAAAATGGCAGTTTTGGAATCGGACAGGGACCTTACGGCGCCTGACGGCTGGAAAGTTTTCAAAACTTATACCTATGGCGGCAGTGTTCTGACGATAATGGACAACTCTTTTTATGCCTCGGGGAATTGATTATGGTTTTTGCCGCGGAAGGAGACGGTTTTCGGGGCTATAATAAATCATATTTTTTATATCCTGATGCAATTGGAGTAGTTGCAATTGATACAGGAGGTAGCCCAAGTCGTAGATATGGCAAGATCTGAAAATGTTATCGAGAAGATTGGAATAGATTGACCTCTGCAATTTTTCCCGGTTCTTTTGACCCCGTCCACAACGGACATTTGGAGATCATCGAACGGGCAGCTAAAGTTTTTGAGAAATTATTTGTTGCCGTATTGAGAAATCCCCAAAAAGCCGAACCTCTCTTTAATATCGAAGAGAGAACGGAGATGCTGAATGAGTGCGTGGCAGATTTGGCAAATGTGGAAGTTGTATCCATGTCTATTCTGGTTGTAGACTTAGCTAAGTCACTTGGGGCTGAAGTAATAGTAAGGGGCCTAAGGGCTGTTTCTGATTTTGAAAGTGAGTTGCAAATGGCTCAAATGAATAACCACTTATCGGGGATAGAGACACTTTTTATCCCTACCGGGTCGGCACATTCTTTTATTTCTTCGCGGTTAATCAGAGAAATTGCCAGATTCGGCGGCAATGTAAGTGCTTTTGTGCCTACTATCGTCTCTAAACGCTTTGAGGTGAAATTCCATGCCGAAACATGATGAAGAATATCTGGAACAAGACGATGATGAAGCCTTGGACGACGATGAAGATGAACTGGAAGAATCTCCCGACATAGAAGATATTTTGGATGCTTTGCTCGATATGGTGGAGCGCGCCAAATCGATGCCGCTTTCCTCTTCCGTAATGGTTAATAAAGAAGATATGCGGGCCTTGATTTTAAGTGCCAAAGAAGTTTTGCCGGAGGAGGTAGCTTTATCAAGACGCCTCCTGCAGGATAACGAAGGCTTGAGGCGCGCTGCTGAACGGGAAGCATCCGAACTGATCGATGAAGCGCGCACGCAAGCGGCTTTCTTGGTCCAAAAGACTGAAATAGCGCGACAGGCGCGCCACCATGCCGACAGGCTAATTGAAGATGCACAGACGATGGCTAGACGCATCAGACATGAAGCCGAAGATTATGTCGACCGCAAGCTGGCCGGTTTTGAGATTATTTTGGACAAAACAAAGCAAACCGTACTGGCAGGGCGTGAAAGGCTGAATGCAAGTTTACCGAATGTCGAAAAAGAGACTCCCCGGGAACGGCCGATGACAGAAGACGACGAATCGTTATTTGACCAAGATATGGGCTAGGGGACAACCCGTTGTCAAAAGCCCTCTGCCGCTCTGAGGAAAGATAAAAAGACTCTTGCCGGTAAAGTTATATCGGGGCTATCGATTGGGAGTCGGTAGTTCGGTCATAGCAGGAAAAGGACATTGCCGGGCTCAATACGGCCAGTGCTTTACGAGATCCAAACGGTGCAGGTTTAGTTTTACAGCGGCAATTTATTCCAAGAGGAGGTGCAGATAACGGCGGTGAAGCACGTAAATCAATTTCTTATCAACATAGGTTCCGTCGCCCGCCATCCGGGCGCGAGGCGGGAGATTAAATTGCAAGGCCAATTGCCCGATCTCAGGATATCCTTTGCCAGGGTGGAAGAAAACGAGCCCATCAATTTGGAAGCTGTTTTGGAACAGGTCTACGAAGGGATCCTGGTAACGGGGACCCTGCTTACCAGATGGCACGGGGAATGCCGGAGATGCCTGGGCCCGGCCGAAGGGGATCTGTCAGCCGATATCAGAGAGTTATATGCAGAGGGCATGAATGACGAACTCGTCTACGAAATGGCGGGGGATGAATTGGATCTGGAGCAGCTGGTCCATGACGTCTGTATCCTTAGTTTGCCTCTGGCTCCGCTGTGTCGTACTGACTGTAAAGGTATATGTCCTGATTGTGGTGTAAATTTGAATACAGAGAATTGTATCTGTGTAAAAGGTATCGATGCAAGATGGGATAAATTATCACTTCTCGCCAAACAAGACGAAAATTAATAGCGCCTTTGTCAAACAACCTTGATGATCTGTTCGCCATAGAGCAATCATAATTTCTTTCCAACCCCGACGTTTGTCGACAAATGTGTGTCTGCTGTGTTGGTAAGCTGTTTATTGTTATCAGATAAGTATGTAAGATGATCAAATATCTTGGTTCAAAAAGAAGACTGGTTTCCGTACTCGGTGATTTATGCGTAAGGTCAGGTGCCAAATCTGCCTTGGACATGTTCACCGGGACTACGCGCGTCGCTCAAGAGTTTAAACGTCAAGGGCTTTATGTGACAGCTGTCGATACGGCACGCTATTCTTTTGTCTTTGCCAATTGCCATATCGGTATGGATCAAGATGAGCTGGATATATCAGAACTGGAATCCATCTTAGATTATTTATTGCAAAAACCTGGTTACAGTGGGTATTTCACCGAAGTATTCTGCAAGAAGTCACGATTTTTCCAGCCGTTCAACGGCGAAAAAATAGATGCGGTCAGAGACGCCATCAGGGATGAATTCGGTGATTCACAATTTCACGATGTTTTGCTGACCAGTTTGATCTATGCAGCAGACAGCGTCGATTCGACGGCGGGTTTGCAAATGGCTTACATCAAAAAATGGGCCCCGCGATCTTATAAACCTCTCAACCTGAAAATGCCGGAGCTGTTTCCCGGGAAAGGCAAAGCCATCAAAGGCGATGCTTGCGAACTGGTATTTGAACTTGATGAGGTCGATTTGGCCTATCTTGATCCTCCGTATAATCAGCACAGGTACTATACGAATTACCATATTTGGGAAACCCTGGTGGCTTGGGATCGGCCCGAATGCTACGGTATAGCGTGCAAAAGACTTGACAGCAAAGATATTGCATCAAAGAGTGTTTTCAATAAAACAAACGAAATGCCCAAAGCATTGGCAAACCTGATTGCCGGGCTGAAGGCAAAGACCATAGTGCTTTCTTATAACAACGAAGCGTGGATTTCCTTGGAAAACCTCATTGCCATGTGTGCCCACAAAGAGCATGTCGAAGTCCTGGCTTTTGATTCCAAACGCTATGTGGGTGCGCAAATAGGAATTCATAACCCGCAAGGGGATAAAGTAGGGTCTGTATCGCATCTGCGTAACCTGGAGTATCTTATTATAGCCGGTGAAAAAGACATTGTCACTTACATGACTTTACCGTATGAAGAATACAAATTGGATTTTGCACTTTATTGATGTAATCAAAGAGATAATCCACATCTGACGCTTACCTTATACAGATCTTGCACCTACCCCCTGATTTCGGACACATTTCTTATGCTACTTTCTCTAATAGCTGTGCTTCAAATAAAGCCGGTGAAACATATCCCAAAGAGCTATGAATCCTCTATTGGTTATACCAATTGATCCAATCAGATATAGCAATCCTGGCTTGTTGAATTGACTTGTTGAATTGATTCAAAGTTCTCAAGAATAATTTGACTCTCTTTTTAGAGCGACCAAAGATTCTAAGCCAGTACATTATCATAACTATCTCCAATACTTCCCATCGACTGTTTCATGCCCATTGTCTGTAGTAGGGCTCTAAAATCAGTCGAGGTATAGTTCGAACCGTGGACGCTCTCATGTTTGTCAAGTCGAGCAAGTAAGTTATTTGAACATCAACGGCCTGAAATAGAGAAACCTAGGCAGTCATCCTGGGTATTGCAGATGGCCTGACTTGAGGTTATGGTATCGATTGATGTCATAACAAAACTGGAGTCAGGCAGGCAAAACGAATTGGAGAGCTAAAATTGGTTACACGACACATAAAATCGATGTCCAATGTCCTTTAGAGATTAATGGCGGAGGAGATGGGATTTGAACCCACGGTCCTTTGCAAGATTAATAGTGTAAACGAACCACTATCGCAATATCTAAGTCAAAAATAGACAGCTACCAAAGGATGCAATTCACCCATAGCCCTATCTTCTCAAAGCTTCTGCCGGTTCTATTCCCGATGCTCTGATCGAGGGATAGAGGCCGGCTAAAAGGCCTATCAAAGCACCTGTAAACGGGGCAATTATAACTATATATGGATCCAATGCGGCAGTCCAGTTCTTTGCCAATGCAACCAGGATAATTACCAAAGCACCGCATGAAGAGCCTACAAGGCCGGCAATAAGGCCCATAAAAACAGACTCTATTAGAAAATGGGCTGCTATATGAGACCTTCTTGCACCAAGAGCTCTTCGCAGGCCTATTTCTCCGGTCCTCTCCAAAATAGCTACAAGGGTAGTGTTTGCTATTCCAACCGCCCCGATGATAACCGCTATAGCTGCCAAGATGTAAAACAGGGTATTGAGATTTCCGACAACTTGATTTTTTAGAGCATTTGGGTTTAATGCAGATATGGCACTAAAGTAGGCTGGGTGCGTAGGCTCAAGTGCTACGGGAGCCTGTCTTGTAATAAGATCAGATGCCCCAAGCTTGGTATGTATCAGCATTTGAGCCGGAAATTGGCTGGTCGGTAGCCCAAATAAGTCAAGAGCCGTAGTAGCAGGGATTATCATTGCAATCTCCAATTGGGGTAACCTTTGGTCTCCGGATAAGATACCGACTACGGTAAAAGCTTTATCGCCTATAAATACAGCGGGAGCATTTTCCAGGTTATTGATACCAAGCTCACTTGCAACAGGGCTCGATAAGATAATGACGTTTTGATGTGTTTTGACATCAAATGAGCTAAAGCCTGTGCCCTGTGAGATAACACCGCCTGAAGCTTTTAGAACCGATGAGTCTATGGCATATAGGTTATATATCTGACTATAGCCGACACCGGGAAAAGCTGTGGTGGGGGCAGTTTCTTGGACTTGCCACCAAATGCCTGATGCCATCACACCTGACAGTCTGTCTATTTCACTGTCTGAATCAGGTGAGAAGTTATAGGTACTTTTATTAGGGGTAGGTCCTACATCTGTGACATTTACCTGTGTAGCATCCAAGACATTGAATTGATTGCTTATTTGGGCGGAAGCTGTTTGGGAAATACCTATCAGGATTACAAATGTTCCTATTCCAAGAAAAGTCCCTACCATAGTCATAATAGCTCTGCCGGGTCTTTGCAAAATGGCAGCTATAGCCTCAACGATGAGGTCAGAAAATGACAGATGGGATGGATCCAAAGATTTCTTTTTAGATTTGATAAATGACATAGCTTATCCGAGTAATCTCCCGTCTGAAAAAGCCAGGGAACGCCGGGCTCTTTTTGCAACTTGGCTGCTGTGGGTAATGACAAGAAGGGTAAGTCCAGATTGTGACAGCTCGTCCAGAATATCTAAGATTATATCTGCGGTTACACTGTCCAGATTACCTGTTGGTTCGTCACATAAGATGAGGCTTGGTCTGTTGACTATCGCCCTTGCTATGGCAACTCTTTGACGCTCTCCGCCTGATAACTCACCCGGTAATGCGTGTGCTCTTTTAGCAAGACCGACTTTTTCCAGTGCCTCTAAGGCATCCTTTTCTCTTTTAGCTCTTGATGTCTTGATATAGAGTTGGGCAAGCATGACATTTTCCAGTGCGCTTTTATAAGAAAGAAGATGAAATGCCTGAAAGACAAATCCTATTTTCCTGGCCCTTAGGGCACTCCTCTCTTTTTCCCGCAGGTTCTTCGTATCGATGCTGTCTAGATATATTGTCCCTGAGGTAGGTCTGTCAAGGAGGCCTACCAGATTTAGAAAAGTTGATTTGCCAGATCCCGAAGGCCCGATGATGGCCACATGTTCCCCGTTTCTTATATCGAGGCTGACTTCATAAAGAGCTTGTAAGGGCGGAGGGCCTTTATAGACATATGAGACATCCACCATATTGACGACAGAATCTACAGCAATAGTTGCAGTTATGTCTCTATCTTGTTTGCTTTTCAAAAAAGGCATATACCTATTTGATACCATCTACAACTTCTTCTCCGACATGTAAGGTATTGGCTATTACGGGAGTTATGGCAATATCTCCGTTGCCGCTTATCCCTGTTGTAACCTTGACACGCCTTTCTTGACCGGATTGCAAGATGTTTACATAAGTATTTCCATTGGCGGTAGCAAAGATGGCGGCTACAGGCACTGTCAAAACCGGCTCAGTTGTCTTTGCCGCTGTTATGGATAGCTGTACATTTTGTCCTACAAGTAATGCAGATACGTGGGGTATGGGGGTGATGATTATAGGATAAAAAGCACCTCCGTTGCCGGAGTTGCCGGAGTTGCCGGAGTTGCCGGAGTTGCCGGAGTTTTGAAGAGCACCTGAGGCACCTGAGCCAGATGTGCTTAGGTGACCTATCTTAGTTATTATTCCTTTACCTTGATATCCGGTAAGGCTACCTGAGATTGTTACTTGTTGGCCCAGATGAATAGCAGATATGTCACTTGGATTTATCTGTGCATCTAAGATCGGATATCCCGTTGTAAGCTTGATAAAAGGTGAGCCTGGCTTTGTCCCTAAAGATCCTGATATAGAAATTAGATGAGCAGGCAGATCAGGTACAAAAACTACCTCTGATTCCGGCACCTCAGGCCCCGTTATCTGCTCCAAGGCATTTAAGCTCTCGGTTGTGCTTTTTACCATACCTTGATAATATGTGATTTCATTTTTATATCCGGCTAACGAGGTTGGAGACGAGCTTGTATTGACAGGCGATGGTCCGGAAGATGTTGTTCCAGAGTTGGCTTGAGACCCAGAGTTAGCTTGAGATCCGGAGTTGGACGGTGCTGAGCTACTCGGAGACCCTGAGTTGGATGGTGCTGAGCTACTCGGAGACCCTGAGTTGGACGAGCCAGAGTTCTGCTCCGCCACATAGTGACTGACGTATCTCTTATGATAAGTTGCCGTATTATCTGAGAGACACTTTAGAGACACAAAAGGACTCGTCACCTGATCGCCTATCGATCCT
>Ga0078972_1002828_pt1 | contig 55287 bp, 50 predicted proteins | sample YelNatPaOPGAMG01_FD_67568 | JGI IMG/M metagenome (GOLD analysis project Ga0078972, IMG submission 67568) | Hot spring thermophilic microbial communities from Obsidian Pool, Yellowstone National Park, USA - OP-RAMG-01 (SPADES assembly) (version 2) | ecosystem: Environmental > Aquatic > Thermal... | reverse complement strand
AAGTCCCGGGCAACAGCGCCGACGCCCACAGCCACTGCCCTCACCGGATGGGGGTGAGCTCCGGTCCCTGAAGCCGGCCGCCGGGGGTGAGCAGGCGGGAGGAGGCCTCCTAACTTAAAGAAAACAAAGAGGCAACCGAAACCAGCAACCAGCCCAAAAAGGAGTCAAAAGGCAGAAAAAACAACCCAGAAAAACCAACCACCCAGCAACCACAACCAAGAATCCCCACCCAACCGCAGAGGTGGAGCCCATTCCACGTCCCAACTCTGCCCACCCATGCAGCACGCTGCCGCCCTGCGCCCGCAGCACGTCCCAACTCCAGCCCCAGTCGCGTACGTCTCCCCACTCACGCTCCCACCGCAGCTCAACTTTGCCCCTCGGTAGCGCAAGTCCATTTTCTGAGTCTGGCTCTTGTCGTGAGGCAGGCCTCCAGGCCTGCCGCTTGTGTCGGCCTTAGTCCCGTTCACCCGCCAACTTATCGGCCGTGCCGTGTCCTGTCATGCGCTATCCCCTCGGGAGCCCCCCTAACGCCCTCTCGATGCCATCTAATCCATTGTTTTTAAAAGGAATATTTTTCTCCTTGACAAACCGCGCGGGTTTTTGTATTATGTGCATAGACGCATAAGCGTCAAGGCTCATGGCACCGATCCACCGATTTTTCAAGGCACTGGCGGAGCCAAACCGGCTGCGGATTCTCAACCTGTTGCTGGAACAGCCATACTGCGTCTGTGAGCTGGAGACTCTGCTCCGCCTTCCTCAATCGCTGTTATCCCGGCACCTCGCTTACTTGCGCAACGCCGGCCTCGTGGTAGACCGCCGCCAAGGAACGCGGGTCCAGTATTCGCTCTCTCAGTCGGAACTTTGGCCCATTCTCAGGCCATGCCTGGAGCGGGCTTTCGAGCGCGAGGAGGTCTACCGTGAGGACCGGCGCCGCAGCGAGCAGTGGCGGGCGGGCTGCTGCCCCGGTGGCGGCGCGCCATCCGTTATTTCTGGAATTTCATTGGAAGCAAAAGGAGGAGATCAGCAATGAAAGTCAAGGTTTTGATGTGCAACTGCAAAGGGCTTTGCGATTCTTTCAAAAACACGGACTTCAACACTCTGCCCTTCCAGGTGGAAAGCGAAGTCGACGTGGCTTACGTATCCTTGCATCCGCAAACCTGCGGGCAAGGCGGCAACCAGTTTCTGGCGGACATCATGAAAAGCGCCGACAGTGACACGTATATCCTCAGCGCGGCCTGCGCCCCGGCGGCCCAGGACAAGCTCTTCCGAAAGATCATGCGGCAGACGGGCTTCCCGCCCGAGCGTTTCATCCCGGTCGATATCCGGATGACGGATAACGAGGGCGTGTTGGCGCGCATCCGCGAGAAGGTGGAAGAGCTTCTCCAGCGGGAAAACGTAACAAAGGAACTGACCCCTGAGGATCTGATGGGCGCCTGCTCTTGCTCGGAAACGCCCGTGGAATCCAAGTGACCGGAGAACGCCATGGCCAACCTTAAAGTCCCCAGGGAGAAAATTCCCTGGTTTCCAACCATCAACTACGACGCCTGCATCCATGACCGCGAATGCATCGACTTCTGCAAGAACAATGTGTTCGACTGGAACGAGGCGCTCGGCGTGCCGGAGGTCAACCGCCCCTACAACTGCGTGGTCGGTTGCGATGCCTGCGCGAAGATCTGCCCCTCGGAGGCCATTAGCTTCCCGCCGATGGAAGAGTTCAAGGCCACCCTGCGCAAATTGATCGCAGAAGCACAGCAGGAGGCCCAAGCTGCCAACGCCGTAAACAAGTGACCCCTTGGCGCGCCCCGCGGCGTCGCCTTCGAGCGCAAGCAGTGATCCGGTGAGCGTGGGCCCCATGGCAGCTCCCCGGATCACAGCATCCTGCCTTCACCCCTGTTTGGTGAGGCAGGTTGGATTTGTGAGCCAGACATCCGGTCTGCGGCCGGTTTTTGTGGGGCAGGCATTCTTGTCTGCGGCCGCCATTCCTGCCGGCCCTCGCCCCCTGTACCCGGCGCTCTTCTTCACTCCCCGTGGCGCCGCGCCCATGGGCAACTCTTGTGCCAGCCCCCTCAGTCCGCCGCTACGAAAACAGGCCTGCTGGCTTGCATGCTCAAACTCGCCAAGTCCGGCCAGATGGGGAGCGTCGAGCGCGACTTGTCGATCACTCCCGCCCGGTGTAGTTCTCCGAAGACCGCCACCAGCTCCGGATCCCTCCAGCCCCGTTTGGCCTCCTCCGTCAGGATCCCAAGGGCCTCTGCCGGCGGCAGCGCCGGCTTGTACGGCCTCGCCGTGGTCAGCGCATCGTAAATATCGGAAATCTGCAAAATGCGCGCCACTAGCGGAATCTGGTTCCCCCTGAGCCCATCCGGGTAGCCGCTGCCGTCCCAGCGCTCATGGTGGCTTCGGATAATCGGCAGCACCGGGCGCAGGCTCTTCATTTCACTACAGATCTCTTCGCCTTTGATCGGGTGCCGTTTCACCAGCGCCCACTCCTCAGCCGTCAGAGGCCCAGGCTTGTGCAGAATGGCATCGGGTATGCTGATCTTGCCGATGTCGTGCAAGAAACCGCCCCGGTGCAAGGCCAGCAACTGGGTTCGCGGCAAGCCGAGCGCCATCCCTATCGCCACGCTGTAGCCCGCCAGACGTTCGCAATGCCCCGCTGTGTAGGCGTCCCGCTGCTCAATCGCTTGGGCGAGCGCGAACAAAATCGACTCTGCCTCTTCCAGCGAGTTGACGGCCAGCTTCTGGCGCACCATCGCCCGCACCCGCGAGCGCAACACGGCCGGATGCACCGGCTTCAGCAAGTACTCGTCCGCTCCGCTCTCAATCCCTTCGACTTCGTTCTCTGCCCCCAGCACGCTCGTGAGCATCAAGATGGGAATCAGCTGGCTCCGGCGGTCCGACTTCAGCGCCCGGCAAAACTCCGGTCCGCTCATCCCGGTAAGGACCAGGTCGAGAATGACCAGATCCACCGGCTCGTTTGAAATCAGCGCCAGAGCCTCGCTCGGATGCCGCGCCTCCAGAATCCGGTACCGCTCCGTCTTGAGCATCGACCGCAATAGCCTGCGGTTGATCTCCGCGTGATCCAGGATCAGGATCGTAGGGTACTCCTCATCCTCCTCTAATTGGATCCCCCTCCGGTCCCTGACCGTGGCGCCCAACTGCACGCCAGCCTGCTTCAGCCATTCCAGCGTCATACCGTGCCACTCCACCCGCCGGCTGGACGGGCGTATAACGAACGTCAGAAGACATATCGGCGCAACGGTACAAGAGTTTTAGGGTTGGTCACCCATGGCCGCGCCCAGGCGGCCAGAACTTCCCACAGCCCTGGCCCGCCGCTCCCCGTTTCACCGCCTCGCGCGAAGCACCACTCGCGCCGGCGCCCCATCCCCACCGAGAATATGCATCGGCAGACAGATCATCTCGTACCGCCCGGCCTTTACCCCCGCCAACTTCAGCCCCTCCACAATCCAGATCCCCGCCCTCAGTAGAATCTGATGCGTTTCTAAGGAGTCCTTCCGGTATCCGCCTACCGAGAGGTAGTCCACCCCCACAAGCCTTACTCCCCGCTCCGCCAAAAACCGGGCCGTCTCGGCCGGAATGTAGACGTAGCCGGGATCAAATGCATCCTGCTCCCATCGCGCCTCCGCTCCCCGCGTCTTGAACAGCACCCGCTCGCCGCGCCGGATCCTGTGCGGAACCAGCTCCTGTACCGTGATCCACTTTGGGTGCCGGATGGCGATGACCCTGGCCGGCCCGATCAGCCCCTCTAGCGGCATCTTCTCCAACGGCCATCCCTCGCGCAGGAAATGCAGCGGCGCATCCACGTGTGTCCCCGTATGCGCGCTCATGCTCAACTTCGACACGTTCGAGCGCGCTCCCTCCTCAATCGAACTAATCCGGCGGATCTCCACCGGCGGATCCCCCGGCCAGTGCACCATCCCGCTTCGCACCGGGACGGTCACGTCTATCCATTTGCGCCTCATCGCTTTGCTCCCTGAGCCGATCCTGCCCCGGCCGCCTTGGGATTGTATCCTAGCCTCCCCCAGTTCTCGTGTCCCTCCATCGTTGGACCCGCCGGGCCGGGGACAATCTCCACCTCCAAGCCCGCGCACCCCGCCGCGGCGCATTCTCCCACCACCTGCCGCACAAAAGCTTCCCTCTGAACCGCGCCGCCCTCCGGAACCCCGCCCCGCGCCACCTGCCAGAGCACCCCCGCCGCCCTGCTCCCCGCCGCTGCCGTCGGCCCCTTCCCTCGGAAGGGGACCCCGATGCGGATCGGAATCCCGCTCTTGCGGGCAGCATCGACAACCTCCGGCGCCGCGGCATTTCCGCCGACCTCCAGCGTCACCCTGCGCCCGGTCTCCCGGATCGCCCGCAAAACCCAGGCCTCGAAAAACGCAACGTCCTCCGCGCTTACCTTCTCCCCGTTCATCCAAATCTGAACCGTCCGCACCGACGGCGAAACAATCAAGAGGCTCTTGATCGCCAGCAGCGCGCTCGGGCCCGCCGCCTCTGCGCTCGGCCCGCCCCTGGCTTTCAACTCTTCCAGCCGGAACCCGATCGCCAATTCCAGCGCGTACTCCGCCGCAATCCGGGAGATGGCCGGAACGTATTCAAGCGCCCGCTCCTGGGGAAGATCCTCCAAAACCAGTGTCAGCCGGTTGAACCGCGCCCGGGCCATGGATTCAAACCATCTCCGCCAGAACTCCGGCGAACTTAGCCAGCCCCGGCTCGTGGCCGCGTCCCTTATGCCGATCCGAAGACTCCGCACGTCCAGCGCCGGCTTGCCGCTCGTGGCCCGAAGCTGTCCCCGGCTGCGGATCTGCTCGGCGGCTTCCAATAGCCCGTACATCAGCCCCCGCAGATCCCCGCCCGTGACCCGTCCCGGCAGGATTCGAAACGTCTCCGGCGGCTCCGGCGACAATTCGCTCACAAGCTTCATCCTGGCTGCCGCAATCCCGCGCTCCGCCAGAGCCTTCTGCACCTCCTGCCGCCCGAACTCCACCGGACCGGCTGCGGCCGCTAGCGCCGCCAAGACACAAACCAGGAGCAGGTAGCGTTTCTTCATGGGGAGAATGCGACATCCGCCATTATAGTCCGCCCGGCCTGGCTCCTTTTTCACTATGCTGGAGGGTTATGCGAATCCCCAACTGGCCCATCGCCATGCAGACGGATCTACGCCCCATCCGCGAAGTCTTGGAGAGCAATCAGTGGGGCGGCTTCCACGAGTGCGTGGCCAGATTCGAGGAGCGCTTCGCCGCCTTTCAACACTGCCGCTGGGGGGTGAGCTGCGCCAACGGCACCCTCGCCCTGGAGCTCGCCATGGCTGTGGCCGGGCTAGGCCCCGGCGATGAGGTCATCGTCCCGGCCATCTCCTTCATTTCCACCGCCACCGCCGTCTCCCGCGTCGGCGCGACGCCCGTCTTCGCCGACATTGAACCCGACACCTTCAACCTCGACCCCGAGCGCGTCCGCGCCGCCCTCTCGCCCCGAAGCAAAGCCATCGTCCCCGTGCACTTCGGCGGATCCATGGCCGACATGAAGCGCCTGATGGAGTTGGCCGCCGAGCGCAACCTCATCGTCATCGAGGACGCAGCCCATGCCCACGGCTCCGAATGGCTCGGCCGCCGCGCCGGCAGCTTCGGCTTGGCGAGCATCTTTAGCTTTCAGAACTCCAAAGTTATGACTTGCGGCGAAGGCGGCATCCTGCTCACCAACGACGAAGATTTCGCCGCCCGCGCCCGCTCCTTCGCCAATCAGGGACGCGCCGCAGGCGGCGGCTGGTTCCATCACCACACCCTGGGCTCCAACTTCCGGCTCAGCGCCCTTCAGGCTGCCCTGCTGCTGCCCCAACTGGACCGGCTCCCGGCTCAGATCGAACTCCGCCGCAAGAACGAAGAGCGCCTTCGCGCGGAGCTGGCCGGCGTCGAGGGACTCCGCTTTCAACGGATCCCGCCCGAGGTCAACGCCCGCTCCCACTACTTGTTGCTCGGCCGCATTGACGCCCAACGCTTCGGCCGCACCCGCGATGAGTTCCACCAGGCCCTCACCGCCCGCGGCGTGCCCTGCACGCCCTTCTATCCCCATCCGCTCTACGGAAACCCGCTCTACCAGCGCGGGGGCTGCCGCATCGAGCCCTGTCCCGTTGCCGAGGCTTGCGTCCGGGACGCGTTCTGGCTGCCCCACCGCGTGCTCATGGCCGACGATAACACCATCGCCGAAATCGCCGAGCTCATCCGCTCTTTGCAACGCTGAGCGCGAGGTTGCGCGGAGTGGCGCCGGACTACGGCACGCACCCGCATCACAACCACGCCCCAAGAGACGTGAGCCGCCTGTTGCCTCGGGCAGGCATTCGGCTGTGGGGCGGACGCACCGGTCCGCGCCTACGGAAAACGGGGCGGCGGGGCGGGCTTGGCCGAACGCTGCCTTGCTACCATCGTCTGGATGAGAGGTTTGCAGGATCAGGCGCCGGCATCCGGGAAGGCTGCCCCACAGCCGGAAGCGGCACGGCGTTTGGAAGAGTTGCAGCAGGAGGTGATCCGCTGCACGCGCTGCCCGAGGCTGATTGCCCACTGCCGGCAGGTGGCCGCAGTCAAGCGGCGCGCGTACCGCGATTGGGACTACTGGGGAAAGCCGGTGTCGTCGTTCGGCGATCCGGGCGCGGAGCTGCTGATTATAGGCTTGGCGCCGGCCGCCCATGGGGCAAACCGGACTGGGCGGATGTTCACCGGGGACCGCTCGGGCGACTTTCTCTACAAGGTGCTTCACGCGGCTGGTTTTGCGAACCAACCGCTGAGCCGGTCGCGGGATGACGGGCTCGAGCTGCGCAATGCGTACATCACAGCGGCGGTACGCTGCGCCCCGCCGGGCAACAAGCCTACCCCGGAGGAGATGCGGGCCTGCCGCCGCTTCCTGGAGGCGGAGCTGGAGCTGTTATCCAATGTGCGCGTGGTGGTGGCCCTGGGGCGGATCGCCTTTGACGCGTACCTATCCGTTCTCCAGGAGAAAGGCGTCATCGAGCGGCGCTCCGCATTCCCCTTCGGCCATAACCGGGTGCACCGGCTGGGCGGCCACCTGCCCGTGCTGATCAGTTCCTATCATCCGAGCCAGCAGAATACATCCACCAAGCGGCTCACCGAAGCGATGCTGAAGGCCGTGTTCCAAAAAGCGCGGCGGATCCTGAGCCGCTGAGCTCCCCGGCGGAGTTCCGGATTTGGTATGGATATCGAGGTGCGGCAACGTCTGGAACGGTATTTCGAGTTCGCGGAGCTGGGCGCCAACTGGCGCACCGAAATCCTGGCCGGCGTTACGACGTTTGTGACGATGGCCTACATCATCTTCGTCAACCCGTCCATCCTCCACGAAGCGGGGATGCCGTTTGCGGGGGTGGTGGCGGCGACGTGTCTGTCGGCAGGACTGGGCAGCATCCTGATGGGCGCCTTTGCGCGCTATCCGATCGCTTTGGCGCCGGGCATGGGGCTGAACGCCTATTTCACCTACGTCGTGGTGAAGGGCATGGGGATTCCCTGGCAGGTGGCGCTGGGAGCCGTGTTTCTTTCCGGCTTGTTATTCCTGGTTCTGACGCTGGGCGGGGTGATCCGCCAAGTGGTGCGGTCCATCCCCACGGAACTGTATTCTTCAATTGCCGCGGGCATCGGGCTGCTGCTGGCCCTGATCGGATTCCGGAACTCCGGCATCATTGTGGCGAGCCCCTCAACGACGGTCGCCATGGGCAACTTGCGGGAGCCGCACACGCTGCTGGCATTGGCCGGGCTGCTGGGGATCGCCGCGTTGTTGGCCCGGGGCGTCAAGGGCGCGATGCTGATTGGGATTCTGGGGACCACGGCGCTGGGGGCGGTGTTCGGGCTGCTGGAGTGGAAACCGCAGATGTACCGGTTCAGCGACATCGCCTCGACCAGCTTTCAGCTCGACCTTCCGCATGCTTTGGAGCTTGGCTTCATCGAGATCGTTTTCGTGTTTTTCTTTATCGACCTGTTCGACAACGTGGGGACGCTGGTGGCGGTGGGCAAGAAGGCGCGGCTGTTTGACGAAGCCAACCGGATCCCCAGGATCAACCGGATCCTGTTGACGGACTCGACGGCGACCATGGTGGGGGCGCTGGCGGGGACCTCGACGGTGGTGAACTACATTGAGAGCGCGGCGGGAGTGGTGGCGGGGGGCCGCACCGGGGTGTCCTCCATTGTTTCGGGACTGCTGTTTCTGGTAGCGCTGTTCGTCGCGCCGGTGTTTGGGGTGATTCCGGCGGCGGCCACCGCGCCGGCGCTGATCATCGTCGGGTGCCTGATGATTTCGCACATCAGCGAGATTGACTGGTCCGATACGGCGCTGGCGGTTCCGGCGTTCCTGACGATGACCGCGATCCCGCTGACGTTCAGCATCGCCAACGGCATCGCCTTTGGGTTCACGGCGTACACCCTGCTGAAGATCCTGCGCGGCGAGTTCCGCAAGGTGAACTGGCTGGTGTACGTGCTGACCGCTCTGTTCATCGCGCGGTTCCTGTACCTGGGGTCGGAATGAAGCTTTCCTGGCCGAAAATGACAGCGGCCGCGGTGGGTCTGTTCGGACTCAACCTGTGGGTGGCGGGCCGGCTGCTGGGCATCGAGTGGCTGGCCCAGATGGGCTCGATTGAGGGAGCGCGCATCGCGCAGACCCGCTGGATATTGGAGAACTGGCGGGATTTGAGCTGGTTCCCGCTGTGGTACAACGGCATCCCCATGGAGAACGTGTACCCGCCCTCGTTTCCGGCGGCGGCTGCGCTGCTGGCGGCAACGGGGGGATTCACGGCGGCGCACGCCTACCACATTTGCTGCGCTCTGGCGTACGCGCTGGGGCCAGTGGCGGTGTTTTTGCTCGCAACCAGGCTCACGGGAGGATGGGCCTGGGGGTTTTTGAGCGGGCTCTTTTACTCCTTGATTTCCGCTTCGGCCTGGTGGATGCCGGCTCTGGCCCGGGATATGGGGAGCGTCTGGGGGCCGCGGCGGCTACAGAACCTGGTGGTGTACGGGGAAGGACCGCATTTGGCGGCGCTGGCGTTGCTGCCGGCGGTGTGGGTGGTGGTGATGATCGCCTGGGACCGCGGCAAGCCGCTGTGGTGGCCGGCAGCGGCGGCGGGAGGCGCAGCCGTGCTGTGCACGAACTGGCTGGGCGGGGCCGAGTGGCTTCTGTTGTTAAGCGCGTGGACAGTGAGCCGCTCGCAACCGTTCGACATTCGTTCGTGGCGGCGCGCGGGTCTGTATGCCGCGGGGAGTTACGGGCTGGCCGCCATGTGGATCCCGCCGAGCACGGTGTTTGCCTTTGGAGGCAGCGAAGAGTTCCGGCAGGCTGGGTATCTGTCGGCGCTTCCGGCCTGGCTCCTTTATTTAAGCGCCGGGCTCGCAGGGCTGGCGGCGCTCTTATGGCTGGCAGAGCGCAAGAGCTGGAGCCGGGAGTTCCGCTTCGTGGCGGTATTGCTTTACGGATCGGTTCTGCTGACGGGGCCGGCGGCGTGGGCGCCGGGCCGGTACGAGCATCTGCTGCGTTTCCATTTGCTGTTGGATTTGAGCGCCGCGCTGGCGTTTGCGTTTGCGGCCCGGTGGATCGGAACACGATTGCGCGCATCGTGGAGGCCATTAGCCTTGGTGTTGCTTCTGTTGTGGAGCACGTACCCGGCGGTGCGGATCCGGGCGCACGCGAACGAGATCATCCGTCCTGTGGCGATCGAGCAGACCGTGGAGCACCAGATGTCGAGCTGGCTGGCAAAAAACCTGCCGGAGAGCAGGGTGTTCGTCACGGGATCGATCCGGTTCTACCTGAATGCCTTTGCGGATGTGGCGCAGTTTGGCGGCGGCTTCGATCCTGGGGTGATGAATCCCAACTATGCCAAGGTCGTGCATCAGATTCTCCAGGGGGAAGGCGCAGGCGCTAGGGAAGGGGAGGTGGCGGCCCTGTGGCTGAAGGCGTACGGGGTGGACGCGGTCGCGGTGAGCGGACCCAAAACTCGGCAGGTTTACAGGGATTTTCGAAACCCGGGAAAGTTCGAGGGGGTGTTGCCCGAGCTTTGGCGCGACGGAGATGACGTGTTGTACCGCGTTCCCCGCAGGACGGCAGGACTGGCGCATGTGATCCGCGTGGAGGATCTGCCGGGCCGGGAGCCCATGCATGGCATGGATTTAGAGCCGGTTGAGAGGTACGTGCGGGCGATCGAGGATCCCTCGTTGCCCGCGGCGCGGTTCCGGTGGCTGAGCCGCCACGAGGCGGAGATCTGGGCGGAGATGAGGCCGGGGCAGGTGCTTTCGGTGCAGGTCAGCTACCACCCTGGGTGGCAAGCGACGGCTAATGGGAGCAAATGTAAAGTACTTGGGGACCACCTAGGGCAGGTGGTCGTGGAGCCGGACTGTGCGGGAGATTGCCGGGTGATGTTGACCTATCGTGGAGGCATAGAGCGCAGCCTGACCCGGCTGGCGGCCCTGGCCGTGGCGCTGTTGTGGGCGGGTTGGTGGCTGGCATCTGCCTTAGGTCAAAGGAGATCCGGACTTCCTGCTTAGAATCGGGTGATTTCACCCTGCGTTGGCCCTTCAATTGCCTAGGGTAAGATGTGGAAGCGATCACCCAAGGGCAGGGACCCCGGCCCCGGCTGGTCTTCTGGGAGCTCACAACTGGTTGCAATTTAAGGTGCATCCACTGCCGCGCCAGCGCCACGGAGTTGATGAGTCCGAACGATTTGAGCTACCAGGAGTGCTGCCAGGTTGTCGACCAGATTGCGGAATATGCCCCACTGATCCTTGTCTTGAGCGGCGGGGAGCCGCTGTGGCGGCGGGACGTGTTCGACATCGCCAAACGGGCGGTGCGGCAGAATCTGCGCGTGGCGCTCGCCACCAACGGCACGCTGGTGGACGAAGCGATGGCGCAGCGGATCAAGGATGCCGGCATCTCCCGGGTCTCGATCAGCCTGGATGGAGCGGACCGGGCGACGCACGATGCATTCCGGGGCGAGGTGGGCGCTTTTGACGCCGCGATTGCGGGGTTGAAGCATTTGAAAGCGCTGGGGATCTCAACCCAGATCAACACCAGCGTGGCGCAGCACAACGTAGACCAGCTCCCGGACATTTTGAAACTGGCTCAGCGGCTGGGCGCGGACGCGTTTCATATCTTTTTGCTGGTTCCGGTGGGCTGCGGGTTGACGATTGCGGAGGACCAGACGATCCGCGGCGACAAGTACGAAGAGGTTCTGAACTGGTTTTACGAGCGGTCGCTCGATAGCGGACTGGAGTTGAAGGCGACCTGCGCTCCGCACTACTACCGCATTTTGCGGCAGCGGCGGGCCGAGGCGAGGCGGGCTGGGCAGGCGGTGCCGGAGCTGGCCACGCACGGCATGCACGCCACGACGCGGGGTTGCCTGGCGGGCAGCGGAGTATGCTTCATTTCGCATGAGGGCAAAGTTTACCCCTGCGGGTATCTTCCGTTGGCGGCGGGAGATCTGAAGAAGGAAAAGTTTCGAGACATTTGGGAGAAAGCGGAGGTATTCGAAGCCTTGCGCGATCCCAACCGGCTGGAGGGCAAGTGCGGACTGTGCGAGTTCCGCTTCGTCTGCTTAGGGTGCCGCGCCCGAGCCTACGGGATGACCGGAGATTACCTCGCAGAAGAGCCCTTCTGCATTTACCAGCCTCGCGGCGCGCAGCCGGAAGCGTCCTTGTAAGGCGCGCGGCTGAGCCGTTACGGAAAAGGAATGCCAGAAACGCAAACCCAGACGAAGAGCGCCGCCGGCGCCCCTCCCAAAGACAACCGGGAGAGGATGCTGGAGCGCGCCATGAGCCGGCACAATTACTCCGGCGATGCGCTGATTGAAGTTCTTCATACGGCTCAGGAGCTGTACGGGCATCTGACGCCGCAGTTGCTTGCGACGATCGCGCGCAAGCTGAAGCTGCCGCCCAGCCGGGTGTTGGGGGTGGTGACGTTCTATCACTTCTTCTCGCTGGCGCCGAAGGGCGAGCACACGTTCATCGTCTGCACGGGGACGGCGTGTTATGTGAAGGGGGCGCAAGCCCTGCTGGACAAGCTGACGCACCGCTGCCGGTGCAAGCCGGGCGGGACCAGCCCGGACGGGAAGGTGAGCGTGGCCGGGGCGCGGTGCATCGGCTCTTGCGGTTTGGCCCCGGCGGTGATTTACGACGGCAACATTCTGGCGCGGGTGACGCCGGAGCAATTGGATGCTGAATTAGACCGGATCGGTGTGCAATGACCATCGAGGAGCTAGAGCAACTCAGGATTCAGGAGCAGGAACGGCAGCGCCGCCTGGAGAACCGCATCTACTGCTGCTCGGCGGCGGGTTGCCTGTCGAGCGGCGGGCATCAGGTGCGCCAGGCGATCACGGAGGCGGTGAAGGCGCAAGGGTTGGACGGCAAGGTTGAGGTGTGCGGCACGGGCTGCATGGGGTTGTGCAGCCGGGGGCCGCTGGTGCGGTCCGAAAGAGATGACCGGCTGTATGGAGAGCTCACGCCGGAGGAGGCGGCGGAGCTGGTGCGCGCCAGCGCGGAAGCGGAAGCCAAGCTCGCGGCGCGGCGGATCGACACTTCCTCGCCGTTTTTCAGCAAGCAGTTGAAGATTGTGCTGGCCAACAGCGGCAAGGTGGACCCGGAGCGGATTCAGGATTACATCGCCGCCGGGGGCTACCAGGCGCTGGCGAAGGCGCTGACGGAGATGACGCCGCAGGAGGTCATCGAGGAGATCAAAAACAGCGGGCTTCGGGGCCGCGGCGGCGCGGGTTATGCCACCGGCATCAAATGGGAGCTGGTGGCGCGGCAGCCGGCCAGTCCCAAGTACGTGGTCTGCAACGCGGACGAGGGAGATCCGGGCGCCTTCATGGACCGGAGCGTGCTGGAGGGCGATCCGCACCGGGTGCTGGAAGGCATGGCGCTGGCCGGCTATGCGGTCGGCGCGCAGCAGGGCTACATTTATGTCCGCGGAGAATACGCTCTGGCGATCCAGCGGCTTCAGACGGCGATCAAGCAAGCCGAGCGGGAGCATCTGCTGGGAAACCGGGTTCTGGAAACGGGCTTCCAGTTCCGGATCGATGTGCGGATCGGCGCGGGAGCGTTTGTCTGCGGCGAGGAGACGGCGCTGATCGCGTCGATCGAGGGCAAGCGCGGGCAGCCGAAGCAGCGGCCGCCCTATCCTTCCGAATCGGGGCTTTGGGGCAAGCCGACGCTGATCAACAATGTTGAGACCTACGCGAACGTGCCGGCCATTATTGAGCGTGGCGCGGAGTGGTTCGCGTCGATCGGGACGGAGTCAAGCAAAGGCACCAAGGTATTCGCGCTGGCCGGGCGGGTTCAGAACACCGGGCTGATCGAGGTGCCGATGGGGACGCCGCTGCGGACGATCCTGTTCGACATCGGCGGCGGCGTTCCGGAGGGGAGCGAGTTCAAGGCGGCGCAGACGGGCGGTCCTTCGGGCGGCTGCATTCCGGCCGAGCATCTGGACACGCCGGTGGACTACGAGTCGCTCCAGAAGATCGGGTCGATCATGGGCTCCGGCGGGCTCATCGTGATGGACAACACCTCCTGCATGGTGGACGTGGCGCGGTTCTTCATGGAGTTCTGCATGGACGAATCCTGCGGCAAGTGCATTCCGTGCCGGGCGGGAACGGTGCAGATGCATGAGATTCTAGAACGGATCACCAAGGGAGAGGCGTCCATGGAAGATTTGGATCTGCTCGAGCAGATGGCGGCGCTGCTGAAGGAGGCGAGCCTGTGCGGGCTGGGGCAGACGGCGCCGAATCCGGTGTTGAGCACCCTCCAGTACTTCCGACAGGAATACGAAGCTCACATTAAGGAAGGCCGCTGTCCGGCCGGGCACTGTTCGATCGCCCGCGCCGAGGAGGTACGGCGATGAGCGTCAAGACGCTGCACATTGACGGGAAGATGGTCACCGGGCTGGCGGGGCAGAGCATCTTCAGCGTGGCCTGGGACAACGGGATCCGCATTCCGCGGCTGTGTCACGTGGGCGGGCTGAGCGACGTGGGAGCATGCCGGCTGTGCCTGGTCGAGATCGAGGGCCAGCGCAAGCTCCAGGCGGCGTGCATGACTCCGGTGGAAGAGGGCATGGTGGTCCGCACGAATACGGAGCGGCTGCGGGCCCACCGCAAGCTGATCATCGAGCTGCTGTTCGCCGAGCGGAACCACGTGTGCTCGGTGTGCGTGATGAACGGCAACTGCGAGTTGCAAGATCTGGCGGCGGAGCTGGGCGTGGACCATGTGCGGCTGCGGTACCAGTTTCCCAAGCTGTCGGTGGACACCAGCCATGACCGCTTCGGCGTGGATCACAACCGGTGCGTGTTGTGCACGCGCTGCGTGCGGATCTGCGACGAAGTGGAGGGCGCGCACACCTGGGACGTCAGCGGGCGGGGCGCTTCGAGCCTGGTCATTACGGACCTGGGGACGCCTTGGGGTCAATCCGACACCTGCACCAATTGCGGCAAGTGCGTGCAGGTGTGTCCGACGGGCGCGCTGTTCGAAAAAGGCAAAGCGGTGAGCGAAATGAAGAAGAGCCGAGGATTCCTGAAGTACATCGTCACGGCGCGGCAGAAAGGAGAGTGGGTGCGATGAGCGGCAAACCGCGGCTGGCGACGGCATGGTTGGGCGGGTGCTCCGGGTGCCACATGTCCTTTCTCGATTTGGACGAGCGGCTGGCGGAGCTGGCCGGGAAGGTGGAGCTGGCGGCGTCCCCGCTGAGCGATTACAAAGAGTTCCCCGAGGCGGACATCACGCTGGTGGAGGGCGCGGTGGCCAACGAGGAGCATTTGGAGCAGATCCGGGAGATCCGGCGGCGGACGAAGATCCTGGTGTCCTTTGGCGACTGCGCGGTGACAGGCAACGTGACGGCGATGCGCAACACGTTTGGGGTGGAGGACGTGCTGAACCGGAGCTATCAGCAGAACGCGGCCATCGTCGTGGGCGTGCCTTCAGGAAACAGCGTTGTGCCGGCGCTGCTGGACCGCGTGAGGCCGGTGCATGAGGTGGTGAAGGTGGACTATTTCCTACAGGGCTGCCCGCCGAGCGCGGATGAGATCTACGATCTCGTTGCGGACCTGATCAGCGGCCGCGCGCCGCGCACGGAGGGACGGAAGTTCGGGTGAGGTTATGCCGGAAAGAATTCTGATATCGCCAGTCACGCGCATCGAGGGCCACGCCAAGATCTCCATTTACGTGGACGACAGCGGGGAGGTGGATTCGGCCCAATTCCACGTGGTGGAGTTCCGGGGTTTTGAGAAGTTCTGCGAGGGGCGGCCGTTTCACGAGATGCCGGCTCTGATGGCGCGCATCTGCGGCATCTGTCCGGTGAGCCACGTGCTGGCCAGCGCCAAGGCGTGCGACGCTCTGCTGGGAGTTGAGATTCCTCCGGCTGCGGAGCTGCTGCGGCGGCTGATGAACTACGGGCAGATTTTGCAGAGCCACGCGCTGAGCTTCTTCCATCTGAGTTCGCCCGACCTGCTGCTGGGCTTTGACTCGGAGCCGGCGCGGCGAAACCTGTTTGGGCTGCTGGAACACGATCCGGATTTCGCGCGGCGCGGGATCCGGCTGCGCAAGTTCGGGCAGCGGATCATTGAGCTGTTGGGCGGAAAGCGGATTCATCCTTCGTGGGCCGTGGCCGGCGGCGTGCTGGAGCCGATGAGCGCCGCCGCGCGCGCGGAGATTCTGACGGGGGTTCCGGAGGCGCTGGAATCGGTGCGGATCGCTCTGGACCGCATGAAGAGCCTGCTCGACCAGTTCCCGGACGAAGCGGAACACCTGGGGACGTTCCCCTCGTTGTTCTTAGGGATGGTTTCGGAAAGCGGGGGATTCGAGCACTACGACGGGCGGATCCGGATTTCGGACGCTGAGGGCAACGTGGTAGCCGAAGGGCTGGACGCACAGCGGTACTTCACCTACATCGGCGAGGCGTCTGAGGAATTCAGTTACATGAAGTTCCCCTACTATAAGCCGCTCGGCTACCCGGGAGGGATCTACCGGGTGGGGCCGCTGGCGCGCTGCAACATCGCCACGCACGCGGGGACGCCACTGGCGAACCGGGAGCTGCGCGAGTTCAAACAGCGGGCGGCGGGAGGAGCGGTGTGCCAGAGCTTCCACTACCACCTGGCGCGGCTGGTGGAGATGCTGCACTGCGTGGAGAGGATCGAGGAGATTTGCAGCGAGCCGGGCATTCTGGATGAGAGGGTGCGGGCGCAAGCCGGACAGAACCGGACGGTGGGTGTGGGGGCGAGTGAAGCCCCGCGCGGCACGCTGTTCCATCATTACGAGGTGGACGAGACGGGGTTAATGAAGAAGGCCAACCTCATCATCGCCACCGGGCAGAACAACCTGGCGATGAACAAGGCGGTGGAGCAGGCGGCGAAGCGATTCGTGAACCCGGCGCGGTTGACGGAAGGCATGCTGAACCGCGTCGAGGCGGCCATACGCTGCTACGACCCTTGCCTTTCCTGCTCGACGCACGCGCTGGGGCGGATGCCGCTGGAGGTGGAAGTGCGGGACCGCCGCGGCCGTCTGCTGTGCCGGCGGGCGCGCGGATGACGCTGATCATCGCCATCGGCAATACGCTGCGCCGGGATGACGGCGCCGCGCACCGGGTGGTGGAACTCCTCAGCGAGATTCCCGGCGCACGGATCCTAACCTGTCACCAACTGATGCCTGAAATGGCGGAGGACATTGCCGCGGCCGCGCGGGTGGTGTTCGTGGATGCGGATGTGGAGCCAGGGCCGGCGCGGCTGGAGCCTTTGGCGGAGACGGGGGCCTGGAGCGCGCTCGGGGGGCACTCGGTGGGGCCGGCGGAGGTTGTGGCTCTGGCGTCGAAGCTCTACGGGTTTCAAGGCGAGGCGTGGTTGTGCCGGGTGCCGGGGGAAGACTTCGGCGATGGGACGGGGTTGTCGGCCGCGGCGGAGGGGAACGCGCGGCAGGCAGCGGGGTTGCTGAGGGAGTACTTAGTCCGTCAAGCGTGAGGGGCCGCTGCGGACGGCGCGAAGAGCTTTTCGGTTTCCGGCTGCAAGAGGACCCAAAGGCCGTAAATTCCGAGCAGGGTACCCAGCGGGACGTGCAGCAGGTTCAGGGCGGACAGGATGATGCCCAGGATGCGGGCCCAGCTCTGAAAGCGGATCAGCCCCCAGCCCACCAGGATTCCGGGCAGGGAGAGCAAGCCGATGATCAAGGGGATCACCGTGCCGAGCACTCCCAGCACGGGGATGGCGACCCGGACGGCATCGGGGTCGTCGTGGGCGGCGATGCCGACGATGCCGGCGAGGCCGCCGAAGACAAAGAACACGATGATGGCGGCCAGCAGCCCCAAGGCGCCCAGGGCGATATTCAGCCAGCCCAGGATCCGGACGTGATCTCTCATGGGTCCTCCAAGACGCTTTGATCTTACACCACGAAGTACGGAGGGGAGTTGCGCCGGGTTCCCGGATTCGTCACCATCCGGCGGGAAACTGAATCATAATGGCGGAGGTCGAGACCCATGCACCCGGAAGGCTTCCGGCACATTCTCAGCCCGGTGGACTTCAGCGACACCTCGGCGCTCGGCTTACGGCTGGCCGGGGCGCTGGCCCGCTGTTCTAATGCGAAGTTGACCGCGGTCTACGCGGACCAGTTCTTGCCGCCGCCCTATTTCACGCAGAACCGCCTGGAAGAGGTTCAACGGCAGCTCCAGGACGCGGAACGGCAGGCGGAGCAGCGGCTCAGGGAATTCGCCGCCGAACATGCGGGCGACGTGTCAGCCGACGTGAAGGTCGTGAAGGCGCTGCCGGTGGAGGGCATACTGGCGGCCGTCCAGGAGACCGGGGCGGACCTGATCGCCATGGGAACGCACGGGCGGAGCGGGTTCAACCGTTTGATGCTGGGCTCGGTGACGGAGCGCATCTTGCGGGCCAGTCCCGTGCCGGTCCTAACGGTTCATCCGAGGGTGGCGGCGGTGGAGCACTTCCCGCAGCTGCGCCGCATACTGTGTCCGGTGAACAACACGGAAGTTTCACGCCGCGCGCTGGAGGTGGCGGCGCGGATGGCGCAGTGTTTCCAGGCCCACTTGACGGTGCTCCATGTGAAGGAGGAGGGCGCGGAAGGGACGATCGCGGATCTGTGTTCGTGGGTTCCGGACGAGGCGCGGGCGATGTGTTCGCTGCGCGAGGAAACCAGGGAGGGGGAGGCCGCCCATGAGATCATCCACCATGCCGGAACGGCGGACTGCGACCTATTGGTGATGGGGGCCCGGCGGCGCCGGTTTTTCGACAGCTCGGTGATCGGGACGACCAGCGTGCGCGTCGTGCGGAACGCGCCATGCCCGGTGCTGACCGTTACGGGATGAGAACAGGAGGGGGAAAGCATGTTGTTTGAACTGACGTCTCAAAAGAGTCTGGAGGCGATCGACCGCGATCTGCGCGAAGCGGCGGCGCGGCATAAGTTCGGCGTGATCGCGGTCCACAATCTGAAAGAGACGATGGCCAACAAAGGCGTGGCCTTCGAGGGCGAGTGTTTGATTTACGAGATCTGCAACCCGCATCAAGCGAAGCGGGTTCTGGAGACCAACGGCGCCGTGTCCGCCGCGCTTCCGTGCCGCATCTCGGTGTACCGCACGGAGGGGGGCTACAAGCTGGTCACGCTGTTGCCCTCGGCGCTCATGCAGATCTTTGGAGACGCACAGCTCGCGCCAGCCGCACAGGAAGTGGAAGCGGACATTCTGGCTATGATGCGGGAAGCGGCCTGAGCCAGCGGCGGAGCACTAAGCCTACCACGGCCAAGCTCGCCGCGAGCACGGCGAAGGGCACCGCGTGCATCCACCACCAGAGGGCGCCTTCCGGCTCGACCAAGATGCGGGCCCCGTACTTCTGCTTGTAGAAGTCGAGGATTTCCCGGTCGGTCTTGCCCTGTCTCACAAACTCCTCGATCTCCCTCTTCATCTGGAGCGCGACCTCGCTGCGGTGCTGGGCGATGGGCTCGGCCCAGCAGCATGGGGCGAGAAGAGAATTCTCCAGCTTGCGGATGCGCTCGGCGTTGGAGAGGGCCGTTTGTCCAAACAGAGAAACCGCCGGCGCCAGCGACAGGATCCAGACCAAAAATCTCATTTCCGTTCCGCGGCTGGAGCGAGCCCCGCCGCGCTCCCCTCCTTTTCAGAATAGCGCAGCCGCGGGTGCGGCCGCGGGGCGAGAAGTCAGCGGAGCGATGCCCGGCGTGTTGTACAATGACAACGCGGTGCGAAGGATGAGATTGGGCTGGGGAGTATTGCTGATCGCGCTGGCGGCATGGACGCCGGCGTGTAACCGCGATCCGAACCTGGTCAAGAGGAAGTATCTGGAGAGCGGGAACCGTTACTTCGAGAGGGGGAAGTACCGGGAAGCTTCGATTATGTACCGCAGCGCGCTGCGCAAGGATGCCCGCTACGGAGAGGCGTACTACCGGCTGGGGCTAACGTCGCTGAAGCTGAAGCAGCCGGGGATGGCGTTGCGGCAGTTTCACCGGGCTTTCGAACTGCTGCCCGAGGGTCCGCTGCGCGCGGAAACGTCGAACCGTCTGGCGGATTTATACCTCGCTCAGTTTCTGCTCGACACGCGCCGGGAAAGCCCGATCCGCGACGAATTGGCCTCGCTGCTGAAGAATCCGCGGCTGACGGCGTTCGACCGCCTGAGACTGGAGGCGCACGTAGCGTGGAAGGATGGCGGGCTCGACGAGGCGATCGAGAAATTCCGCCAGGCGGACCGGCTGCGCCCGCACGACCCGCCGCTGATTCTGGCGCTGGCGCAGGCGTTGATGGCCAAGGGCGAGACGCTGCTTCCGCAACGGGGGCCGGAAGCGGCGAAGCCGTGGTTTGAGGAGGCGGTCCGGATTTCGAAGGATGTGATCGAGCGGAACCGGGGCTTTGCGCCGATGTACGATGTCCTCTATGGCCATTACATGCGGCAGGGGTTGCTAAGCGAGGCCGACCAGATCCGGCAGCTGAAGGTTAACAACAACCCGAAGAATGCTGATTTCCGCTTGCAGCTCGCGACCCATTACTTGCAGACGAACCGGCCCGGGCAAGCTCAGCAGGTCATCGACGCTTTGCTAGCGGACCGGGAGACGTTCCCGGACGGCCGCGACAGGGCCGGGGATTTCTATATGCTGCACCAGCAGTTCGACAAGGCGATCGAGTACTACCGGGCCGGACTGGGGGGCGGCGGCGAAGAATGGCTTCACTTTCAGCGGAAGATCGCCGATGCGCTAGTGGCGCAGGGGAAGCGGGACCAAGCGGCGGCGCTGCTGGACCAGGAAATTCTGAAACGTTTTCCCCGCGATCCGGTGGCGCAGGCGCTGCGCGCGAGCCTGAGGTTGGAGTCCGGCTCGGCTGCACAAGTTCAGCAAGCGGTATCGGAGCTGCAAGAGTCCGCGCGGAAGCTGCCCAACAATCCCGTGGTTCGATACAACCTGGGGCGGGCGTTGTTCTTGCGGGGCGACCTGGAGCAGGCGCAGATTCAATTCGAGGCGTCGGCCAAGCTCCAGGCGGATTATCTGCCGCCGCGGCTGGCCTTGTGCGAACTGCATCTGAGGAGGAGAGAATACGCGGCTGCCCTGGCGCTGGCCGATCGGATTCTGGCGCAAGCGCCCGAGGAGTTTACCGCCCGCATGTTGCGATCCCAAGCGCTGGAAGGCTTGGGAAGAACCGAGGAGGCGCGGGCCTCCATTCTGGAAGCCGGCCGCATGTCCGCCTCTACGCCGGCTCCGCTGATCAGCCTGGGACTGCTCGAAATCAACAGCCGGCGTTTTGACGCGGCGGCGAAAGTTTTCCAGCAATGTTTGAGCCGTTTCCCCGGGCAACCGTTGTGCACCCTGGGTTTGGCGGAGGCGTACACGGGACAATCTGAATTCTCCAAAGCCCAAGCTTTGCTGGAAGCGGAACTGGAGCGGAATCCATCGCGGCGGGACCTCCGGCTGGCTCTTAGCAACGTGCACACTCTGGGCGGGCGATATGACGCCGCCATTGGCATTCTGAAGGCTATGGCGGCGGCCGAACCAAATTCGGCCGATCTCCAGATCCGGCTTGGCGAGACCTACCGGCTCAAAGGAGATCTCCGGGCCGCGATTGAGCATTTCCGCCGCGCCCGGCAGCTTCAGCCGGACAATGCGGATGTTCATGTATGGCTGGCGTTGCTTCTACACATGACGGGCCGGGCGGACGAGGCCCGGCAGCACTACCAAGACATTCTGCGTTTGCAACCGGACAACGCCATTGCCCTAAATAACCTGGCCTACGTTATGGCAGAGAATGGGGGCGACCTGGAGCTGGCCCTGACCTATGCGCAACGGGCGAGGCTAAAGCTGCCCGGAGTGCCGGAAGTCGCGGACACGCTGGGGTGGATTTACATCAAGAAGCAGTTGACCGCAAACGCGCTAACCATTTACGACGAACTGGTCGCCAAATATCCCACCAACCCAATTTACCGGTATCACCGGGGCATGGCCTTGTTGCAGAAAGGGGACCGTGCGGAGGCGCGCAAGGAACTCGAGGCCGCTTTGCGGAACCGGCCGGAGCCCGAGGACCGGGCGAAGATCGAAGACTTGATGCGGCGCATCGGCTAGCGGGGACACGGGACGCATTGCTCGGCTTGATTCGCGGATTCGGCGACCGGCACCCTTCCTGGGCTTATGTGGCCCCCTTTGCGGTTTTCCTGTTTTTCCTGGCGGCTGGTCCACAAGTTGGTCTCGGGCCGGAAGTCCACTATCCGTTGCGGGTGTTGGCCACGGCAGCTGCGTTGCTGGCGTGGTCACGCAAAGTTCTGAGCTGGAAGGTCACCCACATCGCGGGCAGCTTGCTTGTGGGCGTGGGGGTGTTCGCGGTCTGGATTTTGCCGGATCTGCTGTGGCCCGGATACCGGAATCACTGGTTGTTTGAGAACGCGCTGACGGGGACTCTCGCCAGCTCGATCAGGCATGAGCTCAGGGAAAGCGCGGCGTTTCTCTTCTGGCGGGGGGCCAGTTTGATTCTGGTGGTTCCGGTGGTGGAAGAGTTGTTTTGGCGCGCCTGGCTGATGCGCTATCTGATTTCCCGGAACTTTGAAGCGCTGCCCCTGGGCGCCTACACCCCGCAGGCCTTTTGGATCACGGCGGCGCTTTTCGCCAGCGAGCACGGGCCCTACTGGGATGTGGGACTCGCCGCGGGGATCGTCTACAACTGGTGGATGCTCCGCACGCGCTCCTTGGGGGACTGCATTCTCGCGCACCTGGTCACCAACGCTTGCCTGGGCGCTTATGTGCTGATGAGCGGACGCTGGGAGTATCTGCTTTGAGGCTCCGCGCGGGCGCGGGCAGCGCGGCGCATGTCAGAATATTGAGGAAATGGTGGAACAGATCCGGCCGGGAGTGAACGCATCCAAAGCCCGCTTCGTGTTGTTCGACTTCGATGGCACGTTATCGCTGATCCGCTCCGGATGGGTGGACGTGATGGTGCCGATGATGGTCGAGATCCTTCTCGAATTGAAGACCGGGGAGAGCGAGGAAGAGCTGCGGGGGATCGTGTCGGATTTCGTGGCGCGGCTTACCGGCAAACAAACCATGTACCAGATGATCGAGCTGGCGCGGCAAGTGGAGCTGCGGGGAGGCAAGCCTCTGGACCCGTTGGAATACAAACGGCAGTATCTGGCGCGCTTGCACGAGAAGATCCGGGACCGGCTGGAGGAGCTGCGCGAGGGGCGCGCGGCGCCGGAGAAGTATCTGGTGCCGGGAGCGCGGGCGATGCTGGAGAGGCTTTCGGCAAGGGGGTTGACCATGTACCTCGCCAGCGGAACCGACCAGCCCTTCATGAGGGAGGAGGCGCGGCTTCTGGACATTGACCGCTACTTCAACGGGGGAGTGTACGGGGCCCTGGACGACTACAAGAGTTTCTCCAAGAGGATTTTGATTCAGCGGGTGATCGCCTCTACCGGGTGCAGCGGCGAAGAGTTTCTGTGCTTCGGCGATGGGTATGTAGAGATCGAGAATGTGAAGGAAGTGGGCGGGGTGGCGGTGGGGGTGGCCACCAGCGAGCCTGAGTGTCAGGAAGTGGATGCCTGGAAGCGGCAGCGGCTGGTAGGCGCGGGGGCGGATTACATCATTGCGAACTTCCAGTGCTACGAGGAGCTGATGGAGCTGCTTTTCCCGCCGGATGGGAATCAGGCGGCATAGGCCTGGCGGTCTGCCTGAGCGGCGCCGGCTGAATTATGGGCGTGCTGATGCTAGTCCTCATCGCGGCGCTGCTTAGCCGCGCCGGGGCCGGACGATTTTGCCCGCGGGCGGTCTGGGGCGTGATGCTGGGGGCGCTTGCGCCGGAGCTGGACCGCACCGCCCGGCTGTTTTCGCCGGAGCTGCACCTGAAGGTTGCCCACGCGGCGCTGCACTCCGTGTTTACCGCTCCGCTGCTCGTGGTGGCCTGCGCCGGCGCCATTCGCGGAATCAGCCGGCAGCGGTGCGGCTGGGGCGGCGCGCTCTCGCTGGCGGGGGCCGGCGTCCTGGTGAACCTGATTGTGGCATGGGCGGGCGGCCAGGGAATCCGGCTGCTGTGGCCGGTGTCGGACGGCTGGTTCCGCGGGGGCTTTCTGCCGGAGTGGGACCTGTGGATGATCGTTCTGTTTGCAGTGGCGTGGTTCATCCCATGGCTGTTGGGTGTGGCCAGCAGTGAGATGGGCGCGGCGAAGCCAAGCGGGCGGGGCGCGGCGTTTGCAGCGCTATGCCTGGCGGTCTTGTTCGGATTCGGAAGGTTCTTGCTGCACTCACGGGCGGTGGCGATGCTCGAGTCCCATCTGTACGAGGGCGCGCCGCCGTTGCGGACGGCCGCCTTCCCTTCCCCGCTGAATCCATTGCGCTGGACCGGCCTGGTGGAGACGCGCGAGTCACTCCGGCGCTATAGCGGGCTGAGGCCACTGGAGGAGTTTGATCCATCCCGCGGGGAGGTCTATTCGAAGGCCGAGGCGAGACCGGTGTTCGAGCAAGCCCGCGGCACACGAGAATTCCAGGCGTTCCTGGGGTTTTATGAGTGGCCGTATTGGAGAGCGGCGCCGCTGCCGGAGCCGGAAGGAGGCTGGGAGGTGGAAGCGGTGGACCTGGCGCAACTGCGGGGGCAGGCGGCGAGGGCGCGCGCCTGGTTCGACGCGGACGGGCGGCTATTGCGGGTCGAACTCCGGCCCTGAGCAAGGGTTCAGTTACCATTGGGCTATGGAGTATCCGATTTGGATTGGCGGCGAGCCGGTTTACACCGCGCAGCGGAAGAAGATTGAAATTCCTTACGACGGCGCCCCCATAGCGGAGGTTTGCCAGGCGGATGCCGCGACGGCAGATGCGGCGGCCGCAGCGGCTCACCGGGCGGCAAGGGAGATGCGGGAGATGCCGCTGGCGGAAAGGGCGTCCATCTTGCGCCGCGTGCATCAGGCGGTGGTGGAGCGCAAGGAGACTCTGGCGCACATCCTCAGCTCCGAGAGCGGCAAGCCGATCCGGGAGGCCCGGCTGGAGCTAGACCGGGCGGCCCAGACCTTGCTTTTCTCGGCCGAGGAGGCGCACCGGGTGTGCGGCGAAGTGGTGCCGGCCGATGCAGCTCCGGCAGGAAAGGGCCGGTGGGCGATGACGCTGCGGGAGCCGCTGGGGGTGATTGCCGCGATCACGCCGTTCAACTTCCCGCTGAACCTTTCGGTGCATAAGATCGGTCCGGCGATCGCCGCGGGCAATGCCGTGGTTCACAAGCCCGCCAGCGCCACGCCGATGATCGCGCTCGAGCTGGCGCGGATCTTTCACGAGTGCGGGCTGCCGGCCGGGGCGTTGAATGTGATTCCTGGTTCCGGAGGGGCGATCGGCGATCTTCTGGTGCAAGATCCGCGAGTGGCGATGATCACCTTCACGGGCAGTCCGGAGGTCGGACTTCGGATCAGGAGCCTGGCGGGGATGAAGCGGGTGACGCTGGAGCTTGGGTCGAACTCGGCGGTCATTGTGGCGGAAGATGCGGATCTGGAGGAAGCCGTTCCGCGCTGCATCACGGGGGCATTCGCCAACTCGGGGCAGGTCTGCATTTCGGTCCAGCGGATCTACGTGCAGGAACAAATAGCGGCGGAGTTCGTCGAGCGGATGGTGGAGGGCGCGCGCGCCTTGAAGATCGGCCACCCGCACGATGCAGAGACGCAGATCAGCTCGCTGATTACGGTCCAGGAAGCCGAGAGAGTGGAGAGTTGGATCGCGGAGGCGGTGCAGGCTGGGGCGCGGCTGCTCACCGGGGGCGCGAGGCGCAGGGCGACGGTCGAACCGGCCGTGTTGACCGATGTTCCGCCCACGGTGAAGATTTCCTGCCAGGAGGCGTTCGGGCCGCTGGTGGCGATCAACCGTTACCGGACGCTGGAGGAAGCCATCGCCATGGTCAATGACTCGGTGTACGGGCTTCAGGCGAGCATCTTCACACGGGATTTGCGCAAGGCTTTCCAGGCGGCGCGGGAGGTTCACGTGGGCGGTTTTCTGATCAACGAAGCGCCCTCGTACCGGCTGGACCAGATGCCTTACGGCGGCGTCAAGCTCAGCGGCACTGGGAGGGAGGGGCCGCGGTACGCCATCCAAGAGATGACCGAATGCAAGCTGGTGCTGTGGCGTTAGACGCTCGAATTTTGCGGGCGGCTACGGACTGAGGGTGATGGAGACTTTGCCGCCCTCTTCCACCTCCACGGTGCGCAGCAAGGGGCTGTTCCAGTCGATTTCGTCCTCCGAAGCGCCATCGAGAGAGACGGCGGCCAGATAGCGGCCGGGAGGCAGCCCGCGGATCAGGAAGGATCCGCCGGCGCCCGTGCGCGCCGACGGCGCCGCGGCGAGACGCTGTTGCAAGGCCGAATCGGCGGGGCGCAGGTAGATCATAGCGTCGGCGACGGGTTGCTGGTTGGCATCGACGAGCCTGCCTTCGACCGTGGCGGGCTTATCGGAGAACGCCGCTTCGAGCTCGAGTTGTTCTCCAGGCAGCGCTTCCAATTGGGGTGAATTCAGGGGGCGGCCATGGAGGGTCAGAGCTTGCAAATAAAAGCCGGCGGGGGCCGACAGCCGCAGTTGCCACGTGCCCGGCGCGAGGCGGGCGCTGGAGCCGCAGCGGATCTGCTCCGCCCGGGGCTCCCCTGCGGGCACAACGCGCATCAGGGAGACGGAACCGGGCATCGAGCCGGATTCACCGCCGCCGGCGGAGCGGCAGCGGAGTTGGAGCAGGGGCGCAGGAGCGCCTTCGAGCTGGATGTCCTCCAGGTCCGACTTGAGCCAGAGTCGTTGATAGGCCGTCACGTAGTCTCCCGAGATCTTGGATTCGGCTGCGAGATAATAGCTGCCCGGCGCGAGGCGCTCGAAGGAGAAATTGCCGGCGTTGTCGACGACGGAGGACAGGGCTTCGACATCGCCGTAGAGCCGCACCAGGTTGGATCCGGGGAAAGTCACCTTGCCTTTCAGCCGCAACAGGCGGCCGGTTTGCGGCGTGAGGACGAGGCCTTCGACCTCGGCGTCCAATTGCACTTCGACGGATTGAGCGGATTCGGCCGAGACCGAGCCGCCGTAAAAGGTGGGCAGGTAGCCCCCTTCGTCCCCCAATTCCTGGTAGCCGGTGCGCACCAGATAGCGGCCCGGGGTGAGGCCGGCGATTCGAAAGGCGCCGCGGTCGTCGGATTTGCCCTGGGCGGCGAGCTGGAGCGGGCGGGTGTCGCGGTAGACGGCGACCGGAAAGTCCCACAGGCCGGCGCCGTTTTCATCGCGGATCTCGCCGCTAATCGCGCCCAGGCGGCGCAGGCGGATTTCGGCGCTGAAGCGGCCATCTTGGTCGAGGACGATGGGAGTCCCGCGGCCGTTCCAGACGCGCTGGCCGTGCCAGGTGAAAGCATAGCCGGGCCTTTCGGCGCCTAAGGCATAGACGCCTGCGGGCGCTTCCATCCGGAAGACGCCCCGCGCGTCGGCGTAGGCGGAGATCTGCGTGGCGGTGCTGCGCACGGGCATGAGGAGCACCCTCGAGCGGGCCAGCGGCGTGCCGGTGCGGTTGTCGACGACCTTGCCCTCCACGACCGCCGCGGCGGCCCCGCTTGCCGCAGCGCTGAACCACACCGCCAGCCAAAGAAGAATGCTCTTGTTCATGAAGGATGAAACCGGGCTTGGCCCCTTGCGCGGGAGGCCTCGGCGGTCCGGGCTGTTGCCCGGCCCCGGCCCCCAATTCCGCATCGTACCATCCGCCGGCGGTGCTGATATCATGTCCCTTTGCGAGGGGAAGCGCTATGAGCCAACAACCGTACCGTCCCTACGTTCCGGAAAGCGTCCAAATGACCGAGTTCACCCTGCGCGCGCTGCTGCTCGGGCTGATCATGACTGTGATCCTCGGGGCGGCGAACGCCTACCTTGGGCTGCGGGCGGGCATGACGATCGCCGCCACTTACCCCGCAGCGGTGATCTCCATGGCCGTGCTGCGGTTGATGCGAGGCAGCATTCTCGAAGAGAACATGGCCCGCACGGTGGGTTCGATCGGGGAGTCCGTGGCGGCGGGCGCCATCTTCACCATCCCCGCCTTTGTCATCTCAAAAGCGTGGCCGTCGTTCGACTTCGAGCATGCCTACTGGAAGTCGAGCGTGCTGATGCTGGTGGGCGGCGTGTTGGGGATCCTATTTGTGACCCTGCTGCGGCGGGTGATGGTCGAGGATCCCGAGTTGCCTTTCCCGGAATCGCAGGCCGCGGCGGAGATCCATAAAGCGGGCCAGCGCGGCAGCCAGGCGGCCAAGATTCTTTTCTCCAACATGGGGATCGGCGCAGGGGTCTATTTGCTGGGCGTGTTTCAGTTATTCGCGGCCAGCAAGGAGTTCTTTATCCATATCGGGCAGCTTGGCCGGAGCGCGGTGCGGCTGGGGAGCACGGCGGAGGCCAACGCGCTCGGCACAGGCGGCATCACGACGGTGTCTTCGCCGGGAATCAGCCCCGCTTACTTGGGCGTCGGCTACATCATTGGACCGCGGCTGGCGGCATTGAACTTTTCCGGCGGCGTGGTGGCCTGGGGCCTGCTGGTCCCGATGCTGATTTACTTCCTGGGGCCGCAACTTGCGGCGACGCTGCCGGCGGGAGCGGCGGAAGAATCGTGGGGCGGGCTGGCGGTTGCCGTCTGGAGGTTCATTGTCCGGCCGATCGCGGTGGGAGGCATGCTGGTGGGGGCCGGCTACACGTTGTTCCGCATGCGCAGCAGCCTGGCGGCAGGGCTGGGGCGGGCCATTTCGGATTTGAAAAAGGCCGGAGCTCAGAGGCAGGCGGTCAACCGGGCGGACCGGGATCTGGGGGCCAAGCCGGTGTTCCTGGGGCTGGGAGCGACGCTGCTGTGCATGATCGCGCTGTACTCCTACTTCGCGGGCACGATTTCTGGCGGCGCGGTTGCAGCCATCGTTATGCTGATCCTGGGGTTCTTCTTTGCGGCGGTTTCCGGGAACCTGGTGGGCATGATCGGTTCTTCAAATAACCCGGTTTCTGGGCTCACGCTGTCGACTCTGATCGTCGCGGCGCTGCTGATGGTCGCCATCGGCGTCTCAGGCATCAGCGGGGTGGCGGCGGTGCTGGGGGTGGCCGCGGTGGTCTGCGTCTCAAGCGCGGTGGCGGGCGAGATGCTTCAGGACCTGAAGGTGGGCCACATTCTCGGCGGCACGCCGCGGAGCATGCAGATCGGCGATCTGCTGGGCGTGCTGGTGGCCAGCGCGCTGCTGTACTTCCCGCTGCTGGTGCTGCATCAGGGAAACATCAATGCTGGGGGCACGGGGTTCGGCGACAAGGAACTGTCCGCGCCGCAAGCAGGGCTGATGGCCTCGCTGGCTCAGGGGATCGTCGGGGGTGACATGCCCTGGCCGCTGGTGGTGGTCGGGATCTTCATGGGCTTTGCGCTGATCATGGTGCAGGTGCGCAGTCCGATGCTGTTCGCGGTTGGCATGTACCTGCCCCTGGAGACGACCTTCGCGATTTTCATCGGCGGCATCATCCGGTGGGTGACGGACTCGGCGACGCGCAAGGGCAACTACAACGAGGCGCAGAAGGCGCGCATAGAAAACGCGGGCGTGCTGACGGCGGCGGGGCTGATTGCGGGCGAAGCGCTCGCGGGGTTATTGGTGGCGACCTTCCGCTTCTTTGAATGGCCGCTGCCGGTGATCTTCGCGCGCCCGTCGATCCTGGCGGGCTTCCTCGTGCTGGTGGGCTTGGCCATCCTCATGATCCGGGTGCCGCTGGCCAATGCGGGCCATCCGGATGAGCCGGCGCCGCCTACGGCGATCATGTAGCCACATGCGCGCGCGTTGCCTTGGCGTTGGCCTGCTGTGCGCGGCGCTGGCGTTTGCCTGGCAGGCGCTGGCTGTACGGTACATTTACGGCGGCAACTGGACGGGCCTGTTTTGCATCGGGGGTCTCCAGAAGCTGCCGACGGAACTGCCCGGCGAGAAACTCTACACGTTTCCGAACAGCTACGGCTACGACGGACAGTTCTATCATTACATCGCGCACGATCCGCTGGCTAGGTCCAAGCTGCCGGAGTACATCGATGCGCCACGGATGCGCTACGGCCGGATTTTGATTCCAGCCATGGCATGGCTTCTGGCCGCGGGGCGGCCCGGCTGGATCGACGGGGCGTATTTTGCGGTTGTTCTGCTGTTCATCCTGATGGGCGGCGCTTGTGCGGCGTGCTTTGCTGAAGGCCGTGGAAAAAGTGTACTGTGGGGGCTGCTGTTTCTGATTACGCCGGCCGCGCTGGTGTCGATGGACCGCATGACGATCGATGTGAGCTTGGCCGCCATCTGCACCGCCGCGGCCGCTTTTTTCCCGATGCGGCGGCGTTGGGGCGAGTGGCTGCTGGTTGCCGCGGCGCCTTTAGCCCGCGAGACGGGGTTGGCGCTCACGACCGCGTATTTGTTTTGGTCGTTTGCGCGGAGGGACTGGCGCCGGGTGTGGGGCGGAGCGCTCAGCGTGCTGCCCTTCGCGGCTTGGAGCCTGTATCTCAACGCCCGCTTGGGTTCGATGGGCTTCCACTGGCGCGAGGCCGCGCCGTTTCGAGATCTGGCCGGCGTGGTGATTCAGCCGTACCCTTATCCGTGGTCGCCGGCGGTGAACGCTCTGGTGATTGGCGCCGACTGGTTGGCGCTGGCGGGCGTTCTGTTCGCGGTCGCCCTGGCTTTGCGAAGCTCGCTTGGCGGCGTGCGTAATTTCCTGGATAGTGCGATCCTGTGGTTCGGGCTGTTGGGCCTGGCGCTGGCGGCCGTGGGGCACCGCGACATCTGGATTCACCTGTATGGTTACGGGCGGGTGCTTTCGCCGCTGCTGCTGTTGCTGGCGCTGCGGGCTGTGCAGGAGGGCGCGAAGGCCGGTTTTGCGCCGTTGCTTTCGACGTTGCTCACTTGCGGTTTGCATTTCGCCAGCAACGCCTATCGCATCTTGCGCGGGCTGATGGGGTCATGAGACGCCTGCCGTGGTTGACCGCTCTGGCTGCCGTTTCGGCCTGCCTGGCCTGGCAGGGGATTACGGTGCATTTCAACTACGGCGGCAACTGGACCGCGCTATTTTGCACTGGGGCGGAACTCCGGCGGCCGCCCGAGCTTGCGCATGAACGGATCTATTTGTTTCCCAGCAGCACGGGTTACGACGGACAATATTATCACTACCAGGCTCACGATCCGTTCTTGAGAAGAGGCCTTTCGGAGTATGTTGATTCTCCCCGCTTGCGATACCGGCGCATGCTGGTCCCCACGGCTGCTTGGCTGCTGGCAGGTGGGCAAGACCGTTGGATCGACCCGGCGTTTATCGCAGTCATTCTGGCGTTTGTGTTCCTGGGGACTTTGTGGTCGGCGAGGCTGGCGGTTGAACTGGGCCGTCACCCCGCGTGGGGGCTTCTGTTCTTGATCGTTCCGGCCACGCTCATTAGCTTGAACCGCATGACGGTGGACATCGCTTTGGCGGCGCTGGTGGTGGGCTTTGTGTGGCATAGCCGGAAAGGCATTTCGGCGCCGTCGCTGTTGATTTTGGCTCTGGCGGCGCTTGCGCGGGAAACGGGGGTGCTGCTTGCGGCCGGCTATTGCCTATACTGGCTCGCCGAGCGGCGGTTGCGGGCTGCGGCGCTTTCTGCCTCGGCTTTGCTGCCGGTTGCGCCCTGGTATTTTTTCGTGGAGAGGAATACCAGTCCCGCAGCGAATTTGGGCGCTAGTGAAGCCGCAAAGTTGCGGTTGCCGCTGGAATGGTTTGAACTTCGCGAGTACGAGTTGGGCACGCTGGTCAAGTACATCTTGCATGGGCTGGACTATGCAGTTCTGGCAGGTGTTCTGCTTGCCTTGGCCGTTGCAGTCGCCGTGGTGATTCGAGGGCCTCGCAAGCCTGAGGCGTATGCCGGCCTGTGCTACGCGCTCGCCGCCGCAGCTTTTTTCTGCACGTTCGGGCCCGGCGACCCGTTCGCCCTTCCGCGTGTGGTCTCGCCGCTATTGGTGCTGGTGGCGATGCGGGGCTCGGGGCTGGCTCTGGCGCCGCTGCTGCTTGTGACGCCCCGGGTTCTCGTGCATTACTGGCCGGAGCTGGCGGGCGTCATTGGGGCGCTGTTTTGAGCGGCGGACTTCGCCGCGCGTTTGAGGAGGGACAAAGCAGAGGCGGCGCGCCGTCAGAGGATCAACATGCAGTCGCCGTAGGAATAGAAGCGGTAGCCGGCCTCGACCGCGTGACGGTAGGCCTCCAGCACAAACTCTCTGCCCGCAAAGGCGCAGACCAAGAGGAGCAGGGAGCTTTTGGGCAGGTGGAAGTTGGTAAGGAGCGCGCCGGTGGCGCGGAATTCAAATCCGGGGTAGATGAACAGATCCGTTTCACCCTGGGCGGCGCGCAACTCACCGCTGCGCGCGACGGTTTCCAGGGTCCGGACGGCGGTCGTGCCGACGGCCACCAGGCGGGAAGCGGCGCGCATCTTGCGGGCTTCCTCTTCGGTCACCCGGAAAAACTCCGGATGCATGCGGTGCCGCTCGACGGTTTCGGTGCGGATGGGCTGAAAGGTTCCGAAACCTACGTGCAGGGTCACCCAGGCGATCTCCGCTCCGGCGGCGCGGCATTCCGCGAGGACTTCGGGCGTGAAATGCAAGCCGGCGGTGGGCGCGGCTACGGATCCCCTCTCACGGGCGAAGACGGTCTGGTAACGCTCGCGGTCCTCCGGCCGGTCGGGACGGCGGATGTAGGGAGGCAAGGGCACGTGGCCAACCGTTTCGAGGCGCTGGTACAAGTCGCCTTCGCACAGGAACCGCACGGTGCGCTCTCCGTAGCTGCCGCGGGCGAGGACCTCGGCTTCGAGGTCCGGGGCGAATACCACGCGCTCGCCCACGTGCATCTTGCGGCCGGGGTGCACCAGCGCCTGCCAGGTCTTGTGATCCTCGCTTACGGGGCGCAGCAGGAAGACTTCGACTTGCCCGCTGAGGTATTCATGGCGGCGCGGATTGCGCTTTCCGATGGGGAGCGCGCGCACGCCCCGGCGGCGTCCGTAGAGGCGCGAGGGGAAGACGCGGGTGTCGTTGAGCACCAGGCAGTCGCTCGCTTTCAGGAATTGAGGCAGCTCGCGGAACCAGCGGTCCTCCCAGCGCCGCTCGCGGCGGTAGAGCACGAGCATGCGGCTGGAGGCGCGGTCCGCCAGCGGCTCCTGCGCGATCCGGTCCGGCGGCAAGGCATAATCAAATTCAGAAAGCAGCATGGGCACGGAAGCTCAGAATAGCAGTTCCCGGATTCTCGGCATCGAGAGTTCCTGCGACGAAACGGCGGCGGCGGTGGTGGAAGAGGGCGCCCGTGTGCTTTCCAGCGTGGTTGCGTCACAGCTCGACACGCACGGCAAATACGGCGGGGTGGTGCCGGAACTCGCTTCACGCGAGCACTTAAGGGCGATCGTACCCGTCGTGAGAGAAGCCCTGGAACGAGCCGGCTGCACGCAACGTGAACTGTCGGCTGTCGCCGTCACCTCGGGTCCGGGGTTGGTCGGCTCGCTGCTGGTGGGAATGACTTACGCCAAGGCGCTGTGCTTCGCCTGGCGGCTGCCGCTGATCGCGGTGAATCACATCGAAGGCCACATCCACGCGGTGCGGATGGAAGCAGCCCAGCGCGGGGAGCCCATGGAATATCCGGCGCTGGCGCTGGTGGCCAGCGGAGGCCACACGCACTTGTTCGAGGTTCAGGAGGGCCTGACATACCGGCTGCTGGGCAAGACCCGGGACGACGCCGCCGGGGAGGCCTACGATAAGGTGGCCAAGCTGCTCGGGTTTGGCTACCCCGGCGGGCCGGTCATCGACGCCCTGGCGCCGTATGGGAACCCGGAAGCGGTACCGTTTACGCTGGCGCGGATGAAAGGCAACGCCCTGGATTTCAGCTTCAGCGGCCTCAAGACGGCGGTGCTCCGGTGGGTCCGCGAGCGGGGCTTGGAGTCCGAAATTCAAGCGCGGCGCGAACTTCTCATGAGCCATCGGCGTCCCACGGTGGAGCAGTGGCTAGCCGTAACGCCGCAGAGGACGCTGGACCTGCTGGCGTCGTTTCAGCACACGGTGATTCAGGAGCTGCTGCGGCGGGCGGCCGCCAGCGCCGAGCAGATTGGGGCGCGGTCGATCCTTGTCGGGGGCGGCGTGGCCTGCAACCAGGGGCTAAGGAAGGCGGCGGCGCAGATGCGGCTGGGCGTGCCTGTATTGTTCGCCACGCCGGCGCTTTCGACCGACAACGCGGCGATGATTGCGGCCGCGGCTTTTCCGAAACTGGTCCGGAAGGAGTTCAGCGATTTCACCTTGCGGGCCAGCGCGGGCCTCAAGCTCGCCTGAGGCTGCGCGCGGGGGTGATACGATAAAATCAATGACTCCGAAATCCCCGCATGAGCCGCACCTGGAACCGATCCCTGGCGTCCGCCATCTGATTGCCGTAGGATCCGGCAAAGGCGGCGTGGGCAAGACCACGGTGGCGGTCAATTTGGCCATCTCGCTATCCCGGCTTGGGCACAAGGTGGGGTTGCTCGACGCCGATGTTTACGGCCCCAATGTGCCGCTGATGATGGGCATTCGGGACATGCCGCTGGTGCGGGACCAGCAGATCGTTCCGCTGGAGCAGTATGGATTGCGGCTCATGTCCATGGGCTTTCTGAACCCGGGCGACCGGCCGGTCATCTGGCGCGGGCCGATGCTGCACAATGTCATCCAACAGTTCATCCGGAACGTGGAGTGGGGCGAGCTGGATCATCTGGTGATCGACCTGCCGCCCGGAACGGGCGACGTGCAGCTTTCGCTGGTCCAGACGGTTCCCTTGAGCGGGGCGATTGTGGTGACGACGCCGTCCGACGTGTCGCTGGAAGACGCCCGCAAGGCGGTGCAGATGTTCCGCCAGGTTCGCGTGCCCGTGTTGGGGATCGTCGAGAACATGAGCTACCTGGAGTGCCCGCACTGTCACCAGCGCGTGGACGTGTTCAGCAGCGGGGGAGGCAAGCGGACGGCGTTCGAGATGGGCGTGCCATTTCTGGGCGAACTGCCGCTGGACCCGGAGGTGCGCGCCGGCGGCGACAGCGGACGCCCGATCGCGTTGCAACCGGGCAAAGACGGCGGCTACACGCAGTTGGCGCAGGCGGTGCTGGCGAGGCTGGCCGAAGCCGGCGAAGCGCGGGCTCCCAGCATCGAGATTTCCGATTAGCCGGTCCCGCTGAGAGCCGGCTCGGGGCGCCGCAGCAGGGCGGCTTTGAGGTAGTCGCGGTTCATGCGGGCGATCACTTCGAGCCGGATCGACTTGGGGCAGGCCGCTTCGCAAGCGCCCACGTTGCTGCAAGCCCCGAACAGCTCTTTCTGCATCGCAGCCACCATCTTGAGCGCCCGGGCGTCCCGTTCGGGCTGGCCCTGGGGGAGCAGGCCGAGGTGGGCGATCTTGGCGCCGACAAACAGCGAGGCCGAGGCGTTGGGACAGGCGGCCACGCAGGCGCCGCAGCCGATGCACGCAGCGGCGTCCATGGCTTGCTCCGCCTTGTCTTTCGGAACCGGGATTGCGTTGCCATCCGGCGCGCTGCCCGTGGGGGCGGTGATGTAGCCGCCCGCGGCGATGATGCGGTCGAAGGCGCTGCGGTCCACCACCAGATCTTTCACCACGGGAAAGGCGCGGGCCCGCCAAGGTTCCACATAGAGCTCGTCGCCGTCCTGGAAGTGGCGCATGTGGAGTTGGCATACGGTGGTGGCCGGCAGAGGACCGTGGGCCATGCCGTTGATCATGAAACCGCAGGAGCCGCAGATGCCCTCGCGGCAATCGTGGTCAAAAGCGATGGGTTCCTCGCCGCGCGCCACGAGGTCTTCGTTGAGAACGTCCAACATCTCCAGGAACGACATGTGCGGGTTGACCTTGCCGACCTCGTAGCGCACCATCCTTCCAGGCTTGTCCGGCGCCGCCTGCCGCCAAATGTGCAACACGATCCGCATTACTTGTAGCTCCGTTGCGAGGGATGTACGTAGTGAAACTCCAGCGGCTCGGCGTGGCGCAGCGGGGCGCGGCCTTCGCCCATCCATTCCCAAACCGCCACATGGCAGTAGTCCGCGTCATTGCGCAGCGCTTCGCCATCCGGAGTCTGGTGCTCTTCGCGGAAGTGGCAACCGCAAGATTCGTCCCGCGCCAGCGCGTCGAGGCAGATCAGCTCCGCCAGTTCCATGAAGTCCGCGACCCGGCCGGCGCGCTCGAGGGACTGATTCAGCTCGCCGGACCCGCCGAGCACGTTCACGTTCCGCCAGAACTCCTCCCGGATTTCCGGAATCTTGGCAAGCGCATGGCGCAATCCGGCGGCGTTTCGAGACATGCCGCAATGGTCCCAAAGCAGCTTGCCCAGCTCGCGGTGGAACGAATCCACCGTGCGCTTGCCCTTTACGTTGAGCAGCCGCCGGGTGATGCCTTCCACGTTCTCCCGCGCCTGGCGGCAGGCGGGATGATCGGGGTCCACCTTTTCGAGCTTGTGGTTGGCCAAGTAGTCGCCGACCGTATAGGGGAGGATGAAGTAGCCGTCGGCCAAACCCTGCATGAGGGCGCTGGCGCCCAAGCGGTTTGCGCCGTGGTCGCTGAAGTTAGCTTCACCCGCCACGAACAGGCCTGGAATGGTGCTCATCAAATGGTAGTCCACCCAAAGGCCTCCCATGGTGTAGTGGATGGCGGGATAGATGCGCATCGGGACCTGGTAGGGGTCTTCGCCGGTGATGCGCTCATACATTTCAAACAGGTTGCCGTAGCGTTCAGCGATGGTCTTCCGCCCCAGCCGCTGGATGGCATCGGAGAAATCCAGGTAGACGCCGAGTCCCGTCTCGCCGACGCCGCGTCCTTCGTCGCAGACTTGTTTGGCCGCGCGCGAAGCCACGTCGCGGGGGACCAGGTTGCCGTAGGCCGGATAGCGGCGCTCGAGATAGTAGTCGCGGTCTTCCTCGGGGATCTGCGCGGGCGGGCGCTTGTCCCCAGGCTTCTTGGGCACCCAGATGCGGCCGTCGTTGCGCAGCGATTCGCTCATGAGGGTGAGCTTGGACTGGTACTCGCCGGTGACGGGGATGCAGGTTGGGTGGATCTGAGTAAAACAGGGGTTTGCGAATCCAGCTCCGCGCTTGAAGGCGCGCCAGATGGCGGTGCAGTTGGAACCCTTGGCGTTCGTCGAGAGGTAGTAGACGTTTCCGTAGCCGCCGGTGGCCAGGATCACGGCGTCGCCGAGATGAACTTCGATTTTGCCGTCCAGCAGACCCCGGGTGACGATGCCCCGGGCGCGGCCGTCGACCACGATCAGGTCCAGCATCTCGGTGCGCGGGTGCAAGCGGACCTGACCGGCGGAGACCTGGCGCATGAGGGCCTGATAAGCGCCCAGAAGCAACTGCTGCCCGGTCTGTCCGCGCGCGTAAAACGTGCGGGAGACCTGAGCCCCGCCGAACGAGCGGTTGGCGAGCGTCCCGCCGTACTCGCGGGCGAAGGGCACTCCCTGGGCCACGCACTGGTCGATGATGTTGAGGCTGAGTTCGGCCAGCCGGTATACGTTGGCTTCACGGGCGCGGAAGTCGCCTCCCTTGACCGTGTCATAGAAGAGGCGCATCACGCTGTCGCCGTCGTTCTGATAATTCTTGGCGGCGTTGATGCCGCCCTGCGCGGCGATGCTGTGCGCCCGACGCGGGCTGTCCTGAAAGCAGAAGGATTCGACCTGGTAGCCCAGCTCGGCCAGGGACGCAGCCGCCGAGGCCCCCGCCAAGCCCGTGCCTACCACGAGGATCCGGTACTTGCGCTTGTTGGAGGGGTTGACCAGCTTCATCTCGAACTTGCATCTCTCCCAAGCGCTTTCGATCGGACCCGCAGGGATGCGCGCATCCAGCTTCATCAAGCATTCTCCTCACTGGTTGAGCAAGCCTGCCAGCACGGCCGCGGGCACCGCGATGAACCCCGCCGCCACGCCGATGGCCAATAGGGCGGAGAGGCGCTTGAGAGTGGGCGTGTATTGCGGATGGCTCACTCCCGCCGATTGAAACATGCTCCAGATGCCGTGATAGAGGTGGAAGCTCAGAGCGACCATGGCCGCGATGTAGACCGCCGAGACAACCGGGATGCTGAACCCGGCCACCAGGTTCCCGTAGACGTCGCCTTTGTCAAAGGGCAGCCCTGCTTTGCCGAGGGTTAGATGGAGGACGTGGTAGACGACGTAAAGGCCAATCAGCGGGCCGGTCAGGATCATGGTCCGTGAGGCGTAGCCGGCCGGAACGTGCGCCTCCTTGACGTAACGCTGCGGACGGGCTTTACGCTTGAGCAGCCACAGCGAAAGCCCCGTATAGATGTGCACCAGTACGGAGGCGAGCAACACCATCCTGGCCGCCCAAAGCAACGCCGGACGGCTGTGCAGGAATTCAGCGTAAGCGTTGATCTGCTCCCGGCCTAAGAAAACCTGGAGGTTGCCCAGCATGTGGGCGATGACGTAGGAGGTCAGGATCAGGCCGGTCGCGGCCATGACAGCTTTCTTGCCGACGGAAGACTGATAGATGCGGACGCCTGTTTCCGGCCCGCATTCCACTGCGGCGGATCCCATGATTGCCCCTTGAGTGTCTAAAGAGGTCTATTCTAGCGGATGCCGCAGCGCGGCGTGAAGTTGCAGATTGGGCGATCGGCCGCTGCGTTAGAGGGGCGCAGGCGGGGGGCAAATGCCGCAGCCGGAAGGACTGGGACGTGTTGTCCCCCGACACAGAAAAGGCCCGGCGGGACAATGCCCGCCGGGCCTTTAGATTTGTTAAGGCGATCCGCCTTCAGAAGCGGTAGTAGGCGCCGATCTGGATCCGGCGCGGGCTGTAGTTCATGCTGGTGATCTTGCCGAAAGTGGTGTTGTTAATGTTGTAGTTCGTGGTTGAACCGTAATCACCGGCGGTTGCCGGCGGCGTGTAAAACGTGGGATGGTTCATCCAGTTGAAGAAGTCGAAATGCAGGTCCAGGGTCTGCTTCTCAATGACCTGAATCGACTTGATGATGGATGCGTCCCAGGACCACTGCCACGGTCCAGAGAAGTACCGCCTTTGCAGGTTGCCGACCGTGCCGGCCGTCGGGTTAAAGAACACCTGCCCGCTAAACGGGGCGGAGCCCGCGGCGGCGGCGCCCCGGCCATCGGCCCCGATGATACTGGGCGAGACGAAGTAGGGTCCGTCTCCGGTCATCCACAGCCCGCCTGCCACGGCATAGAGCTTGTCCTTATTGAGGCTGCTGTCGAAGATCGAGGCGGTGTTGGTGGCTCCAGACCGCGCGCCACGGTTCAGGGTTCCCCGGCCGGACAGAATGGAGAACGGTGAACCGGATTGGTAGCCCCACATTCCGCTGATGGCCCAGCCGCCCAGCACACGGTTCATCACCGCGTTGCCGCTCCACCGCTTTCCGGGGCCGTATGGCAGCTCGTAGTAGTAGTTGGCCTTCAGCACGTGAGTGAGGTCGTACGGCGACCGCGCCTTCTCCAGCGCCGGGTTGTTGTTGTCCAACAACGGTTCGAAGTTGGTCTGCCCGTCGCCTCCCGTGTTGCTGAGGGACTTGCCGAAGGTGTAGTTGAATTGCACCTGGAGGCCCGACCGCATGCGCTTCCTCACATCAAACTGGAACGCGTTGTAATCGGAACTACCCTGATTGACGACCGTGTTGCCGCCCTGAATATTGGGGTTGGTGTAGAAGTTGACCGAACCGTTCAAACGGTTCGTCATGTACAGGTCTGCCAAGGTTCCCACCTCGCCTTGTTTCAAATAGGTTTGGACGGTCGAATTTGTCAGCAGGCCGCCGCTGGCCAAGAGCGGGAATACGGTCAGGGGTTGACTGCCCGGGATGCTGGGGTTGTAGTTGCCGTTGTACACGCCCGTGGCGGCTTGCGCCAAGGCGGCGTTGTTCTGTGCCCGGAGGAAGTCCGCCAGGAAGCCGTTCGCATTGTACAGGACCTGGTTGTAGTCGATCGCCCGGAACAGGTTGGCGCCGTGATTGCCGACATAGCGCGCCGCAAAAATGGCTCCCTTGAATTCCCGCTCCACGCCAATCGTCCACTCCTGCACATAAGGCGTCACGAGGTTGGGGTCCGGAATGCCGGTGGCGCTGGTGGTGGTAATAGCATAGTTGTCCGCCAAAGTCCGCGGCACCTTGTACGCAGGGACCGGAACTGCGGGCGGGTTGCTCAGGTATGCCACAAGGCCGCTCTGAGTGTTCGTGAACTGAAGACCGCTGCTGGTGCTGACGTTGTTCCGGATCGTGGTGATCGTGTTATCGTTCACGAACGCCACACGGTAGCCGCCGCGCACCGAGGTCTTGCCGTCGCCGAACGGGTCCCAAGCCACGCCAATGTTCGGCGCCAGATTGAACTTGTCGGCGTTGTAGAACGGCCGCCCGGCCGATTTCCCGATGAAGTCCAGCACCGCATTGGGATCCAACAGGGTGGCCTTCACATCGTTGTTCTTCAAGACTGGGGCTAAGAAGAGCGAATCCTTCTCATCCAATGGGAGCCAGTACTCGTAACGCAATCCGAGGGTCAGCGTCAAACCGGGACGCACCCTCCATTTGTCCTGGACGTAGGCCGCGTATGTGTCGAGGCTGAGGTTGCGCAGATTGGTTGCCCCCGGAACGAACCCGGAGGTTCTGTCTTTGACATTGAAGGTCTGGCTCGAGCTGCTGATGATCCCGGCCAGATTTGCGTAAAGGTTATTGGCGGTCGTCAAATCCGTTGAGCGGATCCCAGGGAGCTCCGAGGTCTGGAAGCCGGTCGTGTTGGCCGTGCTGATGCCAAGCGTGTACGTGGGAATGATGCCGGCATCGTTGAACGGCGCGGTGCGGATGAGCTGGGCCTGGAAGCCAAATTGCACATCGTGCTTGCCCCGGATCCAGTTCGCGTTGTCCTGGATGTGGTAGGTGTTCGTCTGACGGCCTTGTTCGAGGAACGTATTGACCGGGCTCGTGAACAACAATCCCGCCACGATTACTTTGGGGTAATCGTTGCTGTCGTCAAAGTTCCCCTTGGTGCGAGCAAAGCCCATACGCGCTTCATTGGTCATCGTCCCCGTGGGCGTCCAGCGCCAAGCGAGCGACAGCAGGTGGTTCCGGATGGTGTTGCTCACCGGGGGCACTGGCGTGTAGAAGGTCCCCAGGGTGGGCCGGTCTGTGGGGTTGTTGATGTAGTTGTATGTTCCGGTGATGCTCTGCCGGGGAGAAAGGAAGTAGTCGATTTTCAGGACAAGCTGGTCGCGGAATTCGTTGCCCCGCGCGTTGAAGCGGTAGCCGGAAGTGTTCAGGCCGTCCCCTGTATCGGTGCTGTTTGGCTGCGGCAACTGGCCGATCATGGCCTTCACGGTCGGATCGTCGGTAAAAGTACGCAAGGTGCGCAAGTTCACCGTCTGAAGATTGCCGGCCGTGTCCCTGTACTTGAAGATCCCATTACGCGCATCGCTGGTCAGCACGGTGCGCAAGATGCTGGACTGTTGCTTGTTCCGGTAGAACTCGGGATTCACGAAGAAGAACAGCTTGTCGCGGATGATGCGGCCCCCCAGCGAGGCCCCGGGCTGGTTTAGGTTGAGCGCCGTGCGGCCCACGCCGCTCTTGTTGTTGAACCAGTCGTTGGCCGAAAGCTTGTAATTCCGGTTGTACCAATACACGGAACCGTGGAAATCGTTCGTTCCGGACTTGGTGGAAAGCACCATCTGCGCGGACGCGCCGCCCAAGGCGGAGGAGCCATTCGAAGTCGCTACCGTGATCTCCGAAACTTGGTCGATCGTGGTCCGGAACGGCGCGTAGTCGAGGTCGTTGGTCCGGATGAAGTTGTCCTGAATGTTGACCCCGTCCAGCGTTACGCTGGCGAAAGAACTCCTCAGTCCGTTCACCGAGGTAGTATTGCTTCCTGCATCCACTCCAGGCTGAGTCCGGAAGAGATTCGTCACCTGGCGCCCCAACACAGGCAAATTCTGGACTTGGGTCGCGGTGATGGTGGAGGAAATCTCGGCGTTGGACAACTGCACCGTTTGGACATCCGCCGTCACTTCGACCAGCGTGGAGGTCGGCCGCACTTCGAGCCGGATTGGCGGCAGCGCGGTCTCTTGAATCGGGGCCACCTTCACGTCCCGCAGCACGACCCGTGAAAAGTTCGGCGCTTCCACCGAAATATCGTAGGTGTCCGGCCGCACCGCGAGGAAGGAGAACAGGCCTTCGGAATTTGTCTTGGCGGAGAACAAAGGTTCCTTGCCGCCTGGAAGCATCACGTTGACCGTGGCGCCCGGGACCGCTGCCCCACTTTGATCTACTACGCTCCCGCTCAGTCTCCCTGCCACTTGGGCTTGAACGATGAAACTACCGCACAACAGCCCGATCATTAGCGATAAGACCGTTAGCGCGGCTCGCAACGGCAGGGCCCGTAGCCCGCCGGTGGACTCCATCCGATCTGTCTTCATCACAACCCCCTTTCCTTTGTTTCCTTCTGTGGTGAATCAGCGATTGGCGCTTTCACCCCTTGTTGGTTTGAATCTACCACAGCTACGTGGGTTTATCATACCGATATCTGAGCGAAAAGAAAAATTAACTTTGGTTAATTATGACAGCCCGTGCCAAGCCTTCGCAGCCTGTTGAATCATAGCCCCAGCATCCGCTGCAACTCGGCCTCGCCGATCACGGGGATGCCGAGTTCGCGCGCCTTGGCGAGCTTGGAACCCGGCTCCGCTCCCGCTACCACATAGTCCGTGTTCTTGCTGACGGAGCTCGTCACTTTGCCGCCGGCCGCTTCGATGCGCGCCTTGGCTTCCTCCCGGGTCCAGTGAGGCAGGGTTCCGGTGAGGACAAAGACCTTGCCTTCCAAAGGTCCGCCTTTTCTCTCCACGCGCTCGTGGTGAAAGTTCAGGCCGGCCTGCCTAAGGCGTTCCACCAGTTCGCGGTTGCGCTCTTCCTGGAAAAACTGCCGGATGCTGCGGGCCACCTTCGGGCCGACCTCCTCGGCGTGCTGCAAGGTTTCTTCATCCGCCGCCGCAATCGCGTCCAAGCTTCCGAATGTCTCGGCGAGAAACTGCGCGGTGCGATCCCCGACGAACGGAATGCCGAGGCCGGCGATCACGCGAGGAAGCGGCTGGCGCTTCGATGCCTCGATGTTCGCCACAAGTTTTTCGCTGGACTTCTTCCCCATACGCTCCAGCTCCATGAGCTGTTCCGGCCGGAGCTGGTACAGATCGGCCACGCTGCGCACGAGTTTGCGCTCGACAAGCTGGTCGACCAGCGCCTCGCCCAGTCCATCGATGTCCATGACGTTGCGGGAGGCGAAGTGCAGGATGGATTCCTTCAACCGGGCGGGACAATTGGTGTTGATGCAGCGGCTGGCCACCTCGCCTTCCTGGCGGACTACTTTGCCGCCGCAGACCGGGCAGCGCTCCGGCATGCGGAAGGGCCGCCGGTTGGCGCCTTGGGCCACCACGCGCACGACCTTGGGGATGACATCGCCGCTGCGTTCCACGAGCACGGTATCGCCGATTTGGACGCCCAGCCGCTCGATCTCCTCCTCGTTGTGCAAGGTCGCGCGGGAGACAGTGACGCCGCCCACTTGCACCGGCTTGAGATGCGCCACCGGCGTCAGCACGCCGGTCCGGCCCACCTGGGCCTCGATATTTAGAACCTCGGTCTTTTCCTGCTGAGCCGGGAACTTGAAGGCGATGGCCCAGCGCGGCGCTTTGGCGGTCCAACCCAGCCGCCGCTGTTGCTCGACGGAGTCCACCTTCACCACCACGCCGTCGGTCTCATAAGGCAGCTCTTCGCGGCGCTGTTGCCAGTGGCGGCAGAACTCCAGCAGCTCATCGAAGGTTGAACATCGCCTGCGGTGAGGGTTGACTTTGAACCCCAATTTCTCCAGGGTCTCGAGGGCCTCCCACTGGGTAGCGGGATAGGGTTCGCCATTCACCAGCAAAAAGTAAGCGTAGTAATCGAGGCGGCGCGCCGCCGTGATGGCCGGCTCCAGCACGCGGATCGAGCCGGCCGCAGCATTGCGCGGATTGGCGAAGCGGGGCAGGCCCTCGGCCTCGCGCTCCTGGTTGAGGCGCTCGAAAGCACGGCGGTTCAGGATGACCTCGCCGCGCGCTTCGAACGTGCGCAGGCCATCCTTGACCCGCAAGGGCAGGCTGCGGATGGTGCGGGCGTTTTCGGTGACGTCTTCGCCCTCGATGCCGTCTCCGCGGGTCACGGCCTGCGCCAGGATCCCGTCGCGGTAATGAACCGCCATCGAGAGCCCGTCCAGCTTCAACTCGGCCACATATCGGCAGGGGGCGCCTCCGAGCAACTCCCGGACGCGGCGGTCGAAGTCGCGCAGTTCGGCTTCGTTCAAGGCGTTGTCGAGGCTCAGCATGGGGGAGCTGTGGCGCACCTTGACGAAGCCTTCGCGGGGCTTGCCGCCCACGCGCTGCGTGGGCGAATCGGGCGTCACCCATTCGGGGTGCGCTTCCTCCAGCTTCTTGAGGCGCCGCATGAGTTCGTCGTACTCCGCGTCCGTGATCTCCGGCTGATCGAGCACGTAGTAGAGATACTCGTGCCGCCGGATCTCTTCTCGCAGACGTTCTATTTCCTTGCGAGCTGCCGTGTCCGTCATCGGCGTCCATTATAATGGCTCCAGAGAGGCAGGTCTCCCATCGCCATTTATAAGAACGCGTTTCTCATCTACAATCCCGGCGCGCGGGGACTTTCAGGATGGCGGATCCGGGCGGTTGACCGGGCCGTATCGGTTCTCCGAAACGCCGGGCACACGGTCACGGCGATTCCCACGGACGGACCCGGCGGAGGCTCGCACACCGCGGCTTCGTGTCTCGAGCGCGGGGCGGATCTGATCCTGGTGGCCGGCGGCGATGGAGCCATCAACGAAGTGGCCAACGGGATGATTGGATCGGAGGTTCCGCTTGGAGTCCTTTCGGCAGGAACGGCGAACGTTCTGGCGACGGAGCTGCGCCTGGCTGGGCCGCTGGCGGCCGTGGCCGCACAAGTGGAGCATTGGGTCCCGCGGCGCATTGCGGTTGGGCGGCTTGATGCGGCCGGCAGTCCGCCCCGCTACTTTCTGCTGATGGCCGGCGTGGGGCTGGACGCGCACGCGGTGCTTCAGGTGGATCCTCAGCTGAAACGCTTTCAGGGAAAGCTGGCCTACTGGCTGGCGGCTTTCGGGGAACTGGGCCGGACGCTGGAGGAGTTCGATGTGCTCGTGGAGAATCAGCGGTTTCGCTCATCGTTTGCGCTGGCCAGCCGGGTGCGCAACTACGGAGCGACTCTGGAGCTTACACCTCAGGCGGGTTTGATGCGCGACGATTTTGCTTTGGCGCTCTTCGAGGGCTCCAACCCCTTCCGCTACCTTGAGTACTTCGCCGGGGCGGTGCTCAACCGTCTGGACCGGACCGCGGGCGTAACCTTACTACACGCGCGCTCCGTCGCGTTCGAGCCGCTCAGTGAAGACCCGGTCTACATTCAGGTCGACGGCGAGCCGGCGGGAGTTCTTCCGGCGCGGATCGAACTGGCGCCGGCTGCGCTGACATTGCTGTGCCCTCCGGAATTCGGCTGACGGGCCGGTCTACTTCAGAAGGTCGAGGATTTGCCGCAACTCCTCGCGGATCGCGGCCAGTTGAGGGGCCGTAGAGGCTTCAAAGAGTTCTGCTTGCCTCGGCCTTGCGGCGGTGCGCCGCGCAGAACGGTGTTGCTTTAGGTACTTCCGGGCTCCTTCAATCGTGAAGCGGCGAACGTGAAGGAGGTCTTTGATTTGAAACAGCAACTCGACGTCCTGGCGGCGGTAAAGCCGGTGGCCGCGGCCGGATTTGCGCGGCGCCAGGGCCGGAAACTCGGTCTCCCAGTAGCGCAGCACGTGCGCTGGGACGCCCACCAGACGGCTCACCTCGCCGACCCGGAAGAACATCTTGTCGGGAATCTGGAAGTCGCCTTCTTCGAAAAGTGGTTCGGGCATTTTCGCAGGCGGACATTCGTCATGCTACTACTGCGGTCCAACCCGCGCCAAGTCCCGGTGTTTCGTCTCCGGCAACACCCACACCCAGGCGGCCGTGGCCAGCGCCAGAACCATAGGCACGCTGAGCCCGCCTCGCACGCCTCCCAAACTTACGAAGAAGCTGACTAGCGCCGGCGCAAAGAACTGGATGCCGCGCGCGCAGTTGTAGCTGGTTCCCATGGCGAAGTTGCGCACGTGGGTGGGGAAAAGCTCGGCCAGCAGCGCGCCAAATCCGGCTGTGCAGCCGGAGCCGACGCCCATGGCGAACATCACGCTCCAGAACCACAGCGGCCGGGTCAACAACTCCTGCCAATGGAACGCCAGCCCGTACACGGCGGCGGCGGTCAGCAGCGAGTAAGCGGTGTAGGCTTTGCGCCGGCCGTGCCAGTCCGCCACGTAGCCAAACAGGAGCATGCCCGCCAGCTGGCCGCACTGCGCGGTCAGGATCCAGAGCGCCGAGCGGCCTACTGGCTGGCCGAGCTGGTTTTGCAGGAACTTGGGAAGCCAGATGTAGCAAGTCCAATAGGTGCCCAGTTTGAACACGCCGAGAAGCCAGCCCTTCCACAGCGGCCCCAGATAATGATGCGCCTTCATCCAGCGCAAGGCTTCCACTGGGCCCAGTTCCTCTCTTCGCTGCTCGTGCCAAAGGCGGGATTCGGGGAGGTGGCGGCGGGCGACGAACGCCAGCACCGCTGTGGCGGAGCTGATGAGGAAGATCAGCCGCCAGCCGAGGATGGGCGTGACGAGCAGGCCCATCACCCCCGCCAGTCCGACGCCCACAGGTTCACCGGCTTGCAGGAAGGCGGCGGCGCGCCCGCGCATGTGTCCAGGGGAAGCTTCCTGCAAGAGCGCGTGTCCGACGGCCCATTCCCCTCCGACGCCGAGTCCAGTGACAACGCGGAAGAGCAGCAGGCTCCACGGACCGACGGCGAGCGCGCACAGGGCCGTGCCGAGCGAATAGATCCCGATAGTCCAGGTCATGACGCGCTTGCGGCCGAAGCGGTCCGAGAGGTAGCCGAACAGGATGCCGCCCATGCCGGAGGCACCGAGCGCCGCGCCCAGCAGCCAGGACTCCTCGTTTTCCGTAAAGCCCAAGTCCTTGCCGATGGGAATGAGCAGGTACGACAGGAGGATGAGATCATAGAAGTCGAACATCCAGCCCAAGAAGGAAATCAACCAGACCCGGACCGGGAAGCGGGGCGCGGGCCGCTTCGGGCGGACGCTGGAGTCAAGGTCCATGACTGCGGCATGATAGCACGCGCGCCGGGCGACCGGGATCGGAGAGTTGTCCAATGCAAGATGATCCTGAAACGCGGATGGTTTCCAATGCGAAATGATCCTGAAATGGGGGCAAGCGGAGGAGGGGGCGTGCGGGAACCGGGCAAGGCGGGCACACCTTGTACGAGAATCCGCGACCTGCTTCCGGCTCCTCTAGTGTCAGAATCTGGACCCTCCTTGAGGCTGATCTTGCATGAGAGAGGAAGAGGGCAATTTTGCAGCTATGCTAGAATTGTTTTTGTCCTCCACACAGGCCCGGCGGCAAGGGTTGTCCCAACGGGGACGGTCCTCGGTAGCGGGGCCTCTGGGGGGTTGCATCACGGCAAGGGCCCGTAGCTCAGTTGGTTAGAGCGCTACCTTGACACGGTAGAGGTCTGGCGTTCGAGTCGCCACGGGCCCACCATGTTTTCAATGGTTTACAGCCACCCCACCTAGCAAGCTGGCACAGAGTCGGCACAGAATTCTCAGCAGTGTAATCGAGTCTGGGTACGAAAAAAACGAAAAAAACGAAAAAACTGGCCAAAAAAACGGCTGTCCGGCCGTAAGTCCATTTGTTTTCAATGACATGGCAGCGGTCATCCGTTTGGCCTGTCTCTGTACGGCTTACGAAAAAACTACGAAAAAACCCCCTCACTGAATCCAGCGCTCCTGAACGCGCCGCACCAGTTCCTCTTGCCGCTCTCGTTGAACAACGGTGTACTCCGAGGTCATGACCGGCCGCGAGTGTCCCAACTGGTGCTGCGCCTCGATGGCCGAAGCCCCCACCTCCTGTAGCTTGGTCACGTTCTGGCGGCGGAAGCTGTGCCAGCCGAACCCTTCGAAGTAGAAGCCCAACGCGCGGGCCGCCGGCCGCAGGAAGCGTGTTCTCAGGTCTCGGTCGTCGTAGGGCTTGCCGTCGCCGCGGTCGAACACGAAATCGTCGTCTCTGGCCCCTGCCGGGCGCAGGGCCCGCAGTTCATGCACGAGGTAGCCCAAGGGAACGTCTCGGATTGATTTCTCTGATTTCGTCACGTCACAGTCTCCGCGGTAGTAGCGCTCGCGGATGAACAGCCAGCCGTCTGCCAGGTCGACGTGTTTCCAGCGCAGCGCCAAGATTTCACTGATACGCATCCCCGTACTGGCGGCCAACTTCACCAGCAGGGCCACCTTTTGCGGCAGAGCGGCAATCAGAAGCCGGGTCTGCTCGTCCGTCAGGATGCGCTTCTCGCGCCTCAACCGCTTCTTCCCCACGGTCGCGCGTTCAGCCGGGTTGCGCCGGTCCGCCCAATAGCCCCAATGATCGGCCTTCGTGAAAATGCTCGACAAAATGTTTCGCAGGTCTAGGCGGGTCCACCAGGACAGCCCCTCGGCGGCCTTATTCGCCAGGAACGTGTCTATCGCTTCGGTGTCGATGTCGCACAGTTTCCAGTCGCGGAAAACCGGCAGGATGTGGCGTTCCAGGTGTCCGAGGTACTTAGCTTGCGTCCCCGCGCCCAGATTGCCAGGCCTCAGAACGTGCTTCTCCTTCCAGATTTCCGCGAATTCGGCAAATGGAATCTGACTGGGAAGAGTGTAGAACTGAGCGTTGATCCGCTTCAGGTAGTCCGCCCGCCGGCGCTCGGCCTCGCGCACCCCAATCTCATCGCAGAAGCCCAAGCGTTGCCGGTGCTGTTTGGTGCCGATGGTTCCCTTGCTCGTCAAAACTTTGATCCGAACACGCACGTAGTAGAAGGGTCTTGAACCGCTGCTCTTCTTGAGCGGCGGGTTTTGATACTCCCGTCTTGCCATTGAGGTTGCCTCCTTAGGCAGGACAGGATACCAGTTTTGGTGCACGGCGATTCGGCTTAAACGGCGTTGCGGATTAAACGGCGAACCAGCGCTCGGCAGGCCTGCCGCTGGCCTCGCTCTTCTCGGCCTTCTCGAAGCGGGCCAGGCCGTGACGCAGCAGCAGGTGCAATGCGGCCGTGATATCGGACGTGGAACGGTTGCGGTCGAAGAGGTGGTTGATTTCGGTGCGGCTCAGGCCGCCCGGCGTCCGGCGCAATGCCTGCAAGATCGGGTCGGCTACGGCGTCGCCCAGGGAGTCTCCGAAAATGAACCGCGCCGAATCCTCACAGTAGCGCCAGACTTCCAGCGCGGCCGCCAGGTGCGGCAACCGGATCTCCTGTGAACAGTCCAGCAAGGCGTATAGCAGGGACAGCCGCAAGGTGATTGCCTCTGCCCGGCCCGTGACGGCGCCGAACAACCCGAACCGATCGCGGGTTAACTGCCCGTAGACGTCAGCCCACAACTCGCGCGCTTCTGGATCGCGCTTTAGCTCGCCGGCGGTTCGGCCGAACTCCACGGCCCGGTTCAAGCGGCGCAGAATAGGCGCAAAGTCAACCGCCGCCAGGTTGCCGCCTTCAGGCAGCAGCCGCGCCCGTCGCACACAGAGCCAGAGAAACCGATTTGCGAAGCCGTTTCCGGCCTCAGTAGAGGTCAGGTACCTCAACAGTTCGTCTTGGGTGATGTGACCGATCAGAGAAATATGCGCGCCGGTCGCTTGCGCGGCCTTGCTCTTGGTGAGGATTCGAAGGGTCCCCGAGTCCCAGGCCTGCCGCAGAACCGCCGTAAGGGTGCTGCCGTCGCGTTCAGCCACCCGCAAGGCGGATGCGAACTCCGGCTCGATCACCAGCAGCCGCTTGTCGGAAACGCCGGCGTCTGACGTGACGGTTTGATATCCGGTTACTCGCTTGCTCTTCGGCTCGCGTAGGGGTTCTTGCTCGTGTATTGGGTCGCGCACGGCCCAAATCACACCCTCTCCCGAAGAAAGGCCCGAGGTGATACGGTTGCCCGCCCAGTCCGGGTCGGCGGCCTCGAGCAACTTGCGAATGAGGGCCCAGGCGGTACCCTTGCGGCCCTTCGCAGTAGGGCCAACCAGAACCGCGAACAGATTAGCGCCGTGGCGGTCAGCGCCAACGCAGCAATGCGGCCCGCGGCCAACGACAGAACCAAAGCCAACCAGGAATTGCACCAGCAGCGCCGTTGGGTCGGCCTCGGTCTCAGGGCTGACGGCCCGCACGAAATCACCGGCCATCCCGTACAGCGCCTCAGGCGCCAGCGGCGCAGGCCAGGCCGGGTCTCGCGGCTCCGCAGTACCGGCGGGCGCAAAAGGCACAACCTCCGCCGCCCGGCCGTTGCGCCCGGCCCCAGGCGGCCCGTGATGTAGAATGCTCTCGCGGGCGGCCGCCAGAAGATCATCAGGACTATGCAGCATTGGCCACCCCTTTTGTTTGCCGCTTCGCCAAGGCGGCCACAACTTGCTTGCACCAGCGCGAGCATATCCGGTCCCAATCCGCGCCTTCTCGCACCAGCGCCAGGGTGTGCTCGCGGTCGGTCTCCAGCGCCCGGCGGTAAGCGGCGATCACGCCGTCCGGCCCGGCGCTCCGAAGCTTCAGCGCCTCACTCGCGGCGGCAGCCAGCGCCCAGGTGTCGATGCGGTTCCCCTCGAGGTCAACGGCCCCCGCGGCGGCCTCGTCAAGCTCGGCCACCCGTTCCCGCCACCACCTCCACGCAGCCCGCGCGAGGTCCGCCGCTTGGCGTTGTGCCCGGCCCCAGGCGGCCTTTTCGGCCGGCGTCAGCGGTCGCCGCTCGCGCTCGGGCAGCAGCCCCCGGCGGCGCAGCTCGGTCACCAGTTCGCCGCGGTCGCAGCCGGCCCAACACCATAACAGCGGTCCGCTGCGCCCCTCGCGGACTTGGAACCTTGATCGGCCGCCGCAAATCGGGCAAGCCCCGCGCCAGCAGTTCAACCCGGCCTTGCGCAGGCGCAGCGCCCCGGCGATTTCGGCGGCGCGCGGCTCTTGTCGTATAATATCCATGTAGACCTCGTTTCGGCCCGATCGGCGGTCGCACGCCGGCGGGCCGCTCGCGTTTTACAGGGTTGGGATCAGCCCACGCAGGGTGCGCTCAATCCGTCCGACTTCCTCCCTGGCGCACAGGCCCAAGGCCCGGTCGCGCTTTTGTAGGCGCGAGGCGGCGCGCCGTTGCTCGGCGATGAACAGGCGCGCGCATCGGTCCAATAGTCGCAGGTTGTCGATGCGCGCGAGCGGCAGCGCCTTGTCGCCGTCATCCAAGGCAATAAGCAATACGGGTTTCATACATCGCCCTCCAGATACCATGCTCAAAATCCTCCCGGTTCAGACATTTTTCAGTACTTTTTTTTCTGGCGCCTCGCGGATCTCGCGCCAAAAGCGCAGCCGCTCGGCCTCCCAGCGCCGGTGCCGCCTCTCAATCGCCTTGAAAGGCAGAAATCCCAATGGGTCCAATGGAATCTTTTCGTGGTGGCGTTTGCCTATGCGTGGCCCTTTCGGCCGGCCGAACACCCCCAGCGCCGCCGCCTCCAGCTTCGCCTTTGAGATCCCCGCCAAGCGGCGGTTCACCCGCCGTTCCAGGCTTCCCGCAGCGGCAGGTGTCAACCCAAGCTCGGCCCCGGCCTCTAGCGTAGTCAACCCGCCCACGTGCTTCGTGCATAAGAACCGCGCTTCGTCGAACTTGAAGCCTACGCCCAGCAGTAGGGTTGTGTAATCCGTTCGAATCGCAGTGTTCCAGGCGGCGCTTACCGCCGTGGCCGCCTCGTCCACCAGCAGGCCTTCTTGGCCCGGCGGCGCAGCACCATCAACGGCCCAATAGTAGCCCCCCGGGCCACGCATCAGGGTGCAGCCTTCATCGCTTTCCGTCACCGCCGCTCGGAACGGCCTGCTCAAAGACTCAATCGGTGTTGGCTTGAAAACAACGTTGCCTTTGTCGTCGTAACATGGCACCCGCAAGCGAATTCCGCTAAGACGGCCGGCCTGCTCGCGCCGAATCGCTTTAAGTATGTCACGAGTCAACGCCGCAACGGTCGGCCAGCGGTACTTTTTCTTGTGCACGCGTTTGGCCCCGGCCCGTGAACTGTCCATCCACCATTGGTAGAGAACGGCCGCTGTCGGGGCCGCAAGCTCAGCCGGAAAGTTGAAAATCTTTTCGACGTATAGGCGCCAGGTGGCATCATCGTATCTGCCGTTGGCCACGTTGCCCGCAAGAACCGCAAAGACCGCGCTCGGGTGCGACAAAAAGAACGATGGCAGCAGTACTCCACCGCAGTAAACCTGCGGCGGCGCCCCCGCTGCGGTCACAACCAGGATCTTGTTGCGGTCGGCCTCGCTACCAATGTCCAGGCTCCCATCAAGGCGATCAAGTGCCTTGACGGTAGGCCCAGGCCCGGCCGCGCAAGCGGCCGCCAAGGCCGCTTCAACGGCCGTAGCCTGCACACTGTCGTGGCGCTTTCGCCTTCGTTTGGCCAAGGCCACCCTCCGCTCAGCGTTTGTTGCCCTTCTGCTTCTTGCGCCGCGCCCGCCCAGATGCCAAGCCGGCCTTGCGGGCCAGTTCCCGCCGCTCCTCAGGCGTCATCGAGGCCATGCGCCGCTTGCCGCCGGTCTTTCCACCCTTCGCGCCGATCTTTCGCAGGAACTCTAGAATTTCCATCGACAGCCCGTCATTTCCCATGCGACCAGCTATACCGCAGCCGGTCCAGATATTTCAGACTTTCAACCAAAGCTGCTATGGTTCAAGAGTACCACCCCTGCGCCCCCGCTGTCAACCCCCCCCAAAAAAATCGGGCGCCGGCCGCAAACCGGCGCCCAGGAGCAAGGAGAAACCGCACCCCCGAAAAAATCGGGCGGGGCAGGCCAGCCCCACCCCGCCCAAACGGAGGTGCCAGCATGGAGAAACTAGAAGCTGCCGTACCGGAACGCCGCCGGCCGGAACACGGCCAAGGCGATGCGCTCCTCCGCGCGGATAGCGACCAGGTTGCGGATGAAGAAGTCGCTGTGCTCGGTGCTCGCTTCGACTTGAATTCCGCCGCGGCTGAACAGCGCAGCAGAGCCGGTGAACTGGCCGACCAGGAACGTGCCAACGGGCATCTTGGGGCAAGCCACAACCGGAAGCCCCCACAGACGCTGTTCCGCAATGCTCGCCGGCCCGCCGAGCAGATACTCCCCGGTATTCGCGCCGCCGGCGTCTGTCTTGGTCTTGAGCATCTTGCGCCAATCTGCCGGGTTCACGACAATCGCATCCGGCGTGTAATGGTCGTCTTCGAGTTCGGTCAAGGCGTTATTGATCTTGTCGATGTAGTTGTCGCCGGTGGTTGCGTACGTGCCAGCTACAGCGGTGGCCTGCGTGACCAGGCCGTTGATGTGGCCGTTCGTGCCGCAGCCCAGCAGGATTTGCTCGTCTTCGGTGTCGAGCAGCCCTTCGACTAACCGGCCGTTGATGTACGCTTCGAGTTGCCCCAAATCTTCGAGGCTTTGCTTCGAGGCTGTAAGCCAATGCGCAAGCGTTACTAAGTGGACGCTCGTTGCGACAAAGCTAATGTCTGATTCGGCCTTCGAAGAGGTCTCGGCAACCGGCGACGCCGCGTTCGTGAATACGTTTTCCTTCACGTACTCGATCGACCCGCCCGAGACCTCATAGCGGCGCAGTAAGTCGCGCACCCGCATCTTAGGCTGCGGAGGCTTGACAATTTCCGGCGCGCGGTAAGTCGGCAAAACGCCAGGCGTGCCATAGCCCAAGTTACTTACGCTCTTGGTGTCGAAGTGGAGAATTACTCTCCCGCGGGCATTGTTGGCCACAAATTGCTTGAACTCCGCACTCTGATGCAGGTGCTCGGCCAAGCTCTTGATGCCGCCGCCGCCCAGCGGCAGGCTAGCCCGCATTTGCGCGGCCTCAGCGCTCTCAATCCACCGCTCGATACGGTCGATGCGGCCCTTCTGGTTAGTGACAAACTCGCCAACGGCGCTCCGCACGTCGGCCAAAACGTTTTCGATATTCTCAAAGCTCATAGTATCTCCACGATAGTGATTTCTCCGTAGTAAGTGGTAGCTCGCGGCCCCGGCTTACTGGCCTAAGTGCGGCTCCGTGGTAAGTGGTCAAGCCCGTGCCGGCTTACCTCGGAGTGCGAACAACAACTTGCGCCTCGGGCGGCGCAGAACAAACTCGTTATTGCAGGGTTGACGGTTGCCGCCGCTGCGGCAGCGCGAGTGCAAGGCGCTCCAGCAGCACGTGATGGCCCTCAACGATCTTACTTAACTGCGCAAAGCCTTCGCAGATAGTCTGCCCATCGCGCGCTGATGCAGACACAAGCGCGCTAAGTGCGTTGATGCGCGACTCCATTTCATCAAGCCGCGCCTCTAGCAATAACAATGCTTGTCGAATTAGTCGCAGCTCTTCGGCCAAGTCAACGTCTTGTTCGGTGTTACTCTGTAACTCGCTCTCCATGTCAGTTACCTCCGTAAATTTGCAAATCCGGCGGCCAGCCCGCCCACCAGTCGGCAGGCAAGCGGCCCTCGTAATGGCGCATCCAGCGCGCGCCGAAAGCGTTCCAGATTTCCTCACCGCCGGGTGCGGCCAAAATCTCGCGCCGCAATTGGTGAAAAGTGACCGCCGCTTTCACGCACTCCGCGTGCTCCAGCAGGTCCAGCGTCTCGCCCGGCGCAAGCCGCGGCAGGGAGTCGATGAATTTCTGCCGCCGCAGCAGCCAGGCGTCGTGCTCAGGCGTGGTGGCGCAAATTCCCGCGTCCATCGCCGCCCGGCGGTCGTACTTGCGCTTTTTGATCCGAAGTTGGCTCATGCGGCCTCCCGGTCGCAGGAACTCGGCCGGCCCGGCCCCCGATACGGTCCGTCGTCGCTGTCCAAGCCCAGGGTGCGCCAAATGCCGGTGAAGCGGCCGAGCAGCTGCGTCTCAAGGCGGATCAGCCGCGGTTTGTCCGCGCCTCGGGCGGTTGCAATATCACTATCCAACATGTCAAGCCGCTTCCGGGTGCGGATCAGTAGGTCAACGAGCGGCTGAACGGCCTCGAGATCTTCGGGCGCGAACTGGTCCGCCAGCCAGCGCTCTAACTCCGCCGCGCCTTGCGGCGGTTTCGGTCTGGTTTTCCTCATAGAAGTTCTCCGCATTATGCCTGCGAATTAATTTCGCGTAAACCGCGGCGGCGCGTGGTCTCCGCCAAAACCGTGTAAAATCTACTCGCCCCCACCCCCGCGCGGTTGCCCTTCACAAACAAGGCACAAATTGGCACCCTTTCAGACATTTTTCGGAAAAAATTTGCGGGTCCGCCGGGATGCCCGTAAGTTGTTGAAAACAGACTTTTTTCGTAATGTGGGCCCGCCGGGATGCCTGCAAGTTGTTGAAAACAGACTTATTTCGTTAAATTCGTTTCTTTCGTGCCATAGGCGTATACACTTCTGCACTCTCTAGTTGCAACTTAGTTGCAACTAGAATTTTGGGCATAAAAGCAATAAACGAACAAACCATCTGGCACAGAGCTGGCACAAAATCGGTCTTCTGGCGCAGAATTGGCACAGAGCTGGCACAGACTCACGGCGAATAAGTCCAATGTTTTCAATGCCAGCACCCGTAAGTTGTTGGTCTCAGCAACCTTGACACGGTAGAGGTCTGGCGTTCGAGTCGCCACGGGCCCACCATGGATTTGCCCGGTGGCTTTCGTTTATGTGCTGCAGAGCCGCGCCAGCGGCAGGTTCTACATCGGCTCCACC
>Ga0078972_1002827_pt1 | contig 55293 bp, 51 predicted proteins | sample YelNatPaOPGAMG01_FD_67568 | JGI IMG/M metagenome (GOLD analysis project Ga0078972, IMG submission 67568) | Hot spring thermophilic microbial communities from Obsidian Pool, Yellowstone National Park, USA - OP-RAMG-01 (SPADES assembly) (version 2) | ecosystem: Environmental > Aquatic > Thermal... | reverse complement strand
CTATAGGTGATGGCTCAAGAGACAAAAAGACACTTTCTTTAAAACCAAAGGCAAGAGAAAAATCTATATTTAGATGGACTCCCAGAAGTGAAGGAAATTTTAGAATAGAAGTAAAAATTGAACCTCCCAAAGGATTGGAGGATAAAAACATAAGAAATAATACCTCCACAAAAACAGTTAATGTAAAGATATAAGAAGGTAGTAGGGGTTAGGAAGTTAGGTGAGTTAGGTTTTAGGTGTTAAGGTATTAAGGGATAAAAGAAAAATTTTAATAAAAACTATTAGAACATTGTACCGTTTGCGATTTTAATCGGCAACGTGTCCCCAAATTTAAGATTAAAGGTGTCCCCTTTACCCTTTATTCTTGGGGACACTTTTAATCTTGAAAATAGGGACACTTTGATGAGGGATTTTGCAAACGGTACAAAAAGAGCTAAAAATGATTAAAGAAAGAATATTAATTATTGAGGACGATAAACATATTTCCAGGCTTGTGAAGTATAATTTAGAAAAGTCTGGCTATGACTGTAGTGTTGCGGCGTCAGGCGAAGATGCGTTTAAGATGCTGGATAAAGAGCAGGTTGACTTGATTATATTAGATATTATGCTTCCCAGGATGGATGGTTTTGAGGTCTGTCGAAGAATTAAGCAGGAAGATAGGTTGAAAGATATACCCATTGTTATGCTTACTGCTAAAGGCGAAGAGGTTGATCGTGTTGTAGGCCTTGAACTTGGCGCAGATGATTATATTGTTAAGCCATTTAGCCCGAGAGAACTAGTCCTGAGGATAAAGGCAATTTTACGCAGAGGCAAGGCACAAGAAGCCAAAAAGGATATTCTGACAGCAGGCATCCTTACAGTGGATATCCCTAAACATAAGGTCACTGTAAGCGGAAAAGAGGTAAAACTTACACCTATAGAATTTAGACTTTTGGTTACTCTGATGCAAAGAAAAAGTCGGGTACAGAGTCGGGATGTCCTTCTTGATGATGTATGGGATATACATGCGGATGTTTATACGCGAACTGTGGATACCCATATTAAACGGCTGAGAGAAAAACTCGGTAAGGCTGGAAGGTTTATCGAAACCATCGTAGGGATAGGTTATAGATTTAAACAGGAAGACGATGAAGATTAAACTGCACTGGAAACTTACGATAATTTTTTGTATTGCCATAATCTTTGGGCTTTTTATTGGTTATGGTTATCTTATTTTTAATCTTAATAGATATATCGAGCATAATCTTGAGATTAACTTAAGGCATCAAATTTTAGCTGGCAGGGATTTTTTGGAAAGCTGTCTTAATGCCCAGGGCTTATATTCGGCTAATATCGATGCTATCGCTGATAGGATAGGCGCACAGCAAGAACTAAGGGTAACCATTATCAGTAAAGATGGAAAGGTTCTTGGCGATTCTGAATTAAATCCGCCAGAACTTGCAAGAGTAGAAAATCATTTAGATAGACCTGAAATCCAGGATGTCATCAATAAGGGGTTTGGTATTAGCAAAAGATATAGCCATACGATTAAGAAATACTTATACTATATGGCAATTCCTTTTGGAAAGGGCGAGCAGGCAGGTTTTTTGAGATACGCCGTGCCTATTTCCTATATTGTGATGCTTGAAGAAAAATTGAGACGCACTATCATTGCAGCGCTTTTATTGGTATTCTTATTGAGCATAGCCTTTTCTTTTGTCATCTCGTTCACTGTATCAAGCCGTCTTGAGGAACTGGCAAAGATTGCCAGGGCGGTTGCCCAGGGAGATTTTTCTAAAAAGCCTTATATTTATTCAAAAGATGAGATAGGCGATCTGGCAATGGCATTATCGTATATGTCTGATGAGATAAAGAATAAGATTGATATAATCAGAAAAGAGACCGCCAAACTGGATGTTATTTTATCCAGTATGTTTGAAGGGATAATGGTTGTGGATGCAAAAGGTTATATTGTTATGATGAATCCATCTCTAAGAAAAATGTTTTTAGTGGATTCAGACCCTGAAGGCAAAACTCCGATAGAGGTTGTCCGAAATCCTCAAATTCAGGATGTGATGGATAAAATTATCAAGGAGAAGTGTAGATTTTTCAGTAAAGAAATCAACATAACCTATCCAGAGGAGAAGGTACTCAAGATTAATGCAGTGGAGATAATAAAAAAAGATATTTTAGAAGGAGGGGTTTTGGTTTTTCACGATATTACAGAGTTGAGGCGCCTGGAAAGGATAAGGCAGGATTTTGTGGCAAATGTCTCTCATGAATTGCGTACCCCTGTATCAAATATTAAAGGATATGCAGAGACGCTTCTCGAAGGGGCAATGGATGATAAAGAGAATGCAAAAGAATTTATGGGCATAATCTATCAGGAGGCAAGCCGTTTATCAAATCTTATTGATGACCTTCTGGACCTTTCTAAGATTGAATCTGGAAGGGTTAAGATGGAATTTATCCCTCTGGATATAGCGCCTGTTTTAAAGCGCACCTTCGGCGTTTTGGAAAAGACGATTAAAGAGAAAAATCTTTCAGTTTCGATTAATATCCCGGAAGGACTGCCTCAGGTTTTGGCTGATGAAAAGAGATTGAATCAGGTTTTTTTAAATCTACTTGATAATGCGGTTAAATATACCAACGAAGGTGGCGCTATCAATGTGGTTGCATTTGAAAGCGGAAGATTTGTGCAAATAGACATCACTGATACAGGTATAGGCATCCCGGAAATAGACCTGCCGAGAATCTTTGAACGCTTTTATCGTGTTGATAAAGCCCGTTCCCGCGAGCTTGGGGGAACAGGGTTAGGGCTGTCTATTGTAAAGCATATTGTCCTTTCCCACGGAGGTCAAGTCTGGGTTAAATCAAGGCCTGGTCAGGGCTCTACCTTTAGTTTTACCATACCAAAGGCATAACAACATCTTTCCCCAGTATTAAACAATTCACAGAAAGTTCACACTACCTTAATAATATCGTCACATCATTAAATTAAACTTTCTTTAAAAATGTAGAACTTCACAAAAAACCCTCTATGGGGTAAGAGTGAGGGGATGAAAAGGAGATATAGGATTCTCCGACGAGAAAATAATTTTGTGAAGGGCTCTTGAAGATAGGAAAGGAGGGGTAAGATGAGCAAAGGTTTGCAATTATTAGTAGCACTGGTTGTTATAGGTATGTGTTTGGCCGCAGTCCCGTCATATGCCGGAGAGGTGGATATCCTGCTTCAAAAATTGGTTGAAAAGGGTATCCTTACTCCTGGTGAGGCGCAGGAGATCAAGGTAGAAACACAAGAACAGGTTAAAAGAGAAATCGCAGAAGGAAAGTCTTCCAGTATTCCGCAGTGGGTCCAGAACACAAAGTTGAAAGGGGACCTTCGACTTCGCTTCCAGGACACTCACTCTAAATCTTCTAATAATGATACAAATGAAAGGTTAAGAGGCCGTGCAAGGCTTCGTCTTGGGCTTGAGTCAAAGGTCAATGAAAAACTTTTGGTAGGAGTAGGACTGGCCACTGGGTCCAGCGATGCCTCCAGTATTAACAAGGATACAATCCGGTCAACAAACCAAAGTTTTGACAATAGTTTTTCAAAACATCCTATTAATCTGGATTATGCCTTTGCAAAATATATGCCATTCCCTTGGCTTAATTTGGTCGGAGGCAAAATGCTGTTAAAGGACGCATTGTGGGAACCTGGAGATTTGATGTGGGATACAGATATTACTCCAGAGGGTGTTGTGGTAGATTTTAGTAAAAAATTAACACCTGTTATAGAGGCGTTTTTAAAGTCAGGTTTTTTTTCGCTGGAAGAAGTTAATAATTCAAGCGACGACCCTTTTATGGCACATTTCCAGCCAGGCATTAGTCTGCAACCCAGCGATACTATTAAAGCAAGGTCTGCTTTGACAGTATACTATTTTGGGGTGCAAGACCAACAACTTAACGGAAGCGGGCAAAGCAATTCCTGGTATTCAAGCGGAGATACACAGACACCGCGTAAAAATATCTTAAATGTGCAGCCACTATTAGAACTAAACATTAATAAACCATTTAGTGCGTTAGGAATACCGTTACTGGACATACCTCAATTGAAACTATTCGGAGAATATGTGAAGAATTTATCCGAGACCTTACCAGACGACAATAAATCAGGATATATGCTTGGTTTTGGATTTGGGGCAGAGAAGGTCTCTAACTGGGGAGACTGGCAAGCAGGTTACAATTTTGCAAGGCTTGAAAAAGATGCAATTCTGGATATCCTGCCGGATTCAGACCGCTACGAAGGACAGACAAACATACGCGCTCATGAAGTTAAATTTAGTTATGGTTTAAGTAAAAATACCTGGCTTGACATTGACATATATAGATCGCAGAAATTGAGCAAGCCAAAGGCCCCACAGACGTTAATTCAGGTTGACTGGAACATGAAATTTTAAATAAAGAGGAGGTTAAGATGAAGTACATTAATAAGATTCTTTTAGTTGTGTTATTTGGAATGGGAGTGGCCCTCCCAGGCTATGCGGAAAAAATCACTGTAGAAGGGTCAACTACAGTGCTTCCAATTGCCCAGAAGGCAGCAGAGGTTTATATGGAAAAGGATAAAAGCGCGGATATTATTGTTAGAGGAGGAGGTTCCGGAGTAGGCATAGCATCTTTAATTGACGGTGGTTGTGATATTGCTGATGCATCCAGGCCGATTAAAGATAGTGAGCTTGATAAAGCAGTAGCAAATGGCAAAAGCCTTAAGGCGCATGTGATAGCCATGGATGGTATAGCGGTAATTGTTCATCCATCAAATAAGATTAGCGCCCTGACCAGAAAGCAGGTGAAGGATATTTATACGGGGAAGATTTCTAACTGGTCTCAATTAGGAGGTAATAATGAAAAGATTGTAGTAATTTCTCGCGATACCTCGAGTGGGACATTCGAGGCCTTTGGTGAATTAGTGCTGGATAAACAGAAGGTAAGACCAGACGCCATTATGCAGGCATCGAATCAAGCAGTGGCATCTACGGTAGCGCGTACGCCTGGCAGCATAGGATATGTTGGGTTAGGATATGTTAGTTCCAGTGTCAAGGCCTTGGAGATAGATGGCATTATCCCTTCCAAAGAGACAGTATTAACCAATAAATATCCTATAGCCAGACCGTTATTTATGTATACAAATGGCGAACCCAAGGGTTTGGTAAAAAGGTTTATTGATTTTATAAAAAGCCCTGAGGGACAAAAATTGGCAGATGGGCTTTGTGCCTTCACAGCCAGTTTAATCTTGGGGATTATGGCAACGCCTACTGTGTGTAGTATTGCTGAGGATGCCTTAAGCTACGTTCCTAAATCGTTTAGAGAGGCATCCTTTGCTATGGGCGCTAATAGATGGCAGACATTGGTCAAGGTAGTTATCCCAGCAGCTGGTTCAGGCATCTCTACAGCAATAATTTTAGGGATGAGTCGGGCAATAGGTGAAACTATGACCGTATTGATGGTTGCAGGGGGCGCAGCAGTTATTCCAAAATCTTTTTTTGACCCAGTGAGGCCAATGACTGCTGCTATTGCGGCAGAGATGGGAGAGGCATCTATGGGAAGCGACCATTTTCACGCGTTGTTTAGTATTGCATTAATATTGTTTTTGATTACGTTTATATTCAACGTGATTGCAGAGGCAATCAGCCGAAAGTATAGAATAAAACTGGGTCTATCAGGATGAAAAAAGATATAACAGAAATAATAGGGTTTAGTTTTATTTCTTTGTGTATGTTTGTTACAATATTATTCTTGCTTACAATTATTTATTTTATAGGGATTAATGGTATAAAGGTTATTTCATGGAAATTTTTAACACAACAACCAACTAACGCGATGACCGGCGGAGGTGTAGCACCAGCGATTTTAGGGACATTATACCTGACTTTAGGCGCGATAATTTTTTCTTTTCCACTGGGTGTTATCTGTGCTATCTACCTTAACGAATATACGCCAAAGAGCTATATCATGAATATCATTCGGCTAAGTATTAACAATTTGGCTGGGGTTCCTTCAGTAGTATTTGGTCTTTTTGGGCTGGCAGTCTTTGTTAAATACCTTGGTTTCGGGGTTTCTATACTCTCAGGAAGTCTAACATTAGGGATTCTGGTGTTGCCGGTAATTATTTCTGCTTCTCAAGAGGCACTTATGGCTGTGCCGCATTCTTTGCGGGAGGCGTCTCTGGCCCTTGGCGCGACAAAATGGCAGACAATAAAAAAGATTGTTTTGCCATCTGCCCTACCAGGTATTTTAACAGGGATAATTTTAAGTATAGGGAGAGTAGCTGGCGAAACTGCTCCGATTTTGTTTACTGCAGCAGCATTTTACTTAAAAGGTTATCCTAAATCAATTTTCTCCCAGGTTATGGCATTGCCTTATCATATTTATGCGCTTATGACTGAAGGGGCGCATCCAGAGCAGCAAACAGCGATTGCATATGGCTGCGCTTTAATTCTTTTATGTTTGATTTTGTTTATGTCAATAGTAGCGATTTTTATTCGCCACAGGCAAAGGAGTCATTATCATGCAAGTTAAAACAATAATTATAGAGAATAGGCAGGGCTACAGTTGTAATCCTTTGGATGCAGTTAAGATTAAAGCAGAGGATGTAAATTTTTTTTATGGTAAACATCATGTGCTTAAAGGCATAAGTTTAGAGATATTATCCAATAAAGTAACTGCAATCATCGGTCCTTCTGGTTGTGGGAAATCAACATTTATTCGGCTATTTAACCGTATGTATGAACTGGTTCCAAATACAATTTTGACAGGAAGAATTTATCTAGATAATATGGATATTCTTGGGCCCTGTGTGGATCCTACTGGTATAAGACGTCGTATAGGTATGGTGTTTCAAAAACCAAATCCTTTTCCCAAGAGTATTTTTAAAAATATAAGTTATGGTTTAGAAGTCAATGGTATTAAAAACAAGGGATTTATTGAAGAGAGGGTTGTGGAGTCCTTGAAAAAAGCTGCTTTATGGGACGAGGTCAAGGACAGGCTTTATGATAGCGCATTAAAGTTGTCTGGCGGACAGCAACAGCGGCTTTGTATAGCGCGCTGCCTTGCAGTTAGACCTGAGGTAATTTTGTTTGATGAACCATGTGCAAGCCTGGACCCTATTTCAACCAGAAAGATTGAAGAGTTGATTTTGGAGTTGAGAAAGGATTATACTATTGTAGTTGTCACTCATAATATGCAACAGGCAGCCAGAATCTCCGATTATACAGGGTTTTTTCTTTTGGGCGAATTGATAGAGTATGACAAAACAGAGGTAATATTTAAGGCGCCAAAGGATAAAAGGACAGAGGATTATATTACTGGGAGGTTTGGATAATATGAAAAAGATATTATTTGTGTGTATAGAAAATTCATGTCGTAGCCAAATGGCAGAAGGTTTTGCTAAGGTTATTGGAGAAGGTATCGTTGAGGTGTATAGCGCTGGCTCACGCCCTTCTGGTAAAGTTGACCCAATGGCTATACAAATTATGCAGGAAATTGGTATTGATATCTCAGGTCAAAGGTCCAAAGGATTTCTAGAACTCTCTTTAAAGGAATTTGATTATGTTATAACGCTTGGTTGCCAGGATGTCTGCCCTTTTGTGCCAGCAAATGAGCATATCGAATGGCAGATAAGCGACCCTAAAAATAAAGGATTGGATTTTTATAGAAAAATAAGGGATGAAATAAGGTCTAGGGTAGAGGAATTTATTCAGGGCCTTAGATAAAAAGACCAAGGGGGTTATTGTGCAAAGACATTTTGATAGTGAGTTAGTTGAATTAAAAACAGAGATTCTAAAAATGGGGGCAATGGTTGAAGAGGCTATATTTAAGTCTGTGGAGGCCCTTAAACATTTAAGCGCCGAGGAGGCCAGATGTGTTATAGCTTTTGATAAATCAATAGATGAGTTAGAGCTTAAGATTGAAGAGAAGGGCCTGAATCTTTTAGCGTTACAACAACCCATGGCTATTGATTTACGCTTTATCGTTATGGCTATGAAGATTACGAATGAATTAGAAAGGATGGCTGACCTTGCGGTTGATATTGCTCAACGCGTCCTTGAATTGGTCGATAAGCCGCTTTTAAAACCATTAGTTGATATCCCTAAATTGGCTACAATAGCTCAAAAGATGACCAAAGATGTTATCAGCGCATTTATAAACAAGGATGCTAATTTGGCCAGAGATATAATCTTAATGGATTCGCAGGCAGATAATTTGCGCAATCTTGTTCAGGAGGAACTGGTCAATGACTACATGGCTAAGGACCCAATTACAGTTAATCGCGCAGTTCCGCTGTTATTGGTTGCGAGGCATCTTGAACGAATATGCGACCATGCCACAAATATTGCTGAGGATATTATTTATATGTGTTCAGCAGAGGTTGTGAAGCACCACCCTGAGAAATTAATGGAAAATAGATAATGTTGATATATCAGGAACCCAGCCTTTATGTACCGCAGGTACATTTAGCCATGTCCATGCGAGTGATGAAACCCTAAAGGGTTAATTCCCGCAACACGCAGGAACCTAGCCTTTAGGCTGTACAAATTTTCCTGATGAAACCTTTACCCGACATTTTGCTAAAAAAGAGGTCGGGCTAAAGGGTTAATTCCCCATACACGAATGGAGTAGCAGCCGACTTGTCCACCGAACTTATAAGTATAAAACTGTTTAAACGAAGGTGGAAAGGCTGCGTCAAGCGTAACTTACGAAGTTATTGTAAATTATCTCTATTGAGATATAATAATAGTTGAATTTATGCTAGAATAACAGAGCAGATTTTCTAAGTTCTTTCTTAAAGGAACAATCACGCACAAGGTATTATAATCTTTTCAAGGAATAGAAATGAAATCTTATACTCAATATCTCTGGTTTAATACGAAAGATAGACGAGAGTTTATAAATATAACCCCTCAGGTAGAAGAGGCAGTTAAAAAAAGCGGGGTCAAGGAGGGGCTCTGTCTTATCAATGCAATGCATATAACAAGTTCGGTCTTTATCAATGATGATGAGTCTGGTCTACATAGCGATTTCACTAATTGGTTAGAGAGGCTTGCCCCTTATGGAAAAGATAAATACCTCCATAATCTTACTGGTGAAGACAATGCTGATGCACACCTGAAAAGGACGATAATGGGTAGAGAAGTAGTAGTAGCAATTACAAATGGAAAACTTGATTTCGGTCCTTGGGAACAGATATTTTATGGAGAGTTTGATGGTCAGCGTAAGAAACGGGTTCTAATAAAGATAGTAGGCGAGTAAGAGAAAGGGTTGGGCTGTTATTGTTACAACGACTACAAGGCCTTTATGTCAGAGGCATCTATTTTGGAAGAGAGGATAAAAAGGCATATTGAAGTTTTAGCACAGGACCTGGGTGAGAGAAATTATATTTACTATCAAAATTTAGAAAAGGCCGCAGATTATATCAGGGATGAATTTAGGCTCTATGGTTATGAGACCGAGGAGCAGATTTATACTCTAAAAAACCAACCTTATCGAAATATTATTGCCACTAAACCCGGGGGAGATAAAAAAGATAAAATAATTATTATCTCGAGCCATTATGATTCAGTATTTGGCTCACCAGGCGCAGATGATAATGCCTCTGGTTGCGCCGGCCTTTTGGAATTAGCCAGACTCCTCTTTAAAAATACGTTAAATAAAACCATTAGATTTATCGGCTTTACGAATGAGGAGCCCCCTTTTTGTTTTAGTAAGGATATGGGCAGCTTTAGATATGCTGAAAGCGCAAAGAAAAGGAAGGAAGATATTGAGGCCATGTTATGCCTGGAATCCATTGGTTTTTATTCAGATGAAAAGAGTTCTCAGGGCTACCCTATGGGTTTAATGTCTTTCTATCCAGATAGGGCAGATTTTATTGGTATCGTCAGCAATTTAGGTTCAGGCAGTTTATTAAAAAGGATCGTCAAAGAGTTTAAAGAGGCCTCGAATTTTCCAGTAGAATATTTGGTATCCCAGCCATTTTTTGTCCCGGCGATTAGTTTCTCTGACAATTGGTCTTTTTGGCAGTTTGGTTATAAGGCAGTAATGATTACTGACACTGCTTTTTATCGCAATCCTTATTATCACACCCAAAAAGATACTATTGATAAGCTTGATTGTCGCAAAATATCTTTGCTTATAAATGCCTTGCATAGTGTAATATTAAAATTAGGTAATTAAAATGAAGACAATAATTTTTATATGGTTCTTATTTTTAGCCGTATCTAATTATGAAATTCAAGCCCAAGAGTTAAACGTAAAAACATCAGCCCAGAGAGATTTTAAAGGTTTGCGGGAGGAGATGGTCAGGGCCCAGATTGAGGCAAGGGGAATAAAAGATAAACGTGTTTTAGAGGCGATGCTGAAGGTTGAAAGACATAGGTTTGTCCCTTTAGTTTTACAAGACCTCGCCTACGAAGATGAACCTTTACCTATTGGCGAAGGTCAAACTATTTCCCAGCCCTATATTGTGGCTTTAATGACTGAACTTTTACAACTCAAAGGCAACGAAAAGGTCCTGGAGATTGGCACAGGTTCAGGCTATCAAGCAGCAATATTAGGGGAATTAGCCAGGGAGGTATATACCATTGAAATTTTACCAACCTTAGCTGAGCAGGCAGAAGAGTTGTTATCTGATTTGGGATATGAAAATATTAAGGTTAAATGTGGTGATGGTTATTTGGGCTGGCCTGAATTTTCTCCTTTTGATGCGATAATTGTCACTTGTGCACCTGAGGAAGTTCCTCAGTCTCTGGTTGAACAGTTAGCTGAGGGTGGCAGGATGGTCATACCTGTAGGAGAGACTTATCAAGAATTAAAATTATTGGTTAAACTTAAAGGCAAGATAGAAGAGAAAAATATTATCCCAGTAAGATTCGTCCCGATGGTTAGAAAATGGAATTTAAAAAATTAGAGGCATATAGTTATCCACAAAGTAGGGGGGTAACCTCCCATATTAGGCTGGCGATAACGAAACGCTAAAAGGGTTAATTCCAAGAAAGGGATCCAACTTTTTAGCAGTTTATTATAGTTATGTTAAATAAAATTTGTGATTTTTTTTGTCGGTTTTTAATGGTCTGGGTGCTTTTGGCTGTTGGGATAGGATATATCTGGCCAGCTTCCCTTTTGGTGCTCAAGGATTATACAGACTGGCTTTTTTCTTTTACAATGTTTGGGATCGGTGCAGTGTTAAATTTTAAGGATTTTATTCCTGTATTTAAAAGGCCTCAGGATGTCTTTCTTGGTACCCTGGCGCAATTTGCTATTATGCCAGCCTTGGGATTTTTTATTGCCAAGGCCTTGAGACTTCCACCTGGCCTTGCGTTGGGTGTGATTCTTGTAGGTGCAGTTCCTGGGGCGATGGCGTCTAATGTGATTTCATATCTGGCAAAGGCAGATGTTGCATATTCAATCGCGCTTACTACAAGTTCTACATTTTTATCTCCAATACTTACACCTACATTTACTTATCTATTTGGCAGGGCATTTATAGAGATTAAATTCTGGGCGATGTTTTTGAGTATAATAAAGATGGTTATCCTTCCGGTGTTTTTTGGACTTTTAATAAGAAACCTTTTTAAAGAAAGGATAGATAGAATCAATAAAATCTTTCCAGCCATGTCCACACTTTTTATTGCATTTATCTGCGGGCTGGTGGTAGCCCTTAATAGAGACTATCTAACCAATATCACACCTTTAATTTTCCTTGCAGTATTTTTGCATAATCTATTTGGACTTGTCTTAGGTTACGCCGCAGCCAGGATTTATCGCTTTGATGTTATCCGTAGCCGTACGCTTTCAATAGAGGTAGGGATGCAAAACGCAGGCCTAGGGGCAGTACTCTCGCTTAAACATTTTTCCAGCCAGAGTGCTATACCAAACGCCCTTTTTGCTACATGGTGCATTATAACAGCATCACTATTAGCAGAACTCTGGGCAAGGACCTCTGAGAAAAATCTTTCATATTGATCCTTATTTGGCATTGCGTGATGAAACCCTAAAGGGTTAATTCCCCATATATTCTGGAACCCAGTCTTCAGGCTATTTATGTGCCTGATGAAACCCTAAAGGGTTAATTCCCCATATATTCTGGAACCCCAGCCTTTAGGCTGTTCAAAGTGATGAAACCCTGAAGGGTTAATTCCCCATATAAGAAGGCGCTTGACAGAATGAATTTTTTAGGATATACTTTATATGGTTAATAGTCAAGTTAATTAATAATAAAGGAGGTTAGATATGGCTTCAGCCCTTCCTGATTTTGTGGATACCTTGAACGAGATTATGCCGGTTATTATTAAAGAGTTTAACCGTAGACAGATAGATGAAGTCTATAAAGGAAAGGTCACTATCTCCCAGATTGTGGTGATGGAATTTTTAAAACGAGAAGGGGAGTCTAAAATGACCCAGTTGGCAGATTTTATGCGTGTAAGCACTGCTGCGATGACTGGCCTAATAGATAGACTTGTAAAATATAACTATGTCACAAGGGTCTTTGACCCGCAGGATAGGCGTGTAATAAAGATAAAGCTTACTTCTAAAGGAGAGGAACTGATTAAAAAGATAGATTCTCAACGCCGCAAGATGATGATGCATATCTTTAGTAAAATTTCTGAAACAGACCGAAAAAATTATTTAAGGATTTTATTACAGATAAAAAAGATATTATTAGAAGAGGGTGAATAGATATGAAATTTAGGGTTTTGTTTTTCATTATAATTTCTTTACTACTGCCTTTGGACATAGAGGCAGAGGAGGTCTCTTTATCACTGGATGAGGCAATAGCCATTGCCTTAAGAGACAATAAGGATATATTACTTAAAATAGAAGATGTAAATCTAGCAAGACTTAAGATTATAGAAGCAAAATCAGGGCTCCTTCCAGATATAACCTTAAATAGCGTCTTTGGTAGGACCAGTGGGCTTTATACAAAAGATTTAGATACCATCAATACCCAGGTCAGCCTTAGACAATATCTATATCAAGGCGGTAGGACCGTTAATACTATAAAATATAATGGCTACCAATGGGAGGTGGCGCAGGCCTTATTGGATAAAACGAAATTAGAATTGATTGCTAATGTAAAAAAAACATTTTACACCCTGGCATTAGCAGAGGAATTTGCCAGACTAAATAAAAATATTTTAGATAATACAAAGGAACATCTTATGACCTTGAGGGAACGTTATCAACAAGGTCAGGCCTCCAATCTGGATATATTAAATATAGAGGCAGGGTTGAGCAATGTGGAAAAGGCATATCAGGCATCGTTGAATCAAGTAGAGGCAGCTCAGGCCCTTCTTAGAAATTTTTTGTCATTGGATAAAGACGTCCAGATAAGACCAGTCGCCGAGTTTACTTATGAACCTATGGAGATTGTCTATGAAGAGGCGTTTTTGGAGGCGATGAAGTCCAGACCAGAGATAAGACAGTATTTTGCCCAGATTGAGGCAGATAAAAAATATATAGAGATTGCAAAAGGAGCTGCTCGGCCGAGTATCTATGCATCATGGGATTATTACAGTAGGTCGCATTCGCTTAATACTACAAGTAGAAACTGGAGTGATTATAGTGTGATTGGCATAACTTTTTCCTGGCCAGTTTTTGACGGATGGGAGACAAGGGCCAAGGTGGAAGAGGCAACGCTAAATTTGAAAGAGACCCAGCTTAGAAAAGAGAAAACCCTGAATGATATTACATTAGAGTTAAAGAATGCGTATCTTGGATTGAGCGATGCCATCTTTAAGATAAAAAGTACCCAGGTAGATATGAAACGCTATCAGGATAATCTTTACAGCATAAAAAAAAGATATAAAGACGGCATTGTCAGTCATCTTGAATTGGATGATGCTGAACTGGCTTACAAGGTATCTTTATTTAAGCATAGGCAAGCGATCTATGATTACATTGTAGCAAAGATGGATTTTGAGAAGGCTGTGGGAGGGACAATATGAAAGTTAAAATCATAGTTTATATAGTTATAATTTCATTAATTGGATTATCTGGATGCCAGTTGAGAGAATCGAAAGAAAAAAAGACCAGTGCCCAGGAAGAGGTTGTTGCAGTAAAGGTAATGAAGGTAGAACTTAAAGATATTGCTGAGGTTATAGATTATGTGGGTAATATAAAGGCTCAGGATGAGGCAGTGATTTATCCAAAAGTGACTGGTAAGATTGTAGAGAAGATCAAGGAGGATGGTAACGAGGTGAAAAAGGGCGAACCAATTGCATACATTGACCGCGATGAGGTAGGTCTTCAATTTCAGCATGCGCCGGTTGAAAGTTCGCTTGACGGAGTAATTGGACGTATATATGTGGATAAAGGACAGAATGTTTCGCCACAAAGTCCTGTTGCACTTGTGGTCAATATGGACAGGATGAAGGTTAATCTCCAGATACCAGAAAGGTACCTATCAAAGATATCTTTAAAACAAAAGGCAGGGATTAGGGTGGATGCCTATCCTGGCGAAGAATTTTTAGGTGAGATAAGTAAGATTAGTCCTATAGTGGACCTTGACACAAGAAGCGCACCTATAGAGATTATCTTAGATAATCCTGACCATAGATTGAAACCAGGCATGTTTGCCAGAGTAAGTATAGCGATTGAAAAACATACACAGGTTCCTGTGATTTTAAAAGAGGCAATTTTGGGTAAGGAACCAGATACTTATGTCTATGTGGTCGAGGATAAGAAGGCCATTTTAAGGAAAGTGGTTTTAGGTTTGCGCCAGGGTCCGGTCTGCGAAGTAAAAGAAGGACTGAATCCCGGGGAATTGGTAGTGGTTATGGGGCAACAAAGATTACAGCAAGGTACATTGGTGCAGATTGAAGAATAGCGGAGGTAAGGGTGAATCTACCTGAATTTGGTGTAAGACGGCCCATTACAAACTTGATGATTTTTTTTGGGATATTGATTGTCTCTATTTATAGTCTTTCACGTCTGGGCATTGACCAGATGCCTGAGATTGAACCGCCTGTAATAAGTGTAGTTTCTTCCTATCCAGGCGCCAGCCCAGAAGATGTAGAGATAAAAGTAACCGAGGTATTAGAAAATCAACTTGCCACTACCCCTGGTCTAGAAAAAATAACCTCTATCTCTTCTGAGGGATTTTCTTTGATATCGCTTAAATTTGCCTGGGGGACAAACTTAGATGCTGCCTCAAATGATATCCGTGATAGGATTGAATTGGCCAAGAGATTCTTACCAGATATACCTGATGAGATGGACAATCCATTTATATTCAAATTCAATACCGCAATGATACCCATACTTTTTGTAGGGATTACAGCAGAGGAGAGCTACCCTGGCCTTCATGACCTCTTAGACAAACAGGTGGCTGACCCTCTGAGGCAGTTGCCAGGCGTTGGGACAGTGCAATTACTTGGAGGATTAGAAAGACAGATTAATATCTGGATAGACAGGGAAAGGCTTGAGGGTTATGGTTTTTCTATCCTGGATATCTTAAACAGTTTAAGGCAGGAGAACATTACCCTGCCAGTAGGGACATTGAAGTCTGGCCTGACTGATTATTTTCTCCGCCTCCCAGGAGAGTTCGCTACGCCTGAGGAGATAAACCTTGTGATTTTAGGAAAACGCGATGGAAAGGTAGTGTATCTAAAGGATGTTGCGAGGGTAGAAGATAGTTTTAAAGAAGTAACAATGTATGTGCGGGTTAATCGTAGGCCTGGTATGATGATGATGATTCAAAAACAGACAGGGGTTAATACTGTAGAGGTGGCAGAGAGATTGAAACGTACTTTGAAAAGATTAGAGACAAACCTTCCTAAGGATGTAAAGATATCAGTTATCTTTGATAGCTCTAGCGATATTATACGTGCATTAAATTCTCTGAAGCAAACTCTCTGGTGGGGGATATTTTTAGTAATAGTTGTGGTATGGTTTTTTTTGAGACAGATAGGCACCAGTTTGATTATTGCCCTGACCATCCCGTTTTCTTTATTGATAGCATTTATATATCTTTTCTTAAGCCACAGGACCATCAATATAGTAAGTCTATCGTCTCTGGCGATTGTCTCAGGGATGGTGGTGGATAATGCAATTGTGGTTGTAGACAATATCCTGCGTCATATAGAAGGAGGAGAGGATGTGAAGACGTCGAGCATCTCAGGTACTACAGAGATGTTCCTTGCGATACTTGCATCTACGTTGACAACCGTGGTGGTCTTTCTTCCGATGTTATTTATCCGTGGGGTTGTTGGGATTATGTTTTCAGAGTTAGCAACGATTGTGATAGTTACGCTTTTCGCATCGTTATTTACAGCGACTACCTTCAGTCCAATGCTATGCGCTCAGTGGTTGAGACTTAATCTTTCGAGTCAGAATAATATACAAGAAAAAATAGGCCTGCATAGACTATACCTGGTTTCAGAAGGGATATTTAAGAAACTTGAGGATTTTTACAAAAGACTTTTAAGCAAGGCGTTGGGCCATAAAAAATTAATTGTTGCAGGGTTTCTGGTAATGTTTAGTTTGAGTATATTTTCTATACGTTTTATTGGGAATGAGTTTATACCTGATGAGGATACAGGGGATATGCGGTTAACCATACACCTTCCACTTGGCACAAGATTAGAAGAAACAGATAAGGTGGCAAGGCGAATCGAAGAGATTTTGGAAAAATTTATTTCTCCAGAAGAGGTGCGGCTTAAATTTGTTCGTGCTGGCACAGCCCCTTCTACAGGAAGGGTGATGCGAGCCGCAGGCGAATCTGGAGAACATATTGTTATGGCAGGCGTTAAGTTAGTGCCCAAGACAGAAAGGAAACGTTCAGTCTTTGAGATTGGTCAGGCCTTACGCAAAGAGATACGGAAGATTCCAGGTGTATTAAAGGTGGATGTGTCTGTGGGAAATCCTATTGGAAGATTGATTACTGGGATGGCCGGCAAGGCAGTGCAATTGGAGATTATTGGGCATTCATTCGAAGAGACAAATCTTTTGGCAGTGAAGATAAAGTCGATTATGGAACAGATCCCCGGGGCAGTGGATATAAGTATCTCAAGGGATATAAGCCGTCCAGAATTAAGGATTGTTGTAGATAGGGAAAAGGCAGCTATGTTAGGACTGAATATGAAGACGATTGCAGATAGCCTTAAGACCTACATTGAAGGCTCAACTGCTAGTCGTTATCGCGAGAAGGGTGAGACCTATGATATCTATGTAAGATTGGAAGACGCTTTTCGTAGTAAACCAGAGGATATTGAAAATCTGACAATTATCTCGCCTATTACTCAGAAGCCAATAAGACTGAGTAATTTTGCTAAGGTCTATGAAGAGGCAGGGCCTGTAGAGATTGAACGTACTGGTAGGGAAAGGGTATTAAGGGTAGAGTGCAATGTATTTGGAAGGGCCGCTGGTCAGGTAAGAGAAGATTTGCAAAAGGCACTTAAGGAGATAGTCCTTCCACAGGATATAAGACTAAATTTTGGAGGAGAGGCAGAGGAACAACAAAAGGCATTTCGAGACCTGACAGTACTTTTATTATTAGGGTTATGCCTTATTTATATGGTGATGGCTGCCCAGTTTGAATCTTTGGTAGACCCATTTGTGATAATGTTCAGCATCCCGTTTAGTTTTACAGGCGTATTTTTTGGGTTTTTATTTACAGGTACTACCTTAAATATTATCTCTTTTTTAGGAATGGTAATGTTGATGGGCATTGTAGTGAATAATGGGATTGTATTAATAAGCTATACTATTCTTCTACGACGCGACCGCGGACTTTCTATCTATGAGGCAATTACACAGGCTGGAAGAGATAGGTTAAGGCCTGTCTTGATGACTACTATCACAACTATAGTAGGGCTTTTGCCTCTTGCAATTTCAAAAGGCGAAGGTTCAGAGATATGGAGGCCATTGGGTATTACAATGATTAGCGGTCTATCTCTATCAACCTTAATTACACTGATATTTGTCCCGGTGTTTTATAGTGTGGTAGAAACAAGGGTCAAAAAAAATTCGCACATCACTTAGCGGACGAAGTAAAAATGAGTTATCCACAAAGTAGGGGAGCCTTAAGGCTCCCCTACTTTGTCTTTCCTCTCCCTTTTTAAGGGAGAGGATTAAGGTGAAGGTTTCTCCCGTGATGAAACCCTAAAGGGTTAATTCCCCATAGAACGTTTATTTTTAAATTGCATTTTTATTAGTCCTATTTTAAAATTAGAAAAGCCATCAATTTTTAAATAAATAATATTTTAAATTTTATGAGCAAGGATTATATCTGGATAATTTGTGGCGTTGCAGTTTATATGGTTATAATGGCGTCAATAGGACTTCTTGTAAGGAGTAGAATCAAGGATGCAAGAGATTATATTGTTGCAGGTGGACGGCTTGGCTGGTGGCTTTCTATTGGAACAATATTTGCTACATGGTTTGGCGCAGAGACCTGTATGGGTTCTTCAGGGACTGCGTTTCATAAAGGAATATTAGGTGTTATTGCAGACCCTTTTGGTGCAGGATTGTGCCTTATTATATCAGGGATTTTCTTTGCAAAGATTTTTAGGTCATTAAACATAGAGACAATTGTAGATTATTTTGAGTTGCGATATGGAAGAAGGACAGCCTGTATCCTTTGTGCGGTTTATATCCCGGTATATCTTGGTTGGATTGGCGCTCAACTTCTCGCCTTCGGGTATATATTAAATTCACTTACTGGCATGCCGCTTATGGCATCCATTTTGATTTCTACAGCGGTAGTTTTATTTTATACATATTCCGGAGGGATGTGGGCAGTTAGTATTACTGACCTTATCCAGATGTTATTTATTGTGATAGGACTATTGATATTATTTCCTATTTTGATTAAGGATATAGGTGGTTTAAGGCAGGCAATTACTAATACGCCGAAAGAACTTTTGCATTTTTATCCGCGGTCAAATAACTTGATAGATTGGCTTAATTATTTACAGGCATGGATAATTGTTGGTCTGGGGTCTCTGCCAGCCCAGGACCTTTTTCAAAGGATAATGTCTGCAAAAGACGCTACAGTAGCCAGGTGGTCATCTATATTATCAGGCATCTTTTATATAATTATAGGACTTTTGCCTGTTTTTCTTGGTATATTTTCCAGGATAGTACTTCCACAGAGTTCAGGAGAATCTATACTTATAGAATTATCACTTAAATATCTTTCGCCATTATTTATAGCGATTATGGTGGGTGCGCTTTTATCCGCTATTATGAGCTCTGTGGATAGCGCCCTTCTTGCACCAGCGAGTATTGTAGGAAACAATATAATACCTTTTTTGAAGCCGGATGCAAATGAAAAAACAAAGCTGAATTGGTGTAAATGGAGCGTACCTATCTTTGGCATATTATCCCTTTTTTTAGCACTTTATTTTAAAAATATCTATAGACTTTGTCAGGAGTCCTGGGGTATACTTTTAACTGGTGTTGCAGCGCCAATGATATTAGGGGTCTACTGGAAAAGGGCAAATGCAGTTGGCGCATTTATAGGTGCCATAAGCGGTGTGAGTGCCTGGATTATAGCGAAGATATTTTTGCCCAGGAACTATCCGCATAATCTATATGGATTTTTAGTTTCTTTTGTTGTGGTGGTAGTAGTAAGTTTAGTCTGGCATCCCAGGACATTGCGTGAAACTTAAAAAAGAGAATTGACGAATGGAATATGTAAAAAGCGCAAAGACAATAAATTTATTAAGAGGCAAATCATACCAGAGGTTGATAAATGAGGAACTGGGAAGTTTTGGCATAAAGGCAGGGCATGTGGTCTTAAAAAAGGGAGAAAATGTTGGGCTTCATAATACAGGCCAGCGCGAAGAGATAGTGATTGTATTAAAAGGAAGAGGCAGGGCGTCAATAGGTAAAGAAAAAAAACTATTTATTGATAAAACGAAGATATTATATATCCCACCATACACAGAACATGATATAAAAAATTGCGAGGCATATCCCCTTGAATATATCTATATAACCTCAAGCATTAATAATGGTGAAAAAAATAAAAATATTAATTAGATTGAAAAAAACAATTTTTATGATATAATTCTTTTTATAAAATTTGAAAGGAGGATGGTGATATGAAAAGGTTATGTGTGCTATTTGGACTTATGCTTATTTTTGTATCCCCTATTTTTGCCCAGGAGGCAGGGGAAAAGACCTCTGATGAGGGCGTTATTACAGGAGAGGTGACATCCCTGGATGTTAGTGCAGGGCTTATCACAGTAAAGGCAGAGGACGGTTCAGAAAAGACATTCTCTGTTATCGATGGAGAGACTATTTTGTGGAAGGGTGTGGAAGATATTGAACTTTCCAATGTCTCTAAAGGAGATAAGGCAGAGGTTGGTTATTATACAGATGAATCTGGTAAGCTTATAGCCAGCTGGGTGGATGTCCTTGTTGAAGAGACTCAAGCGCCTGCAACAGCGCCAGCAGAAACACCGGCAGAGGCGCCAGCAGAAGGATCGGAAGAAGAGTAATAAATGAATGGCCAGCAGCAGACCCTACAACAAGTACAACAAGGATCCATTATTCAACCTCAGTTAATCAGTCCAATAAAACTGGTCCCTACAAGGGTATTTTTTACTAAAGGCGTAGGGACTCACAAAGAAGAACTGCGTTCATACGAACTTGCATTAAGAGATGCTGGTATAGAAAAATGCAATATTGTCCATGTCTCAAGCATCTTTCCACCAGGATGTAAGATAATCTCCCGCAATGAAGGTATAAAAGAACTTGTGCCTGGAATGATAACATACTGTGTCCTTGCAAGATGCAGTTCTAATGAACCAAGACGACTTATAGCAGCCTCAGTAGGAAGCGCGATACCTGCAGAAGGGAATATGTATGGATATCTAAGCGAACACCATGCATATGGACAGACAGACGAGGTTGCAGGAGAATATGCAGAGGAATTGGCTGCTACCATGCTTGCCTCAACACTTGGGTTTGCTGATTTTGATGATTCCAAGAACTGGGACGAGGTAAAAGAGGAATACAAGATAAGCGATAAGATTGTCAAGACAGGTAATATTACCCAATCCACAATAGTAGACCCTAATGGGAATTGGTCCACGGTTGTGGCTGCAGCAGTATTTTTATTTTAAGACTAAAAATTTTTACCCGCGTCTTTCTATTTGTTAATGAGAGACGCGGGTTTTATTTTATGCGCTCTATCACGATATCCTACATCTTTATAATTTTTATTCTTACAGGGTGTGGTCAAAAAGTTTTTTTTGAGAAAGATTCCAGGATCCAGATGGATACATTGGTGGAGATATCCTCTTATAGTCCTGATAGAATCAACGCAAAAAAAGCAATAGATGAGGCCTTCAAAGAGATAGGGCGTATAGAAAAAGTTTTTAGTAAGTTTGATAAGGATAGCGAGGTTTCAAAAATAAATGCATCTACAGGAAAAAGTGAGGTGGTTGTAAGCCCAGAGATGTTTAGGTTACTTGAGGACGCTATATTTTATAGTAAACTTTCAGAAGGGGCTTTTGATGTAACAGTAGAACCATTCAAAAAAGGAAGATATGAAAAGATAAAACTAAATAAAGGAAATTCGAGTGTGCAGTTTTTGGAAGCGGATATAAAGCTGGATTTTGGCGGGATAGCAAAAGGTTATGCTGTTATGAAGGCAAAAGAAATTTTAGCGTCGAGGGGAATAAAGAGCGGATTGATTAATATCGGAGGAAATATATTTGCGCTTGGAACGCCACCAGGGAAAGACGCATGGAGGATTGGTATAAGAGACCCGGATAATAAGTCAAGAGTAATAAAAGTATTACATCTTAAAGACAGGGCTATTAGCACCTCTGCAGATTATGAAAGGCCATCTCATATAATAGACCCTGCTACAGGATTGCCAGTTAAAAAAATTCGAAGTGTGACTGTTGTAGCTGATTCTGCTGAACGCGCAGACGCACTTTCTACAGCGTTCTTTGTAATGGGAAAGGAAAATGCCCTTAAGCTTGCAAGGGCGATTGGGGATATAGAACTTTATATTATAGATAATGATGGTAAGATTATAAGTTATCCTTAGATAGACCTGAAAGTATGAAATTCCTAAATTGCTTTTACATTTGTGACAATTGCGCTTGACATAATTATTTACTTTGATAGAATAAATTAAAATATATTTGCCGAGGTAGCTCAGTCGGTAGAGCGACGGACTGAAAATCCGTGCGTCCCCAGTTCGATTCTGGGCCTCGGCACCATTTTAGGACACAGGAGGATGACATGAAATGTCTCCGTATATTTCTGTTAATATATATATTATGCAGTCTATCTTTAGTAGGATTAATTTATGCAGATATACCTAAGGTTATAAATTATCAAGGCAGATTTACAGACAAAGACGATAATCCTTTATCAGGCAATTTTCTTGTAACATTTAGATTTTACGATGTTGAAAGTGGTGGTCAGTCACTTTGGGAAGAAAGTCATATCCTCTCTATAAAAAATGGGTTGTTTAATGCACTTCTAGGGTCGATAAAACCATTGGACCTGGATTTCAATAAAGATTTATGGCTTGGCGTAGAGGTGGCGAGCGATGGCGAGATGTCTCCGCGTATTAAACTTACAAGTGCGCCTTATGCTATGAATGCCCAGACAATAGATATGCTTGATTCAAGTCAACTTATTAGAAGCGATATTGATTCTGTGATGTCAGGCTCGCTTACGCTTAAAAGAGACCTTGTTTTAAGAGGCGATGCCCGTTCACCAAGCAGGATAGTCCTTACAAATGGTCAGGGTAGAGAATATTATCTATGGATGGATAATAATGGTGATCTACGTATAAAAGAAGGTCTTCCTGAATTTGATAAGGATGGATATGTTTTTGTAAAAGAAAAGCAGGACCTCTTATCCAGGATATTTGTCAAAAGAATGAGTTTTATTATTTTACTGATAGTGGCCTTGATATTGGGTCTTATATTATATTCATCAAAGAAAAGATAATGAAAACGATTTCCCACAAACACATCCCCCCCCGCGACTAATTTTCTCATTGAGATATTGTCTATATAATATATTTATGATATATTTTAATTAGAGAGATTATAAAATTAAAAGAATCACTGCAGGGTTATTATAAAGTATGATAACCAGGCAGGATTTTTTTACAGTCATTATGGTAAACTTTAAAAAAGTATTAAAATTGAATACTATCTTTATAGCAAGTTTTGGCATCATGCTTTTAATGACTTTTATATGTCCTGAGTTGTATTGCCAAGAGATAGAAAGAGACTATTTTTTAAGACCGCCTTTGATGAGTTGTACTAAAGACCGGAAAGAGAGCAGAAAAGGTAATGAAAATAAATTCCAACAAAATTCAGGTCCTCCCACAGAAAGAAATATTTTTGAAGAATATCCACCACCCGAGATAGAAATAAATAATATGCACAAGCCTTTAAAATCTGTCCAAAACTCCCAGGGTACAAAGAATAGTCTCTAAAACAGAAAAGTCTTTTTGGAAAAATAAGAATAATTTTTTATTTTATTCAGTCATTTCTTAATGGTATAATTATTTCTTGATATTAATTAAGCCGATGTAGCTCAATGGCAGAGCAGGGCTTTCGTAAAGCTCAGGTTGGAGGTTCGAGTCCTCTCATCGGCTCCAGACTTTGCTTAAGGACTCGAAACGAGCGAACGCCGAGCAATCGCTGTCGCGACGAATAAGGAGCGACATGCTTAGCGATGGCCGCGAGGAAGTGAGCGGCCTATAGGAGGAAGAGGCCGCGATCCGCGGCCGAATAATTTTTATGGCACGACTACGGAATCTTTTCAGAGATAGAAATTTTTCATTTCTATGGTTTTCTCAAGTTATATCAAATTTTGGGGATAGACTTAATCAGATGGCCTTGATAGGTCTTGTCTATGCCCGCACCCCAGGCTCTACATTAGAACTTGCAAAATTACTTTCCTTTACCATAATCCCTGTGTTTCTGGTTGGGCCTATTGCAGGTAGTTATGTCGATAGGTGGGATAGAAAGTATACTATGATAGTATGCGATTTACTAAGAGGTATATTGGTATTTATTATTCCTTTTGTAATAATCCATTCAAGAAGTATGGTGCCAATATATGTTCTGGTATTTATAGTTTTTTCCATAACGAGATTTTTTGTGCCTTCCAAACTATCTATAATACCAGATATCGTTCATAAAGACAGTCTTCTTTTGGCAAATTCATTGACATCTACAACAATGATGATTGCTACTATGGTAGGTTTTGGATTTGGCGGGGTGCTTGTTGGTTGGATTGGTCCTGAAGGAGGATTTTATGTAGATTCAGCCACATATTTTGTCTCAGCCATTATGGTGTCGTTTGTAAGTCTGAAGACAAAAAGGTTTGAAGTTAGTTTACCTGAGAATTCATCAATAGGCATTACAAAAAAGACAATATTAAATGATATCAAAGAAGGCCTTTTATATCTTAAGAATCATCAGGACATAAAGATGATTTGTAATACTATGTTTTTATTAATGGCAGGGGTAGGCGCAATATATGTTATTGCAATAGTTTTTATCCAGGAGGCCTTAAGGTCTTCTACAGAACATCTGGGATTTTTGGCTATGTGCCTTGGGATAGGTCTATTTTTAGGGGCACTTATATATGGCAGATTTGGCAATAAACTCCCACGTAAAGATGTGATAAATTTCTGCCTATTTTTAACAGGGCTGATGGTAGTTGTATTCTCAGTAACACTAAGACTCTGGCCGTATTTTTTAACTGCAGGGGTGGTCTCTTTGATATTGGGTATTTTTAGTGCACCCATAGTTGTCTCTGCCAATACTATTTTACATGAGGTTATGGCAGAGGATATGCGCGGAAGGATTTTTAGCTCCCTGGATATAATTACACATATCGCATTTCTTTTATTTATGGTTCTTGCATCACTTATAGGTGAGTGGATAGATAAAGGGTTGTTATTGGGGGGAGTAGGGTTAATATTTTCTATAATAGGTTTGGGCAAGTTGATTAATAGGGAAAAGTGAATATGCAGGGCAAAATCCTATGGACAGGTTACGAGCAAAGCGAATTAATTTGTGCACCAGAGATATATAAAGACTGGGTTCCTGAACATATGGGGAATTAACCCTTTAGGGTTTCATCACTTTGGACAGCCTAAATATACCGAAGGTACCTAAAGGCTGGGTTCCTGAAATTGTAGCGGACAGGGCTAAAGGCTAGGTTCCAAAATTTAGTATGATTTTAATTTTGGTTATCCTTTGAAGATTTATTTTTTTCTTTGTAGATTATTTGGCAATCTTTATAGTAATTACAGATAGGGCAGCAGATATTTTCTTCATGACGTTCGCCCCTGTACCATTTGGTTTCGCAGGTCCAGTATATCTGGCAATCTGTACAGCAATGTCCAAAATCTCCTATAGCCACAACTATCTCCTTTTTACTTAAAAGTATACTTTAATACAAAAAGATTGTCAAGTGTTGTAGGTTTTGGTATAATTAAAAAAATTATATGCCCAGAATAAATTTTATTCATCCTCCAGAATTTAAGAAGTGGTCGAGGGATAGGAAGATAGAAAACGCACCCTTGCCGTCTAAGGTTGCAATCCATATTTTGCAACATAGTGGCGCGGCTGCAGAACCTGTCGTAAATATAGGAGATAGAGTAAAGACAGGCTCTCTTCTTGCCTCCTTGAAAGGGTTCATATCGAGTAATATCCATTCCAGTATATCAGGCCATGTGGTTAAAATTGAGGATGTCCCCCATCCTGTTTTTGGAAGGCATAGGGCAATAATAATTGAGTCAGATGGAAGGGATGAAAAGATTTTTCCAGAGGTTAATAGGGAGAACTCCCTTAGTCTAAAACGGGAAGAGCTCCTTGATATAATAAAGGATGCTGGTATAGTTGGTCTTGGTGGAGCAATGTTTCCTACCCATGTGAAGCTCATGCCACCACCTCAAAAAAAGATAGATACATATATTGTAAATGGCGCTGAGTGCGAACCATTTCTTAGTTGTGACCATGCAAGCATGCTTGAAAAGGCGAATGAGTTAATCCTTGGCATCGATCTTGTGGCTAATATACTGGGTGTAAAAAATGTGATGATAGGCATAGAGGAGAATAAATTAGATGCGATAGAACTAATTACCGCTATGGTTAATAGATTAAATCAACGGATGTTAAAATTTAAAATAGTAGGATTAAAGACCCGTTATCCGCAGGGCGGAGAAAAACAGCTTATAAAGACGCTTCTGGATAGGGAGGTGCCTTCTGGTGGACTGCCTATGGATGTAGGTTGCATTGTTAATAATGTCCAGACAGTTATTAGTATCTATGAGGCAGTATATGTTAGAAAACCGCTTTTTGAGAGGGTGATTACTGTTTCAGGAAATCTATTAAAAGAGCCAAGAAATCTTCGGGTAAGGATAGGAACCTATATAAGGGAGATATTAGAATATTGTGGCGTTAAAGAGGCGCCTTATAAAATTATTATGGGTGGGCCTATGACTGGGGTAGCGCAATACACCCTGGATGTCCCTGTGATAAAGGGCACCTCTGGGATCATTGTACTGGATAATAGTTTTAAGATAGATAAAGAGATGGATTGTATACGATGTGGACGTTGTATAGAGGCATGCCCGATGGGACTTATGCCCTGCATGCTCGGGCTTACAGCCAAAAAGGGTAGATTTGATATGGCAATTTCATATAGCCCGCTTGATTGTATAGAATGCGGGGCATGTAGTTATGTATGTCCTGCAAAGATACCACTTACCCAATATATAAAACTTGCCAAGATGAAGCTGGCAAAGAAAAATATATAGACAGAAATGACAGAGGATCAGGGTAACCATGAAAATAAGTATTACAACGAAGACACGCACACATAGAAACGCATGATGAAGAACAACATATTACATTTTGCATTGGTCTTATTTCTTGTAAATCTGATAGCAACATCCCTTCTGGCAGGGGTATATTTTGTTACAAGACCAGTTATTGAGAGACAGACAGAGATCTCTAGACAAGAGGCCTTAAGGGAGGTTATGCCAGATTCGATGGGAGACAGAATTGTTCCAGTAGAGATGGGTAAAGAGATATGTTATTGGAAGGTTTATAAGGGATTGTCTAATGAGCCAACAGGGTATATATTCACTGCAAAAAGATATGGATATTCAAGCACGATAGAGACGATGGTAGGGATGTCAAAAGATGGCATTATTACTGGCGTAAAGATACTCAGTCAGAACGAGACACCTGGTCTTGGGGCAAGGATAGTAGAGGTGTTGTCAAATAGAAATATACTGAGTGCTATAAAAGACCTTTTTTCAAAAAATAAAACTCAACACACTTTGATATCAAAACCATATTTTACTGAACAATTTAAAGGTAGAGATATAAAAGACTTAAGCCTTTCTGGGATAGACGCTATAACAGGCGCTACTATATCATCTCGTGCTGTAGTAGATTCTATAAAGGAGAAAGGCATGGAGATTTTAAATGTCAGAGAATAATTTGTTTACGGTTACGCCAGCACCGCATATTACATCAAAACTTACTACAAAAAGCATTATGTATCTTGTTATACTTTCGCTTCTCCCTGCAGGAATAGCAGGTATATATATTTTTGGACTGGTATCATTAAAAACGATAATTTTTTCAATCGCTTCATGTGTTGTCTGCGAGGCATTATTTTTGAAATTCACAAATAAGGACCCGGGGATAAGTCTGGATGGAAGCGCAATATTAACAGGTTTACTTTTGGCGTATAATCTTCCACCTCAGGTTCCTTTCTGGATACCTCTGATTGGCGGTGTGGTAAGTATATTGATCGGGAAACAGATTTTCGGCGGTCTGGGCCACAATATATTTAATCCTGCATTAGTAGGCAGGGTTTTTTTACAGATATCATGGCCTGTGTATATGACAAGTTGGAAGAACCCAAGATGGTGGCCTGATGCTATTTCTACTGCCACGCCATTGGCAAAGGAAAACCCTGTACATGTTAGTTATGTAGACCTTTTTTTAGGGAACCATGCAGGTTGTATAGGCGAGGTGTGTATAGTGGCCTTGCTTTTGGGGGCGTTATTTTTACTGTTGATGAAAATAATATCTTTGGATATACCAGCGAGTTTTATATTGACAGTAGCAATATTAACATGGATTTTTGGAAAAGACGGATTTCTTAAAGGAGACTTTATTTTTCATATACTTTCAGGCGGCCTTATACTTGGCGCATTTTTTATGGCAACAGATTATGTAACTAGCCCCTTGACAAGGCCGGGTAAGATTATATTTGGCATAGGATGCGGGCTTTTAACTGTCTTGATAAGGCTTAAAGGTAGTTATCCTGAGGGCGTATCCTATTCCATACTCTTTATGAACGCGACAGTGCCTTTAATAGATAGATATACCAGAACCAGGGTGTTTGGTTCAAAGAAAAAAACTGGGTAATTCTATTATGAAACAACTCTTACAGGAATTTTTTAAAGGTGTATTTATTGAAAATCCAACCTTTCGGCTGGTGTTAGGATTATGCCCTACACTGGCAGTCTCTACCAGCATCATAAATGGTTTTGGTATGGGCGTAGCTGCAACCTTTGTTATAGTAGGCTCCAATGTGATTGTGTCACTGGTGCGAGGAATAGTCCCTTCAAAGATAAGGATACCCTGTTTTATTGTAATAATAGCGACATTCGTGACGATTGTGGAGCTTGTAATGAAGGCATATTACCCTGAACTTTCAAAGGCCCTGGGCATGTTTGTTCCTCTTATTGTTGTAAATTGCATAGTGATGGCAAGGGCAGAGGCATTCGCATCTAAGAATAGCACAATCCGTTCTTTATTTGATGGCCTTGGCATGGGCGTTGGTTTTACAGGTGCCTTAGTTATTATATCCATCATTAGAGAATTTCTTGGGAATGGCACATTGCTTGGTCTCAGGGTGATAGATGGATTTGAGCCATTGCTTCTTTTTATATTGGCGCCAGGGGCATTGCTTGTAATAGGCATGCTAATAGGCACAGTAAATATGATTGCAAGACACTCATAAAGGAGTAGGTTATGGATGTTAGACAACTGTTGATGATAGCGATAGGTGTGATATTCATAAATAATTTTATCCTCTCAAAGTTTTTAGGACTATGCCCTTTTATAGGTGTTTCAAAGAAGACAGGGCCAGCATTTTATATGGGATTGGCAGTTACATTTGTGATGACTTGTTCTTCAATAATTACATGGGCAGTGTATGTGTATCTTTTAAGGCCATTTCATATGGAATATCTGCGAACCATCTCTTTTATACTTGTGATAGCAAGTTTTGTCCAATTAATAGAGATGTTTATACAGAAGACGAGCCCCGCGCTTTACAGGACATTTGGAATATACCTCGCCCTCATTACCACAAATTGTGCGGTGTTTGGCGTTACAGTTTTAAATAGCGAGATGTTTTTATCTTCGGATCTCAGGCCATTACAGAGTCTTATATTTTGTGTAACCCAGGGATTCTGTGCAGGGTTAGGATTTACAATAGTATTGCTTTTTATGTCTGGGATAAGGGAGCGGCTTGAATTATGCGATGTGCCATCTGCATTTAGGGATGTGCCTATCGCATTTATTATTGCATCGTTGATGTCCATGGCGTTTATGGGGTTTAGCGGATTCAGGTTTTGATTATGTCAGTGGCCATATTAACAATGTCAATTATGGGGCTTTTGTTCGGAATGGGCCTTGCGTTTGCCTCAAGAATTTTTAAGGTAGAGACGAATCCTATGATAGAAAGGATTTTAGGGATTTTACCCGGAGGGAATTGCGGTGCGTGTGGTAAGGCAGGGTGTGCAAGTTTTGCAGAGGCAGTTGTTACTGGAGAAGGTAGAGAAATGATATGCCCTGTAGGTGGTAAGGAGGTTCAGGATAAGATAAGAGAGATGCTTGGCCTCGAGAAGAAGGATTTTGTAAAGAAAGTTGCGCGCGTGAGATGCGGTGGTGGAAACAGGGCGAAGGATAAGTTTATCTATCAGGGTGTAGAGACATGTGTTGCTGCAAATCTAATTATGCAAGGACAGAAGCTGTGCAGTTATGGATGTCTTGGGTTCGGTGATTGTATAAATGTGTGCCCATTTGATGCAATACATATGGATGAAAATAATATCCCCAAGATTGATATAACTAAATGCACTGGCTGCGGGATTTGTGTGTCGGCCTGCCCCAGGAGTATAATTTCATTGGAGCCAGCCGATGAAAGATATTATGTAAAATGCCTTTCGCATGATAAGGCAGATTTTGTAAAAAAGGCTTGCAGTGTGGGTTGTATAGGTTGTAAAATCTGTGAGAGATTATCCAAAGGTAGTTTTATCGTGGAGAATAATCTCTCCAGGTTAGACTATACAAAGGTAGTTGATTCTACACCGTTGAAATTATGTGCTGAGAAATGCCCCACAAATTGTATTGTAGAGATTTAGAAGGAGGGAAATGTGGTTGAGTTGACAAAGGATAATTTTGAGGAAGAGGTTCTTGATTCCAGCGTGCCTGTCATTGTAGATTTTTGGGCTAGTTGGTGTATGCCATGTAAAATGCTGATGCCTGTGATTCATCAGTTGGACAAAGAGTATCAAGGTAGATGTAAGATTGCCAGGCTTAATGTGGATTTGGATGTAGAATTTGCCACAAGGTTTCATGTGATGAACATACCTACAATTATATTTTTTAAAGACGGCAAAGAATATACAAGGATTATAGGGGTTGCCTCAAAAGATACAATTGTAAAAAAATTAGAAGAGATTTTACTTTAGACATTAGGGTATGAGAATAGCCGTATTCTGTTCAGGGAATGGTTCGAATCTTCAGGCCATAATTGACGCGAAGGCAAAGGGGTTTATAAGGTCTGAGATAGCGCTTGTAGTATCTGATACGCCTGGTTGTTTTGCCCTGGAACGTGCGAGGCGCGCAGGTATAAAAAGTGTTATTGTAGAAAGAAAGGATTTTAAGACAAGATCGGAATTTGAGAAGGTTATATTGAAACATCTTAAGGAGGAGTCCATAGACCTTATAGTACTGGCAGGATTTATGAGACTTTTATCGAAGGATTTTGTTAAACAATATAAAGATAGAATTATGAATATACATCCTGCGTTGCTTCCTGCCTTTAAAGGCACAAGGGGCGTTCATGATGCCTTTGAATATGGCGTTAAGGTTACTGGTCCAACAGTTCATTTTGTCACAGAAGAGATGGATGCAGGGCCTATAATATTACAATCGCCTGTAATCGTAAGAGAGGATGATACAGAAGAGACCCTTACTGAGGCGATACATAAAGAAGAACACAAGATATATCCATTGGCTATACAGTTATTTGAACAAGGTAGGTTGAAGATCGATGGTAGGAAGGTAAGGATTATATAATATCGGTTATTTTTATTTTTCCACGCCTGAAATTTTCTAAGGCATCTTTTGTTACAAACACCCTTTTACCATCATATGTATTTATAAGATTGACTGCATCAAAATCCTCAAAAGAATATCTATGTAACACTGTCCCAATGAGTTTTAAGATATTTGAATATATGTCAATATCAGTTCTATCAGAAGAGATATCTGGGCTGATAAAGAATTCAAAGTTAAATGTTTTATTTTCAAAACTGCCCCTACAAAAGTCTACTCTAAAATGACCTTTCAATTTTTTATTTTCTTCAAATACTAATTTTATCCTTCTAGAGAGTTGTTGACTCAAGAACCAGTCTGATTGCAAGTCTTTTTTTGGCAGGCCATCTATGCCAATATATCCGATGTCGTGATAGTTGTCAAATACCTGTTTGAGGTCTCTCTGTCTTATCTCATTTCCAGAGTAAAAATATTTTCCAATAATCTCTTTTATCTGGTTTGGGAACATAGATATGTTTGTAAGTATAAGATACTCGTTTAAAAAACCAGGTGGGAAGATTGCCCTATAGGCCTCAAATTGAGGAAGAGGCTCATAGAATTCTTTTGTCTTAACATAGAATAAAACCTCTTGCTCAGAGATTTCTTTGTAGTCTATATCCACTACCTCTATTTTTTGGGTAAGCTCTTTACTGATAAAAAACAAAGGGTAAAAGGCGTATTTTATATGCTGGACCTCATCAGAGTTTTTATTAAGGGCCTCAAAGATAGTCCGGATCTTTTGTTCCCCGCTAACTACAGGGTTAAATTTAAAATCTCTCAATATCCTTTTAAAATATTCATCTCTAGAGATATCCAATAGTCTCACGCGTATAACATCGTATATAAATCCGGTAAGGACAAATTCTCCTGAAGGCATATCTATATCCCTGGCCACCAGGGTATAAAATTTTAAAGGCATATCTGTGCTTGTTACTACCCTGTGGATAGATAGTGCTACATCTTCTATCTTTTCTCCTGCCTTTTGATTTAGTTTAAGGTCAGGGTCTATAAGGCCTTTTATAGGGATAAATACACCCAATGTAGAACCAATAATCTTTACCTTTACATCCAGGCCATATTCTTCTTTGCATAACTTTATAACAGATTCTTCTACACGCCCTTTTGGGTATGTGGGAGTATTGCAGGCAGAAAGCATCGCCAGGATATAGACCGTCATTAACATTCTCATCGTTGGGGAGGTATTCATGCAGGCTTTGAATAGTGGCTCTTTCCGTATTCTTTGAATATCTGTTCTATCTCATCGTATTCCAATTCTTCTTTTTCAAGGAGTTCTTTGGCAAATCGCTCAACTATTGTCCATTCATTTCTAAGCAGGTCTTCAACCTCTTTAAGGCAGGTCTTGATAATCTTGTCTGTCTCCATATTGAGTTTTTCTTTAATGGATTCAGATAGCTGCGATTCCGGTATTGCGGTATAATCTCCTACGAAACCGGCGTCGCTCATACCGACCTTCCAAACCATATTATGTGCAAGCCACATAGCGCCATTAAAGTCCGCCATAACCCCGTCGCTGGTAGTATTGAATCGTATCTTTTCTGCAACATATCCACCAAGTTTTACCTTTATGTCTGCAAGGAGCCTTTCTTTATTATGGGTATAAAATTCTTCTCTGGGCTGACTATAGACAGCGCCAAGGGTTTCCTTTCTGGAGATAATAGATGCCTTAAAGACATCATCTGTAGGATGGAGGATATACATTACCACCAGATGCCCTGTCTCATGAAAGGCGACCATCTCTCTTTCTTCTTTTGTCATCTGCCGTTTATGCTTTAGACCCATATCAATACGTTCCATTGCCTCAGATATCTCTTTGAATGTCACCAAATCTTTTTTATTTCTGGTGGCTATGAGGGCAGCCTCCTTTACGATATTTTCTATCTCAGCAGGGGTTTTATATACTGCCTTTCTTGCCAGACGGCCTATGTCGATAGACTTATCATATTTAACCTTGTTAAGATAATATTGGAAAAGTTTTTCTCGCCCTTCAATGCTTGGCCTGTCTATATAGATTTTTCTATCAAACCTTCCAGGTCTTAGAAGTGCAGGGTCGAGAACCCCTTCTACAGCATTCGTTGCACCTATCACGATGACATTGTAATCCTTTTCTTTTAATCCATCCATCTCTACAAGAAGTTGGTTCTGCGTGCTATTAGTTTCTTGACCGCCACCAAAAAAACTGAATGAACGTTGTCTTCCTATGGCATCCAATTCGTCTATGAATACAATGCAGGCGCCATACCCATAGGCAAGGGTCCTCGCCTTTTTAAAAAGCTTTCTTACACGTGCAGCACCCACACCAACAAATATCTCCGTAAACTCACTCCCTGACATTGAGATAAATGGAATCCCAGCCTCTGTTGCTATTGCCTTTGCGAGATATGTCTTTCCGCAGCCAGGCGGGCCAACCATCAAAAGACCTCTCAAGATTTTTCCACCTATCTTTGAAAGTCGTGTCCTATCTTTTATTAGTTGGACAACCTCCCAGGCCTCTTCTTTTGCTTCATCAATGCCTATTACATCGTCCCAATGGACATTTACATTTTCTCCCTTTATAGTGGTCTCTCTTATCCTTGTAAAGCCGCCTCGTAAAAATATCATATACATAAATACAAATATCCCAGCGTTTAGGCCTGCAAGAAGTATGCTTATAGGCATCTGCGCAAGGGTGAGGTGTCTGTAGAAAGATTCAAGAGAGGCAAGGCCCCATATAGATAATATTATTAAAATGATGGTGGTCAACGTCACTGTGATTTTAATCCAGTGATCCATAAGATACATCTTGAAAATTCTAAGATTAAATTTTGGCATAATATTCCCCTTCTTATAGATTATGTGTGCAATAGAGTATATCATATTAACAATATAGTGTCAAATTCTAAAGTCCACCTGGTTGTTACAAGATTTTTAGTTGACAGGTCTAAGGTAGTATGTTAATATTAATAACATCAACAAAGCACAAAGTTAGTGCTTGATTGAGTAAGACAAGGTAGTGCTCTAAAAAAGAGCACTTTTTATTTTTGTAGGCTTTCTTCAAAGTTAGGAAATTAGATCCTCGGGGTCTTTTTAGCAAGGTTTGGTGGGGATGATGCTTTATTTAGGACAAAGACGTTCTTCATGTTTAATCTGATACTAATGGAACGCCTTTTTTGTTTCTACAGGCTGTTGTAAAAAGGAATGATCTTTATGGAAAAAATGTCTTTTAAAGAACAAATAAAGGCGTTGTCAAAGATAAGCAAAGCCATTGCCTCAGATTTATATTTGGAAGATATCCTTCGTCTTATAGTTACTGTGACGGCTGAGGTGATGGGTTCAAACATTTGTTCATTAATGCTCATTGATGAGAAAAATAATGAACTTGTAATCAGGGCAACTCAAAGTATGAGTGAAGAATATAATAAGAAGCCTCCTTTAAAAGTAGGTGAAGGCATTGCCGGTAGAGTCGTTAAAGAAAATAAACCTATAACAGTGAAAGATGTTACAAAAGAAAAGGAATATAAATACAAGGATATTGCAAAAAGAGAAGGTCTCTGTTCGCTTCTTTGTGTCCCTTTAGCTGTAAAAGACAAGGTTATCGGGGTGATTAATTGCTATACCTCAAGCCCGCATGATTTCACAGAGACTGAAATAAATCTCTTGAGTTCTATTGCTAATCAGGCAGCTGTAGCGATTGAGAATACTGAGTTGATGGTGAAGACAAGGGTGATTCAGGAAGAATTAGAGGCCCGCAAAAAGATTGAACGCGCCAAAGGCATTTTAATGAAACGAGGAGGTCTTACAGAGGAAGAGGCCTATCTAACATTGCAGAAGTACAGTATGGATCATCGTAAGAGTATGTGCGAGGTTGCAGAGGCGATTATATTGGCCAATGATTTAGAGAAGAAGAAGGGCATCCACTGAATATAAGAAGGTAGGGATGCCTTTTATTTTGGATTCAATTGCATAATTTTTAGATATAAATTGCACAAAATTAAGGAGGAGGTGGATAAAATGATTCAATGGCCTAAAACAAACGATGCATTAGGGACAGTAAATCGCGGTAATCCCTGTGAGTCCGGATTATGCACCCTTTGTCGGGCAGATTGTATGGGAAAGTGCGAAACTTGGCTGGCAAGTCTGCGCGGAAGAAAATTGCTTTATCCCCGCGACTATGGTTCAGTTACTGCCGGAAGCGCCAATACCGTGCATCTTGGGGTAAGTTACAGTTCTCTGCGGATTAACGGTTATCTTTATGGTGCGCATGCTTTACCAAAAGGCTTGTCTAATTCAGAAGACGATTGCATATTTCCCAATGTAAGTTTAGAGACAGAATTTGGTGCAAGCCAAAAAACAAAGGTCAAAATTCCTATTATGACAGGCGCACTTGGTTCTACCTTTGTGGCGGCAAAATATTGGGAGTCATTCGCTGTTGGCGCTGCCTTGGTAGGATTTCCTATAGTGGTAGGTGAAAATGTAGTTGGTATTGATAGGAAGGCAGAGATAAAAGATGGCAAAATTATCAGGGCCCCAGAATTGGACCGTAGGATAGAAACATACCTGCGTTATTATGATACCTATGGAGCGATTATTGTACAGATGAATGTAGAAGATACTCGTAATGGTGTTGCAGAATATGTCATAAATAAATATGGCGACAAGGTAATTATTGAACTTAAATGGGGACAGGGCGCTAAGGATATTGGAGGCGAGATTCAGGTTACAGACCTTGACTATGCCATTTTCCTCAAGAAACGTGGCTATGTCGTTGACCCTGACCCTACCTTGCCAGAGGTTCAAGAGGCGTTTAAGAAAGGGGCAATAAAATCAATTGCCAGACATAGTCGTTTAGGATATACGCGGGCATCTTCCAGCCAAAAGGTCCAAGAGGCGTTTATGAATTCAGTAAAATATCTGCGCAAGATTGGATATAAACGCATCTCTCTCAAGACAGGTTCCTATGGAATGGAGACCCTGGCCATGGCAATTAAATATGCTACTGAGGCAAAGTTGGATCTCCTTACTATTGATGGTTCAGGCGGAGGTACTGGGATGAGTCCGTGGAATATGATGGAGACCTGGGGAGTACCTTCGCTTTTATTACATGCCAAGGCATATGAGTATGCCACTATACTTGCAGAGAAGGAGAAGAAGATTGTGGATATGGCATTTGCCGGAGGTTTAGCAAGAGAAGACCATATCTTCAAGGCCTTAGCATTAGGTGCTCCTTATACCAAACTAGTTTGTATGGGCAGGGCTTTGATGATCCCTGGTTTTCTGGGTTCAAATATTCAAGGGGTGCTTGAGCCATCTTCTAAGGCGAGGGTAAATGGTAACTGGGATAAACTTCCTCCTTCAGTGGCTGAATTTGGTGCGACGCCAGAAGAGATATTTGCCGGCTACTATGATGTGCAGAAAAAAGTAGGCAAAGACGAAATGAAAAATATTCCGTATGGTGCAATTGCCATCTGGACATTGGCAGATAAATTGGCTGCAGGCCTGCAACAACTTTTAGCAGGATGTCGCAAGTTTTCTGTAACTGCCATTAGCCGAAGCGATATCTTTTCGGCAAACAGGGAAACTGAAAGAGAGACTGGTATACCATTTATTACAGATGTGGATGATGATAAGGCAAAGAAGATTCTAAAATCTTAAGGAATTGATTGGCAGTCTTTTTGAGGCCCTAAGAAAATTAGTAGACCAAAAACGCCCCGAGTATTTGCGGGGCGTTTTTATTTATAATATGTGACTATGGAAAAAGTAGATGTAGTAGTTGTAGGTGCAGGGGTGGTTGGGCTTTGTGTGGCGCAAGAACTAAGTAAGATTTTTACCGATGTCTTAATCATAGAAAGATGCAAGACCTTTGGTCAGGAGACGAGTTCAAGAAACAGTGAAGTGATTCATGCCGGGATTTATTATCCCAAAGATTCTTTAAAGGCGAAGACTTGCGTTGAGGGGAATAGGCTTCTATATGAATTCTGCCTTAAAAACAAAATCCCCCATAAAAAATTAGGAAAGCTTATTGTGGCTAATGAGCCATGTGATATAAAGAAATTGGAGGGGTTATTTGAATGCGGCCTTAATAATGGTCTCAGTGATTTGAAACTCATTGAGGAGACTCAAATAAAAAAGCTTGAGCCGCATATACGAGCCAAAAGAGCGATATATTCTCCTTCAAGTGGAATTGTTGATACACACACTTTTATGAAAACCCTTGCCTGGCTCTTAAAAGAAAATCATGGAACCATTGTTTATAATACAGAGCTCATCAGGATAAATCCAGTAAAGGCCGGATTTGAGATTACGGTACGGGATAAAAAAGAAGGAGATTTTACTTTTCTTACACGTATCTTGGTAAATTCCGGAGGGTTGGATTCAGATAAAATAGCCGCTCTAGCAGGGTTGGATAAGCCTGAATATAAAATTAAGTATTGTAAGGGAGATTATTTTCGCCTTTCTTCAATCAAGTCAAGGCTTATTTCTCATTTAATTTATCCAATCCCCAGGCCACATACAGTAGGGCTTGGCATACATGCCACTTTGGACCTATCTGGCTCAGTGCGCTTAGGCCCAGATGATGAATATGCGGACAAAATTTATTATGATGTCGACCCGAATAAAGCAAAAAAGTTTTATGCAAGTGCTAAAGAATTTCTTCTATTTATAGATTTAGAAGACCTGAAGCCTGATATGGCAGGGATACGGCCAAAACTTCAAGGGCCAGATGAGGATTTCAAAGATTTTATTATTAAAGATGAAAGAGACGAAGGGCTCCCTGGTTTAATAAATCTTATCGGTATAGAATCCCCAGGCTTGACTGCGTCTTTATCTATTGCGAGATTAGTCAAAAACTTAGCAGAAGATTATACCTGAATCTTGCGCCTGATGAAACCCTAAAGGGTTAATCCCCCATATATTCGGGAACCCAGCCTTTCCGCCTTTGCTTAAGCAGTTTTAGCACTCATCTTCGGCGGACAAGTAGGCTGTCCATACACATGATGAAACCTTTACCCGGCCATTTTGCTAAAAAGAGGTCGGGCTAAAGGGTTAATTTCAGCAACACGCAGGAACCCAGCCTTTAGCCCTGTGCAAAGTAATGAAACCCTAAAGGGTAAATTCCCCATAAATAAGGGGCAAGATTAGAAGAGTACAGGCACATGGTATCCACCTTAGAAGATTAGTTTATTTAAGCGAAGAAGAGTTTAAGTTTTTAAAGCTTTTAAGGTTTGATTTTTTAAAAAAGGCGCGCGGATTTTTTGAAAAACAACCAAGAACTAGATTTCTTACTAAAAAACAGCCCTTAGAATGCCCTGTAAACAAAGATCTCTTACCAAGGATAGATAACCATGTCCCTTGTTATGAGCCGACCAATATTGTTAATACGCGCGATTCTTTGTTCTGGGGATGGAGAAGGGTAAGAGAGTTTTATAGAGACTACTTATTAGATATGGAGCAAGATGACGATGGCAAGGAAAGACAAGTATATGAGCTAATGTATAGATAAAAAAAGTGGCCTCCTTTTAGGCTGATATTGTATAATATCAGCCAGGCCAAAAAAAAGAAAGGAGGCCAAATGCAATACTACCACTTAATTAAAGATATGTCAAAGATAAAATTCAATTTAAGGCTACAAATGGTAACCAAGGCCCAAAATACAAGCGTCTCAGAGGCAGCGCGATTCTATGGAACTACGCGTGTAACAGTGCGCAAATGGCTCAAACGGTACAAGAAATACGGCCTGGATGGCCTAAGGGATTTAAAGAGAGCACCCAAACATATACCTCATAAGCTAAAACAAGAAGATGAGGCGAAAATTATTGAATTAAGGCAAAAACATCCAGGATGGGGACCTCTGCGTCTGATAGAGCGCTACCATGTAAAAGGAAGCAACGGCTCTGTGAATAGAGTTATAAAGCAGAATAACCTGATAAAGCCGAAGAAAAGACGCTGGCGCAAGCGCAAGGATTTATCAGAGTTAAAGAAAAAGATGCTTTTCTTTGAGAATAGCCAGATAGATACCAAAGACCTCTCAGATATATATCAATACTGGCCGTATATGAGGAGATTAGGTTTGCCCCGCTACGAATATACCCTAAGAGAACTCTCAACAGGCGCTACCTTTTATGCCTATGCCAATGAAAACAACTCCACCTATGCCTCACTCTTTGCCAAATATGTCATAGAGCATCTCAAGAGTTATGGCATACACACTGCGAGAATTTCTTGGCAGACAGATAATGGCTCAGAATTTATTGGTTCAGCCAGAAAAAAGATAAACCGGTTCTCTGCTTTTGAGAGTGTACTTCGGGATAACAAAATAGAACATGCCCGAATCCCGCCTAGAGCCTTCTGGCTACAAAACGATGTAGAGACCTTCCATAGGATAATTGAAGAAGAGCTTTATGAGATAGAGGATTATGCTAACGAAATAGAATTCTTGGGCAAAGCCTATGCCTATCAACTCTATTTTAACTATATCAGAAAAAACAGATACAGAGACAATAAGTCTCCGGCTGAGATATTAAGAGAGAGATTCCCAGAAATAGATGAAGGCGTGCTTAATCTACCACCAATAAGGCTTGAAAGCTTACTTGAGACATGCTATAAAGAAAAAGACAAGAGTGGATACGATGTACCTATATCAGTCCCATTCTTAAAATTTTTGAATTTACTTTTTTTTATTTTGTGATAAAATGAATCGTCACAGAATAATTTCAAAAATTAAAAATAAGGAGGTTAATCTTGGCAGGTTATCAATCCAAAGATATACGCAATATAGTACTTATATCCCATGCGGGAAGCGGAAAGACCACTCTGGCAGAGGGACTACTTTACAATGCAGGTGCTACAAACAGATTTGGCAAGGTTGAAGAGGGGACTACAATCAGTGATTATAACGAAGATGAAAAGGAACGAAAGGTTTCAATTAATGCAAGTATCTTGAGTTTTGATTATAATGGCAAACATATCAACCTGATAGATACACCAGGATATGCAGATTTTATAGGCGAGGTATTAACCACTATTACCGCTGTAGATAATGCTATAGTTTTGGTAGATGCTGTAGAAGGAATTGAGGTTGGCACAGAGAAGGTATGGGGATTAGCGAATGATTATAATCTTAGTAGGGTGTTATTTATAAATAAGATGGACAAGGAAAATGTTAATTTTGATGGCATTCTAACTTCTATAAAAGAGAGGTTTAGCAAAAGATGCGTTTTGGTATCTATGCCAATAGGATCTGGCCCTGGCTTTAAGGGTGTTGTAAATATCTTGGATAAAACCGCCATAGATTCATTGACTGGATTAGAGAAAGAGACTGCATTAAAATTAAGAGAATCTTTGATAGAACTTGTGGCGGAAAAAAATGATGAACTTCTTGAAAAATATCTTGAAGGCAAAGAGTTGACAGAGGACGAGATTAAAAATGGCTTAAGAAATGCCATGGCGAGGAGCGAGATATATCCTGTTTTTTGTGGGGCCTCAGCATTAAATGTAGGAATAAAAGAGTTGCTTTCAGTTATATTGGAGATCTTTCCATCTCCAGAAGATGTGCCTCCGCGAATAGTAAAAGATGTCTTATCTAACAAAGATACAGAATTAAAGTGCGATGCGAATGGACCATTTGTTGCTAATATATTTAAGACTGTATCAGACCCATATGTTGGGCAGCTGAGTATTATGAGAATCTTTTCTGGGATAATCAGGTCTGATACAGGATTTTACAATGTGACAAAAGGGTCTAGAGAAAGGATAGGTTCGCTTTTGAGTTTATTTGGCAAAGAACAGCGAAGTGTTCAAGATGGGATAGCAGGAGATATCTTAGCAGTAGCCAAACTTAAAGACACCTCAACAGGGGATTCTATCTGCGATGAGAAAATGCAGGTTGTTTTTTCTCAGGTCGTTTTTCCAGAACCGGCTATGTCTTTTTCAATAAAACCAAAGACGCGTGCAGATGAAGATAAGATTTCAAATGCCCTTCAGAAACTTATTGCAGAGGACAAGACTTTTACTGCGAAACGTGATGAACAGACAAAAGAGCTTATTGTCTCCGGGATGGGTGATTTGCACCTTGATATAATGATAAATCGACTTAAGAAAAGATTTAATGTAGATGTTGAGATAGGCACTCCAAAGGTTGCATATAAAGAGACTGTGAGAAAGATGTCAAAGGTTCAGGGAAAATATAAAAGACAGACAGGCGGGCATGGTCAATATGGAGATGTATGGCTCCAGATAGAACCACTGGAGAGAGGAAAGGGTTTTGAATTTGTCGATAAGATAGTAGGTGGTGTTATACCGAAGAATTATATACCAGCAGTAGAAAAAGGGGTTGTAGAGGCCATGGCTCAAGGAGTAATAGCAGGTTATCCTATGACTGATATAAAGGTCACTTTATATGATGGTTCGTATCATGAGGTGGATTCATCTGATATTGCATTTAAAATAGCAGCTGGGATGGCGCTTAGGAAAGGCGCCCTTGAGGCAGAGCCGATTTTATTAGAGCCGATTATGGATGTTGATGTTATAGTTCCTGATGAATTTATGGGGGATATAACAGGTAATCTTAGCTCCAGACGCGGCAAGATAGTAGGGATGGATGTGCAGGGTAAACACCAGGTAGTCAAGGCAAAGGTTCCTCTTGCTGAGATGTTTAAATATGCTTCTGAATTGAAGTCAATGACAGGAGGCAGAGGTTCATATACAATGAGATTTTCGCATTACGAAGAAGTGCCTGCTAAGATTGCGCAGACAATTATCGCACAGTATCAAGCGCAGAGAAAGGAAGAACAAGAAAAATAAGTATAAGGTTTTGGAAGGTTGCTTTAGGTTTTGTTAGGTTGCGGGAAGTTGCATTTGTCAATTTAGGAATTAGTTTTATGTAACATTTGGTAACCGCTACTAAAAATTTTCTCTCCCTTTCTGGGAGAGGGAAAGGGTGAGGGGGATAAAAAGAAAAGGATATATAGAATTCTGCGACGAGAAGATAATTTTGTGAAAGACACTCTATTAAACTTAGGAGGCAATATATGTCAGGACATTCAAAATGGGCTACGATAAAACATAAAAAGGCTGCCCAGGATGCAAAACGCGGGAATCTTTTTACAAAATTAATAAGGGAGATAACAGTGGCTGCAAGAAATGGTGGCGGCGACCCTGAGGCGAATCCGAGATTGCGGACAGCAATAGAAAGGGCAAAAGAGGCGAGTATGCCTCAGGAAAATATAGAGCGGGCCATAAAGAAAGGCACAGGAGAGCTTGAAGGTGTTAATTATGAGGAATTTACCATAGAGGGTTATGGCCCAGGTGGCGTGGCTATAATGGTAGAGGTAATGACAGACAATAAGAACCGCACTACAGCTGATATAAGAAATATATTTTCTAAAAAGAATGGTAATGTAGCTGGCGCCGGTTCTGTAAGCTGGATGTTCGAAAAAAAAGGGTATATTGAAGTGGATAAATCTCTTGCTTCAGAGGAAAAGGTAATGTCTATTATACTTGACGCTGGCGCTCAGGATATGGAGACTGAAGAGGATGTCTATACAATTACCACTGACCCTAAGAATTTTGAAGAGGTAAAAAAGGCCCTTGAAGCCAATGGTATTAAACCCAGGACCGCAGAGATTACCATGCTTCCCAAAAGCACGATAAGACTTTCCGGGGAAGAGGCGAAGCAGATTCTAGCCCTTGTAGAGGCGCTTGAAGAGAGCGACGATGTGCAAAACGTCTATGCAAATTTTGATATCCCGGACGAGATACTGAAACAGACTTAGGGTCAAAGAGTGGGTTGTAACATATCGGGAATTAACCCTTTAGCCCGACCGCTTTTTTAGCAAAATGGTCGGGTAAAGGTTTCATCACGAGCAATGGGAAGATGTAGACGATGCGGATATTAGGCATAGACCCTGGATTAGGGATTACAGGATATGGCGCTATTGAGACATCTGGCCAGGATATTAGAGTAATTGAGGCAGGCATTATACGCTCCAATCCTAAACAAAACTTAGAGAGGCGGCTCTCAGAGATATATAGAAAGATAGTTTCATTGTTAAAGGATATAACTCCAGATGTGGTAGTGCTTGAGGAATTATTTTCCCATTATAAACATCCAAGGACATCTATATTTATGGCTCATGCACGAGGTATAATATGTCTGGCTATACAAGAGCAGGGTCTAAGATTGGTTAATTATCCAACGACAAGAATCAAAAAGGCAATTACTGGAAGGGGACATGCCTCAAAGCAACAGATGCAAAGGACAGTTACGAGTTTGTTAAATCTAAAAGACATCCCTTCTATTACAGATATAACTGATGCCTTGGCGCTTGCGCTTACACATGCGAATGTGTGTAGTCATAGTATAAAGGAAGATTTCTATCAGGATAGATTTTTTAGCAGGCGTAGAAGGTAGTTATGGCATCTACAAAAGGACTTTATGATATCTAGAATCTCAGGCAAGATAGTCCAACGTCTTGAGGATTCAATAATCTTAGAGGTAAATGGTATTGCATATGAAATATTGATACCAGGTGCAGTTATGAATTGTCTGGATAATTATATAGGCCCAGACAGTTCTATATCATTGGTGACTTATCATTATTTTCATTCAGAACCATCGAGAAGTTTTCCATGTCTTATAGGTTTTCTTAATGAAGTAGAAAAGGAATTTTTTGAGAAGATCATAACAGTCTCTGGTATCGGACCAAAGGCTGCGTGCAGGGCATTGGAGAAGCCTATCTCACAGATTGCACGGGCAATAGATATAGGAGACATATCTTTTTTAAAATCCCTACCTGGCATAGGAGAGCAAAGGGCAAAAGAGATTATTGCGAAACTTCAAGGTAAGGTAGGCAAATTTGGTCTTATAAAGGACGATACTGGTGCGCAGCCCAGATATAAAGGAAAAGAGGATATAGAGGCAGAGGCAATGGCTGTTTTGTTGCAACTTCAATATAAAAAGACTGAGGCCTTGAGTATGATTCACGAGGCATTGAATCGGAACCCAGATATAAAGACATCAGAGGATTTGTTGAATGAGGTCTATAAACAGAGGACAAAGGGATAAATTTATGGCTGAAGAAAAGATAAAGGATGAACGGGAGCGATTGATTACAGGTAAGGAGACAGAGGAGGAGGCGGTATTCAATATCTCGCTTAGGCCTGAAAGACTTGAGCATTTTGTAGGGCAGAAGCAGACTGTGGATAATATAAAGATTGCAATTACCGCGGCTAAGAAACGAAAAGAAAGTCTTGAACATATATTGCTATCAGGACCTCCTGGACTTGGGAAAACCACGCTCGCGCATATTATTGCCAAAGAGATGAATGCGAAGATTACTGCCACTGCTGGTCCTGCTATTGAAAGGGCAGGAGATTTGATAGGTATCCTTACAAATCTTGGCGAAGGTGATATCTTGTTTATAGACGAGATACACCGTTTATCAAAGGTAGTAGAGGAATTTATCTATCCAGCCATGGAAAATTTTCAGATAGATTTTTTGATTGATAAAGGGCCTTACGCTAAGACAATTAAATTTAATCTTAAAAGATTTACCCTTATTGGCGCAACAACACGTTCAGGCCTATTAAGCGCGCCGTTAAGAGGACGTTTTGGTATTTTTTATCACCTTGATTTTTATGAGGTAGAAGACCTTATGAAGATAATCGAACGTTCTGCAAAACTTTTGGATATAAAGCTGGATAGGGATGCAGGCATGGAGATTGCAAAACGTTCTCGCGGGACACCCAGGGTAGCCAATAGACTCCTACGAAGGGTCAGGGATTATAGTGAGGTAAAAAATGAGAAGAGGATACAAAGAAACACAGTTATAGAGGCCCTTGATTTGCATAGAATTGATTCTGCAGGTCTCGATGACATAGACAGAAAGGTCTTGAGGACTATTATAGATTTTTATGATGGCGGACCAGTGGGCATAGAATCACTTGCTGCGACATTAAATGAAGAGGTTGACACGATAACAGATGTTGTGGAGCCATTTCTTTTGAAGATAGGTTTTATTAAACGGACACCGCGTGGAAGAGAGGTTACAAGATTGGCGTACGAGCATTTAGGTATCCCATATAAAAAGGAGAGCCAGAGGGAGTTGTTTTAGGGATGGTCAGGCAAAAAAGGTGGCTAAAGGGTTAGCCCATATGCGAATGGAGTAGCAGCCGACTTGTCCATCGAACTTATAAGTATAAAACTGTTTAAACGAAGGTGGAAAGCCTGCGTCAGGTATAATGCACCCTCTCGGGTGCTACTCCAGTATCTCGAGGGAACCCAGCCTTTATGTACCTTCGGTACATTTAGGCTGTCCATGTGCATCTACATGCGTGATGAAACCCTAAAGGGTTAATTCCCCATATAAGAGGGGAGTAGCAGCCGAAAGGCTGCGATAAAGTAGATTGAGATTGCGTACTATTTTTGTCATTGCGAAGTTAGCTTATGTAGCGGGCAAATGAAGCAATCTAATAAAGAGAGATTGCTTCGTTAGTCAGCTATTTTGGCTCTCCTCGCAATGACACAATGCGGGAACCCAGCCTTTAGGCTGTGCATGTGCGTGATGAAACCCTAAAGGGTTAATTCCAGGTATTTGTAAGTTTAGAAATTATGAGATTGCTATTACATATTTGTTGTGGGGTTTGTGCATTGTACCCTGTAGAATCTTTAAAGGCCTCTGGTGTTAAAGAGATAGTAGGCTATTATTACAACCCAAATATTCATCCACCAAGCGAATATAAGAGGCGCATGGATACACTGGTAGCTATTGAAAGTAGACTTAATATAAAAATAATATATCCTACTTACAATATGGAGGAATTCTTTAGGCAGATTGTATATAAAGAGGATCGAGAAAAAAGATGTCCCATTTGTTGGAGATTGAGGTTAGAGGCTACGGCGAAATTCGCAGTGGAAAATGGATTCGATGCTTTTACGACGACACTTCTGGTAAGCCCATATCAGGACCAGGAGGCCATCAAAGATATTGGGAGGAATGTCTCTGCTCAAAAGGGCATCGAATTTTATTATGAAGATTTTCGCAAAGGTTTTAATAAGGCACACCAAGAGGCAAAGGTCATTGGTATTTATATGCAGAAATATTGCGGTTGTGTGTTTTCAGAATTGGAGAGAGTAAAACTTAAATGATTGATATGAGCGGTCTTGGAAGGATGTTGATATTTTTTGGAATTATTATGATTGTGATAGGGGTCTTGTTCGCGCTTTCTGCAAAGATACCTTTTATAGGTCGGCTCCCTGGCGATATTTATATTAAAAAAAATAATTTCAGTTTTTATTTTCCGTTGGGCACATCCCTCCTTTTAAGTCTCATCTTATCCTTGATACTTTTTATAATAGGCCATAGACGATGACCCGTGGATTATCTATCTTTATCAGGTTGGCAGTATTAGGCATTACAGGCATAGGCTGTGTCTATGCGATGGGTCAGGATTATTCGTCCACAAAAATTCCTATCAGGGTATTGATTGTAAATAAGGTAGATACCATAACATTCAAAGTAGAAGGAAAATATAAGATGTTGGAATCTGGAACAAAAACAGTTATTAAAGAAGGGATGTATCTCCATGAAGAAAGACTGAAATCAAGTGATATCTCTGACCAGGGTATAGAGATAGTTGGTTCAGGAAAGAGTTATATTTATATAAATGGCCGTCCATTTCGTGGTGACATCCGTATCCTTAAGGAAGAGAATAAGATTATGGTGGTTAATGAGATTGATGTTGAGGATTATCTTATGGGTGTATTATATCACGAGATGGCACATTATTGGCCAGTAGAGGCATTGAAGGCACAGGCCATTGCCGCACGCACCTATGCTATCTATCAGAAAGTTATATCCAAGAAGAGATATTATGATGTGACATCAGATGTATATTCTCAGGTTTATGGAGGCAGAAGATCTGAGACCTGGCGGACATCCCGCGTAATAAATCAGACGCGTAGGCTTGTGATGTTGTATAATGGCAAACTATTTCCTGCATATTATCATGCTACATGCGGAGGTAGAACTACAGATGCAGTTAATTTGTGGGGTATAGACATCGAGCCATTAAAAGGAAGGGAGTGTGGTTTTTGTAATTTTTCCCCGCATTTTAGATGGAAGAAGGAATTAGCCTTAGATACTATTTCCGAAAGATTGCGTGAGGCAGGATATGATATAAAAGATATTGTTTCCATAGATATTATCAAGAGAGACGAGTCTGGGAGGATTTTAGAGTTAGAGTTAAAAGGAAAAGACGGTTCTATAAGATTGGATGGGAATAGGTTTAGATTGATTATAGGCCCAAATCTTATTAAGAGCACCAATTTTGAGATAGATTTTCGGAGCAGATTTGTTACATTTTATGGAAAAGGATGGGGGCACGGCGTGGGTATGTGCCAGTGGGGCGCTTATGGCATGGCGAGAAAAGGCTATAAAGCGGAGGAGATTTTAAAATATTATTATCCCGGGGTAGAGATTGTAGAGTTGGAGTAAATTAATTTAAAGCAAAAGTCTTATAGCTATGGAATTAAAAGATTTTGATTATACTTTACCGAAAGAATTAATTGCACAATATCCCTGCAATATTAGAGATGGATCAAGGCTTTTGGTCCTGGATAGAAAAACTGGTACAATAATCCACAGACTGTTTAGAGACATAGTGGAATTTTTTGGTAAGGGCGATCTATTGGTGCTGAATAATACAAAGGTTGTGCCTGTACGATTATTTGGCAGAAAAGAAACAGGCGGAAAGGTGGAGGTTTTAATATTGAATATTCCTTCTGAGACTACACATCTGGCACAATATGAATATGAGGTCTTAATTAAACCTGCAAGGGCTTGCAGGCCAGGTATGAAACTAATTTTTAATGGAGGAAGGTTAATAGCAGAACTTACCAAGATAGAGAATGGTCGTAGATATTTAAGGTTTGATTATAATGGAAATCTTATAGACCTCCTGAAGGATATTGGAGAGGTGCCTCTTCCGCCTTATATAAAACGGAGGCCAGAACCGATAGATACTGAAAGATACCAGACAGTATATGCCTCAAAGGATGGGGCTATTGCTGCGCCTACAGCAGGTCTGCATTTTACAAAAGAGCTTCTTGATAGGATAATAGCTAATGGGGTAGAGGTTGAATTTGTAACATTGCATGTAGGATATGGTACCTTTAAACAGGTAGAATCCGAAGATATAACAAGACATATAATGGAAAAGGAATTTTTTGAGGTGGACAATAGGATTATAGAGAAATTGAAAAACAAATCACATAGAGTTATAGCAGTTGGGACAACCACATGCAGGGTATTGGAAACACTGGGCTCTTGGATTATACAGCATCAGGACATACCAACACAGGGATGGACAGACTTATTTATATATCCGGGTTATAGATTTAAAATAGTTGATTGTCTTTTGACAAATTTTCATCTACCAAGGACTACGCTTTTGATGCTTGTAAGCGCATTTTGCGGAAGAGAACTTTTGATGATGGCATATCAGGATGCGATAAAGAATAGATATCGTTTTTATTCATATGGCGATGCCATGTTAATTATTTAATGAAACCCTAAAGGGTAAATTCCCCATAGTTGCGAGAATAGGCTAAAGTATAAAGTTCAATGTTTAAAATAATTCATAAAGACAGATCCACAAATGCAAGAGTCGGTCTTATAAAAACCCCTCATGGAGAGGTTGAGACCCCTGACTTTATGCCTGTTGGCACACAGGCGACTGTGAAGGCCCTCTCCTCTGAGGACCTCCAATACTGTAATGTGCAGATTATTCTTGGAAATACCTATCATCTATATCTTAGGCCAGGTATAGATATAATAAAAAATGCCGGTAGTCTCCATAGTTTTATGTCATGGCATAAACCTATCCTTACTGATAGCGGTGGTTTTCAGATATTCAGTCTGGCAAGTTTAATGAAGACTAAAGAAGTAGGTGTTGAATTCCAGTCGCATATAGATGGCTCTAAACATTTTTTAACACCAGAGGATGTTATCGATATACAGTTAGCGCTTGGAAGCGATATAATGATGCCGTTGGATGAATGCCTCAGATATCCAAGCCCAAAGGATCATGTTGAACATTCAGTTGGTCTTACTACAAGATGGGCGAAGAGGAGCGTTATGGAATTCAATAAGAATATAAAAAAATGCGATAACAGGCCACTTCTTTTCGGAATAGTCCAGGGCAGTACCTATCCTGATTTACGAAAGGAGTCAGCAGAACAGCTTGTGGAGATTGGTTTCGATGGCTATGCTATAGGAGGGTTGAGCGTGGGCGAGCCTCAAGATTTAATATACGAGATTATGGAAAGCACAGTTAGGCATCTTCCAGAGGATAGGCCGCGTTATGCAATGGGTATCGGCATGCCACAGGATTTTTTTGAGGCGATAAGCATGGGTGTGGATTTGTTTGATTGCGTTGTGCCTACTCGAAATGGAAGGAACGGCGCAGCATATACTAATGAAGGCAAACTTATTGTGAGAAATGCAGAATACTCAAAAGACCTAAGGCCTTTAAGCGAATCGTGCGATTGTGTGGTTTGCAAAAATTATTCTCGTTCTTACATAAGACATCTATTTAATACAGAGGAGATACTGGGATTGCATCTTGTCTCTTTACATAATGTATATTTTTATGTAAACTTATTAAGAAGGATAAGACAGGCAATCAAAGAGGATAGATTTCTCGAATTTAAAAGAGAATTTCTAAGTTTACACTGTGCATCAATATAAAAAGGAGGTTTTTATGCAGCCCACTGCATCATCAGCTTTATTAGCGAATCTTTTTCCTATCATTTTGATATTTGGTATTTTTTATTTTCTCCTTATAAGGCCTCAACAGAAACAAAAGATAGAATATGAGAAGATGCTTTCATCCCTTAAAAAGAATGACGAGGTCGTTACTACAGGAGGGATACACGGGACTATAATAAATGTTAAGGACGATACATTTATTCTGAAGATAGACGACAATGTGAAAATAGAGATAAACAAAAACGCAGTGGCTTATGTAAAAAAACAGAGGGGAGGGTCGAATGATTAAAAGTCTGCACTGGAGGATAGCAATTGCCCTTTTTGTATTGGGCTTTTCGTTGTGGGGGATGTTCCCGCTAAAAGAAAAGATAAATTTGGGACTAGATCTTCAAGGTGGGATGCACCTGGTCCTTAAGGTAGATACCTCAAAGGTCCCAGAGGATGCAAGGGAAGATGCGCCGAACAGGGCGCTTGAGATAATTCGTAATAGAATAGACCAATTCGGCGTTAGGGAGCCTTCTATCTTCAGGCAGGGGCCAGATAATATTGTTGTCCAACTTCCAGGAATTACTGATAGAGATAGGGCCCGGGAACTTATAGGCAGGACAGCACAACTTGAATTTAAACTTGTCGAAGATAATCCTGAGATTGTCAGCAAGGCATTGCAGGGAGATGTCCCTGAGGGTTATGAAGTGAAAGAGGTGGAGAAGGAAAGATTGGTTTTGCATAAAGAGGCTGCGCTGACCGGTGATACACTTATAAGCGCAGAGGTGAGATTTGACCAGTCCAAGTTTAATGAGCCGTATATAGCACTTGAATTTAATCCAAAAGGCGCTGCAATATTTTCTGAGGTGACTGGTCAGAATGTTGGGAAGCGCCTTGCGATTGTTTTAGATGGTAAGGTACATTCAGCCCCGCGTATAAACGAAAAGATTCCTTCTGGCAGGGCAAGTATTACTGGTAGATTTACAGTTGAAGAGGCAGGAGACCTGGCTATAGTCTTAAGGGCAGGTGCATTACCTGCGCCTATTTATATTGAAGAAGAACGTACAGTTGGGCCACTACTTGGAAAAGATTCTATAAATAAAGGCATCAGGGCGTCTATTATAGGGCTGGTACTCGTTGTTGTGTTTATGAGCATTTATTATCTTTTTGCAGGCCTTATTGCCAGTTTCGCTGTATTGCTTAATTTTATAATCATCCTTGGGACATTGGGATGGTTTAATACCACCCTTACATTGCCTGGCATTGCTGGTATGATATTGACTATAGGTATGGCTGTGGATGCCAATGTCCTTATATTTGAACGTATGAGGGAGGAGATGGCGACAGGCAAGCATATGCGTAGCGTTATATCATTTGGTTATGATAAGGCGTTTACTGCTATTTTGGATTCCAATATAACTACGTTGATTGCAGCTGCATTATTGTTCAGGTTTGGGACAGGCCCAATAAGAGGTTTTGGGGTGACCCTTACTATAGGTATTCTGGCAAGTATGTTTACAGCCATTTTTGTTACGCGCATAATCTTTGACATATTATCGATGAATAAGAATTTTACGAAATTGAATATGCTACAGCTTTTCAAGAAAACAGACATCGATTTTATAGGAAAACGCTGGATTGCATATACACTGTCCATAATAATTATAGTCATTGGTATGGCAGTATTTTTTATGCGAGGTGAAAGGATGTATGGTATTGATTTCACAGGGGGCCAGATACAAGAGTATTCATTCACAAGACCTGTGAATATAGAAGATGTTCGCAGGTCTCTTAGGGATATCGGCCTGGGCGATGCCCTTATCCAGCAATTTGGGACAAAGAACGAGGTTTTAATAAAGACAGCAGATGATGTCACTAATAAAATAAACGAACAATTCCAAAAAAGTTTTAGCGATAATCCATTCCAATTACTTCGCGTAGAAAAGGTTGGACCGTCAATAGGAAGACATCTTAGAAAAAGCGCCCAACTCTCGATTTTATGGGCCCTGGTTGGTATATTGATTTATGTAGGGTTCAGATTTAAAAACTTTGTATATGCATCCAGCGGTGTTATAGCGCTTTTTCATGATGTATTTGTGGCAATGGGTTTTCTTGCCTTTTCAGGCAGAGAGATGGACCTGGTAATAGTAGCAGCCCTACTTACGATAGCAGGTTATTCGATAAACGATACAATTGTAATATACGATAGGATCAGGGAGAATCTAAAGTTATATCGCAGGGCCTCGTTGAAAGAGATAGTTAATATAAGTGTTAATCAGACGCTTTCAAGGACGACCCTTACAACATTGACTACCTTATTAGCAGTGGTTTCTATATATCTCTTTGGCGGAGAGGTGTTAAGGCCGTTTGCATTTGTGTTATTAGTAGGATTTATCTCAGGTATATATTCTACAATATTTATTGCTACTCCGCTTGTAGTATCATGGTCTGGAAGGCGATAAAATTTTTTGTGACACGGCATGAAGGGTAAATTTGAATAGGGCTGAAGGCTGAGTTCCCAACATATGGGGAATTAACCCTTCAGGGTTTCATCACTGCGCAGAGGATAGTCTACGATGCAGACCCTCTCATAACAAACTAAGAGATTATGTACAAGGATAAATATAAAAATATACAGTCAATACTTTTATTAACCCTTTTATTGAACTGGGCAGTAGCGCTTACAAAATTTATCTATGGATTAATGACTAGATCTGCTTCTATGGTTGCTGATGGAGTGCATTCATTTGGAGACGGCGCCTCCAATATAATAGGCCTTGTAGGGATATGGGCTGCCTCTAAACCAAAGGATAAGGACCACCCTTATGGTCATGCAAAATATGAGACAATGGCTACGCTAGGGATAGCAGTTATCCTATTTATGGCTGTATTTGATATTATTAAAGACGCCTTTTTTAGGTTGTTTCGGCCTGTCTCGCCCGAGGTGACAGTGTTTAGTTTCGTAGTAATTTTAGGGACGATAGTTATTAATATATTCGTAATGCATTATGAAAATAAAAAAGGCAGAGAGCTCTCAAGTGATATATTGATCTGTGATTCCCTGCATACAAAAACTGATATATTGTCTTCCTTGGCAGTGCTTGTTGCGCTTTTGTCTATAAAGTTAGGGTTTCCTTATCTGGATACAATAGTCGCTATTCTTATAGCATTCTTTATAGCAAAAAGCGGTTTTGAAATTGTGAGAGACAGCACTGATGTATTGTGTGATGCCAATGTCCTTGTGCATTCAGATGTAAGTAATATTGTCAGTAAGGTGGAAGGGGTGACATCAGTACATAGCATAAGGACAAGAGGTAGAAGAGATGATATCCATGTAGATTTACATATCGAGATAGACAGGAAGATGCATGTAGATGACGCACATAAGCTCAGTCATAAAATAGAATCTCTTCTAAAAAAGAATATAGACGGTGTAACAGATGTTATTATACATATAGAGCCTACAAAATGAAGAATTGGAATATCAAACCAGAAGACTATTCATTAAGAAAAGCCTTAAGCGATAGACTTAATATCTCTCCTGTAATTGCGCAGTTATTAATAAACCGTAATATCCTGGATGCAGGCGAGGCAGAGGCCTTTCTCAGGGCCGAGATCTCTGAATTATATAATCCATTTTTAATGGAAGGGATGCATGAGGCGGTCTCAAGAATAAAAAGGGCGATTGAAAAAAAGGAGAGGGTTTTTATACATGGGGATTATGATGTTGATGGCGTGACAGCCACTGCGCTATTAGTTTTGACATTGCGCAGTTTTGGATTAGAGCCAATGTATTATATACCTGATAGAATCAGCGATGGCTATGGTCTTGGAGATTCAGCAGTGGAGATTGCTATTAGTAAAAAGGCGTCTCTGGTTATAACAGTGGATTGTGGTGTTTCAAGTTATGAAGAGGTCAAAAGACTTGGTGAACACAATATAGATGTCATTATAACAGACCATCACGAAGCGCCAAAGGTTTTGCCACCTGCCTATGCTATTATAAATCCAGTCCAGCCTAGATGCGCCTATCCGGATAAGAATCTTTCAGGCGTTAGTGTAGCATTTAAGCTTTGCGAGGCATTGTGTTCTTTGTTTGACAGTAAAGAGGTATGGCGTCATGTAGATCTTGTTTGCCTTGGAACGATTTCAGACGTTGTCCCTTTGATAGGCGAAAATAGAATTCTTGTAAAAGAAGGATTGAGATTACTTTCTAGCAACAACACCAACTTAGGCGTAAAGGCGCTTATGGAACTTACTGGATTGAAGAATAAAAGGCCAGGGTCTTATGAGGTTGGATTTATCTTGGGCCCAAGGATAAATGCTACAGGAAGGATGGGTTCTGCCAGTGAGTCAGTAAGACTTTTTCTTACAGATAATCCTGATGAGGCCATTACACTGGCAAGGAGATTGGATGAGGCGAATCGTGAACGGCAGAGGATAGAGAATAATACATTGAAAGAGGCATTGTCAGCGATAGAAAAAGAGATAGATTTTAACGAACAGAAGGTGATAGTCTTGCATAAAGAGAATTGGCATAGTGGCGTTATAGGCATTGTAGCCTCCAGATTAACAGATAGGTTTTATAGACCCACAATACTTATATCTACAAAAAACGGCATGGGTCGAGGCTCAGGAAGGTCCATAGAGAGTTTTCATCTCTTCAAGGCGCTTACAGAATGCGAGGGGCTTCTAAAAGGATACGGGGGACATAGATATGCCTGCGGTTTTACAATCTTAGAAGAAAATTTAACTCGTTTTAAAAAGATAATTAATGATGTAGCCAATAGTATGCTTACCCAAAACGACTTAATGCCCCGGCTTGATATAGACATGGAATTGCCTTTGGATCTTTTGGATGATAAACTGGTGCAAGGCATCAAGGAATTGGAACCATTTGGCGAACAAAATCCAGAACCTGTGTTTTGTTCAAGGGGTGTAAGGTTGGCATCTCCTGTGAGGATATTGAAAGGCGGTCACATCAGATTGGTTGTTACAGATGGATATAGAAATTTTGAGGCAATAGGTTTCGGAATGGCTGGAGATAAAGATATTGAAGAATTATTGAATAACTTTAAGAGATTTGACATAGCCTATACCGCATCTTTCAATTCATGGCAGGGTCTGGATACTATACAGCTTAGAATAGAAGATATGCGATCCCCTTTTAA
>Ga0078972_1002826_pt1 | contig 55299 bp, 53 predicted proteins | sample YelNatPaOPGAMG01_FD_67568 | JGI IMG/M metagenome (GOLD analysis project Ga0078972, IMG submission 67568) | Hot spring thermophilic microbial communities from Obsidian Pool, Yellowstone National Park, USA - OP-RAMG-01 (SPADES assembly) (version 2) | ecosystem: Environmental > Aquatic > Thermal... | reverse complement strand
AAAGAGAAAATAGAAAACTTGGTAGATAGAGAGAAAATAAGAGAGGTTCTCTTTAATTTAGTTGACAATGCCATAAAATACACTCAAGAAGGAGGAATCACTTTGATATTAAAAAGAGAAATAGAAAAGAACGTAGACCAAATTTGTATAAAAGATACTGGAGAAGGGTTAACAGAAAAAGAAAGAGAGAAGGTTTTTGAGAAATTTTCAAGAGGAGGCGCGGGTTTGAGATTTTGGGTTGAGGGAGCAGGACTGGGTCTTTTTATTTCAAAATCTTTTGTTGAACTTCACGGTGGCAAAATCTGGGTTGAATCTGAAGGAAAAGGAAAAGGTTCAACCTTTTACATTGAGTTGCCAATAAGGTAGCTTATTATCTTGGGCCTATCAGCTTATTAGTTGATTAGCTTTTATTTGATTAGCTTGTGACTGATTATTTTTTGGGAATTATAAGATTGATAAAAACTTTAAAAAATGAAAAATTTGAATTATAATTATAGAAAGTAAATTAAAAGGTTGGTATCAAAACATTAACGCTAAAAACCTAAAAATTTATGAAAAAAATTTTAATAATCGAAGATGAAAGAGATTTAGCTGAGATGTATAAAGAAAAGCTTGAAATAGAAAAGTTTCAAGTTTTTTTGGCCCATAATATTGAGGAAGGATTGAAGATGGCAAAAAAAGAAAAACCAGATTTGATTTTGTTGGATATTCTTTTGGGAGAAGAAAACGGAGTTTCTTTTTTAAAAAGACAAAAAGAAGATAAAGAAATTTCGCAAATTCCAGTAGTTGCTTTTTCAAATTATGATAATTCCCAAACCAAAAAAGAAGCAAACACTCTTGGAATTAAAGAATATTTAATAAAAACAAATTTCACGCCAAAAGAATTCGTTCAGAGAATAAAGAATTATTTAAAATAATGAATGTTTGGTATACTTTAAATTGAAAGGTCAAAGATAAAAAAATTATGGCAAAAATAACAATTTCTGTAATTAAAGCTGATGTAGGGTCCATTGGAGGACACATTAAACCTTCAGACGAAATGATGAAGGTGGTAAAAGAATATGTTAAAGAGAATGGAAAAGGATTAATAATTGATTATTATGTAGGTCATACAGGAGACGATATTTCGATTTTGACAACTCACAAAAAAGGGGTGGGGAATTCGGAAATTCACAAACTTTGTTATGATGCTTTGTTGAAGGCGACAAAGATTGCACAATCTCAAGGACTTTATGGAGCAGGACAAGATTTATTGGTTTCGGCATTTTCTGGGAATGTAAAGGGAATGGGGCCCCAGGTTGCAGAAATGGAAATTGAAGAAAGACCCGCAGAATCTTTCTTGTTCTTTATGGCAGACAAAACAGAACCTGGAGCTTTTAATTTACCGTTGTATTTGGCTTTTGCTGATCCAATGTATTGCGCAGGCTTGATTTTATCACCGATTTTAAAGAAAGGTTTTAAATTCGTGATAATGGACGTGTCTTATACAGAAGCAGACAAAACCATTGAGCTGGTTAGCCCAGAAGAGATTTACGATATTGCGATTTTGTTAAGAGAACCTGGAAGGTTTGTTATTGAATCGATTTTCTCAAGAGATAGTGGTGAACAAATTGTTTCAGCTTCGACTACAAGGCTCCACAACATTGCTGGAAAGTATGTTGGAAAAGACGACCCAGTAATGATTGTAAGAACACAAAAAGATTTTCCGGCGACTGGTGAAGTTTTGACTCCTTATGGTTTGGGATACTATGTGGCAGGCTTTATGAGAGGAAGTCATGTTGGGCCCTTAATGCCAGTTAAAGCAAATTCAACTATTTCTTTCTTTGACGGGCCTCCGATAGTATCTTGTTTGGCATTTTCAATGAAAGAAGGAAAATTAACAGGACCTGCTGATTGCTTTGACCATCCTTTCTGGGATTATGTGAGAAAAGAGGTTTCAAAAAAGGCAATTGAAATAAGGAAACAGGGATTTTATGGTGCGGCAATGCTTCCGATGGAGGAGCTTGAATACACCGGAATAATGGAAAGTTTAAAGAAATTGGAAAAAAGATTTAAAACTAAAACTAAAAATAAAAAGGCCCAAAATTGATACAAAGTTATAAGCTCTATTGATCAATGGAAAATAAAGGAAAAATTTTTTTATCAGTAGTGATTCCAGCTTACAACGAAGAGAAAAGATTGCCAAAAACCATTGTTGAAATTTTTGATTATCTTTCAAAAAAAAATTTTTCTTTCGAAGTGATTGTAGTTAACGATGGGTCTAAAGATAAAACAGCAGAGGTTGTCAAAGAATTAATTAAAAAATATCCAAAATTAGAATTGATTGATAATAAAGAAAACAAGGGAAAGGGAGCGGTAGTGAGACAGGGTATGCTCAAGGCAAGGGGCGGGTTAAGAGTTTTTTTAGATGCAGATCATTCAACACCCATTTCAGAAATCGAAAAATTTATTCCCGAATTTGAAAAGGGGACAGATGTTGCAATTGGGTCAAGGGAAATAAAAGGAGCAATATTAGACCCTCCTCAACCTTGGTATCGAAGGTTTGTGGGAGAAGGTTTTAAATGGTTGAGAAAAATTATTCTAGGACTTTGGGAAATTCAAGATACTCAGTGCGGGTTCAAATGTTTTAGAGCCGAAGTGGTCGAAAAAGTATTTCCAAAATGCAAAATTGATCGTTTTGCTTTCGATCCTGAAATTTTAGTTTTGGTAAAAAGAGAGGGGTATAAAATAAAAGAAATTCCAGTTTATTGGAGAAATGACCCAGATAGTAAAGTAAAATTCAAATCAATTTTTAATATGGCCAAAGATTTGATCCGAATTAGATTAAATTTAATTTTGAGAAAATATGGAAAATAAAAAGAAAAAAATCCCCTCTGAAATTCGTTATGACATAATTTCCCAAGATTGGGTGATTGTGGCAACAGGAAGGGCAAAGAGACCGGAGGCTTTCAAAGTTGAAAAAAAAGAAGAAATTACCATTTCAGAGAAAGAATGTCCTTTTTGTAATATCGAAACTCAAAAAAAGCCAGTTTTAATTTTTGAGAACGGAAAAATAATTTCTTTTCGAAAAGGCATCCCCAAAGATTGGACGACAATTGTGATACCAAACAAATATCCAGCTTTGATGCCTTTAAGGAAAATTGAACTTGAAAAAGAAGGGAGGTTTTATCGAAAAATTACCGGAGTAGGGTATTGTGAGTTGGTTATTACAAGAAACCATTATCAAAATTTAAACGAACTTGAAGTTTGGCAAATTAAAGAAATTTTAGATTGCTACCAAAAAAGATATTTGAGTTTAATGAAAAAGCCTTTTGTAAATTATATTTCAATTTTTCATAATTCAGGAAAAGAAGCGGGAGCTTCGCAACCCCATCCCCATTCTCAAATTATCACCACGCCTTTAATAGATGTAGATTTAAAAAAAGCCTTAACAAAAAGTAAAACTTTTTATCAAAAAAATAAAAAATGCATTTATTGTCAAATGAACGCCTGGGAAATGAAAGTAAAAAAAAGAATTGTTTTTGAGAACAAAGATTTTTTAGCACTTTGTCCTTTTGCTCCAAAATCTGCTTTTGAAGTTATTATTTCTCCAAAATTTCACTCGCCCCATTTTGAAAAAATTACAGAAAAACAAAAAGAAAGTTTGGCAGAAATTTTCTCAATTGTAATGAAAAAAATTGCAAAGGGCTTGAATTCACCTCCTTATAACTTCTATTTACATACTGCACCCTGCGATGGGGAAAAATATCCATATTATCATTGGCATTTTACTATTTTGCCAAAACTTTCAATTCCCGCGGGTTTCGAACTTGGTACAAAAATGGAAATTTGCGTGATCGAACCTGAAACCTCTGCCTTTTATTTGAGAGAAACAAAAATTTAAAAAATTTTGTAAAATTTACTTTAGAATGGATGTTATCGAGGAAATAAAAAATAGATTAGACATTGTAGATGTCATTTCTTCTTATTTGCGTTTGCAAAAGGCGGGTTCAAATTATAGAGCTTCGTGTCCTTTTCATTCTGAAAAAAAGCCTTCTTTTTTTGTATCTCCAAGACTTCAAATTTTCAAATGTTTTGGTTGCGGAAAAGCAGGAGATATTTTCAAGTTTGTGATGGAAATTGAGAAAGTTGATTTTAAAGAGGCTTTAAAAATTTTGGCAGAAAAAGCTGGCGTTCAATTGCCAACTGAAAAAGAAAAAGAGGGTTTTGGAGAAAAAGCAAGATTTTATAAAATTTGTGAGCTAGCGACAAGATTTTTTGAAAGGCAGCTGGAAAGTAAGACAGGAAAAAAAGTTATTGAGTATTTATTGGGGAGAAAAATTAATATGGATTCCATTCGAAAATGGAGATTGGGTTGGGCCCCAGATACAAAAAGTAGTTTAATCGATTTTTTAAAGATGAAAGGTTTTTCGATAGATGAAATTGAAAAGGCCGGGTTGTGTTTTAAAAAAGAAAACGGAGAAGTTTTAGATTTTTTTCGAGGAAGGATTATTTTTCCAATTTTTGATTTAAACTCAAAAGTTATAGGTTTTTCGGGGAGAATTTTTGAAAACGAAGGGCCCAAATATATTAATTGTAGAAACACTTTATTGTATGACAAAAGTCGTACCATTTATGGATTAGATAAAGCAAAAAAAGAAATCAAACAAAAAGATTTTTGTTTAATAATGGAAGGTTACACTGACGTAATTTTAGCGCATCAAGAAGAATTTCAAAACGCAGTTTCAGTTTCCGGAACCGCTATTTCTGAATGGCAATTGCAAATTTTGGGGCGTTTTACTTCAAATTTGTTTTTGTGTTTTGATGCAGACTTTGCCGGAGATCAGGCAACAAAAAGAGCCATAGATTTGGCGCTTCAAAAAGATTTTCAGGTTAAAGTAGTTTTGTTTGAGGAAGGAAAAGACCCAGCAGATATTATTTCTGAAAACAAAGAAAATTTTGAAAAAGCCACAAAAGAAGCGATTTCTATTATGGAATTTTATTTAAAAAGTTTTTTTTCACAATACGACAAAAATACTTTAGAGGGGAAAAGAGAAATTGCGAGAAGGTTTCTGGCAGAAGTTAAAAAAATTTCCAACGAAATTGAAAAAGAATTTTGGATTGATTTTCTTTCAAAAGAAATTTCAGTGAGCAAAGAAAGCCTTTTGAAAGAAATGGAAAAAATTAAAATAGAAGATGATTTTTTGGGGAAAGAAAAAGAAGAAATTGTTTTTAAAAACGAAAAAACAAAAAGAGAAATTTTAGGAGAAAGACTTTTAACCTTGCTCTTGAAACTTCCTCAAAATTTAGTTTTAATTGATAATGAGAGGATAGAGTATTTTTCTCCTGAAATTAAAGAAATATTGGGGAAGTTAAAAGAAGATTTAAAATTTGATCCAAAGAGTTTGTCAGAAAAAGCGAAAGAGCTTTTTCTTGAAGCATCGTTAAAATCAGAAATTCCAGAAGCAAACAGAGATAAAGATGAAATCACAAGAGAAATAAATTTCTGTTTGAAAGAAATTACCAAGGATTTTATAAAAGAGAAATTAACCAAAATTTCAGAGTTAATCAAAGATGCAGAAAAAAACAAAAATCAAAAGAAAATTAACGAATTTTTAAACGAATTAAAATTTTGGACAGAAAAATTATCAAAAATATGAAGAAAAAAAGAAAAAAAATAAAATCAAAAAAACAAAAAAAACTCAAAATAAAAAAGAAAGTAGAAAAAAAGGTTATTGAAACCAAAGAAGAAAAAGAGTTTAAAGAAAAAGTAAAAATTTTTTTGGAAATGGGAAAAGAAAGAGGTTTTGTATTGCTTTCTGAAATTTTTCAAGAATTTCCAGATTTGGAGTTTAATCCTGAAAAATTTGAACAGCTTGCCGAGATTTTAGAACAACACGAGATAAAAATTAAAGAAGCAACGGGAGAAATCAGCGCCGATCCTATTCAAGCTTATTTGAGAGAGGTGGCAAAATCTCCTCTTTTGACACCTAAAGAAGAAAAAGAATTAGCAAAAAGGGCGAAAAAAGGAGACAAAAAAGCAAAAGAAAAATTGATTAAGGCAAACTTAAGATTGGTAATTTCGATTGCAAAAAAATACGTAGGAAAAACTCCCCACTTGAGCTTTTTAGATTTAATCCAAGAAGGAAACATGGGCTTAATGAGAGCGGTGGAAAAGTTTGATTGGAGAAAAGGCTTTAAATTTTCAACTTATGCTACTTGGTGGATAAGACAAGCAATTAACAGGTCAATTTCAGACCATGCGAGAACAGTAAGAATTCCAGTTCACATTGTTGAACTTTTGGGTAAGTATTCAAAGGTTAAAAAAAGACTATTACAGGATTTGGGAAGAGAACCGTTGCCAGAAGAGATTGCAGCTGAAATGGGATTGGAAGTTTCAAGGGTTCATCAATTAGCAAAATTTGAAGAAAGAACGATTTCTTTGGATGCGCCAGTGGGAGACGACGATGAAAGTTCTCTAGAAGAGTTTGTCCCCAGCGATAAAGTTCCTTTACCCAACGAAGAGGCAGAGAAAAAATTTTTAAAAGAGAATTTAAAAGAAATTTTACAAGACCTTTCAGAAAGAGAAAGAGAAATTTTAAAAATGAGATACGGACTTGAAGATGGAATTCCGCATACTTTGGAAGAAGTAGGAAAAGCCTTTAAAATTACCAGAGAAAGAATAAGACAAATCGAAATTAAAGCTATTGAAAAATTGCGTAAAAATCCAAAAATTAAAAAATTAAAAGGAATGCTCTTTTAAACAAGTGCTATTTTTTGGTTTCCAGCTCCTTTTTTATTTTTTCAGCGAACTTTTCCAATTTCATTTCTCCTAGGTCTCCTTTTTGTCTCTGTCTTACTCTTACTGTTTTCGATTCCATTTCTTTGTCGCCAACGACTAAAATATAAGGAATTTTTTGAATTTCTCCATTCCTTATTTTTTTCGAAACGGTTTCATTTTCATTTTTCAATTTAACTCGCAACTCGCAACTCGTTAACTCCTTAACTATTTCTTTAGCATATTTTTCATGTCTCGGCCCAACTGGTATTACCCAGATTTGTTCTGGAGACAGCCATAATGGCAAATTTCCTCCAGTGTTTTCTAATAAAACCCCAACGAACCTTTCTAAAGCGCCCAAAAGAGCTCGATGAATCATTATCGGTCTCCTTTTCTTTCCTTTCCTATCGACATAAGTTAAATCAAACCTCTCTGGTAAATTGAAATCAACTTGAATCGTTGTGCATTGCCACTCTCTGCCCAAGCAATCTTTGATTTTAATATCTATTTTTGGTCCATAGAAAACTCCTCCACCGGGGTCGATTTGATATTTGAGTTTTTGTTTTTTCAAAACATCTTTCAAAGTTTTCATTGCCTTTTTCCACATTTTTTCAGTTCCCGCAAATTTTTCCGGCCTTGTTGCCAAATAAATGTTAAACTCTTTAAAACCAAATGTCTTTAAAATTTTTAAACCATGTTTTAAAAGTTTTTCAACCTCGATTGTTAATTGTTCTGGCGCGCACCAAATATGAGCGTCATCTTGAGTGAAACCACGAACCCTCGTTAAACCATGCAAAGTTCCAGACCTTTCGTAGCGATAGACGGTTCCAAACTCGGCATATTTTATTGGTAAATCTTTGTAAGACCTAATTTTTGCTTTAAAAACTTTTACATGGAAGGGGCAATTCATCGGTTTTAAAAGATATTCTTCTTCATCGATTTTGATCGGAGAATACATGTTTTCTCTGTATAATTCCCAATGGCCAGAAGTTTTCCATAAATTCAAATTTCCAATATGAGGAGTGACTACCCATTCGTACCCCTCCTTCTTTAATTCTTCAAAAAGAAAATCTTGAATTATTTTTCTCAAAAGCGCTCCCTTTGGCATCCAAATAGGTAAACCTTGTCCCACTTCTTCGTCAAACAAAAACAATTCCAATTTTTGTCCTAAAATTCTGTGGTCTCTTTTTTCTGCTTCTTCTTGAAGTTTTAAATAATTTTCAAGGTCGCCTTTCTTTTCAAAAGCAATTCCATAAATTCTGGTTAACATTGGATTTTTTTCATCACCCCTCCAATAAGCTCCTGCAATTTTCGTTAATTTGAAAGCATCAGGATTTATTTCTTTTGTAGATTTCACGTGGGGGCCAGCGCAAAGGTCGATAAAATTTTGGCTTTCATAAATTGAAACCTCATTTTCTTTAATCTCTTTTATTAATTCAAGTTTGAAAGGTTGATTTTCGAAAATTTTTTTTGCCTCTTCTTTTGGAATAATTTTTTTTACAAATTTTATATTTTGCCTAATTAACTCTCTCATTTTTTCTTCTATCTTTGCTAAATCTTTATCGCCAATTCCTTGAAAATTTTTCACGCTTGAGAAATCAAAATCATAATAAAATCCATTCTCTATTGCCGGCCCAATTCCAAACTTTACCCCAGGAAAAAGTTCTTGGATAGCATAAGCTAAAATGTGTGCTAAAGAATGTCTAATTTTTTCTATTTTTGCCATAATTTTTTTTGATTATCTCTCGAAATTTATTTTCTATTTTTTCTTTTAATTCTTTACCAGTTTCTTCAAAAACATTCAATAATTCTTCGTATGTTCCATTTCAATTTTTCATGAAATGGCTTAACATCTTGGGAAATGAATTTTCCGAGATAAGGATGTAATCTATGAACATGCTTTGTTCTTTCTTTTTCATGAATATCCCCAAAAGATAAATCAACATCAAAATTTTGGATATTTTTTTCTTTCCAATTTAAAATTTTTTGATCACAACTTAACGATTGAAATTTAGATTGTTCTAATAAGTTTTTCATTTCTCTTTAACTAATTTTATCGCGTTTTCAAATAAAAATCAAATTTTTAAATCGTTTAAAAATAGGCTCTGTGAATTTTTTGGGGAAAAATTTGAATTTTTCCCTTAATTTTTTCAACTTTACTTTTTATTGACATAAAATCTTTTAATTTGGTAAAGTGTGGTTGGGTGGGAAAATGTGGAAAAGTCTGGGGAAAAGTGAAAAAGATTGTGGAAAAATAGAAAAATGTTCATTGGAGAATATGTTTATTCAATAGACGAGAAAAAAAGGTTGGCCATTCCCGTTAAATTCAGGAAGGATTTAGGGAAAATTGCCATCGTTACCAGAGGTTTGGAAGAGTGTTTGTTTTTGTATCCGCAAAGCGAGTGGAAAAAATTGGTAGATAAATTAAAAAAGCTTCCCTTGTCTCAATCCGATGCCAGGGGATTTGTTAGATTAATGCTTTCTGGAGCGATGGAAATTAACATTGATAATTTAGGGAGAATTTTAATTCCTGATTATCTTAAAGATTACGCAAAATTAAAAAAGAAAGTAGTGTTAACCGGAGTTTTAAACCGAATTGAAATTTGGGACGAAGAAAAATGGAAAGAATACAAAGCTAAAACAGAGAAAGAAATAGGAAGCATTGCCGAAAGATTGAAAGACTTGCAAATTTAAAATGCACATTCCAGTTTTAAAAAAAGAAGTTTTAGAAATTTTGGATCCAAAGCCAAATCAAAACTTTGTGGATACGACTTTTGGAGAAGGAGGCCACACCATCGAAATTTTAGAAAGAACAAAGCCCAACGGAAAAGTTTTGGCTTTAGAAGTAGACCCTATGCTCTTTAAAAAGGGAAAGGATTTGGAAAAGAAATTTTCTGGAAGGTTAATTTTGAAAAACGAAAGCTTCGCAAATTTGAAAGAAATAGTTAAAAAAGAAAATTTCAAAGAAGTTTCAGGAGTGTTATTTGACCTTGGGATTTCATCTTGGCACCTGGAAGAATCAAAAAGAGGATTTACTTTCAAAAAAGATGAACCCTTAATAATGCGTTATGATAACGACATTTCAAAATTGACAGCGATCGATGTTTTGAATAGTTTTTCAGAAAGAGAGATCGAAAAAATTTTAAGAGAATTGGGTCAAGAAAATTTTGCAAAAAGAATCGCAAATGAAATTGTAAAAGAAAGGAAAGAAAAAAAGATTTTAACAACCTTTCACTTAGTTGAAATTGTAAAAAAATCTTTGCCGTTGAGAGAGATTAAAAAAAGAAAAATTCACTTTGCGACAAAAGTTTTTTTAGCTTTGAGAATTTTTGTCAACCAAGAATTAGAAAAGTTGAAAGAAGGGTTAAAGGGAGCTCTTGAAATAATAAGACCTGGGGGAAAAGTTTTGGTGATTTCGTTTCATTCTTTGGAAGATAAAATAGTTAAAAATTTTTTCAAAGAAAAAGAAAGAGAAGGAACGATAACAATTTTAACAAAAAAGCCCATTGTACCTTCAAATTCAGAAATTTTAAAAAATAAAAGGTCGAGGTCCGCAAAATTAAGAGCGGTAATTAAAAATGAATATTCAAAAATTAACCATTCTTTTATCTAGCGTTTTATTGCCCTCACTTTTTTATCAAACTTTTTTACTTTCTCAAAACTTCGTTCAGCAAGTTAAAACCCAAAAAGAAATAGAAAAAATTTCAAGAGAAATAGAGAGCTTAAGAATTTCAGTTTCTTTACAAAACTCCCTTTCTAATTTAGAGAATTTTGTGAAAGAAAAGAATTTAGTTAAGGCAGGCCAAATTAAATTCGTAGAGGTTTTAGAAGGAAAAACCGCTTCAAAATGAAATTTAAAAGAGAATATTTTTTAATTTTTTTTATCGTTTTGAGTTTTTTGGCAATCTTTTTTAGACTTTTTTTGTTGCAAGTTATTGAAGCTAAAAAATATTCAGCCTTTTCTTTTGGAATTTTTTCTGAAGATATACTAGAGAAAAAGAGTAGAGGAGAGGTTTTGTTTTCTGGGGGCGAACCTTTGGCTATTAATGAGGAAGTTTTTGAAATAATTTTGTTACCAGAAAAAGTAAAAGATAAAGAAAAAATTTCAAAAATTTTAGGTGAAATTTTGGGTTTTGAAAAAGAAAAAGAAATTTTTGAAAAATTAAAAAACAATGAAAAAATTTCTTTTGAAATTGACGATGAAAAATTATTAGAAAAAATTAAAAGCTCAAACGTTGAAGGAGTTTATTTTAACAAGAAAGAAAAAAGAGTTTATCCTCAAAAGGAATTAGCTTTTCAGGTAATTGGGTTTTTGGGAGGTGAAGGAAAAGGACAATATGGAATCGAAGAATTTTACGACAAAGAGCTTTCAGAGGGTAAAAATTTAAAGCTTACTTTAGATTTTCAAATTCAATTTGCAGCGGAAAAAATTTTAGAAAAAGAAAAAGAAAGACTAAATTTTGAAAAAGGAGGAATTTTAGTTATGGATCCCCAAGACGGAAAAATTTTGGCAATGTCAGTTTATCCGAAAGCAGACCCAAACAACTACAAAGAATACGTAAAAAATCTTGAAATTTTTAAAAATTTTTTCACTCAAGAAATTTATGAACCTGGCTCAGTTTTTAAACCTTTTACTATGGCTATTGGTTTGGAAGAAGGAAAAATTACTCCAGAAACAACTTACAGAGACCCTGGGAAAATAAAAATTGGTGGGTGGGAAATTACAAACTATGATAACAGACAATATCCAGGAGAAATTTCAATGACCGAGGTTTTAGAAAAATCGATTAACACGGGAGCAGTTTTTGTTCAACAGAAAATACCAAAAGAAACTCATTTGAAATATTTAGAAAATTTTGGAGTTTTTGAAAAAACTGGAGTAGATTTACCAGAAATTTTAGCTTCAAATTCAGAAGTAAAAAAAATGAGAGATATTACTTTTGCTACAATTTCTTTTGGACAAGGAATAGCAATCACCCCTCTCCAATTAACGAGAATTTTCTCAGCTTTAGTTAATGGAGGAAATTTAGTTACTCCTCATTTAAATTCAAATTTTAAACTTGAAAAAACCCAAAAGGTAATTTCCAAGGAAACTTCAGAAAAATTACAAAAAATGTTGATTTCTGTGGTTGAGAATGGATTTGCAAAGAGAGCGAGAATTTCAGGATATTTTATTGGGGGAAAAACCGGGACCGCTTTACAACCTGCCTTTGGACAAAGAGGCTATTCACAAAAAACTTGGCAAACTTTTATAGGATTTTTTCCAGCTTTTTCTCCAAACTATTTAATTTTAGTAAAGCTTGACAATCCAAACACCAAGACCGCAGAATACTCTGCGGTTCCTATTTTCAAAGAAATGGCAGATTTCATTATTAAAGTAAAACAAATTCCTCCAGATTATCCTCCAGAAAGCGTTAAAGAAAACCAAAAATAAAAATTTTATGGAACAAATTCAAAGAATTAAATTTTTAATTGAAAAAAAACCAACTATTGTTTTGGTTGGAGAAAAAACCGAAATTTTAAGAAAATTTATTGAGCATTTAATTTTTAAAGAATTAGGTCAAAAAAAAGATATAATAATTTTAGAGGGTTCAGAAGAAAAGCTTCAAGATTTTAAATTTTATCTTCAAAAAACAGAATTTGGGGTGATAATTCTGAAAGATGAAGTGAAAAATTTTGAGGGACTTTTAAATTTTTTGAAAGACCTTCCTCCAAAAATTAATTTGATTTTTAATTTTGAAGAGAAAAAACTAAGAAAACTGAAAGATTTAATAAATTTACACTCTCTTTCTTTTGGAATGGATGAGAAGGCAGACGTTTTTGTTTCCAGTTTAAAATTTAATTTTGGAATGAACTTTAAAATATCTTTTGGAGGGGCTACGGTTCCGTTTTGGTTGGAAGGTGTTTTTGGAAGAGAGTATATTTTAAGTTTATTGGCAAGCGTATCTTTTGGAGTTTTATATGGAATAAACTTGGTTGAAATTTCACAATATTTTAAAGAATTTGAGGCTGTACCCGGAAAAAAAAGGTTAATAGAAGGAATGTCGGGATCTTTTTTGTTTGATGATTCAAAGTCTTTTGAAACAAAAGAACAAAAAGAGGCGTTGGAAATTTTAAAAGAAATTCAGTGGGCAAAAAGAAAAATTTGCGTACTAGACGGAGAAATTGAACAAGAAATTCTCGAATTAGTTTTAAAAAATTGCGATTTAATTTTTCTTTTTGGCAAAAATTACACTCTTGAAGAAAAAGAAAAAATTTTATTTTTTGATAAAATAGAAGATGGAATCGAGAAATTGAAGGAAACTTTAAGAGAAAACGATTTGGTTTTAATTTTAGGTTCTCAAAAAATGAATTTAGATTCTTTAATAGATAATATAAGAAAAATTTGGTAAAAATAAAATATGAAAAAGAGGTTTGCAGACATTGGAATCAAAAGAAAAAGTTTTCTGGAAAAGTTAGAAAAACCAGAAAAAAAAGATTTTCACTTTGAAAAAAAAGTTTTCGCAAAACCAGAAAAAAAAAGTTTTTTTCAGAAAAATAAAAAAATTTTTAAATTCCTTTTTATTGTTTTGATATTCTCCTTTTTCTTTTATCTTTTTTCGCTTTTTTATCAAAAAGTGGAAATTACGATTAAAACAAAACCTCAGCAGTTTTCTTTTGAAGATAAAATTAAAGCTGATACAAAAATTTCTGAAATTGATTTTTCTCAAAAAATAATTCCAGCAAAACTTTTGGAATTTGAAAGTGAACTTTCAGAGAGCTTCCCTTGTACCGGACAAATTCTAAAGAAAGCAGAGGGAAAAATTAAACTTTATAATGCTTACACCACCGAAAATGAAACGTGGAGAGAAAAAACAAGGTTTATTTCTTCCGAAGGAAAAGTTTTTCTTTCTAAAGATAAAATTTTTGTGCCTGGAGCAAAAATGAAAGAGGGAAAGCTGGAACCTTCTGTAGTTGAGGTTCCGGTAATTGCTATTGAAGGAGGTGAAAATTATAATATTGGACCTTCAAAATTTTCAGTTTTGGCCTTCAAGGGGAGTGAAAGATTTTTTAAATATTGGGGAGAGTCTACAGAATCAATGAAAGGAGGAGGGAAGGGAGGGGTGCTTTTGAAAGAAGATATAGAAAATGCAAAAAAAAGTTTTGAGAGGAAAATAGAAGAAAAAATTAAGAATATTTTAAAAGATAAAGGAGGACCAGAAAAATTTCTTCCAGAAAATTGTTTTTCTTTCTCGATTTCAGAGGAAAGTTTTTCGAAAAAAGAAGGAGAAGCGTGTGAAAACTTTGATATGAAAGCAAAAGTAAAAATTAAAGCTCTTTTTTTGGAAAAAAGCGATATCAATTCATTCGGAGAAGGTTTGATTTCACTTAATTTTGGTGACAAGAGAAAATTTTTTGAAAAAGAAATAAAATTGACTTGTGAAGGAAAAGATTTTGATAAAGGAGTTTTTTCTCTTAATCTAAAATTAAACGGAAAAAGCAATCAAGATTTTGATGTTAACGATTTGAAAAGAAAAATAGTTGGGAAAAGTATTAGAGAAACCAAAGCGACTTTACAAGATATGAATGTTGAAGCCAAAATTAAAATTTTTCCTAGGTTCTTGATGAAAATTCCTGAAAATTTTGATAAAATTAAAATAGAAATAGAAACCCTTGAATAATCTTGAAAAATTTTTAAAATTTTATTAAACTCTATTTTGTGGTGAAAAAAGAAAAAATTATAAAAACGGGAAAGGTTGTAGAAAGTTTGCCGAATACCAATTTTATGGTTGAACTGAATGACACAAAAGAAAGAGTTATTTGTCATTTGGGTGGAAAAATAAGATTGTATCGAATTAAGATTTTACCGGGCGATACGGTTTCGGTTGAAATTAGCCCGTATGACAAAACTAAAGGGCGAATCATTTTCAGGGGTAAATAAGATGAAAGTAAGACCGTCAGTTAAAAAAATTTGCAAAAAATGTAAAATAGTAAGAAGGAAGGGAAGAGTATACGTGATTTGTGAGAACCCAAAACACAAGCAAAGACAAGGGTAAAAATTTTTTACTATGGTTAGAATTTCTGGAGTTGATATACCAGACACTAAAAAAATTTTTATTTCTTTAACCTATATTTACGGAATAGGGAAGGCTTTGAGTTGTAAAATTTTAAGAGAAGCAGGGATAGATCCTAATACTTTAACTAAAAATTTGACCCCAGAGCAAATAAACAAACTAAAAGAAATTATAGAAAAAAATTATAAAATCGAAGGAGAGTTGAAAAGAGAAATAATGAGTAATATTAAAAGGTTAAAAGAAATTGGATGTTGGAGAGGAGTAAGGCATATTAAAGGATTACCAGTGAGAGGTCAAACTACTAGAAAAAATTCAAGAACGGTGAGAGGAAATGTGAGGAGAACGACCATTTCTGGAAAAAGGCCTCCTCCATCGCCAAAATAAAATTTTATGGGGAAAAGAAGATTAGTAAAAAAAGCAGTAGAAGAAGTACAAATAAAAGCTGAAACAAAATTATCAAAAGAAAAGTTTAAGAAATGGAAAGGAGTTAAAGAAGGAAGAATTTATATTAATTGTACTTACAACAACACGACTTTTTCTTTGACTGATTTGAAAGGAAACCAAATTTACTGGACCTCTGCAGGGAAGGCGGGTTTTTCTGGAACAAAAAGAGGAACAGGATTTGCAGCCACGGTTGCTTTGCAAGATATCATTTCTGTGATAAAAGAGTTAGGATTAGAAAAAATTGAAATTTATATTAAAGGAATAGGAGCTGGAAGGAGTTCTGTGTTAAAAGTTTTAGCAACAGAAGATCTAAACATTGATTTAATAAAAGATGTAACCCCCGTTCCTCATGATGGTCCAAGACCACCAAAAGTAAGAAGAACGTAATAAAACCTTTATGCCAAAAAAAGAAACAAAATGTAAAAAATGTAGAAGGTTAAGGATAAAACTTTTTTTGAAAGGAGAAAAATGTCTTTCTTTTAAGTGTCCTTTAAGTAGAAGGCCTTATCCACCTGGTGAAAAACCTAAAAAAGTAATTCCCAAGAGCACAGAATATTCAAGGTCGGTGGCAGAGAAACAAAAGTTAAAATTTTTTTATAATTTAAAAGATCATCAATTAAAACGATATGTAAAAGAAATATTAGGAAAAGCAAAAAAATACGAAGACCTAGATCAGGCTTTGGTGGAAAAATTAGAGTTAAGGTTAGATAATGTTATTTATAGATTAGGATTTGCCAGTTCAAGAACGCAAGCAAGACAACTAGTTTCACACAAACATTTTTTAGTTAACAAAATTCCAGTAAACATTCCTTCTTACCAATTAAAAATAGGAGATGTGATTGAAATTAAGCCCCAAAAATTAAAAAAGAAAATTTTTCAAAATTTGAAAGAAAAATTAAAAAATGTTCAACTCCCTTCATATTTGCAATTTGATTTAGATAAATTACAAGTTAAAGTAGTTTCAAAACCAAAGGTCGAAGATTTGACAGTTCCAGTAGATTTACACTCAATCTTTGAATTTTACGCAAAATAAAAAAATATGTACGAAGAAAAATATTTACCTTTAGCCAAACCGACAAAAATGCAAACAAAAGATAAAAACTGCGCAATTTTTGTTGTTGAAAAAGTTTATCCGGGTTATGGAACCACCCTTGGAAATTCGTTAAGAAGAGCTTTACTTTCTTCAATCGAAGGAGCGGCGGTTACAAAAATGAAAATTGAGAATGTAAATCATGAATTTTCTACTATTCCCGGAGTGTTAGAGTCTGCTTTAGAAATTATGTTAAACGTAAAAAAATTAAGATTTAAAATGATTGGCAAAGAACCTCAAAAAGCATTTTTGGAAGTTAAAGGAGAAGGAGAGATAAAAGGAAAAGACCTTCAACTTCCAGCTCAGCTTGAACTTGTAAACAAAGATTGTCATATTGCTACTTTAACCTCAAAAAACGCAAAATTAAAAATGGAAATTGTAGTCGAAAAGGGAATAGGGTATTTACCAAGAGAGGAAAGATTAAGAGAAGAAAAAGAGGTGGGAGTAATTTTAGTTGATGCAATTTTTACTCCGGTAAAAAGAGTAGCGTTAAACATAGAAAAAATGAGGGTTGAAAAAAGGACTGATTTTGAAAGGTTAATTTTGGAAGTCGAAACTGACGGTACCATTTCGCCAAAAGATGCTTTTTTGAAGGCTTGTGATATTTTAGTGTCACATTTTTCAAATTTAAAAGAAATTCATGAGGAAAAGGAAAAAAGGTAGAAAATTTTCAAGGAAAAGAGATCAAAGAAGAGCTTTGATGAAAAGTTTGGCAAGAGAGTTATTCTTAAGAGGAAGAATAAGAACTACTTTGGCAAAGGCAAAAGAGCTGAGAAGTTTTGTTGATAAATTCGTAGAAAGAGCGAAAGAGAAAAATTTAAATAACGTAAGATACATAAGAAGGTTTTTCGACAAAGAAACGACCAAAAAACTTTTTGGTGAAATTGGTCCCAAATATAAAGAAAGAAAAGGAGGATACACCAGAGTTTTAAAGTTGGGTCCGAGGCAATCTGATGGTGCACAAATGGCAATAATTGAATTAGTTTAAGAATAAATCAAAAATCAAAACGCAAAAATAAAAAGGTAAATCAAAAAAGAAAATGCAAAAAGTAAAAAGTAAAAAGAATATAGAAAGGAAAATTCATACAATCGATGCCACTGGCAAAGTTTTAGGAAGGCTTGCAAGTCAAATTGCGATTTTATTGCGTGGAAAGCATAAAACAAATTTTGACCCATCAAAAGATATGGGCGATATCGTTGTAGTGAAAAACGTGGATAAAATGAAATTTACCGGAAAAAAAATGGAAAAAAAGATTTATAGGTGGCATTCTGGATATTTGGGAGGATTAAAAGAAAGAACCTTGGAAGAAATGTTAAAAAAAGACCCCAAAAAAGTGATTAAATTGGCAGTTTTAAAAATGCTTCCCAAAAATAGGTTGCGAAAAAAAATAATAAAAAGGTTAAAGTTTGAATGAAAACCATGAAAGAGAAAAAATATTATCAAGCAATTGGAAGAAGAAAAACTACAACCGCAATTGTGAAGCTTTTTCCAGAAAAATCTGGTGAAATTTTAGTGAACAAAAAGAATTTTAAGGAATATTTTCCTGCTACTTATCAACAAAAAATAGTTTTGGCTCCCTTAGAATTAACCCAAAACTTGGAAAATTTTAAAATTGAAGTTTTAACCAGGGGTGGAGGCAAAAATTCTCAAGCTGAAGCTACAAGGCTTGGAATTTCAAGAGCTTTAGTTTCGTTCGATTCCAATTTGAGGCCGATTTTAAAATCTGCCGGATTTTTAAAAAGAGATCCCAGAAAGAAAGAACGAAAGAAATTTGGACTCAAAAAAGCAAGAAAAGCTCCTCAATGGCAAAAGAGGTAAAAGTTTGATGTTGAAAGAACTAATAAAAAAAATTATCCCCAAATCTTTATTCAATCTCTATCATTTTACAATTTCTTTTTTATCAGCTCTTTTTTTTGGTTTTCCTTCAAAAAAAATTAAAGTTATTGGAATTACAGGAACAGACGGCAAAACTACTACTACTGAAATGATCGCGAAAATTTTAGAAGAAGCAGGTTACAAAGTAGGTCTTTTAAATTCGGTAAGGTTTAAAATAGGTCAAAAAGAGCAAATAAACACTTTAAGAATGACAATGCCAGGCCGAGGTTTTATTCAAAAATTTTTGAAGGAGGCTCAAAAAGAAGGTTGTGAATTCGCTGTGATCGAAGTTAGTTCTGAAGGAATAAAACAATACCGCCACAAATTTATAAATTTTAAAGTAACGGTTTTAACAAATTTGAGTCCAGAGCATATTGAATCTCATGGTTCTTTTGAAAAATACAGAGAAGCTAAAGGAAAATTATTCGAAAGCACCAAAGAAGTCCATGTTTTAAATGGAGACGACAAAGAAATTCAATATTTTTTAAATTTTCCAGCAAAAAAGAAAGTTATTTTTACTAAAGACCCTTCAAAGTTGGCTCATTTTCAAAAAACGGGAATGATAATTTTAGCCGAAAATATAAAAGAAAATCCGTTTTTAAGTTTTACAGTTAAAGGGGTTCAATTTAATTTGAATTTAATTGGGGAATTTAACGTTTACAATGCGCTCGCAGGAATTTCTGTGGCCCTCTCTCAAGGAATTTCGCTTGAAATTTGTAAAAAGGCTTTGGAAAAATTTAAGGGGGTTCCAGGGAGGATGGAAGAAGTTATTTCTAAACCTTTCAAAGTTATCGTAGATTATGCCGTAACTCCAAAAGCTTTAGAAAAAGTTTATCAAACCATAACTTCAAACTTTAAATTTCAACCTTCCAATAAATTAATTTGTGTTTTTGGAGCTTGTGGAGGAGGACGCGATAAATGGAAAAGGCCAGTTTTGGGAGAAATTGCTGAAAAATATTGCGACGAGATAATTGTGACTAACGAAGACCCTTATGACGAAGACCCCTGGAAAATTATTGAACAAGTAGCTTCTGGTACTAAAGGAAAAGCAAGAAAAATTTTAGACAGAAGAGAAGCAATAAGCACCGCCTTAAAATTGGCAAAGGAAGGAGATATTATCGTGATTACGGGAAAGGGTTGCGAACCTTCAATCTGTATTAAAGGAAAGAAAATTCCTTGGGATGATAGAGAAGTAGTTAGAGAAGAATTTGATAAAATGCGATCCTAATTTACAAATAGCATCAAAATAGCGCACCTTCGGCTTCGGCAAAACGAATATTAAATACCAAATTAAATTCGGATTTATTCGAATCGTATTTCAAATTCAGATAATTCGGATTGCATTCCAAATATTATGAAAAAAATTCTATATCCAGAATTATCTTACAAACTAACCGCTCTTTGTTTTAAAGTTCATAAAGAGCTAGGACGTTTTTGTCGTGAAAAACAATATAATGATAGATTAGAACAGCTTTTAAAAGAAAGTTCTATTTTATACCAGCGAGAATACGACCTTGGCAATTTAGATTCAAAAAATTTAAAAGGAAATAAAGTTGATTTTTTAATTGAAAATAAAATTATTTTAGAAGTGAAGGCAAAAAAATTTATTACAAAAGAAGATTACAATCAAATGCAAAGATACTTGCAAAGCAGTGATCTAAAGTTAGGAATAATTGTAAATTTTCGTAACACATATTTAAAACCTAAAAGAATATTAAACACAAAATTATATTCGGATAATTCGGATGTGAATTCGGATTATTCGAATCGCTTTTCAAATTCGGATCGTTTTGAAATTTTGGAACACAAAGCGGATTTAAAAATTAGAGTTTTTGGAAAAACAAAAGAAAAACTTTTTGAAAATGCAATGGTTGGAATGTTTGAAGCTGCAAAGTACGAAAAAGAAATCAAAAGTCAAAAGTCAAAAGTCAAAATTAAAATTAAATCAATCGATTTCGTTTCCCTTTTAGTAGATTTTTTAAGTGAAATTTTGTATTTAGTTGAAACAAAAAAATTGGTTTTTGAAAAAGTTGAATTTAAAAAATTCACCGAAAACGAAATTGAAGCAATTTTGACCGGAATTCCATTAAAAAGAATGGGGGTTTATATTAAAGGCGTAACCTATCACGGTTTAAAGATTTTACAAAAAAAAGGAACTTTTGAAGCTGAAATTCTCTTTGATATTTAAATTTTTTTGAGATAAAATTTTATTATGTTCAAGAAAATTCTTATTGCAAACAGAGGGGAAATAGCGCTGAGAATTATTAGGACTTGTAAAGAAATGGGAATTGAAACTGTTGCTTTGTGTCCTCAAAAAGGTTTGGAAAATCATTTTTTAGAAACTGCTTTTGCTGACGAATTTTATTATTTGGAGAGAGAAGGAGCAAAGGGATATTTAGATATCAAGAGAATTTTGGAAATTGCAAAAAAGGCAAAGGTAGACGCAATTCATCCTGGTTATGGATTTTTATCTGAAAATTGGACTTTTGCAAAACTTTGCGATAAACAAAAAATAAAATTTATCGGTCCTCATTATTCAGTTTTAAAGAAACTGGAAGATAAAATGGAATCTAAAAAATTGGCTCAAAAATTAAAAATTCCTACTTTGCCAATGAGTAAGGATCCAATAAATTCTTTGAAAGATTTAAAAAAATGGATTTTTTTAATTAATCCTCCTTTTGTTTTAAAAGCAAGAAAGGGTGGGGGAGGAATCGGAATTCGAGCGATTAACGGAGAAATTACGATTGGAGAAATTTTTACTTTAGCTTTGGGAATTAGAAAACAAATGTCTTTGGCTTTTAAAGACACCGAATTTTTCTTGGAAAAGTACCTTCCAGACGCAAAACATATTGAAGTTCAAATTTTGGGAGACGGAAAAAATTTTATACATTTGTTTGAAAGAGAATGTTCTTTGCAAAGAAGGTTCCAAAAATTGTTGGAAGAGGCTCCTTCTCCCAGCGTTGATGAAAAAATAAGAAAAAAACTTCTAGAATACGCACTTTCTTTTGCAAAAGCTTTAAAATACGAAACCGTAGGAACTTTTGAGTTTTTATTAGATAAAAATAAAAATCTTTATTTTATGGAAGTTAACCCAAGGCTTCAGGTTGAACATCCGGTGACAGAAGCTATCACAGGAATGGATTTGGTTGGATATCAAATTAGAATATCTCAAGGGGAAAAATTAAAGATTTCACAAGATGAAATTAAAAAAGAAGGATGGGCGATTGAGGCAAGAATTAATTCTGAGGATCCTTTACAAAATTTTAAGCCTTCTCCGGGGAAAATTGAAAAACTGGTTTTACCCGGTGGACAGGGAATTTTTGTTCATACTTTTTTGCACGAGGGGCAAGAAGTTTTTCCTTATTTTGATTCTTTGTTGGCAAAAATTATAGGTTATGGAAAAACACGAGAAGAAGCAATTGCAAAATTAAAAAGAGCCTTAAAAGAAACCGTGATTGAAGGAGTAACCACTAATTTGCCCTTTTTTGAAATTTTGTTGGAAGAAAAAGAATTTTTAGAAGGAACCTATACTACAAATTTTTTAGAAAAGTCAAAAGTTTTGGATAAATTAAGAGCTGCAAAAGTTTGCAAGAGTTTCATTCCAAAAAAAACTGAAGTCACAGAAGAGGAAATTGCAAATTTAGTGTGGCAAATTTATCAAAAAATGAAAGAAAAAATTTCTTTTTCTGAAAGAAACTCTGAAGAAAAAATTTCTTCTTGGAAAAGAGCACATTTGAAAAGCCTAACAGATGAGGAATAACTTGAATTTTTATAAATTTTTGATAAAATTTTTTTATACGCATAAAGGTCAAAATTAAAAAATTTTTTAAAAAAATTATGCCAATAATTCCCTGGAGACCTTTTTGGGAATTAGAAAGGTGGTTTGAGGAAGGCTTTCCCGAGTTTTTAGAAGATGAATTTTTCAAATTTCCAAAGGTAAGAACTCCAAGAGTTGATATTTATGAAAAAGATGACAAAATTGTGGCCGAGATAGAAATTCCAGGACTTAAACCCGAGGATATAAACGTTGAGGTTACAGATAATCTTTTGAAAATTGAAGCTAAATCCCAGGAAGAAAAGGAAGAAAAAGAAAAAGGATATTATAAAAAAGAAATTGGAACGAGATATTTCAAAAGAGTGGTATCATTGCCTACCGAAGTAAAAGGAGAGCAAGCGAGCGCCGAGTATGAAGATGGAATTTTAAAAGTTGAGATTCCAAAGTTAAAAAAGAAAGAAGAACAAAAGAAAATTAAAGTTAAAATAAAAAAGAAAAAATCTGAATAAAGTTTAAAGTTGGCTTTATTGACTTGACTTTGTTGATTAAAATAATTAAAATTGAAAAATCTCTCTCCCGATTTTAGCGAGAGAGATTGAAGAGCAAAGGTCGAAAAAAATTAAAAGAAAATAAAGAAAGATGGCAGAGAAGAAAAAAGATCAAGAATTTTTAGAGTTTCTTATAGAAGCACTTTGTGATCACCCTGAAGCAGCAAAGATTGATAGAAAAGTAGATGAAATGGGAGTTTTACTTTCATTGAAAGTTCACAAAGACGATATGGGACAAATTATTGGAAAGAAAGGACAAACGATCGCCGCCATTAGACACTTACTCAGGGTGGTAGGATTCAAAAATCACGCAAGAGTGATGTTAAAAGTTGAAGAGCCCGAAAAATAAAATCGGGAGACAAAAACTCTTTCCCCCCAGATATACATCTGGGGGATTTTTTGTGTCAAGTTATTTAATGATGTTTATCTTTTTGCTATAATTTTTTATGATTTATTTTGACATTATCACTATTTTCCCCAAAATTTTTGATGGATTTTTGCAAGAATCTTTTGTAAAAAAAGCAATAGAAAAAAAGAAAATTAAAATTAGAATTTGGGATTTAAGAGATTTTGCAAAAGACAAGAGAAAAACAGTAGACGACAAACCATACGGTGGGGGTCTGGGAATGGTTTTGAAAATAGAACCAATTTTTTTTGCTTTAAAAAAAATCGCAAAAATAAAAATAGAAAAGGGAAAGTGCAAATTTAAAAAGGGACAAAAAATAATTTTTTTTACGCCCAGGGGTCAAATTTTCAATCAAAAATTAGCAACTTTTCTTTCAAAACAAAAACAAATCGTTTTTATTTGCGGAAGGTACGAAGGAGTAGACGAGAGGGTGGCGAAAAATTTATCGAATATGAAAATTTCTTTAGGAAATTTCGATTTGATGGGAGGAGAAGTACCGGCAATGGCTGTTATTGAAGCTATAACAAGATTAATTCCCGGGGTAATTGGGAAAGAAGAATTTTTAAAAGAAAGAAAAATAAAACAAGGCTTTGTTGAATTTCCTCAATATACCAGGCCTGCTGTTTTTTCTCCCAAAAAAGGAGTTTTTTGGAGAGTTCCCAAAGTTTTGCTTTCTGGCAACCATCAAAGAATAAAAGAATGGCGAGAGCAAAGAAAAATAATTCTTGAAAAATAAAAAACAAATTGTTAAAATTTAAACATTCAATAGTTTTGACTTTTGAGTTTTAAGTTATTTTTGGGTAGGTTCCAGAGTGGCCAAATGGGCGTGGCTGTAAACCACGTGGCGTATGCCTTCGGGGGTTCGAATCCCTCCCTACCCATCACGCTAAGCGTGATAATTGGGACGCTTAGCGTCCCACCAACGCTAAGCGTGGTATTCCGGCACGCTAAGCGTGCCACCACGCTGAGCGTTGTATTAGAGGCGGTGAGCGTCTCACCAAAGCTAAGCGTGCGTTACGCCCCCGTAGCTCAGTTGGTAGAGCAGCTCCCTTTTAAGGAGAAGGTCAGGGGTTCGAATCCTCTCGGGGGCACAACGCTTAGCGTTGTATTCGGCACGCTAAGCGTGCCACCACGCTAAGCATAATAATTGGGACGCTTAGCGTCCCACAACACCTTATTTATGTATTATGTTTATATTCTTTTCAGCGAGAAAGATGGGAAATTATATATTGGTTCTGCACCCGATTTGAGAAAGCGACTTGAAAAACACAAAAAAGGTTTTGTAAGTGCGACAAAAAATCGTCGTCCTTTAAAACTTATTTATTACGAATGTTATTTAGACAGACGCGACGCTCAGCGTCGGGAAAAGTTTTTGAAAGGAGGCAAGGGACATTCGGAATTAAAAATCCAATTAGCAAATACTTTCAAAAAAATCCGATACAACTTCAGATATTAGTAAATGGCAAATTTTATACTGAAACTTTCGGTTGTAAATTCAATAAGGAAAAGTTTTTCAACTTGCTTTTTGAATGTTTGTGGGAAATACAAAAATTGAGGGGCAAGAATGATTTGTTAATCTTTTAAAAATCAAGAAAAAATATTTAGAAAACGAAAAAATTTTTTAAAAACCACATTCTTGGTAAAAGAGAAAATAATTTTAATTTATAAAAATTTAAATTTTTATTACAATTTATTTAAGGATATCTAATAATTGGTAAGTTCAAGATGAATTATTTTATTACAAATTCTTCAACAAAGCATCTTAAAGACAGAATTTACGAACTTATTTTAAAAAGTAATGAAGTTAAAATTTTAGTTGGCTTTTTTTATTTTTCTGGACTTAAAGAAATATATAAAGGATTGAAAGAAAATTCTTCTGTTAAAGTAAAAATTCTTGTTGGTCTAAATGTTGATAAAGCTAATTTTGGAGTTGTAGAATATGGGAAAAAAAATTTAGATATTAGTGATCAAGAAAGAATAGATTTATTTTTTAAATCTTTAGAAATTTCAATTAATAGTGATGATTTTGACACTAAAGATTTTTATGATCAGGTCAACTTTTTTATAAATTTAATTGAAGAGAATAGATTGATAATTAGAAAAACTTATAAACCAAATCATGCTAAGTTATACATTTTTAAATTAAAGCCTGGAGAAGTGAAGAATACTATTTTTATAACCGGAAGCAGCAATTTGACTTCTGCTGGCCTTAAACAACAACAAGAGTTTAATGTAGAAATAAGTGACTACGGAATAAAAGAAGCAGAAGAGTATTTTGATAATCTATGGGAAGAGGCGATTCAAATAACAGAAAATAATGTAGTAAAAGAAAGATTGATTAATACTATTGAAAACAAAACATTAATAAAGAAAATTACTCCGTTTGAAGCGTATGTTCTTGTTTTGAAAAATTATCTTGATACTTTTTCTCTTAGAGATATTGGTGATGAAAGCATTAAATCGGTTATGGAAAAAAATGGTTTTACTCCTTATCTTTATCAAGTACACGCAGTTAAACAAGCGCTTAACATAATAGAAAACAATAATGGAGTTATAATAGCTGATGTTGTTGGTTTAGGCAAAACAATAATTTCCTGTTTAATAGCCAGACAATTAAGAAAACGAGGCATTGTTTTATGTCCGCCTGGTATTATAGGAGACGAAAAGAAAGAAAAATCAGGATGGAAATGGTATCTTGAAGCTTTTGGGTTATACGATTGGCGAGTAGAATCAATAGGAAAACTGAGCGATGAAGACTTTATAAAATCATTAAAAGAATTAAAAGATATTGAAGTAATAATAGTTGATGAGGCTCATAGATTTAGAAATGAAGATACCAAATCGTACGAACAATTAAAAAATCTTTGTCGCGATAAAATAGTAATTTTACTTACTGCAACTCCATTTAACAATCGGCCTGGCGATATTCTGTCATTGTTGAAACTATTTATCTCTCCCAGAAAATCAACGATTACATTAGAAAATAACTTGATAGATAAGTTTAGAATATTTAAATCTACCTTTGATAAGCTTGGTTATGTGAAAAAATATTACAACTCAGTTGACGATGATAAATTTTTCAAGGCGAAGGCATATTATAAATCATTATTTGGAGACGATGAAATAGATCTCAGAAAAATTATTCAAAGGGCTAAATATTTATCAAAACAAATAAGAGATGTTATTGAGCCTGTAACAATTAGAAGAAATAGGCTTGATTTACAGAAAAATCCATTTTATAGAGAAGAAGTTAAAAATTTAACCGAGATTTCAGACCCTCAAGAATGGTTTTTTGAATTGTCAAAAGATCAATCTAAATTTTACGATGAAGTGATAAATTATTTTAATTATCCAGAAGAAGGCGGAAAATTTAAAGGAGCAATTTATAGGCCCTTTGAATATAAAGCAGGATTCAAACCTGAAAATGCAGAAATTGATTTATCAGAAGAAGACAATAGAAAATTTCAACAACAATTTAACTTGTACGATTTTATGAGAAGATTGCTCGTTAAGCGATTTGAAAGTTCTTTCGGTGCGTTTAGGCAAAGTATAGAAAATTTCAGAAATGTGACAGATCATTGCCTTCAATTTATAAATAAAACTAAAAAATTTATTTTAGACAGAGATTTACTTGAAAAAATTTATGAATTGGACCTTGATCAAATAGAGGAGGAACTTAAAGAATATGCGCAAAAAATTAAAGAAGGAGTTTATCCAAAAAATTATGATATATACGAAGTAGAAAAATTTAAAGAAAAAGATCGCTTTCTTGAAGATGTTAAATCTGATTTGAATTTATTCAAAGAAATTTTAAGAAAGTTAGATGATTTAGAACTTGTACATAAGGACCCTAAATTGAATTGCTTAATAAACAAATTAAAAGAATGGAAAAGAAGGGATCCCCAAAGAAAAATCGTTATATTTTCAGAATATCTTGATACAGTTAAATATCTTGAAAAACCGTTAAAAAAATACTTTAATAATCGTGTCTTGGTTATTGCTGGTGATTTAACGAAAACCAAGATAGAAGAAATAAATAAAAATTTCGATGCTTCTTATCCAGAAGAAAAGAAAGAGGATAATTATGATATTCTTTTATGCACCGATAAAATTTCTGAAGGATTTAACTTGAATCGTGCCGGTCTTATTGTTAATTATGATATACCATGGAATCCGGTAAGAGTTATTCAAAGAGTGGGCAGAATAAATAGGATTGGCAAAAAAGTTTTCGACAAGGTTTATATAGCAAACTTTTTTCCGACTGAAAAAGGATCCGAACTTGTAAAATCGAGAGAAATAGCAGCACAAAAAATGTTTTTAATCCATAATGTACTTGGAGAAGACGCTAAAATATTTGACATTGATGAAGAACCAACCCCTTCCGAATTGTATCAAAGAATTCAACAAAACCCAGATAAAATAGAAAGTGAAAGTTTCTATACTAAAGTTTTAAATGAATTTGAAAGAATCAAAAAGGAATGTCCCGAAATTATTGAAAATATAAAAAATTGTCCGCCAAGAGTAAAAGTTGCAAAAAAATCTGATAAAGACGAACTTTTTGTGTTTATTAAAAAGAGAAGACTGTATATACAAAAAATTGATTATAACGATCAAAATAAACCACAGCCAGTTATACTTGAAGAAATAATTGATAGAATTCGTTGCCCCAAAAATGAAAAATTGATAGATTTAAGTGAAGATTTTTGGGAAAAATACAAAATTGTTAAAGAATTAAGAGAGGAAAGATTACCCATTCCTGAAGCAAGTTTAGAACAAAGAGCATTAAATAATATTAGAACTTTACTTAATTTAGAAAATGAAAAATTATCTCCACTAAAAGAATTCTTGCGCACTTTACGAGAAGATATTATAGATTATGGCACCTTATCTGATTATACTTTGCGCCGAATTATAAAATTAAAAACTTCAGACGGTGAAATAGAAAATACAATAAAAGAATTAGAAAAATTGAAAGATGAGTTGGGTGGCGAAAATTACTTATTAAAAGAAAAAGAAAGATTAAAAGAAATTAGCAAAGAAATTATTATCGCGATAGAAAATAGGAATCTATGAGTAGAGAAATTTTAAGACAAATAATTGAAGATTTTTCTCCAGAAAAATTTATTAATTTTTTTAGAATTAAAAATTCTAATTTTAGACCTTTAGAAATTAATTTAGGAATTGAAAATGAAGATTTTAGTTTATCAAAAAAGATTGGAGAAATTCAGTTTAAAAACAATAATATTATTTTCTGTACATTTAAAGTTTTAAAAGAATTAACCGAAAGATCCAGCAAGAAAAAACAATACGAAATTGGAAAAAAAATTTTAAAAAACGAAAATGCGGATGCTGGAATATTTATTTTTTATGATAATGATAATAAATTCAGATTTTCTTTAATTTATACAGAATACTTTGGCACAAAAAGAAGGTTTAGTCATTTCAAGAGATTCACATATTTTGTTTCTAAAGATCAGACAAATAATACATTTTTACGCCAAATAGGAGATGGAGATTTTTCATCTTTAGAAAAAATAAAAGAAGCATTTTCTGTTGAGCCAATCACTAAAGAATTTTATAAAGAAATTCAAACGTGGTTCTTTACCGCTTTAGATAAAATACATTTTCCAGATAATAAAGAAGAAACTAAACCACTACATCTTATAAGATTATTAAGTAGATTAATTTTTATTTGGTTTATTAAACAAAAAGGGTTAATTCCTGATAAAATTTTTGACCAAGGATATCTTAAAGAAATAGTTAAAGATTTTAATGTTTTCCAAAACTCTTGTAATTATTACAATGCAATTTTACAAAATTTATTTTTTGCTACATTAAATCAGCCAATTAAAAATAGAGGTTGGGCTTTTAACAAGGGGTTTCCGGAAAATAGGAATACTTATGGAATTAAACAATTATATAGATACGAAGGTAAATTTTTAATTTCTCCTGAAAAAGTATTGGAGATATTTTCTGAAATTCCTTTTATTAATGGTGGTCTTTTTGATTGTTTAGACAAAGAAGATGAAAATGGAAAAGTAATTTATATTGATGGTTTTTCACGAGAAGAGAAAAGACAAGCAAAAATTCCTGATTATTTATTTTTTGAAGAAGAAATTAAAACTGATTTAAGTAAATACCAAATTAAATCAAATCAAAAAGCAAGAGGACTTGTCAATATCTTAAAAAGCTATAATTTTACTATAGATGAGGCAACTCCAATCGATCAAGAAGTTGCCTTAGACCCAGAACTTTTAGGGAAAATTTTTGAAAATCTTTTGGCAGTATATAATCCGGAGACTGCAACCACAGCAAGAAAAGCAACCGGTAGTTATTATACTCCAAGAGAAATTGTTGAATATATGGTTCACCAAAGCCTTCTTGAATATTTTAAAACTAAGCTTCCTGAAATACCAGAAGAAACCCTTGATTTACTTTTATCTTATTCAGATGAAGAAATTGAGCTTGAAGAAAAACAAAAAGAAAAAATTGTAGAAATAATAAGCGAAATCAAAATAATTGACCCTGCTTGTGGTTCCGGCGCCTTTCCAATGGGTGTTTTGAATAAATTAGTTTATGTTTTAGGCAAGATAGATCCAGAGAATAAGTATTGGAAATCAATTCAACTTGAAAAATTAGAAAACGAAATTCAAGAAAAGTTAAAAAAACCCGAAAAAGAAAGAGAAGAACGTCTAAAAACCATAAAAGATGAATTAGAGGAAATATTTAATGAAAATCTTTTCTATCCTGATTACGCCAGAAAACTTTATTTAATAGAAAATTGTATTTTTGGAGTTGATATTCAACAAATTGCTACACAATTAAGCAAATTAAGATTTTTTATTTCTTTAATCATTGACCAAAAAGTAGACAAAAATAAAGAAAATTTTGGGATTATTCCTTTGCCAAATCTTGATTTAAAATTTATTACTGCAAATTCCTTAATCGGTTTGGGAACGGAAAAAAATATTCAAGGCATGCTATTTCAAAATGAAAATATCCAAAAACTTTTTAATGATATTAAAGAGCAATACCATCGTTATTTTAGGGTAAAATTAAGAGAAGAAAAGAAAAAGATAAGAAAAGAAATAGAACAAACAAGGGAAAAATTATCCGAAAGACTAAAATCTACTATTAAATTAGAAAAAGAAAAAGAGTTAGAACAATGGATTTTACAAGCAAAAAAAATTCAAGAAGAAATTGAAAAAAATAAATTGGAACCCGAACAATTTCAGGTTAGTGAACAACAAAAATTATTTGGGGGGATTGCTCAATTAAGAATAAATCTTAAACAAGAAAGAATTCAGAATAAATTAAAAGAATTAAAAGAAGTTAATAAAAAAATAGAAGAAATTAAAAAAGTTATTTCTGGAGATATTTTAAAACAAGTAGCCCAAAAAATTCTTGATTTTAAACCTTTTGACCCAAATTATTCTAATCCTTGGTTTGAGCCAGAATGGATGTTTGGAGTAAACGATGGTTTTGATATCGTGATTGCTAACCCGCCTTATATTCAGCTTCAAAAAGCTTTTGATAGAGAGAAAAAATATGCTGATTTATATAAAGACGAAGGATATGAAACATTTGATAGAATGGGGGATATTTATTGTCTTTTTTACGAAAAGGGAATGCAACTTTTAAAATTAAATGGAATTTTAACTTATATTTCTTCCAATAAATGGATGAGGGCTGGCTATGGTAAAAAATTAAGAGAATTTTTCATTAAATATAATCCAATTAAACTTATTGATTTAGGTCCTGGAGTTTTTGAAAGCGCGACAGTAGATACTTGTATTTTGGTAATTCAAAAATCACAAAATCAAAATAAATTAAAAGCCTTAAAGCTTGAAAAACAGGATAAAAACAATATTGATGAAGTATTTAAAGAAAAAAGCATTTTGCTTTCCAATCTTACTTCAGAAGCTTGGTTTATCGGCACTGAAGCAGAAAGAAAATTAAAAGAAAAAATTGAAAAAATTGGCAAGCCTTTAAAAGATTGGGATGTAAAAATTTATCGCGGTATCTTAACCGGTTTAAATGAAGCTTTTATCATAACCACAGAAAAAAGAAACGAAATTTTGGCCAATTGTAAAGATGAAGAAGAGCGAAAAAGAACAGAGGCAATCATAAAACCAATTTTAAGAGGAAGGGATATTAAGAGATATTATTATGAATGGGCTGGTTTGTGGGTTATAGTCATTCCAGCTGGTTGGACAAATGAAAATAGAGGAGAAGAAAAACCAGAAATATTTATTGAAAAAAATTTTTCATCTTTAATGAAGTATTTAAAACAATTTAAGAAAAAAGCTAAAAAAAGAGATGATCAAGGTGATTATTGGTGGGAACTTCGTCATTGTTCTTACTATCCGGAGTTTGATAAGGAGAAGATAATATACGGTCAGTTCAGGAAGGGAGAATTTGCGTTTGATAATAAAAAAATGTTTTTAAGTAGTAATGAATACATGATTGTTGGCGAAAAATTAAAATACATTTTAGCAATTTTAAATTCTAAATTATCATACAAATATCAAACTTTTGTCTCTAATACTTTATCAAGAAAAACAACTATTGCCCAAAAGGATATTTTTAGTTATTTACCAATTCCTATTATTACTCAAAGTAATAAGGAGGTTGTAAAACAAATAGAATCATTAGTTGATAAAATTCTATCTCTTAAAAACCAAAACCCAAAAGCCGACACAACCGAGTACGAAAAACAAATAGATCAATTAATTTATAAGCTTTATAATCTTTCCCCAGAAGAAATTAACATTATAGAAAAAGTAATAAAATGAGAAAAGAAGATAAATTAAGAGAAAAAATTAAAAAATTGCTTGAAGAAATAAAACACCCAGAAGAAAGGATTAAAGACCTACACGGTTCACATGAATGCGGATTAGATTTAGTATTACTTAAATTTGATCCATTTTTCAAATTAAGGACTTTTGGAATTCAAATAAAATCTGGCGATATTAAATGTTCTGGACCACCATCATTAAAAATAAAAGAAATTATTGGACAATTAGCAATTGCTTATGGAAGACTAATTAATATTGACGGTCACAATTATACACTTGAGGGTTTTTATGTTGTCACAGATGGAGAAATTAACCCACAAGCTCAAAGTTATATACAATCTGCGCTCATTGGAATTAGAAATTTATATTTTATCGATGGACAAGCTTTAAAAGAGTTTGAGGCAAGATGTGGTTCTAAAGAAAAACAATTTAGTGAAACTTAATTATGAAAATTAATATTCATTGTAAAAAAAAGAGCGAAGAAAATAAATACATACAATCTTTTATTAATTTTTATTTATCTTCTTATTATTCTGAAAAATTTGAAAAAATAGATTTAGAATGCCTCGATGAAAAACAAAAAACAAAGCCATCTCCAGATTATTTCTTAACTCAATTAAAAATTGCGATTGAGATAAAACGAGTTTTTGATACCAACGAAGTATATAGAGCAAAAACTACGCATGTTAATGTAAAAAGAATTCAAAAAGAATTGGATGAATTAGTAAAAAAAGAGACAGAACTAAAAGGATCGTATTATCTTCAATATCCTTGGTTTTTAAAAATAAAGAGAGGAAAAGAAAAAGAAATAGCTCAAAAAATTATCAATGAATTAAAAAACGATGTTCAAGAAATAACCATTGAGAAAGTGGGGATCTTTAAAGTAATATCTTTAAATTTACCAAAACAACAGAAAACACAAGTGCTTTTAGTAGGCTCTATAAGTCCTATTGTTTCAATTAATGCACCTCAAACTATTTATCAAAATATTAGGGATAAAATCGCACGTGCAAATAAGCAATTAAATATAAAGAAAGCTAATAAAAAAATTTTGCTACTAATAAATAAATATCTATGGGGAGAAAGGCCTGAATATTTTTTTGAGGCGCTTAGTTATTGTTATCCTAAATTATTAAATTACAAAAATATAGATGAAATTTGGCTTCAAACTAAAAGCGCCACAGAAAATTTTTCTCATATTTTACTTTACAAGAGAGATTTTTTTTATTCGTTTGAAAAAGGTAAATTTAAATCAATAATTCAAGATAATAATAATATTAAATTATTTGAAAATTGGTTTTATCCTTTATCAAAATTAGGAAGAGAGTATAAAGAAAAATTATTTTTTGCTTTAAAACAATTTTTAAAAAATAAAAAACCATCTGAAATTTTTGAAAATAAATTTGTACGAGAAGAAATGGTATGGTTTGGTATTTGGTTGGCAGAAAAAAATAGATTCAATGATGTAATTTGGATTATTGATAAGTTTATTGATGATCCCGATCCGGAAGATCCAGAAAAGTATTCAGGCGATCAAAAATTTAATTATCATCAACAAATTATTGAGGGTAAAGATCCAGGTATTATTACGACCGTACTTGGTCATCTTGCTTGGGTTATTCAAAGAATTGCTACACAAAAAGATTATATCTCAAAGGCATTGGATTATACAAAAAAGCTTTTATCTCATAAAAATTTATATGTTAAATTGCAGGCAATCATTCCTTTAATTGAAATTGCTGCTAAAAGACAATGGCTTAAGGGTTGGGGAGAAAGGCCGAGAAAAGGAGAATATAAAAAATTTCACGATTTAGTGTTTAGTTTAGTTAAAATTGTAAAAGAAAATCCTAATTATAAAGCAATTGGAAGGTGGTTGTGTTCTGTTTTTGAGTATTACAAAGATTTGTCTACAAAAGAGGTTGAAGAAGTTTTAGATACTTTAAAAATTACAGAAGAGTCAGCAAGTCTTTTTGTTTATTTTAGTATTTTTAGACAGGAACATTATAAAAATCAACCCATACAATATGATGGAAAGAAAATAGAAGAAAAATTAAAAGAAATGATAAAAAGCAATGAATATAAACACCAACACTTAAAAGAAAAAATTATTTTCTATTTATGGAAAATTTTAGAAATAGATCGGAAAAAAATTGACATTGTAAAACCCTATATCGATTTAGTACTAAAACAACCATGTAATTTGGATTTACCCTACCAAAATGCCATTTATAATCATATTGAAAGAATTATAAGAGACTGGGTAAAAGAAAGACCAGAAGTTTGCATACAATGGTACAAACAAATGTTGTCTAATATCATTTCATTTTCAAAACGACGCAAAATATTAAGATTAATTTTACTTTACACAAAAGAAATTTTAGAAAATATTGAGAAAATAAATCCACAAGAACTTGCTGAAATAGAAAAACGCTTATCATTTCTTAAAAATAAAGGAGCTTTCATGGAACCAGCAGTAAAGAAAAGATTAAAATAATTTTTTACTTATTTATGATTATTAAGGAAAGATTAAAGCAGAAATATAATTGGTGGTTTATAAGATTTAAAAAGTTAAAAGGATTGATTATAAGTTATAGATAATAAAAATTTAAATTAACCTATGAATAAATTTTATCTTGAAACTTTTGGTTGCAAATTTAATAAGGCGGATTCGGAATTAATAAGGAAAATTCTAACTAAAAAGGGATTTGAAGAAACCTCAGAAAAAGAGGCGGATTTTGTGGTTTTGAATACTTGCGGGGTGGTGGAAAAAACAGAGAGAAAAATAATAAAGAGAGCTATTAAATTAAAAAAGAAGGGCAAAAAAATAATTTTTGCGGGATGTTTACCATTGATTTCTCCAAAAGTTTGTCAAGAATTTGCCGATGGATTAATAGGGCCAACTAACATTTTAGATTTGCCAAAGATAGTTAAAAAAGTTTTGGAAGGCGGAAATGCTAAGCGTCCAGAAAAAACAAAATCATTAAAACAAAAATTTATCGATAAGGCAAAATTGGGAGATTTTATAATCGTTCAAAAAACCTGTACTGCCATAGTCCCAGTTTCAGAGGGTTGTTTGGGAAATTGCGCTTATTGTGCTACAAAATTGGCAAAAGGAAAATTGAGAAGTTTTGATAAAAAAGAAATTTTAAAAAACATTGAAGAAGCTTTAAAGTTTGGCGCAAAGGAAATTCAGTTAACTTCTCAGGATTTAGGAATTTATGGCTTGGATAAAGGAAAATTTTTGTTACCTGAATTGCTGGAGAAAATTTTAAAGATTAAAGGAGAATTTAGAGTGAGATTGGGAATGACAAACCCCACTTTTTTCAAAAAAATTCAGCATAAAATTTTTAATTTAATGAAGAACGAAAAAATTTATAAATTTTTACATTTACCTTTGCAATCTGGGTCAGATGAAATTTTAAAAGCAATGAAAAGGGGATACAACACGAAAGAGTTTTTGGAGATTGTAAAAAATTTTAGAAAAAATTTTAAATTAGGAATTTTAGCCACTGATGTTATTTGCGCTTTCCCAGGGGAGACAAAAAAAGATTTTCAAAAAACTGTATCTTTGATAAAGAAGATAAAACCTGAAATTTTGCACGTATTTAGATTCTCAAAAAGAAAGGGGACTGAAGCAGAAAGATTAAAAGATTTTCCAGATAGAATAAAAAAAGAAAGGTCAAGAATTTTGAATAAAGTTTGGCTTGAAATTTTAAAAGAAAAAAATAAAAAATATTTGGGGAAATTTTTTTCTGTTTTGATAACGGAAAAAAGAAAAAACTCTTTTTTGGCAAGAACGGATTTTTATAAAGCGGTCATTTTAAAAGAAGGGGATTTGGGAGAATTCAAAAAAGTAAAAATTACCAGTTCAAAACCGAATTATTTGGTAGGAAAAATAATAAATTGACTTTTTTGTTAAAATAAAATTGTTTCCACAGTTCAATGTTTGAGAAAATACCTTCGCCCAATGGGAATATAGAAAAAATAAAAGAGAAAGAAGAAAAAAGAAAAGAAACCAGGAAAATCCTTCCGGCTGATTTGCAATTGAATTTTATTCAAGAAAGACCAGAAAAAGAAAAATGGTTCTTTGAAGGAGAACTTTTAAAAAGAAAACATTCAAAAATAGACGAAGACAAATTATTTTTTGAATCTTTGAAGGAAGCAAAAAGTAAAGACATAGAGGGAATAAAAGAAATTCAAGAAAAAATAAAAGAGAAAAGAGAAAAGATTAGTGAAAATTTGTTTTTAATACTAACAGTAAGAAAAACTATTAAAAGGTGTCTTGATGAAAAGCAACCAGAAATAGCGGGTAACATGGCTATCGCTTTGAATGATTTAGAATTAGCAAAAAAGTCATTAGAAAAATGTTTTGACCAAAGATGTTGGTGGTCAGCGGGTAAGATTGCTCTTGCTTTAAACGATTTAAAAACAGCAAAAAAAGCCATGGAAATGTGTCTTTATGAAGGAATACCACAACCAGCGGCTGAAATCGCCCTTGCCTTGAATGACTTGGAATCGGCGAGAAAAGCGATGGAAATATGTTTTAATATAGGATGGGCAGGTTTGGCTAGTGAAATTGCTCTTAAATTGAACGACTTGGAGTCGGCAAGAAAAGCAATGGAAATGTATTTTGATAAACGAGATCCCTATTTAGCTGCCAAAATCGCTCTTGCTTTAAAAGACCGAGAATCCGCGAGAAAAGCGATGGAAATGTGTTTTGAAAACAAATGGTTAGGCGCAGCGGCTGAAATCGCCCTTGACTTGAACGACTTGGAATCCGCGAGAAAAGCAATGGAAATGTGTTTTGAAAACAAATGGTTAGGTACAGCGGCTGAAATCGCCCTTGCCTTGAATGACTTGAAATCGGCGAGAAAAGCAATGGAAATGTGTTTTGACTTAGGACAATTAGATGTGGCTGTTAAAATTGCGTTTGGTTTGAATGATTTAGAAGTATTGAGAAAACTTATTGAAAAGTGTTTTGATAAAAGGCGACCAGATTTAGCGGGTGAAATCGCTATTGCTTTAAATGATTTAGAATTAGCAAGAAAAGCTAAAGATATATGTTTTTTAAATAAAACACCAGAATTAGCTATTAAAATCGCCATTTGGTTAGCAAAGAATGACCCACAATCAGCAAAAGAAGTTATGAAAATGTATTTTGATCAAGGACTCCCAAATTTAGCTGGTAAAATTGTTATTGCTCTGAACGATTTAAAATTAGCAAGAGAAGCTATAGAAAAGTGCTTTGATGAAGAAAAACCAGAGGTTGCTGCTGGTATCGCTCTTGGATTGAATGATTTCGAAGCAGTGGGAAGAGCAATAGAAATGTGTCTTAACAAAAAATGGATATTTATACTTCCTCAGATCGTTCTTGATGTATCCAAAAAATTTCAGGTTCTACCAGAAACAAAAAGACTGCTTGAAAAGATGAATCAAATGAAATTGGGAACTTATGAAGAAGAAATTATTGTTCGTTTGCTTTCTGAAAACCAAGATTTGGGACTTTTAAAAACAAAATACCTTCCTCAATATTTGTTTATTAAAAAATTTGCAAATGAAATGAACCAAAAAATGGATGAAAGAAAAAAGTGGAAAAATCCAGAAGAATTTTTTGAAAAGCACGCTGAAGATATAGCAAGATTGCATTCAATAGACCTTAACCTTTCTACTCATTTTTTGAAAAATCAAATTTCAAGGGGACTTTCTTTTGCGCATGCTTATTTGGATCTTTTTAAACCACTTCTCACAAACAGAGAAATTGTTCGTTCGATTAAAGAATACATAGCATCCAATAAAAATCTTGATGGACAAAATTTTTCTGATTTACTAGAAATTTCTTCGGCTTATCAAAAAATAGGTGAAAGGGAATTTTTAGTTGAAATTTTGAATCAATCGAGAGGAAAAGATTTTAAAAAATTAAAATTGGAATTAAATAAAAGTCTCTTAAAAAAATTGGCAGAAAAATTGAAAATTAAAGCTGAAATTTCAGAACAGGATATAAAAGAATGGAAGCTTAAATATTTGGCCAACTTACTTTCTAATAAAGAGATGTTAAAAGAAGAAAACTTGGAAATTTTCAATTCTATTTTGAAAGCTGCTTTTGAAGGAAGGTTTGAAGATTTCATTAGCAACCCAGATCAAAACGATGAAATTGGAAGACAAATTGCTTTACACAACAAAAAAGTAGAAAAAGAATTTAAAGAAAGAGGGGTTAATTGGGAAAATTGGTTGAATTTTAAAGGAGTAGAAATAGTAACAGTCGGAACAAAAAAGAAACAAGAAAGGGAGGCTTTGTTTGAGCAGTTCGAAATTAGATTGAATGATTGGGTGAAAAAAGTAGACCCAAGCTTAAAAGGAGCTTTAAATAAAGATATAGCACAATTAAAACAAAAGAAAAAAGAATTCGACCCCTCAAAAATTGACTTTTCTGACCCTCAGTGGCAGGAAACACTTTTTCCAAACTATTCAAGAACATTGAATTATTTAAAGAAAAAACATCCAGATTTTAAAATATCAACCGAAGCTCAAGAAGCATTTTCTCATTTATTGGAAACGATAAAACATTTGGGTGAAAAAGAAAGGATAGAAGAAACAGAAAAGAAAGAGTTTATCGTAAAGCTTTGGGACAGAGACCCCAGAAAAGACCTTTTTCAAGGAAACGAAACTGGTTGTTGTGTTGCCGTTGGTGTAAAAGAAGCTGCCGTGGGCATTGTTATCACTTTGCATCCCGAAACGATTCTTCAATATCTTGTCGATAAGGGAATTAATGTTGCAGAAATAGTAGACCCTGAAACAAAAGATGTGGTAGCTCAAACGTGGTTGTTTGTAACTTTGGACAAAGAAGGAAAACCAGTTTTAATTGCTGACAATTTTGAAGTTAATAAAAAATACCCCGCAGGAACGAACGTTAATCGAGCAATCAGAGAAGCAATGTTTGAGTTCTTGAAAAAATATACAAAAGCTTGCAACATAGAAAAGTTAGGTTTGGGAATGGTTTCGACCAACGATGTAGAAACGAAAGATCTTGAAACATTGAAATTGCCCCCAATTGAAAAATTAGGAGGGTATTTGGAAACGAAAAACTATTATTTGGAAACCCTAACGCACACTAAAGTTTACGAAATAAAGTAAATTTATCTTGAAAAATTCATTTTAAGAGTTTGATTGACCTTTTTAAGGTCTTGTGTTAAAATAAAACTGTCCCCATAGTTCAATGGATGAGAATTGAGGTTTGCGGAGCCTCAGATGGAGGTTCGAATCCTCCTGGGGACGCGGAGATCGTGGTGAAATGGCATCATAGCAGGTTGTGGCCCTGTTGTTGGGGGTTCAAATCCCCCCGATCTCCCAAACGGTTAAAAATTATAAATTAAAAGACAATGATTGAAAATTATAAATTTGGCGAAATTCAAATTTCTGGGAAAAAATATAATTTTGATGTGGAAATAAGATGGACGGGCGAGGTTTTGAATTGGTCGAGAAAAGAAGAAGGCGCTGTAAATTCAGGAGATTTAGAAAGAGCTTTAAGAGAAAACCCAGAAGTAATAATTATTGGTACTGGGGCTTATGGATTTTGTGGGGTAAAAAAAGATTGTCAAGATTTTATTAGAGAAAAAGGAATAGAATTGATCGTTGAAACTACAGAAAGAGCTGTTGAAAAATTTAATGATGCGATAAAACAATCAAAAAGAGTTATTGGACTTTTTCATTTAACGTCTTGAAAGGCTTATTCTAGTAAATTTTTCTCTCTAAGTTTTCTATGATAAGAAATTGCAAATTTATGAACTTTTTTGTTTAAATTTAAAATAAAATTTGAGACTTCCTTATCTAAATTTTTTAATGGAATTGGTTCTTCTTTTCCTTCGAGAAAAATTTTTTCACTTTTTTTTGCCAGCGAACAAATTTTTATTTTTTTAAATTCTGGAAATTCTTTTTTGATTTTTTTTCCTAAATTCAAGTGAGCCTTTCCTCCATCTAGTAAAATTACGTCTGGAATTCCCCATTCAGAATGAGAAAACCTTCTTTTTAATATTTCCTCTGTCATATAAAGGTCGCTCAATCTTTTTTCAAACTTTATTTTGAATTTTCTAAAAAACCTTTCTTTGAAATTTTCTCCCAAAAACCCCACTAAAGCTCCCACTGCTAATTTTCCTCTGATGTTTGAAATATCGAAAGCTTCAATTCGAGATAGGCTTTTAAGCCCAAAAAATTCTTTTAATTTTTCTAACAAAAAAGTTTTTCTTTCAAAAAAGATACTTTTTTCAAAAATTTTAGAGTGAGAAAAAACTTTTTCTAATTTAAAAATTTGGTCCCTTATTTTTCCCGCTTCTTCAAATTCTAATTTTTTTGCAAGAGCTTTCATTTTTTTCTTTAATTTTTTGATGATTTCTTTTTCACCTTCTTTTAAGATTTCTAAAACTCTTTTGGCGTTGTTTTGGCAGTCTCTTTCAACAAAAGAATTTTCAATTTCTGTTTTTGAAATTTTTAAGGCGCAAGGTCCAGGACAATATCCTAAGTGATACCATAAACAAGGTCTTTTTGGAATTTTTTTGCAAGATCTGAAAGGAAAGATTTTTCTTAAAATTTTGAGACTTTCTTTTATGGCTTTTCCATCAACAAAAGGACCGACAAATTCTGCGTTTTTAATTTTTTGAGGTTGATGAGTAATAAAAATTTGAGGATATTTCTCTTTTGTCATTCCAACGAAAAAATAATTTTTATCATCTCTCCAAACAATGTTAAACTTGGGTTTGTATTTTTTAATTAAATTTGCTTCTAAAATTAAAGCCGAAATCTCAGAATCTGTTTTAATATAACCTATTTTCTCGGTTTCATTTAAAAAAAATTCTTCTTTGAGAGTTGGATTTTGGAAATGGTCTTTTACTCTTTTCCTTAAATTACTTGCTTTTCCAATATACAGGACTTTTTCCTTTTTATTCGTAAAACAATAAACCCCAGAACTTTTTGGAAGTTTATTCAAGTTTTTTTTGTTTAAAAATTTAAATTTTTCCATCTTCAAACAACCCAGTACTTTTTCTTTGCCATTTCATCTCTTTTTTGTTCAATTTCATCAAGTTTTTTTTGGGATGAATTTGACATTTCTTTTAATTTTTCATCTGGTAAACTTTCAAATTTTTTTACTTCTTCTATTAAAATTTCTTTTTCGTTCAATTTTGGATTTTCTACTACTTTTTCCAATAAAATTTTTAAAATCCAACCGACTTTTGGTCCTGGTTTAATTTTTAAGATTTTCATCACGTCATTGCCGCTAATTTTTAGCATTTTTGGAGAAATTGGATCCTGAGATACTTTTTCAATCATATATTTTAAATGTCTTAATTTATAAGGTTCTGCTTTTTTCACTCCGCTTCCGATTCTGTCTGACATTCTCACTTGAAGTAATTCTTCAATGTTTTCTTTTCCCACATTTCTCAAAAGTCTTCTTAGAGAACTTTCTTTTACTTCTCCTGGATTATAATAAAAAAGATGGTACCTTACGAATTTTGTTATTTTCTCAACATCTTTTGATGAAAATTTTAACCTCTTTAAAACTTTTTCCGTCATTTTTGCCCCCACGATTTCATGATTGTAAAAAGTAGCATTAGGTCCTTCTCCTTTTTTTGTTCTCGGTTTTCCAATATCGTGAAACAAAGCCGCCAATCTTACATGAGTGTTAAATCCTTTTTTTGCTGCGTATTCTAAACTTTTCAAGCAATGTTCATAACAAGTGTAAATATGATGTTTGTTTTGGCTCACTCCGACTCCTTCTTCAAGTTCTGGAATAATGTGTTTTAAAAGATTGAGCTTTCTCATTAATTCTATGCCTTCGGCAGCCCTTTCTGAGTTGATGATTTTTAAAAATTCATCCCTAATTCTTTCTTTTGAAACAAACTCAATTAAATGAGCTAATTCTTTAATTGCAAGTTCTGTTTTTTCTTCAATTTTCCATCCGTACCCTAAACACACAGCAAACCTTACCGCTCTCATCATTCTTAAAGCATCTTCGGAAAACCTTTCTTTTGGGTTTCCTACGGCTTGAATAATTTTTTCCCTTAAATCTTTCTGTCCGTTGAACAAATCGACAATTTTTAACTGAAAATTTTTTTCCGAGAAATTGAGAATTTCTAACGCCATCGAATTTATTGTAAAATCTCTTCTTTTTAAATCTTCAAAAAGATTTTCTCCGAATTCTACGTAATCTGGATGTCTTTTGTCAGAATATTTCGCTTCTTTTCTAAAAGTCGTAATTTGAATTTCTTTTAAAGTAGGGTCTTTACTTTCAGTTAAAACAGTGACGGTGAAAAACCTATTTTCATAGAAAGTTTTGGGGAAAAGTTCTTGAATTTCGTTTGGTTTTGCGTTAGTTGTCACATCCCAGTCTTCTGGTTTTCTTCCCATCAAAATATCTCTCACGCATCCCCCAACTATGAAAGCTTCAAAATTTGCTTCTTTTAATTTTTTTACCACTTCTATAACCTCTTTGGGAATTTTTGATAACATATTATAAAATCTTACTAAATTAACTTGTTTTTTTTCAATTTTTTAGATATACTTTATTTAAATTAAAAATTTGCCCCCGTGGTGAAATTGGATATCATTTAGGGCTTCGGACCCTAAGTTGCGGGTTCAAGTCCTGCCGGGGGTACAAGTTAAAAAGAGGGAACAGAGAATCCCGACCGAACATATTCTAGCAAAAAGCGCCAGAGGAAAAAACCGAAGCTTGTCTTCCGTGGGTCGCCGAGCGAAAGCTTAAAAATTATGTAAAAAGAGGAAGGGGTGACAGCAATCCCCCCAGATGTATATCTGGAGGAGAAGACCATGGAGGAGAAACCTAGGTTCTCCCTATGGGTCGCGAGCCAAAGCCCGTAAGGGCGCTACACCAGAATATTTTCTGGTGGGGGGAGGCGAGCGACATGCCCCCGTAGCTCAGTTGGTAGAGCAGGTCCCTCTTAAGGACAAGGTCGTGGGTTCAAATCCTGCCGGGGGCACTAAAAATTATGGAAAAAGTAAAACCTGAAATCTTTAAAGAAATTTTTAAAGAAAGAGAAAAAGATAAATATTACATTAAATACGAATTTGGATTGCTTTTGGTTTTAGGAGGTTCTGATTTTTATTCTGGCTCTCCAGCTTTGGTATCTTTGGCAGCGTTTAGAACAGGAGTAGGAATGGTGAGAATTTTTGCTCCACAGAGAGCGGCCGACATTATTGCAAGCTTTTCTCCAAACTTGGCATCTTTCCCTCTAGAAGGTAAAAAATTTGAGAAAAAACACGTTCCAATACTTTTGGAAAATGTTGTGGCCGCAAAAGAAGTTTCATTTTTAAACACTGCTTTAGTTTTGGGAGGTGGATTGGGAAGGTCCCTGGAAACTCAAGAAGCTGTATCCGAATTACTTTCTCAGGTAGATGTTCCCGTTGTTGTCGACGCTGATGGAATTTGGGCGATTTCAAAGAAAATCGAGAATTTCAAAGGTAAAAATTTTTTGGTAACCCCTCACGGTTATGAGTTTTATGTTTTAACAGGCAAGAAAATTGAAAAAGAAATGGATTTAAAAGAAAAGGCAGAAATTGTAAAAGAAAAGGCAAAGGAATTGGGAATGACAATTTTGCTAAAAGGCAATCCAGATATTATTTCCGACGGAGAAAAAATTTATTTAAACTATACCGGTTCGCCTTACATGGCAGTAGGAGGAACTGGAGATACTTTGGCTGGAATTTGCGGAGCTTTAATGGCAAGGAAAATTTCTCCTCTAATTTCTGCAATTGCTGGAGCTTATTTGAACGGGAAAGCAGGCGAGCTAGCCGCTGAGAAATTTAGGGATGGACTTTTGGCAACAGATTTGATAGAATTTATTCCAGAAGCAATAAAAAGTTTGTATGGAAAATAAAGAAAAACAAGTTTGGGATTTAATTATTATAGGAGGAGGACCAGCAGGAATTACTGCTGGTATTTTTGCTGGAAGGCAAAAATTAAAAACCTTATTGATTACCAAAGAGTTTGGAGGACAAATAAACTGGAAAGCCGTTAATATCGAAAATTATCCTGGACTTCCTGAAATTTCAGGAAAAGAATTAATTTCAAAATTTGTTGAACATTTAAAAAAATATCCAGTGAAAATTTTGTTGGAAGAAGCAATAAAAGTAAAAAAAGAAGATGGATTTTTTAAAGTACTAACTGAAAAAAATAATTTTCTTTTCTCAAAAGCTGTAATTTTAGCTTTGGGAGCTAGACCGAGAACCTTGGAAATTAAAGGCGAAAAGGAATTTTTAGGAAAAGGGGTAAGTTATTGTCCAATTTGTGATGGATACTTTTTCAAAGAAAAACAAGTAGCGATAATTGGAGGAGGAAACGCAGGGTTTGAAAGCGCTTTGTTTTTATCTCAAATTGCAAAAAAAATTTTTATACTTGATTTTTCTGAAACTCCTAAAGCAGATAAAGAGTTACAAGAAAAAGTAATGAGTAGTCAAAAAATTAAATTTATTGGAGGAGTAAAAATAAAAGAAATTCAAGGAAAAAGATTGGTTGAGGACATAATTTATGAGGAAGTAAAAACAAACAAAGAATTCATTTTGCCTGTTTCTGGAGTTTTCATTCATGCGGGAACCGTACCTCAAACTTATTTGGTTGAAGGACTGGTAGATTTTAACGAAAGAAAAGAAATAAAAGTTAACCCGGAAACTTTAGAAACAAAAACGCTAGGACTTTTTGCGGCCGGAGATTGTACAGAAGGGAAATTCAAACAAATAGTGATTGCATCAGGTCAAGGAGCAAAAGCAGCCTTGTATGCTTTTGAATATTTAAAAAAATAAATAAAAAACCATGGCAATAAAAAAAGCAGCAAAAAGAGCTCACAAAAAAAGTTTGAAAAAAAGGTTGCACAACCTTTGGTATAAAAGCGAAATTAAAAAAAGAATAAAAGAATTTAAAAAAAATTTAGAAGCCAAGGATAAAGAAAAAGCAAAAGAATACCTTTCGAAGGTTTATCAAATTCTCGACAAAGCTGTTAAAGAGAGGGTAATTAAAAAAGGAAAAGCGTCGAGACTTAAATCAAAAATTTCAAAATTGATTCTTAAATTTTAGGTTTAATCACTACTCTTCGCATCGGTTCCCTTCCAATACTTTCTGTGATAACATCCTCTCTTTTCGATAATTCCAAATGAATAATTTTTCTTTCAAAGGCTGGTAAGGGATCTAAAATTTTTTCTTTTTTAGTTAACGCTACTTCGGTCGCCAAAGAATTTGCCAACTCTTTCAAAAATTTTATTCGTTTCTTCTTGTAATCGTTTATATCCACTTCCAACTTTAAATTTTGATCTATCTTTTTTTTACAAATTGCGTTTAATAAATGCTGAATATCTTGAATACATTCTTTATTGACGAATTCTTTTTCTTTTATTTCGATTTCCAGATTTATTGTTTCGTTTTCATTCTTTGCTTCGTTTAATTTAATTTCTGCTTCTATTCCCAAACTTTTCAAAAAATTTTTAGTTATTTTTTCAATTTCTTTCAATTTTGTTTCCATTTTTTAAAAATTTTAAAAAAATCAACCTTTCAATAAAATTAAACAAGGTCATAAAAAAAAGATAAAGAGAAAGAGCGGCAGGCAACTGAGAAAAGGCAACAATCAAAAAAATAGAAAGGAACAAAGAAATCATTATTTGAAACGATTGATTTGATTTGACTTGAAGATATTGAAAAATTCCAGCTAAAGTTGCTAAAGAAAGATTTGGTTTTGTCAAATCTACAATTCCTAAAAAAAGAGGCAAGCTCTTCGTTGAGAATTCTTTTAAAGATTGATAGATCGCAATAAAAATGGGAAATTGAATCAAAACTAAAAGATAGCTCGATAAAGGATTTATTTTTTCTTTTTTTAAAATTTCCATCATTTTTTTTGTCATTTCTTCTTTATTGTCTTTATATTCTTTTTGAATTTCTCTTAATTTTTGAGAAATCATTTCCATTTTCTTTTGTTCTTTTTGCATTTTTAAATTTAAGGGAAAAAGGAAAACTCTCAAAATTATAGTCAAGAAAAAAACGGCAAAACCGAAATCTTTAAGCCAAAAAAAGGACCAATCCAAAAATTTAAAAATTGGTTGATAAAATAAAAAATTATAAATTTCCGTTAACATTTTTTTAATTTTTCAAAAATTTTCAAAACCTTTTCTTTTAAAACAGAAAAATCATTTTTTATTCCAGGAATGACAATGAAAACCATATCTAATTTTTCAGCAATTTCGGGTAAATTTAATCTTACAATCTCTCTTATTCTTCTTTTTATTTTATTTCTTTCAGTTGCTTTTTTAGACACTTTTTTTGAAATTAAAACTCCCAATCTAAAGTAGGGGAGGCCTTGTTTTAAATATTTAAAAACTAAATAACTCGTTCTGATGGTTTGGCCTTTCTCTAAAACTTCTTTGAATTCTTTCTTTCCTAACCTTTTAATTTTTTCCATTTTCAATGATACAAAATTAAGTTTAAAAAATCAAAACTTGACAAAAAAGATTGAAAAGAATAAAATTTAAATAAAGAAAGGCCGGTCAAAAATAAAACTTTTTGATACATGGCATTCAAAATTTTATTAGCAGAAGATGAAGAGTTGTTAATCGATGTTTTACAAAGGAAATTAACCCAAGAAGGCTACGAATTAAAGGTAGCTAAAAATGGAAAAGAAGCTTTAGAAATTTTAAAAAGTGGCGAAAAATTTGATTTAATCTTACTCGATATTATTATGCCCGAAATGTCTGGGTTTGAAGTAATGGAAGAAATGCAAAAAGAAGAAAACTTAAAAAAAATTCCAGTAATAGTGATTTCAAACTCGGGCCAACCCGTAGAATTAACAAGAGCTAAAAATTTAGGAGCTAAAGATTGGATTATAAAAACAGAATTTGAACCCCAAGAAGTTTTAGAAAAGGTAAAAACATATCTTAATAATCTTAATAAAAAGTAAAAAATCTAATATGAAGGGGAAAATTTTAATAATTGAAGACGATAGATTTTTAAGAGAATTAATGGTAAGAAAATTAAAAATGGAAGATTTTGAAGTTATGGAAGCTGAAGATGGGGGAGAGGGTCTCAAAAAAATAAAAGAAGGAAAACCTGATTTAGTTTTGTTAGATTTAATTTTGCCTGAAATGGATGGGTTTGAAGTTTTAGAACAAAAAAGAAAAGAAGAAAAAATAAAAGATATCCCGGTGATAATTTTATCAAATTTGGGTCAAAAAGAAGAAATAGATAGAGGATTGCAACTTGGAGCAAAAGATTATTTAGTAAAAGCCCAGTTTTCTCCTTCAGAAATTATTGAGAAAGTTAAACTTTTTTTACAAAAGTAATAAAAAATTTTTAATTTTTCCCTTCTAAAAAAGCCTTGGCTTTTTTTAAAATATCTTTTGAATTTTTATGGGTTAGTAAAGTTAACGCCGTTTCAAATTCTGCCCAACACCAATCTAAATGTTCTGGAGAAATTTTAATTTCTTTTTGATTAGTTTCTGCTAAATAAAAAGTGACATATTTTAATATATTTTCACCTTTCCATTTAAAAAAGTATTTAATTTGTTCTTTAAAACCATCTAAAAATTTAATTTCTTTTATTCCCGTTTCTTCAAAAATTTCCCTTTTTGCCGTATCTATTTCATTTTCCCCTTTTTCTATATGTCCTTTTGGAAAATCCCAAAAATTTTTTTCAGCTCGATGAGAAAGAGAAGGATAATACAAAAGTAAATAAAAAATTTTTCCATTTTCTCTTCTAAAAATTATCGCTCCTGTTGATTTTTCTATTTTTGGCATTTTTCTAAAATTGAATTAAGTTTTTTCAAAGTTAAAATACTGACAAATCCCGTTCCTTTTATAAGCCCCCAGGGTTCTAAAATTTCCTTTGCATATTTTTCTTGAAATTTTATTAATGCTTTAAAAGTTAAAGGTCCAAAATATCCAGTAACTAATCCTTCAGGATAAATTTCAGGGCCCTCTGATTTTAAAATTTCTTGTAAGCATTTTACGTCCTCTCCGCTCATTCCTTTTCTTAAAAACCTATTAAATTTTGAACACGAAAACTTCGGGCACGAAATTTCTTTTATAGAAAAAGCTTCCAAAGTAAAATCAAATTCTCCAAGGTCTTCTTCGCTTTCGTTTCCTTCAAAATTAGATCTAGGAATCACTAACAAAGATACAAAATCTTGCTTAATTTCTTTGGGGATAAATTCTATACTATCTTTATCTTTTAAGCTGAATTCTTTTATTTCACAGGAATTTTGTAAATTACACAAAACTACGCTTACTTGAAAAACTCCACCCTTTTCCCCTTTAAGTTTTACTTTAAAATTTTTATTTTCTCCATAAATTTTTTCCCAATCTCCAGAAAATGGTTTAATTTTTTTCATAAACGAAAAATAAAATTCATTCGAAGAAGGCAAAATATGAATTTTGGGTAAAATTTTAAAGGAATTTAAAAATTCGTTTTTAAAACAAAGCTTTGGCGAAATGTTGCAATCTTGAAAATATAAAGTTAATACAAAATTTTTAAAAATTTCTGAGAAACTCTCTCCCGCCGCTTTTTCAATCGCTAAAGTACCCGTTTCTTGTGCCTCTAAAATTTTTTTCAAAATTTTTTCACCGTATTGAGAAATTAAGTATTGCCCAAATGCCGAAACCATTCCATAATTTTGGAGTTCATTTTTCCACTCTATTAAAGAAACTTGAGGAAATTTTTTAAAAGTTTCTATTCTTTTTTTTAAATTTTCCTTGTATCCTAAAACTGTTGGTGCGGTTTCTGCGATCATTTCTAACACCCACGTTTTCTCTTTTGATTTTTTTAATTTTTGTTCCCACTCAATTAAATGAACAAACTCATGAGCGATTTCATCTTTAATTTCTTCTTCGTTTATTTTAAAAGCGTTCAAATATATCATTTTTCTTTCATTCGAAAAAGGCGCTAAATCTTTTTCATAATTGTCCTCTTCTCTAAAATATCCACCAACATCCTCTCTTATTTGGTGCACTAAAATAGTAATTTTGGGGTCTTGATTTATTCCTTTATCTGATTCTTTTCCCAAAAGTTGGGTTAAACCCGGATATATTTTTTGTTCGAATTCTTTGGATATTTCTTTCAATCTTTGAAAAAATTTTTGTTTTTCCTCATCAGACAATTCTTTCCAAAAACCCTCTTCTACATAAAAATAACTTTTTTCTCCCAAAACTAAATTTATTGCGAAAGTTTTTTTTCTTTGATAATAATCGTAATTTTTATCTATAAAAAATTCCTTTTTATCTAAATAAGAATCTCCAAAACAAAAAAATGGCAAAAAGAAAAATAAAATTAAAAATTTTTTGAAAAAATTTTCACGGATCATTTTATCACCGTAGCTTTTTCTAAAGTAATTTGAGGGTCGTCTTTTAAAAATGTAGTAATTTCTGGAAAAGTTAATTTTACCTCTTTTTGAACTAAGGCATCATATCCTAAAACTTCTACTTTTTCAATTAGGTTTGGCGTAGTACCCACATCATTCTTTTGTGGCAAAATTTCTATTTGAAATACCAAAGTTTTTGATTCTTTCTCGTTTAAATCTCCAGGCACCCAAAGAATTTCTCTTGAATCAGAGTCGAATGAAAATTTTGAAAACTCGGTTTCTGGAAAAATTTTGCCCGTTAAATTAACGTTTTCTGGAAGGCTTGCTTTAACTTTGACATCTTTTAAAGGCGAAAAAGTACTTTTAATTTCCCAAAAAATAGTGAAGGTAGTTTTTTCTCCAATTTTTGGAGGAAGAGGTCCTGAATTTCCAAAAACTTCATCAAAAAAATATCCTTTTTCTGAAAATTCCAAAGTCGAAGAAAGTTTGGTAATAAACTCTTGTCTCGTTTGTCCAATTATAATAACACTCTTTAAATCCGGAACTTGAATTTCTTTGGGATCATCCTTTAATTTAATCCAAAAATCAACCCGTCCTTCCTCTAAAGGTTGTAAAAGCTTTAAAGAAGAGTTCTTTTGCCAATCAAAAATAATCATTTTTACACTATCTTGGAAGGAACCTAGGTCAGATTTGAAGGTTGAAAAATCAAAAGCATCTCCAGAAAGATTGCAAAATAATATTAAGTTTTCGAGAGGTTTTTCTCCGATGTTTTTAAAAAATATTTCATAATGAAGCCATTCTCCAGGTAAGGGAGAATATTCTGGGTTTCCGTTTATTTCTTGACGAAGAAAAATGGAAGATTTCGCAATTTCTGCTGCCTTAGATATTTCTTTCAAAACTATGAATTGACCACCAAAAATAAATCCAATTTTTGCTCTAAAAATTTTGGGCTCTTGAATTTCTCCGTGAATTTTCCCCAAAATTTCAATTTTTTTGCCTTCAAATTTATTTAAACTAGGAATTAACCATTCTTTTTGTTCTAAACTTTTTGGTTGTGAATCGATAAATTCAAAACCCGAAGGCCATTCAACTTGAATTTTCAAATTAGATAGGGGAGAGGAAACGTGGGAAAAATAATAAATGTTAAAACGGAATTCTTTTTCACTTTCAATCTGAGAAGGAATGTCTATTTCAAAGGTGAGAGGAACTTTTACTTGAAATGTGAATTTAGTTTCATTTTTGAAAAATGATCTTAAATTTTTAGGGCGGTAGGTTAAGAAAGCATAAATTTCTTTTGTTTCATCTTCTTTTCCAAAAAATTTTACTTTAAAAGAAAAAGATTTTTCTTCCCCAGGGTATATCATTCCTCCCATTTCTTCTTTTTTAATCACTTTTCTTGTTAAAATTTCGTTGTTTTCAGTTTGAGTTCCCTCTGGAAATTCAATTAATAATTCAGGTTCTTCTAATCTAAAATTTCCGTTGTTTTTAAATTTAACTACAATTTCATTTGTTTCTCCTACCGAAACTTCATTTTGACCTAAAATTTCAAATTTTAAAACTTCCTTTGAAAAAAGATTGCGTTTTATCGTCCAAACTCCCAAAATTAATCCTAAAATTAAAATTATTAAAAAAAATCTATTAAACTTCATTTTTTCCTAAAAGAAAATTTAACCATTTTTCAGAAAAATCCGAACATTTTTTAACGACTTTTTTTGGAATTTTTATTTTTTCTAAAAAACTAAAATTTTGATTTAATATTAATTTTATAAGTTTTATGGTAGAAAAATCAAGTAAAAAAAGTTTTTCTTTTTCTTTTTCTTTGCATTTTGGACAAATTACGCCCCCTCTTTCAAAAGAAAAAAAGCAATCTTCTTTTATTTTATTTTTACAAAAATCACACTCATTAAAATTTGGTAAAAAACCTAAAACCAAAACTAAATTCCAAAAAAAATAACAAAAAAGTTCTTCCGTTTTTTTAAAAGATAAAGAATTTAATTTTTCAAAAACTTCTTTCAATAAATTAAAAACTTCTTCTTCTTTTTCTGGCCCCTTTATTAAAAAATCCAAAACTTCGGAAATTTTTTGGGCCAAAAAAATTCTTTCTAAATCTTTTTTAATCCTTGAAAACTTTTCAATACACTTTGCCTCAACTAATCTTTCACCTCTCTTTCCCTCAACAAACCCAACTTCAGCCAGGGAAAAAAGCTCCATTTGGCGTCTTAATTTGGAAGAAAGCTTTCGCGCAGATTTTGCTAAAAGGTCTAACCTTCCAAAGTCTTTTGAAAAAACAAAAAAAACAATGTCAGCTTCATCAATTTCTCTTTCTTTCAAAATAAAACCTTGGGTTTTTTGTTTTTTAAACATCAAATTTTATTGAGAAAGCGATTGCATCATCGAGTAAATAGGTTGAAGCATCGAAATCGCAAAAAAAGCTACTACTCCTCCAATGAGTAAAAGTAGAACTGGTTCAATAATTGAACTTAGACCCTTGGTCATTTCTTCTACTTCGTTTTCATAAAAATCCGCAATCTTTTTTAAAAGAGTACTGGTTTCACCACTCATTTCTCCTGTTTCAAGCATCATAGTAAGGGTAGGGAATATAATATGGGGATGTTTTTTAAAAACTTCAGAAAGTCTTTTTCCCCTTTTAACATTTTCCAGTCCTTCATTCAATATTTTTTTAAAATAAATATTTCCTAAAACTTTTTCTGAAATTTCCAAAGCCCTTGGAAGAGAAATTCCGCTTTCCAAAAGAGAAGCTAAAGAACGTGCAAGCATTGCACAATTTTGTTTTTTGGAAAGATTTCCTATGATTGGTAAAGAAATTAAAATTTTATCTAAAATTCTTTTCCCTAATTTAGTCTTTAAGAATTGAAAAATGAAAACTAAAACCAAAAAAAGAAAAGAAAAAACAAAATACCAATTTTTTGAAAAAAAATTTGCAAGACCCAAAATAAGCTTTGTGGTTTGGGGAAGGTCAACGTTTAATTCTTGAAAAACTTTAGATATTCTTGGAATAACTACCACAAACATTAAAACACCAATTCCAAGCATTGCTAAAATAATTACTGCAGGATAAATTAAGGCTCCCTTCACTCTTTGTTTTAGTTGTGCTTCTTTTTCCAATTGAGTGGCTAAAAGATTCAAATTTTCTTCCAACCTTCCCGATTCCTCACCCGCCATAACAATGTTTTGATAAAGTTCTGAAAAATAATGAGGGTAATGAGAAAGAGCAACAGAAAGTTTCTCTCCCTTCAAGACTTGTTGTTGAATATTCAAAATTGCCTTTGCAAAGTTTTTGTTTTTTATTTGTAAAGACAAATTTAAAATAGCTTCTGGAAGGGGAATTCCAGCTCCCAGCATCACTGCAAGGTTTTTTGTAAAGAAAAGTTTTTCTGAAACCGAAGCACCTCTTTTAAATGAAAATGAAAACTTTGTTTCTTTTTTGGGATGAGCTTCGATTAAAATCAAACCTTCTTTTTTTAATTCTTGTTTTAATTCAAAAATGTCTTTTGCCTCTTTTTCTCCCTTAATTGGTTTCCCTTTTTCTGTAAAAGCTTCAAAAAAATATTTTGGCATTTAAAAAATTTTATCAAAAAAGACAAAATAAAAAAAGAGTCTCAAAAAAAGAGGGTCTGACCCAGTGGCAAATTTGGGTATTGCCACCACGTACCCGAGAATTGAGAAGCGAATTCCCCTTCTCAATCCTCCTCGACCCGTGAAAAATAAATTAAGTGTTCTACGGCCACCTTCCAGTAGCCGTACCTTGTTTCGACTTACGCCTTCTCACCGGGCCTACCCTCGTAGCTCCTAAAGAGCTCCTTCAGGTATTCCCGGCTCGCCTGCGTTGACGGGCGGTGAGTACAGAGCCCAGGAACGTATTCACCGGGGCGTGGCTGATCCCCGATTACTAGCGATTCCGGCTTCACGAGGGCGAATTGCAGCCCTCGATCCGAACTGGCGCAGCTTTTTAGGGATTAGCTCCCCCTTACGGGTTCGCAACCCTTTGTAGCTGCCATTGTAACACGTGTGCAGCCCAGGGCATAAGGGCCATACCGACCTCACGTCGTCCCCACCTTCCTCCGGCTTCCGCCGGCAGTTTCGCATGACATCCCCTCAGATGTATATCTGGGGGAAAACATGCGATGAGGGTTGCGCAGGTTTTGGGATCTAACCATGCGTTTCACGACACCTGCTGACGAGGGTCATGCAGCACCTGTACCAGTGTCCTTGTGGAACCCCCGAGTTTCCTCGGGGTTTCACTGGCATGTCAAGCCCTGGTAAGGTTCCACGCTTGTTGTCGGATTGAGCCACGTGTTCCACCGCTTGTTTGGACTCCCGTCTATTGCTTTGGGTTTTACGGTTTCCCGCGTACTCCCCAGGCGGGGCACTTCACGCGTTAGCTTCGCCGAAGGAGAGGGTCGAGACTCCCCCCAGCTAGTGCCCATCATTTACACCGTGGACTACAGGGGTCTCTAATCCCTTTCGCTCCCCACGGTTTCGACCCTCAGCGTCAGGAACGGCCCAGGGACCTGGCTTCCCTTTCGGCCTTCCTGCCGATATCAACGGATTTCACCCCTACACCGGCAGTTCCGGTCCCCTCTGCCGCCCTCCAGTCTGACAGTATCTGACGCATTCTCTAGGTTGAGCCCAGAGGCTTTAACGCCAGACTTGTCAGGCCGCCTACGGTACCCTTTACGCCCAGTAAATCCGGTAAACCCTGGTGGCTCACGTCTTACCGCCACTGCTGGCACGTGATTAGTGGCCACTTATTCCCGCGGTACTCTCATCCCTCCAGAACGTGTTCTGGAGGGATTGCTCCCGCAGAAAAGCGGTTTACAACCCGAAGGCCTTCATCCCGCACGCGGTGTCGCTGGGTCAGGGTTTCCCCCATTGCCCAAGATTCTCGGCTGCTGCCTCCCGTAGGAGTGGGGCCCGTGTCTCAGTGCCCCGGTCGGCGGCCACCCTCTCAGGCCACCTACCCGTCATCGGCTTGGTAGGCCATTACCCTACCAACTACCTGATGGGCCGCGGGCCCTTCCCAAAGCCCTCGCGCTCCGCGCAAGAAACTTAACAACTTTACAACTTACAACTTTACAATCTTTTCGTTGTTAGTTGTTTAGTCGTTAAGTTACCTGTGCGAAGCACGAGGTTTTACTCCCTTCGGCTTTAGCCAAAGAGAGACTATCGGGGATTAGCCTGATTTCTCAGATTGTCCCCGTCTCTGGGGTAGGTTACCCACGTGTTACTGACCCGTCCGCCTCTCCCCAGATATAATCTGGGGGGATTGACTTGCATGCCTTATCCACACCGCCAGGGTTCTACCTGGACCAGCATCAAATCCTCATGAAAAAATCGAGTCAGACCCTCTTTTTTGAGACTCTTTTTTATTTTAAAGTTCAATTTTTATTTTTAACAGCAATCTTTTTTCGTTTTTGGCATATATATTATTACCAAAATTAAAATTTAAAGTCAAGTCTTGGAATTATTATCTCACCTTCATCTTTTTCTCCAAGAACCATAGTTTTTTGCTTTAAAAAAAGAAGTCCGGTAAAAGCACAAGTTGCGGCGTCTAATTCGTCTCCGTTTAAAATTTTTTTAAAAAATTTAATCCCTAATTTTTCAAGTCCTTTTTTCAATTTTTCTGTCCCTTTTTGTTTTCTTGGAATTTTTAAAATGTCTTGGCTTGCTCCAGGGTAAACTTCGATTATCTTGTACTTTTTTTCTAAAATTTTCTTTAATTTTATTCCTCTTTCTGTCAACTTTCTCATTGGCCCCAAGGTTATTGGAAAAAATTTAATACCAAGTTCCCAAAGTTCTTTATCGCATTCTCTAAAGTGAATTTTTGATTTTCTTTTCAAACTTTTTCTTCCTTTTGGTAAAGAAAGGGGAGCGTCTATTGAAATCAAATCAGGTTTTTCTTTCTTTACTAAATCTAAAATTTCTTTGTCTTTGAAAACATAAAAACAAATAGCTTCTAAATTTTCGTTTAAAATACAAATTCCAGTTTTTCTTTTTTCAGACCCTGCTAAATCAATCCCTAAAATTTTCATTTTAAAAAACTTAACTTTAATTTTAAACTAATTTTTCTAATTTATAATTCCGTGATAACGGGCAAGGTAACGATGAAAGTGGTTCCTTTTCCTCTCCCTTCACTCTTTGCTTCAATTTTTCCTCCGTGAGCTTTAACATAATTTTTGACAATGAAAAGTGC